>Ga0209390_10000677_pt1 | contig 67430 bp, 59 predicted proteins | sample BON01_FD_187212 | JGI IMG/M metagenome (GOLD analysis project Ga0209390, IMG submission 187212) | Freshwater microbial communities from Lake Bonney liftoff mats and glacier meltwater in Antarctica - BON-01 (SPAdes) (version 2) | ecosystem: Environmental > Aquatic > Freshwater > Ice > Glacier...
TCGACCATTCCTCATCAATCTCTTGTTCAATCAGACGTTCGTCAATACCTTCGTAACGTCCTGCAACAAAAATCATCGCATCTCTTGTTGCCAATTCTTGCAAACCTTGCTGATCTAATTTTCGACCCTGCGGTGACAAATAAGCCACTTTAGTTTGCTGACCTAATGCTGCTTTAGCTGCATGAATGGCTTGCTGTAATGGTTCAACTTTCATCACCATACCAGGGCCACCACCATAAGGCCTATCATCAACTGTTCGATGTTTATCCAACGTAAAATCACGCGGATCCCAATAATCAATAGTCAACTTACCTTGCTTTACAGCTCGACCAGTCACACCATATTGCGTTATTGCATCAAACATTTGAGGAAATAAAGACACCACGCCAAGTCGCATGATGGCATTCACCTCAATAATCCGATTTCCAATCGACTCGAATAACGTTATTACTCAAATCAACTAGCTCAACAATGTCATCCAATACAAAAGGAATCAACCGTTCAATTTTATCTTTATTAACAACCAAGACATCATGGGCGCCATTTTCAAGCAAGCTCTCCACATGTCCAAGCTGTTCTTCTTGTAAATTAACAACAGACATACCAATTAAATCGGACCAATAATATTCATCTTTCCCAGCTGGTTTTATCTGCGTCTTAGCAATAGCAAGCTCTACACCGACTAGCGGTAAGACTTGATCGCGGTCAGTGACCCCGTCCAAGCTCATCACTACGCCCTTACCTTGTAAGCGACCTTCTACTACTTTCACCTCTACCCAAGCACCTTTACGTGACAGATATAAAGGCGAATAACTTAAAATATTCTCTCTTGGATCTGTGAATGAGTAGATTTTTACCCATCCCTTAACCCCAAAAGCACCAGATATTTTCCCTACCGGGACATATTCCACGGAAGTATCCATAACTGAAACCTTATTTATTTAATTTAAGCAGCTTTAGCTTGAGCGATTAACTTAGTAACACGCTCTGAAATTTGTGCACCTTGACCAACCCAGTGCGTAATACGCTCTAGATCTAAACGCAAAGTTTCTTCTTGTCCTTGAGCTAGTGGATTAAAGAATCCTACACGCTCTATGCAACGTCCATCACGTTTGTTGCGTGAATCTGCTACTACGACAGTGTAATAAGGACGCTTTTTTGCGCCGCTACGTGACATTCTAATTTTTACCATTATTTGTGCCTGTTGAAAAACTGGATCGAAAAACAGATGCATTTTACGCATAGTTCTTGTAATTGAAAAGCTTATCTCGCCTTTATATTTAAAATGGCATGCCGCCACCCATTGGTAACTTGCCACCCAAACCACGCATCATCTTAGCCATGCCACCTTTTTGGGTCATTTTTTTCATCATTTTTTGCATTTGTGCGAACTGTTTTAATAAACGATTCACATCTTGAATTTGTGTTCCCGAACCTGCAGCAATACGTTTTTTGCGCGAACCCTTAATAATTTCTGGTCGTTGACGTTCTTTTTTTGTCATCGAGTTAATAATGGCTTCTAATTTATTTAATTCTTTATCATTTACTTGTTGTTTTGCCGCCGCAGGGATATTAGACATGCCAGGCATTTTATCCAACATCGAACCGATGCCGCCCATTTTGCCCATTTGTCTAAGTTGATCTCTAAAATCTTCGAGATCGAAACCTTTACCTTTTTTAAGTTTATTAGCTAATTGATCGGCAGCACCTTTATCCATCTTACGCTGCACATCTTCCACCAGCGACAAGACATCACCCATTCCTAAAATTCGGGAAACGACGCGGTCGGGATGAAAAGGTTCTAGGGCTGATGTTTTTTCACCAACACCCATAAACTTAATGGGCTTACCAGTAATATAGCGAATAGATAAAGCAGCACCACCACGCGCGTCACCATCCGTTTTAGTTAATATCACGCCTGTTAATGGCAAAGCATCATTAAATGCTTTTGCCGTATTAGCAGCATCTTGCCCGGTCATACTATCCACCGTAAACAAGGTTTCGATTGGATTTATCGCCGCATGGATCTGTTTGATTTCGGTCATCATGTCATCATCAACATGTAAACGACCCGCGGTATCAATGATCACCACATCGACAAACTGTAATTTAGCGTATGCAACGGCGGCTTTTGCTATTTCGACAGGGTTTTGATCGGCTTGGCTAGGAAAGAACTGCGCATCTACTTCCTTCGCCAGTGTTTTTAACTGCTCAATTGCTGCAGGGCGATATACATCGGCACTCGCCACCATCACTGATTTTTTTTCACGTTCTTTTAACCAACGAGCCAACTTTGCGACACTCGTTGTTTTACCGGCACCTTGCAAACCTGCCATCAAAATGACCGCTGGCGGCTGAGAATTGAGGTTTAAGGTTTCATTCGCCGTACCCATCACAGCAACTAACTCATCGTTAACTACTTTTACTAATGCTTGGCCTGGCGTTAAACTGCGCATTACATCTTGGCCCATTGCGCGCTCTTTTACGCGCTCAATAAACTCTCGTACCACTGGCAAGGCAACATCTGCCTCAAGCAATGCCATTCGCACTTCACGTAGCGTATCTTTTACATTATCTTCAGTAATCCGACCTTGGCCTCGAAGTTTTTGTAAGGTACCGCCTAATCTTTCCTGCAAACTATCAAACATGATTCACCTTGATTTATCAGCCTAACTATGCCGAAAATATAACAATTAAGATTTAGAATTATAACTGATAATGATTACATCGCGAATTATCTATACTATGTTCAAATCACTTTATCAGTACATTGAGGAATGAAACAACATGGCCATCGCTAATTCATTAGCCTTCCTGCTCTATCTTAGTTGTAGCGTCATACTGATTCGTAACTTTGTTCAACGCAATCACCAAGGTTCCATATCATTTCCAATAGGTATCATGACGATATTAGCGCTGATTTTTCATGGTGCAGATATATTTTTAACCATGGAAGACGGATGGGATTTAAGTCTTTTCAGTACCTTAGCAGTCGCAACATGGCTAATGGCCTTTATCGCGCTTGTTATAGGCACTAAACAAAAATATGCTCATCCCGGAATAATCATTTATCCGTTGGTTGCATTAAGTCTGATTCTTAAGACTTCTGTGCCCAGCGAGCCGACAACTATGCTAAATAACCCAGCTTTAGAGTGGCACATACTGCTGTCATTGGCCGCTTACAGTCTATTCACTCTGGCAGCCCTACAAGCGATAGTTTTAGCCATTCAAGAACAACAATTACGCCAACGCCATCTTGTCGGCCTTATGAGAAAATTACCGCCATTACAATCAATGGAAACCACCTTGTTTCAACTGATTTCAGCGGGCTTTATATTGCTCACTTTGGGTTTAACTACTGGATTATTCTTTATTCAAGATATTTTTGCTCAACATCTCATTCATAAAACCGTGTTATCGATTATCGCTTGGTGTGTATTTGCTATCCTATTACAAGGTAGATTACGTTATGGCTGGCGAGGAAAAACAGCCATTAAGTGGACACTCATTGGTTTTATATTTTTAGTGCTTGCCTATTTTGGCAGCAAATTTGTTCTGGAATTTTTGATAACTCATGCCTGATACAACATCACTCACGCTGCTATTTACATTATTATTTGTATTGCTGTTATTTTCTGCATTCTTCTCCAGTGCAGAAACAGCATTAATGACGCTCAATCGTTATCGTCTTCGACATTTAGCACATGAAGGTCATGCCGGTGCAATACGTGCTAGCCAATTATTAGCACGTCCCGATCGACTTATTGGTTTGATTTTACTCGGCAATAACTTCGTTAATATCTTTGCTTCTGCTATAGCCACGGTGATCGGCGTCAAACTATATGGTGAAAATGGCATCGTGATTGCTACGTTTATCCTCACTCTAGTAGTCTTACTTTTTGCCGAAGTAACACCTAAGACTTTAGCTGCTTTACATCCTGAACGTGTTGCGTTTCCCGCCAGCATGATTCTTAAACCGATGTTGGTAATCCTTTTTCCATTAGTATGGTTTACCAACTCCATCACTAATCGTTTACTAATTTTACTTGGCGTTTCTCCCGAGGAGTCTTCATCTGCTGCAATTAATAGCGAAGAACTTCGTATGGCATTAATGGAAGCAGGTAGCATCATTCCTAAACGTCATAAAAAAATGTTAGTGAGTATTCTTGATCTCGAAAAAGTCACCGTCAATGACGTAATGGTGCCAAGAAATGAGATAGAAGGCATTGATATCAATGGCCCTCTTTCCGACATTATCAAACAAATGTCTTATTGCAGTAATACCCGTTTACCGGTATACGAAGACAGTATGGATAACATTATTGGTATTATTCATGTCAGAAAAGCGATGCATTTATTAGCGCAGGACAATCTTACTAAAGAAAGTTTAAATGGCATTATCAAACAGGTTTATTTTGTTCCTGAAGGTACGGCATTGAACACCCAACTTATTCAGTTTCAAAAGCACCGTAGACGGACTGGACTTGTTGTTGATGAATATGGTGACATCCTAGGTTTGATCACCTTAGAAGATATATTTCGTGAAATTGTTGGTGAATTTACAGCTGACTCACTTGATGAAGATAAAGATATCCACCCTCAAGAGGATGGTACTTACCTGATCAACGGTTCAGCTAATATTCGAGATATTAATCGAAATAATCATTGGCATTTACCTACTGATGGCCCTAAGACTATCAATGGCTTGATCCTTGAGATCTTGGAAACGATTCCAGAACCTGGCGTAAGTTTACGTATTAAAAATTATGTTATTGAGGTAGTACAAACAACAGATAACACTATTAAAACGGTGCGTATCCGCACTGCTGAAATGCAAGCAGATGAAACTTAAAATATCCGCTTTCCTAATCACACTTTACGGTTTGAATGATACCGGCATATCGTAATTTAATGAGCTAGCATTTATCAACAATTTAGCTTTAAACTTCAAGCTGAGTCATAATGCAGTGACATTACGATCAGCTCTATCTCTGATTAAGGTATTATTTTAAGCTTCTGCATACTAAATATTTTTCAGTAGGGAAAAGCAAAAGCAACTACAAAACAAAGACTTGTAAAAAAGGTCCTATTTAAAAGGTTTCAAGGAAAGTAATATGCGCATTCTATTTAAACTTATAATTTTTATCGTTATTTTTGTCATCGCAGGCCTTGTTGCCCTACCCTTTATTGTTGATCCGAATGACTATAAACAAGAGATCTCAAGTCAAGTAGAAAAAGCAACTGGCCGCAATCTAATCTTAGATGGTGATATTAAATTATCTGTATTCCCTTGGATCGCACTTGAACTTGGGCCATTATCATTAAGTAATGCTGTCGGTTTCAAAGCCGATTCATTCGCCAAAGTTCAGGCAGCTCAAATACGCATTAAATTAATGCCGTTACTAAAAAAGCAATTAGAAATGGATACCATCATTTTAGATGGTTTGGTCTTAAATCTTGAAAAAAATAAAGCAGGCCAAACTAATTGGGATGATCTTGTCACCAAGAATGAGACTGCTACAGACAGCACAAAAAAAGACAATATAAAGGCTAATGATGACGCTCCCGTTCTAGCAGCTATCAGTATTGCAGGCATAAAACTTACTAATGCTAATATTTTGTGGTCTGATGCCACTACGGCTGAAAATTATAAATTACAAAATTTCAACCTCAATACAGAGCCATTTGTACCAGGTAAAGCGACTGCTTTAGATATGGAGTTTGACGTTGCCAGCACTAAGCCCCAAGCTCAGGCCTATATCAAATTAGATACTAAAGTGATGGTCGATATAGAAAGCCAACGCTACATCCTGACCGATTTAAATTTAACAAGTCAGGCATCAGGCAAAGCACTACCTTTTTCGCAAATATATCTAACGCTGAGTGGCGATATCAATGCCGACATGGTCAAACAGCTGGTTACAATTAATGATCTAACACTTTCAGCTCGAGCTAATAAAGAAAAACAGTCTATTGATACCCAATTAACGGCTGAAATCTCATCAAATATAACGACTCAACAAACAACTATAAAAGGTTTAGTGTTATCTGCTGAAGTGCTAGACCCTGCTTTACCAAATGGTAAAGCCAACTTAAATGTTACCGCTGATGTAACAACAGATATGAAACAGCAAACGATGACCTTATCAGCCATGGTTATCGATGCCTATGACGTTTTAATCAGCGGTGACATTAAAACCAGTAAGTTATTATCAGGTAACCCAAATTTTGTTGGTAACATCATTGTTAAACCCTTCAACTTAAGAAAACTCGCCAGTGACCTTAACGTTGAACTACCTGTAATGGCAGATGACAGTACTTTGAAACTATTTCAACTCACCTCTGAATTTGAAGGTTCAACCAAACATATTAACGCTAAACAACTTAATGTGACATTGGACCAAAGCAAGTTATCGGGCCAATTAGCTATTAATAATTTCACTAAACCTGCATTTGACTTCAACTTAAAACTTGATCAAATTGATGCCGATCGTTATTTACCACCTGTCAGTAAAACTGAACAACTGCAGACCGCTGCACCCGCCCCCGCCGCGAGTACTTCAACGGCTGCTATAGAGTTGCCATTAGAAGCCTTACGTCAAATCAATGCCAAAGGCATCTTGGATATTGGTAAGCTAAAGATAAGTGGCACACATAGTGAAAAAATCCATATTGAAATTAACGCTACTAATGGCTTAATTAATTTAAGTCCAATGAGTGCCAATATGTACGACGGCCAATATCAAGGTAATGTAAGTCTTGATGCGCGTGGTAAAACGCTTAAACTAAGCCTTAATGAAAGTTTAAAAGGCGTAAAAGCGGGTCCCTTGCTAAAAGACCTAACGGGTGATGACAAGCTGTCAGGAATAGCAAATGCACAAGCCAAGTTGACCGGCAATGGTGCAACTGTGATGCAAATTAAACAAACTTTATCTGGAAATGGTGATTTTTCATTTACCGATGGTGCTGTCAAAGGCGTAAACATTGCCGAAAGTATTCGTAAAGCAAAAGCCACGCTCAAGGGTGAAACATTGCCAGCATCAGATGAACCTCTTCAAACTGACTTTTCAAATCTAAGCGGTTCATTCACGGCCACTGACGGTATTATTAGCAACCAAGATCTATTGGCAATGTCCCCTTTGTTACGTATTAACGGTGCCGGTAAAATCGATCTACCTAAAGAAGGTATAGATTATGGTCTTAAAGTATCGATCGTTGAAACGTCATCAGGTCAAGGCGGTAAGGCATTAGCCGATTTAAAAGGTTTAACAATCCCCGTTAAAATTACCGGCACATTTAGCAATCCCAAACCAACAGTTGATCTTGCAAGCATGTTAAAAGAAAGAGCAACGGAAGAAGTGAAAGCAAAAGTAGCCGACAAATTAAAAGATAAATTAGGTGACGATTTAGGTGGTTTATTGGGTGGTGCATTGGCTCCAAAATCAACAACACCAGTAACAGAGCCAACACCTGAAATCTCTCCTATTGCTCCGGCTATTGAAACAGCTCCTACTGATCCAGCCGTTGAATCCGCACCAACAAAAACGCCAGAAGAACAACTAAAAGAAGAGCTTTCAAACAAATTAAAAGGCTTTTTCTAAACATACAATATTCTAGAGACAAGCACTTCTTGGCACTTAGTGAATTACTAGGGTGCTTTGTCTCGCTGGCTTCAGATAACTTAAAACATTATTCTCTCAACCTTCAAAAATTGATGAATCTTTATGACTAGTTCACTATTTAGTGATCGACTACTGAATTGGTTTGACCAATATGGTCGTAAAGATCTACCTTGGCAACAACAGCCAACGCCTTATCACGTTTGGCTGTCAGAAATAATGCTTCAGCAGACGCAAGTCAGTACTGTAATTCCGTATTATCTGAAATTTACTGAACGCTTTAGCAATATTTCAGCACTCGCACAGGCTCCAGTTGATGATGTACTGGCCCTATGGACGGGTTTGGGTTACTACGCCCGAGCAAGAAATCTGCATAAAGCGGCTACTATCATGATGGAATCGCATCAGGGAAAAATGCCGTCAATATTAGATGAATTGATCGCACTGCCCGGGATAGGTCGCTCAACTGCTGGGGCCATCATGGCTTTAGCACATCATCAACACTTTCCGATTCTTGATGGTAACGTTAAACGCGTATTATCACGTTACAAAGCCATAGCGGGTTGGCCAGGAAATAAGCAAATTGAAAATAAACTTTGGCTGATTGCAGAGCAACTCTTACCGGAAAATAGAATAGCCAACTACATCCAGGCACAAATGGACTTAGGGGCTACCTTGTGCACGCGTAGCAAACCAAATTGTACTACCTGCCCACTCAATACTGACTGTCAAGCTTACCTAAATGCTAATCCTACTGATTATCCAACGGCTAAGCCAAAAAAAATCATTCCAACTCGCCAGTCACATTGGATAGTAGCTCAAGCAACTACGGGGGAAGTATTATTGGAACAACGGCCATCGCTAGGAATTTGGGGGGGCTTATGGAGTTTTCCAGAGTTAGAGAGGATTGATGATATTAACTATACATGTAGTTCTCAGTTGAATATTGATGCTACTAACATCACCCCACTGAATAATATTAAGCATGTTTTCAGTCATTTTAAGCTTGAAATCTATCCGCACTTAATTGAATGCGAGATCAATAATAACCATATCACCGAGAATAAAAAGTTATCTTGGTATAAAATAAACGATGCATTACAACTTGGTTTGCCCGCACCGGTTAAATCACTCATAGAATCATTACAGAATAGAGAGAGTTCTCATGGCACACACCGTACATTGCGTAAAACTAAATAAAGAAGCAGATGGCTTAGACTTCCCTCCTTATCCAGGCGAACTAGGTAAAAAAATCTATGAGTCAGTGTCTAAAGAAGGATGGCAAATGTGGTTAGGTCAACAAACAATACTAATCAATGAATATCGTCTTTCACTAGCTGATCCAAAATCGCAAGCATTCTTAAAAGAAGAGCTTGAGAAATTTTTCTTTGGTGAAGGCTCAAGCCTGCCTAAAGAATTTGTCGCCAAATAACTTAAAACTAGCTTATTTGCGCAGAAACTCTAAATAGCCCATCACGGATAAAAATGTCAATAATATTATTCTTAATAAACCATTTAAACCATTTTTAGAAAAAAAGCCTGTATTTATCGGAGCTTACAGCATTAATACTTGTTATTTACACATTCAACATTGTCGAACAAAACAAAAAAAGTTGTTTTTTAAACAAATTCAAAGGCTAATTAATTTTTAATGCGTATAATGTTCATAGCTTCTTTTAGGAGTTACACAAGTTAGCTTCTAAGAAATTAGTAAGCAAGAAATTAAGAAAATATTGAGGTAGTTATGGCAGATCAAGTTACAGGTACAGTTAAGTGGTTCAACGATGCTAAAGGTTTTGGCTTTATTGAACAAGCAAGTGGTCCAGATGTATTCGTACATCACAGCGCAATTCAATCAGATGGTTTTAAATCATTGAAAGAAGGCCAAGCAGTAACGATGGAAGTTACTCAAGGCGCTAAAGGCCCACAAGCTGAGAATGTTATTCCTGGCTAGTTAGTCCGAAAGAAAAATTGAAGAAGGCCGGATTGGATTACTCCACCGGCCTTTTTTATTGCCTATAATTTATGATTTTGAAATTAATCGATGATAGTCTAGTATTAATAAAATTTATTTAACTTAAAAAAACACGTATTGTTAATCTGTTGTCATTATTATTAGTCTCAGCGGCTAGTTACACTCAAGGTCAACAGTTTAATACCTCTTCCTAGTATCAAGCTGCAGAAATTGTGGTGGGAGGAATTCTTCTGTCTGAAACTCAATCTAATATGCCAAGATACTTAGGTTTTTACTTAGTCGGCAAAGCAACTGCTAAAGAAGTTAATTGGATATCAATACAGTGACTACACTCATACCAAGCCAATTTATTATAAGCCAACGCTACGGCGTATTATCTACACTCTCGATCACGGAACCAGGCTACCCATTCGGCTCAATTACACCTTATATTATATCTGCTGAGGGTCAAATCGCGATTTTTATTAGCCACTTAGCTGAGCACACTCACAATATTCAAGCGAATCCTAGAGTATCTCTGACTATTTTTGATCCAAAGGACGCCACTAATCCGACTGCAGGAGCTCGAATTACATGTTTGGCAATGGCCATACTTGCAGAGGATGATATGCAATTACGAAAAGATTACCTGAATCAATTTCCAGATGCCGAAATAATCTTAACACTACCTGGATTTCATTTTTATTTACTAAAGCTTGTTAAGATTCGATTAGTTGCTGGTTTTGGCCAAGTAAAATGGCTGATGCCAGAGCAATTATTGTTTTAAAATATTGGCTGTATCTTCAATCACTAACTGCTTGAAGGCTAATGAGAGTGCTGTAAAACGCTTACTACTGCGATGTACTAAATACCAATGCCGCATAATAGGAAATGATTCAACATCCAATATCGCTACTCGGTCTAAGGTTAACTCCCATTCCAAGGTATGACGAGATACAATACCTAATCCCAAACCTGCTTCAACCGCTTGGTTAATCGCTTCATTGCTACTCATTTCCATTACTGAACTAATGCTATAGCCACTTTCCTCAAAAAACCGTTCCATTGCTATCCGAGTTCCAGAGCCATGCTCACGTAGGATAAAAGTTTCTTGGTTTAATACCGAAAGTGGAATGGATTTCTTTCCCTCTAAAACATGACCTTTTGGCGCAATGACAACTAAGGGATTATCTAAAAATGGTGTAGCGTTGACATCCATTCCTTCGGGTGGCTGACCCATAATAACCATGTCAACCGTATTATCATTTAAATGTTTTAATAAACTCGCTCGATTAGTCACATCAAGACTGATCGTTGTCCCAGCATATCGTTTATAAAACTCACCTAACAATTTCAACGCAAAATAATTAGCTGTAGAAGCCACAGCAATTGCTAGCCGACCTCGTTGACTGCCACGCATTTCAGTCATCACATCATCTAATTCGATTAACTGCTGTGAGATATTACGTGCATAATTTAATAGCTCTACTCCGGCATCTGTCAGGTAGAGTGTTTTTCCTATTCTTTCAAACAAAGGCATTTCAAGCTCAGATTCTAACTGCTTAATTTGCATAGAGACTGCAGGTTGGCTCAGATAAAGTACCTCTGCTGCACGAGTGTAGCTCAAGTGTTTGGCAACAGATTCAAAGATCTGTAACTGTCTAATAGTTATGTTCATAGTTCACATCATAAGCATATCTTATGTCTAAAATCAAAATAATTGAGTTTTATTTATATTCAAAATGTCCTACACTTACCGGACGTCATCAATGACGATCAAAAATAAACCGACTGTGAAATGCGGGCTAAGCTCGCACCACTCATAAAATAGAAGGTACTAATAATGGATCAATCATCACGTTACGCCGATCTTAGTTTAAAAGAAGAAGATCTAATCGCCAACGGCGGACATATTCTTGTCGTTTATCACATGACTCCAGCAGATGGCTATGGCTATTTAGCAACTGCGGCACATCTTGCTGCAGAATCATCTACAGGTACAAATGTTGAAGTTTCAACAACCGATGACTTTACCAAAGGCGTCGATGCCATGGTATATGAGATCGATGAAGCTAAAGGTGTGATGAAGGTTGCATATCCAAACGACTTGTTTGACCGTAACATGATTGATGGCCGAGCCATGATTGTATCATTCCTGACATTAGCCATTGGTAACAACCAAGGCATGGGCGATGTTAAATGTGCTCAAATAGAAGATTTCTATGTTCCACCTCGCATGCTGCAATTGTTTGATGGCCCAGCCAAAGATATTACTGACATGTGGCGTCTTCTTGGTCGTCCACTTGTAGATGGTGGTTACATCGCGGGTACTATTATTAAGCCAAAACTAGGCCTACGTCCTGAACCTTTTGCTGAAGCGGCATATCAGTTCTGGTTGGGTGGTGATTTCATCAAAAATGATGAACCACAAGGTAATCAAGTGTTCTGTCCAATGAAGAAAGTAATCCCATTAGTTGCTGATGCGATGAAACGTGCACAAGACGAAACGGGCGAAGCAAAATTATTCTCAGCTAATATCACCGCTGATGATCATTATGAAATGCTTGCTCGTGCTGATTTCATCTTAGAAACATTCGGACCAGATGCAGATAAAGTTGCCTTCTTGGTTGATGGCTATGTCGGTGGCCCTGGTATGATTACTACTGCTCGCCGTAACTACCCTAGCCAATATTTACATTATCATCGTGCAGGTCACGGCGCGGTCACATCACCATCATCAGTTCGTGGTTACACTGCATTTGTATTAGCCAAACTTTCTCGTTTACAAGGTGCATCCGGTATCCACGTGGGTACAATGGGGTACGGTAAAATGGAAGGCGGCGCGGATGATCGCAACATTGCCTACATGATTGAACGTGATAGTGCTGATGGTCCTTATTATCACCAAGAATGGTATGGCATGAAACCAACTACACCCATTATCTCTGGTGGCATGAATGCATTACGTTTACCTGGTTTCTTCGAAAATTTAGGTCACGGTAACGTAATCAATACATCAGGTGGTGGTGCATACGGTCATATTGATAGCCCTGCGGCCGGTGCAACATCACTACGTCAAGCATTTGAATGTTGGAAAGCGGGTGCAGATCCAATTGAATTTGCAAAAGAACATCGTGAATTTGCTCGTGCATTTGAATCATTCCCTGGCGATGCTGACAAAATCTTCCCTGGCTGGCGTGAAAAATTGGGTGTACATAAGTAGGCCTAAGACTCTAGCCAAAAGAGAAGTGATATCTTTCCTCGCTTCGGTGAGGGAAGATTCCATTCTCCATCTCCTCGTTAATATGAATATTTGTAGGTCGGACTTCAGTCCGACGATAGCTCATCACTATCACGCTCAATTGGACTTAAATCTAACCTACACATCACTTTCAAAAAGAAGCTCACATTATGAATGACATTAGCCAATACCTGATTAAAGAAGAACCTTTTTATCAGTCTCAAAGCGATGAAGTTGAGCTTTACACTGCTGCATACGAAGCCCGTATACCGGTAATGATCAAAGGTCCAACAGGTTGCGGTAAGTCACGATTTATCGAACATATGGCGTGGAAATTAAACAAACCATTAATTACAGTAGCCTGTAATGAAGATATGACTGCCTCTGATTTGGTAGGTCGATACTTATTAGATGCCAACGGTACGCGTTGGTTAGATGGCCCATTAACAGTGGCTGCTCGTATTGGCGCTATCTGTTATTTAGATGAAATTGTAGAGGCACGCCAAGATACTACCGTCGTTATCCACCCATTAACGGATCACCGTCGCACTTTGCCTTTGGATAAAAAAGGGGAGTTGCTCGCAGCACATCCAGATTTCCAAATGGTTATTTCTTATAATCCTGGCTATCAAAGCCTGATGAAAGATCTAAAACAATCAACCAAACAACGCTTTACAGCATTCGAGTTTGATTACCCAGCTGCTAATGTTGAATCATCAATTTTACAAAAAGAAACAGGTATATCTGCTGATTTAGCTGACAAGTTAGTTAAGATTGCCACCACTGCACGAAACTTAAAAGGTCATGGCCTAGATGAAGGTATATCTACTCGCTTATTAACTTATGCTGCCACTTTAATGGATAAAGGTGTTGAAGCTAAGGCCGCATGCCGGATGGCTTTAGTACGACCGATTACCGATGATGCCGATATTCGTGACACCTTAGATCATGCAATCAGTGCTGTATTTTCCTAAGCGAACGATGCATTTCCATGAGTGACATGAGAAAAGTTCCACAACACCCAGATCGACCTAAACTTAAATGTGGTTTTGACCAAATTGATGCTGTATTTGACGAATGCATGAAAGAAGCTCACGTTTATCTCAGTAAACAAGGCATCGAAGAGTATTTCGAAGGTGCATCCCTCGTTTGCATGATAGGTCGTGGTGTTGAGCCAGTACTCAGCTATATGGAAGATATGCCAGCAATTGCAGACCAACTAGGTGAACCAGTACTTAAACTGGTATCTGAAACCGTCTGGAAAATATCTCGCACACCTAACGGTCAGTCTATTCCTGCTTTTCTAGACACCTTAGCTGCCGTATCTCGCCGACTGGGTGATATTGAAGCGCTGAAAAAATACATCGATATGATTTTCAGCATGATGACAGCCACTACCGTGTCAATTCATGGTCATCATGCCACCATCCCGAGTCCAGCATTATCTGATCTACTAGAAAAAATGCCTTATCTAATCAGCCAATTATCTTTATCTGGTCTCAAAAACTGGATTGATTACGGTGTACGTTATTACAGCACTCACCCTGAACGCCAAAGGGACTTTTTCAGCCTGCAATCAGCAGACAGTAGGGCTGTGATGCAAAAAGAACGGCATGGTGTACTATTTTATGACCATGAACGTAAACTTAATTTATATATGCAAGGCTTGTGGGAAACTGATCCTCAACTAGTGCCCTACTCACTCGGATTTGACGAATTACGTAAACCACAACCCTATTTTGATAATTTAGGCATGCGTATTCCGGATGTTTATGATGACTTAACTGATATCACAGGGATTGATCGCTATAGGGCTACACTAGCTCATATGGCAGCACATCAACGTTGGACACGTCCGCTAATTGCTGATAATTACAGTCCATTTCAACGTATGGCAGTTGAATTTCTCGAAGATTGTCGCGTGGAATCGTTGGCTATTCGGCAATATCCCGGTCTCAAAAAATTATTTTTAAGTCTTCATCCCAACCCATTGGAAGGTGCATGTAACCCAGAAACGCAGTCCTGCTTGCGTCATCGCCTAGCCATGTTATCTCGATCCTTACTAGATCCCCAACATGTTTATACGGATCCCGACCTGCTTGAATTTGCCGAGCGTTTTCATCAAGCCATGGCGAAGGGCGAATCTACCACCCAAGAAATTGCTAGCATTGCCTTATCGTATGTCGCTCGCACACGCCGCCAGAGCGATCAACTTGCTGACGTGTTTTTTGATGATACTGAAATAAATTACCGTGATGATAATCGTCATATGTGGACATTCATCGAAGAAGGAGATGAAGAAAATACCGCGAGTGATGCGCCTCAAACGCAAACAGCAGAAGAACCTCAAGGCCTTCCACCTCGCCATTATCCAGAATGGGACTATCATTCTCAAAGCTACCGACCAGACTGGGTAAGTGTATATGAAGCTTTGCATCCAGCAGGCAATGCTCAAGATATAGACCAACTGCTACTAAAACACGCCGCAGTACTTAAACGTATGAAACGTATTCTAGAGATGCTCAAGCCACAGAATTATGTTCGAGTGCGTTATCAAGAAGAAGGCTCAGAATTAGACTTAGATGTGGCTATTCGATCACTCATTGATTTAAAAAGTGGCAGCCAGCCTGATCTAAGAATCAATATGAGTCATAAACACAATAGTCGTAACATCGCCGTTATGTTATTACTTGATTTATCAGAGTCAACAAATGACATTCCTAAAGGTTGTGAACAAACCATTTTGCAACTATGCCAAGAATCGGTGTCCCTTTTATCATGGTCAATAGAGCAACTTGGTGATAAGTTTGCTATAGCAGGTTTCCATTCTAATACGCGCCACGATGTACGTTATCATCATATTAAGGGCTTTAGTGAAAACTGGAATGAGGATGTTAAATCTCGCATAGCTGGCATGAAAGCTGGCTATTCCACACGAATGGGTGCGGCGATGCGTCATGCTGCCCACTATCTTGAAGCCCAAAAAACAGATAAAAAATTATTACTGATTCTAACCGATGGCGAACCAGCAGATATTGACGTCAGTGATGAGACCTTATTAATACAAGATACTCATAAAGCTGTCCAAGAACTTAGCCAAAAAGGCATCTACAGTTATTGCATCAGTCTAGACCCTCGCGCTGATGACTATGTACGAGATATCTTTGGCAATCAACATATGGTGATTGATAACGTCAATAAATTACCTGAGAAGTTGCCTGCATTATTTGCCAGTCTGACAAAATAACTGGCAACCTATTCAGTAAATAGTTTGCTATCCTAAACTATCTAAAAGTTCGGCTGAAACTACATCGTCATTTAAAGGAAAGCCTTATGACCCATACCAATAAATTCACTATCGCTGCTTGTATTGTTACCGCCCTTTACATTAGCCCTGTTAGCGCAGACTGGGGTAGCTTGTTCGACGATGTCACTACCAAAGGTAAAGCTTTATTATCAGCTAATAGTAAAATGTCATCATCAGCCTTAGATTATGACACTATCGTATCGGGCTTAAAAGAAGCGTTAGATGTTGGCACTCGTAGAGCAATTAGTAATGTAAGTAAGCCTGATGGGTATTTGACAAATCAACTTATTCATATCGCGATGCCACCCCAGTTACAACAAATCAGTGGATTAATGCGTAAGTTTGGCTTAGGCAGTCAGGCAGATATATTTGAACAAAGTATGAATCATGCAGCAGAAAAAGCAGCACCAGAAGCAACAAATATTATCGTCAACGCAATCAAAAACATGAGTATTCAGGATGCCAATGCCATTTTGCAAGGTCCTGACAATGCGGCTACTGAATACTTTAAAGTGCAAACCACACAGCAATTAACCCGCTTATTTAGACCTACTATCGAGGCCTCTTTAAACCAAGTTGGTACAACTAAATACTACAATAATTTAACTGGCCAAGTGGCGGCATTACCACTCGTGGGCGAAAGTGTTAATCTTGACTTGCCTGACTATGTGACAGAACAAGCTCTAAATGGTCTATTCACTATGATCGCCGTAGAAGAGAAAAACATACGCGAAAACCCTGCTGCAAGAACGACTGAATTATTGAAAAAGGTTTTTGCTTCAAAATAATATTACTCGTTTAAGATATGGAAGCACTGATGCAACCAAAAAACTTGATTGTTCTATTTTTATTATGCATTTCATTGTTTTTTTCTGGATTCTCTCAAGCAGAAGAAGCCTCACAAGAAGCCACTAAATCAATTATCAAAGTGCCGACACCACAGGCGCTTAAGATTGATTGGTGGCAATATTTTTCTACTGCTGATGACGAACTCGATCAACGTGTAAAGCTATTTGGCAAAATGCTCTTTGATATTGAGCGAAACCTTGAAAGTGAACAAAAAACCACTTTATCACCATTATTCAATAATATTACTACCGCGTTTAACAATTATCTCGCTATCAACAGTAAAACGATCAAAAGCGACAGTCATCAGCAGATTGTTAAACTCCATTACAGTCTTGATGAACTGCTAGAGCTTCACCACCAGTTAAAAGATCGACAACTAAATAAAAAAATTAGTGAGGATGAACAGCAACAGCTCACTTATAGTAAAGAATCGGCAGATACGCAGTTAGATAATAAAAAAGTCTTGTATCTTAATCTTGATAACAACAACCCTGAAAAATTAGCATTAGGCTTAGATATTATTCTATCCAGGGTGAATCTAGAAATCGCAAATAAACAGTTATCTCTTCTAAAGCAACGCATTAAAGAAATTAATGAACAGATCATTTTTTTGAATAATGCATTAGAAAGAGCCTAACAAACAATTGAAACTGACAGTAGGACACTTACTGAATACGATAAAAACGTTCAATTGTCAGAACGACAATTTGCTAAAATAAAAAATCAGTATTTCGAGCCTTTTATTTCCATCACTGATGATGATCCGAACAGCAAACTGAATCGGCAAAAACAACTAACGGAACAAGTTCGCATCGCCAATGCAGAAGTGAGCATCATACTAAGTAAACTCAAATTAACGCTTGTCATGGAAGCCATACCCAATACGGACGCGTTTCAAACTCAACTCAATACCGAAGACAAACAATTAGAGGAATTTGCCAACAAGAACAAACTTTGGCGGAAATCCACTCAACAAGAACGTGACAGTGCACGTCAAAGCTTGATCCTCAACGATCATGATAACGAAGCAATTCACCAGGCAAGATTAGCTGCGACGCTCGACACATTAAAACAATTGGATGATCTGGAGCGCTTAGAACAAGCTCAGTACTTGCTCACATTAGTTAAAAAACGTTTACTGACTCAGCAAGGAAAATTGGCTAGTTTTCTCAGTGATGGTAAATCATTTATTGCTAACTTTTCGACTATGAGCAAAGACTCTCTAAAAACGACGCTATTTTATATCAATGAAACACCTGTCACCACACTCGGTTTATTGCGTGTTGGCATGATCATATTCATCGCATGGTTGATTTCTCGTGCTGTGCGTTTCAGTTTAAACCGACTGATGTCTCATCGCACAAACAGTAATAATTCAACTATCTATGCTTTACAAAAAGTATTGCACTACATCATTATGGTTATAGGCTTATTGGTAGCCGTTTCCAGTATTGGTGTTGATCTGAGTCAACTTGCATTGCTTGCTTCAGCCCTTTCCATCGGTATTGGCTTTGGTTTACAAAATGTCGTCAGTAACTTTGTTGCGGGCCTGATTATCCTATTTGAAAAAAGTCTCAAAGTTGGCGATTTCATCGAATTTGGATCTGGGCTTGCTGGTGAAGTAAGACAAATAAATATGCGTAGCACTCATATTGTTACCAATGATAATATCGATATATTTGTTCCCAACTCTGACTTTGTTAACGGTCAAGTCACCAACTGGACAATGTATGAAACATTCCGCCGCGTTCACATCCCTTTCGGGGTGGCATATGGTTCAGATAAAGATGAAGTAAAACTAGCCGCTTTGGAAGCGGCTGATGCCGTCGATTACACCTTAAAAAGTACTAATACTAAACATATGCCCCAGGTTTGGATGACAGGCTTTGGCGATAGCAGTCTTAATTTTGAGCTTATCGTCTGGTTAACACCCGCAGCTGTTAAATTGCCGGGACGTGTAATTGCCACCTATACTTGGGAACTTGATACCGCCCTTGCCCGCCATAATCTAGAGATTCCATTTCCACAACGAGATATACATCTACGTAGCTTTTATGGTCTTAAAGACGAACAAGCAATCAATGCTCAGAACAAGACTGCGACCGAATAAATCTATCCAATGACCTCGTTCTGTAATACTATAACCCCTCATTTTTTACTGACAATATTAGGAATTCCCAATGGCTGAATCACATAAAATTAACCTCTGTAGTCAAGGTATTGCCCTTAAAGCATTATTCAGTGGTTACTTAATCGTTGTCGCTATTGGTTATTTAATGGCCATAGTACAAATTCAGTTTACTCACGGCATGGCTGATGGTGAATTAGGTTTGTCAGTTGACGATATTGTTTACAGTTATTACGGTAAGCGCTCTGGATCTGCCCTCGAAGCAAAGCTTAATGGTTCAATGAAGCTCATGGCTCCTGAAGCAGACCGCTTAAAAATAATCAACTGGGTACACAAAGGAGCTGATGAAAAATCGTTCAATGAAACGGGCATTCGCAAAATTTTCGACACCAATTGCATTGCCTGTCACAGTGTCAGTTCAGGCATGACAATCCCCGATTGGACCAAGTTTGAAAATATCGCTAAACGTGCTGAGACAGATACAGGCGCTAGTTTCACAGCATTAGCGCGGGTATCGCATATTCACTTGTTTGGTATCGCCTTTATCTTTATGTTTGTGGGTATCATCTTCAGCTTGGCAGCAGGTGTACCTAAGTATCTGAAAGCCTCCGTCATCGTGACGCCCTATGTATTTCTTATCCTAGATATTACATCATGGTGGTTAACCAAACTTAATCCAAACTTCGCATGGTTAGTGATTATCGGTGGTGGTGCAATGGCGTTATCTTTTGCATTCATGTGGACAGTGTCAATGTATGAAATGTGGATTCGCCCACACAAAGGTAGTGATAAACGAGATGCGCTTTTAGATGAGTAATATCAATTCTGAACAAATTAGTTGACGATAAACATTTAGACCCGCCAAGAGCAATCGAGGCGGGTTTTTATTGCACGGAAGTTATCAACGTAAAGTAAAGCATCAATACTAAGCATGATACAGCTATCCCTTGGTATTTTTTTGCTACCTTTAAAATTATTTTTTATAAAAAATACATTGCCTTATCTTGTCATTTTTGTTGATTTTATTCAGAGTCTTTAGCACAGTATTCTTGGCTTCTGTCGAAAATAGAAAATAGTTCACACACAATGGTATTAAGTCTCAAGCAATCTGATAACAAGGTTTATAGTCATGCTCTCCTTGGCCCAGTTTCATCCGTTGTTCCTGCACGAAAATTCGTAATAGCTCATCAATTGCATTCATTAAACCAGGATCACCATGTATTTTATAAGGACCATGTTTAGCCACTTCACGTATCCCAAACGATTTAACATTACCCGCAACAATACCGGAAAAGGCCGAACGCAATTGAGCCGCTAATTCATGTTTAGGTAACGTTAGGTCAAGTCTTAAGGCACCCATATTGTCATGAGTTGGCTCGAACGGATATTGTAAATCCGGTGCGATTTTAAGTTGCCAATTAAAGTAATAGGCCTCGTTGTTAGCCCGTCGTTGCTCATGTACAAAGTGTACTTTTTCCTTTGCTAGACTTCCTACTTTGTCCGGTTCACCAATAAGGATTTGGTATAGCTTTGCCACGTCATTACCGAGACAATACCGTAAAAACGTATCCAGCGTTGTAAAATACGAGCGGCAACTTTCCGGGCCTGCAAAAATAAGTGGAATGCCTATTTTATTCTCTGGGTGAAGCAATATACTTAATAAATACAAAATTTCCTCAATGGTACCAACGCCACCGGGGAAGACTATTATGCAGTGGCCTAGTCTAACAAATGCCTCTAGTCGTTTTTCGATATCCGGCATAATCACTAGTTCATTGACGATCGCATTGGGTGATTCAGAGGCAATGATGCCGGGCTCAGTGATACCAATGTAACGACCATTTTTATTTTGTTGTTTAGCGTGACCGACAGCCGCCCCTTTCATCGGACCCTTCATCGCACCAATGCCACAGCCGGTTATGATATCCAGACCCCGCAAACCAAGTTCATAGCCTATGTGTTTTGCATAGTCATATTCTTCTCGCGGAATTGAGTGCCCTCCCCAACAAACCACTAGGTTAGGCGCGACACTAGGTTGAACTATGCTGGCATTACGTAAGATACGAAATACTTTATCGGTGGTACTACCATTGCCGCCATCGGCAAGCACTTTGAAATCAGTGTAGACGATATCTCGTAGAACCGAAGATAGATGTTCCTGAATGCCCTTGATGATTACGTCATCGACAAACGATTGAGTGGGGGCGTTAAATATTTCAAGCATCACACCGCGCGATTCAGATTTGAGTTTTATCTCAAAATCTGAATAACGGTTGAATATTTGCTCTGCGTCATCTACATCACTATCGGTGTTGAGTACCGCAAGTGCGCAGTCTCTAAATAGTTGGTAAAGATCGGCGCTGGGATTACTGAGTTTGTAGATCTCTTCCTGAGATAATAAATTCAGGCCGCGAGTAGGCCTAATAGACGTGTGAGCAATTTTATTCATACGGTTGCCTTAATTAGTTTCGTATCATCGATGCTCCCATTGATCAATCACAGGAGCAATCCTTTTTTTTGAAAAACACATGAAAAGAAATGACAAGCAAGTTTAGTGTTTAAGTATTAAGACTTTCTGTGTAACAGAATTACCTAGACATTGGGAAGCTAAGGGTCAATCACCTTAATTGTTAGCGAAATATTCTCTAGTCAGTTTAAATACCACTGGGCTCAGTAATATCAAGGCGATTAAATTAGGCAGCGCCATCAAGGCATTCAATGTATCAGCGACCAGCCAAATGAACGATAAATTAGATACCGCACCAATGGGAACAGCTATTATCCATAAAATTCGAAATGGTGTAATTGACCTAACACCGAATAAATACTCCACACATTTTTCGCCATAAATACTCCAGCCTAAAATAGTGGTGAAGGCAAACAGACTTAGACCAAAAGTCACAACATAGCCTCCTAATCCCGGCAATGCAGATTCAAAAGCCACCGAAGATAAGGTTGCTCCAGTTTCACCGCTAGTCCATGCTCCTGATACGATAATCACTAATCCAGTAATAGAGCAAATTATAAGGGTATCGATAAAGGTACCGATCATAGCAATAGTACCTTGTCGCACGGGACTATTGGTTGTTGCAGCAGCATGAGCAATCGGTGCACTGCCTAATCCTGCTTCATTAGAAAAAACACCTCGCGCAACACCAAAACGAATCGCAGCCCACACGGCTGCACCTGCAAAACCACCTGTTGCGGCAATCGGAGTAAAGGCATGAATAAAAATCAATTCAAAGGCTGCGGGTATCTTGTCGACATGTAGACCTAAAATAACAATGCCTGCCAATACATAGGCTATCGCCATAAAAGGTACTAATCTTCCGGCAACATGAGCAATACGCTTTATGCCGCCAATCAACACCATAGCAACCAGCACGGCAATCACTAAACCTGTCAGCAATGGTGGCACACCAAAACTAGAAGATAAAACATCTGCTACAGAATTAGCTTGAATAGTATTACCGATACCAAACCCAGCTAACGCACCAAATATGGCAAAGGTAGTACCTAGCCAAGCAAAGCGCTTTCCTAGACCATTTTTGATGTAATACATTGGGCCGCCGACTTTATTACCATTTTCATCAGTTTCACGAAAATGAACCGCCAGCACCGCTTCGGCATATTTAGTTGCCATGCCGACTAGCGCCGTCATCCACATCCAAAATAATGCACCAGGTCCGCCTAAAAATATTGCCGTTGCAACACCCGCTATATTACCTGTGCCGATCGTTGCTGACAGCGAGGTCATCAATGCATTAAAGGGTGCGATATCACCCTCGCCATTTTGGGTTTTAGTCTCGCGTCCAGCCCAAAGCATTTTGAAACCATATCCTAATTTAGCAATAGGCATGCCCTTTAGCCCAATCATCAGCATCAAACCAGTGCCCAAGATCAGCACTAACATCAATGGCCCCCAAACAATACTATTAAGCTGTTTAATGAGATCGGTAATCAATGCAAGTATATCCATTGTAATTCGCTCCAAAAAGTGCCTAATTTGTCATATTGTTTGGTTGTCAGTTCAGTCTGTCAGGCGTCTTGTTTAGCTTCTAACGCTTCCCACTTTTCATAGGTAGCATCTAATTCAGCTGTCACCTTAGCTAAATCAGCTTGAGTAGATGCAATCTTATCTTCTGATTGCTTATAAAACGCTGGCTGACCAATCACATCGTGTAGCTCAGTTTGTTTTTTATCCAGCTCTTCGATCTTTTTAGGAAATGCAGCAAGATCAATTTGCTCTTGATAAGTAAGATTAGATTTCTTATTGGCCTTCTTTTCTACTGGTTTAGCTAGTTTAGTGATGGTTTTATTTTTTTGTGCCTCATAATCTTTATCTTGTTGTCGTTGTTGCTGCCAATCATCATAACCACCGACATATTCACGTACCACACCATCATCATCAAATACGATTGTACTTGTCGCAACATTATTCAAGAAGCTACGATCGTGGCTTACCAGCAATAAGGTACCTTTGTAGTTCATCAATAAATCTTCTAATAAATCTAGCGTTTCAGCATCAAGATCATTGGTCGGCTCATCCATTACCAATAAATTAGCAGGCTGGGTGAATAACTTGGCTAATAACAAACGATTACGTTCACCACCTGATAATGCTTTAACAGGTGTACGGGCCCGTTCTGGGGTAAACAAAAAGTCTTGTAAATAACCAATAATATGTTTGGGAACACCAGCAATTTCAACAAAGTCACTACCTTGACTGACATTTTCCGTTACGCTTCTTTCCTCATCTAACTGGCTACGGAGTTGATCAAAATATGCGACGTCGATTTTAGTGCCTCGAAGAACCGTACCCGTTTCAGGTTCAGATCGTCCAAGTAAAATAGACAGCATGGTACTTTTACCACAGCCGTTTGCACCAATAATACCAATGCGATCTCCACGTTGAATGACGGTTGAAAAATCTTTGAATAAAACCCGGCCATCGAAACTTTGACCTAAATTTTCAGCTTCAAACACTAACTTGCCACTACGATCTGAGTCTTGCAATTTCATTTTGACATTGCCCAACACTTCTCGTCGTTGACCACGTTCGCGTCGTAATTGTTCTAAAGCACGTACGCGTCCTTCATTACGTGTTCTTCTTGCTTTAACACCTTGACGGATCCACACTTCTTCTTGTGCCAACTTTTTATCAAATAAGGCATTTTGTTGCGCTTCATCAGACAATAAAGCCTCACGGCGTTCCAAGAAATTGGCATAATCACCAGGGAAACTTACTAAATTGCCACGATCTAACTGGACAATCCGCGTAGCTAAAGCTTGTAAGAATGTCCGATCATGGGTGATAAATAATAAAGTACCACCATAACTTTTTAAAAACTCTTCCAACCATGTAATGGATGAAATATCCAAATGGTTAGTCGGCTCATCGAGTAATAAGATATCGGGTTGTTTCACTAAAGCCTGAGCAAGTAAAACACGACGTTTCATTCCGCCTGACAAACCAGAAAAATCAACATCACCATCCAACGATAGCCGAGAAATAACACTTTCAACACGCTGTTCTACCGTCCAACCATCAACAGCTTCCAAGTTATGCTGTACCTTTTCAAGTTCGGTCAAAATTTTGTCTGAACTATCCGTTGCAAGACGATGAATGACATCGTGATAGGCGATTAATATAGGTGCAATATCACCTAAACCATGCGCCACCACATCAAATACACTACCCGAAGTACCTGCAGGTACCTCTTGTTCTAGACGGGCAATTTTTAAGCTCTGCCCTCTAATTTCACCTGAATCTTGTTTGATTTCACCTGCAATCAATTTCATTAAGGTTGATTTGCCAGCACCATTACGGCCGACGAGACACACTCGTTCACCTTGTTCGAGTTGAAAATCAACTTTATCTAATAAATTTGGTCCGCCATAACTGACAGTAACTTGTTTTAATGACAATAACGCCAAAGTTTGTACCTCTATAACCCTAAGCTAAGTGTTTATTCTTGCCCAGCTAATTCTAATTCTTCACTGGCCGCTAACCAGTCCATTTCTACTGTGTCTAATTGTATTTTTAAACTGCCTTGTTCGACTAACAATGCTTTTAATTTCTCTTTAGCCTCATTTTCATAGAGACTGTTATCTGCTAATTGCAGCTCAATATCATTCAGCTTGTTTTGTAAGGTATCCAATTTATGTTCGGCTTTTTTAACAATATTTCGCAGCGGTTGTAACCTTTTACGTGCTTCAGCTGCATTACGTCGGTCATCTTTTTTATTCGCCGTATTGTTATTTTCTACTGTAGTTTTAGCCGGCTTATCTTTATCCTGTATCCATTGACGATAATCATCAAGATCACCGTCAAAAACCTTGGCTTGGCCATCTGACACCAACCATAAATCATTGGCTACTGTGCGTAATAAATGTCGATCATGTGAGACAACAACCAAAGCACCTTCAAAATCTTGTAAAGCCATTGTTAATGCTAATCGCATATCTAAATCAAGATGATTTGTCGGTTCATCAAGCAATAACAGTCCTGGTTTTTGGTAGACTAATAAGGCCAAGACTAAACGCGCTTTCTCACCACCTGAAAATGGGCCAACAGGAGCAAGTGCATCATCACCCTGAAAACCAAAACCACCAAGATGATTTCGTAACTCTGATTCAGGACGCAGCGGGTCTAATCGTTGTAAATGCTGTAGTGGACTTTCATCCAACGTCAACTGTTCCAATTGATGTTGGGCAAAATAGGCAATTTTAATATCTTTCGCTTCTTTACGCTTGCCATTCAAAGCGGGCAATACACCGGCGATAAGCTTTATCAGTGTTGATTTTCCTGCGCCATTGGGACCTAATAAACCGATGCGGTCTCCCGGTGCGAGAGACAAATTCACCCCCGATATCAAAGGTTTATCATTATACCCTATTGCCACTTTATCTAAACTTAATAAAGGCGCTACTAATCGAGTCGGCGGATAAAATTGAAAATGAAACGGCGAATCAACATGCGCTGGCGCAATTAACTCCATACGTTCTAGTGCCTTAATCCTACTCTGTGCTTGCTTGGCTTTGGTTGCTTGCGCTTTAAAGCGGGTAACAAAACTGCGAATATGGGCGATCTCACGTTGCTGTTTATTATGTGCCGACTGTTGATGAGCCAAATGTTCAGCCCGAGCCAATTCAAAAGCCGAATAATTACCTGTATAGGTCTTTATTTTTTGCTGTTCAATGTGAACAATTTGAGTCACCACTCGATCGAGAAAATCACGATCATGCGAAATCAACACCAAGGTGCCTTGGTAACCTCGTAACCATTCTTCTAACCAATATACGGCTTCTAAATCCAAATGGTTCGTCGGCTCATCAAGCAATAATAAATCTGAGCGACACATCAGCGCCTGCGCTAAATTTAAACGCATACGCCACCCCCCCGAAAATGATGTCACGGGCAGCAGTTCTTGTTCCGCTGTAAATCCTAAGCCATGCATTAAGCGCCCAGCACGACTGCGCGCAGTGTAACCATCAATTGCCGCTAATTTATCATGTAATTCACTCTGATGATGACCATCATGTTCAGCTTCAGCCACTGATAATTGCTGTTGCAGACGCATATATTCTTCGTCGCCTTGCAACACATAATCTATAGCAGGAATATCAACTGCCGGTGTTTCTTGTGCCACATGTGCAATCACCCATGTAGCTGGAATTGATGCACTGCCATGATCGGCATGTAATTGATTACGAAATAAGGCAAATAAACTCGATTTTCCTGTGCCATTGGCACCGGTTAGTCCGACGTTTTGTCCCGGATGAATCGTCAGGTTAGCAGAGTCAAATAATAGTCTGGTGCCGCGACGAATAGAAAGTTGATTTAGTTTTATCATGGCGCGCATTGTAGCAGGGAGCAAGCGATCTTTGCTGAATTACGAATACCATTCGTTGTTCGTTTTACAGTAATGTGCCTTGAGTGTTGTTAACATTTGGCAACTGCCAATCAATCGCCCGCTGACCATACGTCACAAGATAGCTATTTGCCTGACTAAAGTGTCGACAACCCAAAAAACCACGATACGCAGATAAAGGGGAAGGATGTGGTGCCTTTAGAACTAAATGACGCGTTTCATCTATCATTGTGCCTTTTTTCTGGGCATAACTTCCCCACAACATAAACACCACATGCTCACACTGTTCATTAACGATATTAATAATCTTATCGGTGAACTGTTCCCAACCTTTACCTTGATGTGCATTGGCATTAGACTCTTCAACTGTTAATACCGCATTCAATAACAACACACCTTGCTGTGCCCAACTTTCTAAATAACCATGGCTTGCTGGAACAATACCCAAATCAGTCTGTAATTCTTTATATATATTACTCAAAGATGGCGGGACTTTAACACCCGCTTGCACAGAAAAACATAAACCATGTGCCTGCCCCGGTTGGTGATATGGATCTTGCCCCAAAATGACGACTTTGACGTCATCTAATGGCGTCGTCTCCAGAGCATGAAACCAATCAGAGGTCTGGGGATAAATCACTTTTCCTTGCTGTCGTTCTGCAACTAATAAATGCAATAGTTCCTGCATATAGGGCGCTTTCAATTCTGCGTTTAAAGCCTGCTGCCAGCTAGGTGCTTTTTGCAATAGCATAAATTTAAAGCCTCAATAAATAATTTAAGGTATAGAATAATATCAGTTTTGTGAGAACGGATTTAGCCAGTTCACATGGCGCCAAGTGATATTGATAGTGTGGAGCTCTAATACTAAGTTGTATACAGAACTCCTATAAAATGAAGCTATAAAACAACGCCATAAAATCAACCCGACTCTTAATTAGGATAAGTATAAACTTGGACCTCATCCACGATCCAATCCCTCATTTGCTTAGAAAGATTGCTATTCCGGCAAGTGTCGGCATGTTTTTCAATACCATGTATTACGTGGTTGATAACTTCTACGCGGGCATGTTGTCATCAACTGCTTTGGCCGGTATTTCATTGGCTGCACCCATATATTTTATGGGTCTTGCGATCGCAATCGGTGTTGGTCAAGGTACCAGTGCTTTAGTCGGTAATTCACTTGGCGCAGGTAAACAACAAGAAGCGGAACAAATAGCCGGCAGCGCACTCTCTTTTGCTTGGCTCTGCGCCTTTAGCATAGGATTATTAGTCTTATTTTCAGCACCGAAGCTATTTGCAATGATGGGAGCTGAAGGGGATTATTCTAGCGAGGCATTAAATTATCTTTCTATTATATTGCCCACCTTGGTTTTTTTAGCTCATGGTACGACTGCTAACGGAATACTCAATACACTGGGCGACACCACTAGTTTTCGTAATAGCCTAATTGTCGCCTTTTTAGCTAATATCGTACTCAATCCCCTGATGATGTTCGGCTTTGGGTGGGGTGTTTATGGCTTAGCTGCCGCTACCGCTTTGACTCAACTAGGTAGTGCAATCTATTTGACCATTAAAGTGCGTCAAAGCAAACTTGGCAAATGCCTGATTGTAACGAATTTACGACCTAAACTATCACATTATAGCGGCCTAATCAGACAGTCATTACCCGCTAGTGGCAATATGTTTTTGATAGCTCTCGGTTCCATAATCGTCACTACAGCAGTCACCCAGTTTGGTGAAGATGCCGTGGCAGGATTAGGAATTGCTCTTCGCATCGAACAGCTAGTATTGCTTCCTACCATCGGTATTAATATTGCAGTACTATCGTTAGTCAGTGTTAATTTTGGCGCTAAACACTACCAACGTATGGAGCAAGTTGCATTGGACTCAATCGCCATAGGCACCGCACTAATGGTAATAGGTGCGATCCTGCTTTTTACTTTTGCCCGCCCACTTATCACTTTATTTTCTGACAATCCTGCAGTGATTGAGATTGGTGTTGGCTATTTGCGAGTTGAGGCCATTATTTTGCCTGCTTATGTGCTAGCTTTTGTTTCTGGTGCAGTTCTGCAGGGTATGAAACAACCGGCTATCCCAATGTACTTCAATATTGTACGTCAATTGTTGCTACCGCTGACCTTTATCACTATCGCTTTAACTATTATTGGCACTGATATTTATGGTGTGTGGTGGTCTATCGCCATTGCTAGCTGGATGACGGCAAGTATACAATTTTTACATATGAGAAATAGAGTTAAACAGAAAATTTAAAAAGGCCACTACACAATATAAACCTATATATATCAGATGATTACGAATTAATTAATCCATAAAAATCTAAATTTCCATCCCAACTGAACCAGTTAATATCTCACTATTTTGGTGAAGCATACCAATCAAAAAAACCTTAATGAACCTAAATGATCGGTTTGTTTTTGAACTATATTCACAATGTATGTATTAATATCAACATAAAACAAGTTGCTAAGCTCGCTCTTGTGACTCTGTTCGCAACAAGGCATAATCAAAATACTTCTAGCTAGAGCAGAATTTATGACCTCAAAATTAGATAAAACCGATTCGCAGTGGCAGGAATTGCTCAACGATGAGCAATATCGAGTTACTCGTCAGGCAGGCACTGAACGTCCGTTCACTGGTGAATATGTAAATCATCATGAAAATGGCGACTACTTATGTGTGTGCTGCCAACAAGCACTATTTTCTTCTAAAAATAAATTTGATTCCGGCTGCGGCTGGCCAAGTTTTTCATCACAAATTGAACACGGTGTTGTCAGTCATCACACCGATCATTCTCTTGGCATGGATCGTACTGAAGTTCGCTGTCGCCAATGTGACGCTCATCTTGGACATATTTTTGATGATGGACCTGCACCAACTGGCTTACGTTATTGCATTAATTCCGTGGCCTTAAATTTCATTAAAAAAGAAGAATGAGTCTAAGTGATTGGTTTGTTTATATTGTTGAAGCAGAGAATGGTCACTTTTATACCGGAATTACCACTGATTTAGCGCGACGATTAACAGAACACCAAACTAAACAAGGTGGCGCACGTTTTTTTCACACCAGTGCCGCTAAGCAGATCGTTTATCAAGAACCCCACCCTGACCGTAGTAGCGCGTCTAAACGCGAAGCAGTAATCAAAAAATTGTCAAGAAAAGCAAAGATTACTCTTATCGAAAACCAGTAAGGTCATGTATAATGGTGAGTTTTCCAAAGCTCCCATACAACAGGAACACCATCTTGCTTACTACTGCAAACATCACCATGCAATTCGGCGCAAAGCCATTATTTGAAAATGTCTCGGTTAAATTCGGCGAAGGCAATCGCTACGGCCTTATCGGCGCAAATGGCTGTGGTAAATCCACTTTCATGAAAATCATCTCTAAAAAGCTCGAACCGACTGCAGGCAACGTCAGCTACGACCCTCATGAAACCTATGCAGTGCTTGAGCAAGATCAATTCGCTTATGAAAATGAGCGTGTTATCGATGTCGTTATCATGGGTGACAAAGCATTGTGGGAAATTCATCATGAACGTGACCGCATTTATAACCTGCCTGAAATGACAGAAGAAGACGGCATAAAAGTTGCCCATCTTGAAGGCGAATATGCTGAATTAGATGGTTATACAGCTGAATCTCGCGCCGGTGAATTATTGTTAGGTGTCGGTATTGGTACAGATCAACATTACGGTCCAATGAGCGAAATTGCACCAGGTTGGAAATTACGAATTCTATTGGCACAAGTGTTATTTGCCGATCCAGATATTTTGCTACTCGATGAGCCTACTAACCATTTGGATATCAATACAATTCGTTGGTTAGAAAGCATGATCAATCAACGTAGCGGCACCATGATTATCATCTCGCATGATCGCCATTTCTTGAACAGTGTATGTACACATATGGCTGATATGGATTTTGGTGAACTACGTGTTTATCCGGGTAACTATGATGAATACATGTTGGCATCAATTCAAGCACGCGAACAACAGTTGTCTGATAATGCTAAGAAAAAAGCACAGATCATTGAACTACAAGACTTTGTTCGTCGCTTCTCAGCTAATGCGTCTAAAGCAAAACAAGCTACTTCACGTGCTAAACAAATTGATAAAATTCAACTTGATGACATCAAGCCATCGAGCCGTGTCAATCCATTTATTCGTTTCGATCAAGATAAAAAATTATTTCGTAATGCCTTAGAACTACAAAGCATCACTCAAAGTTATAATGAAGAAAAACCACTATTCAAAGATCTGAAATTCATGGTCGAAGTGGGTGAACGAATTGCAATCATCGGTCCCAATGGTATCGGTAAAACAACATTGGTCAAGACTTTAGCTGGTGAATTACCGCCTAAATCTGGTACCGTAAAATGGTCTGAAAATGCCAGCATAGGGTATTACGCACAAGACCATGAAGCGCTATTTGATAATGATATGACCTTGTTTCAATGGATGCAACAATGGGGGCAACCCTCAGATGATGAACAAGTAATTCGTGCCACATTAGGTCGATTATTATTCTCAGGCTCATCGATTGATAAAAAGGCCAAGGTCTTATCTGGTGGTGAAAAAGGCCGAATGATGTTTGGTAAATTACTCCTACAAAAACCAAACATTTTGATTATGGATGAACCGACTAACCATATGGATATGGAATCCATTGAATCGGTCAATATGGCTCTAGTGCAATACGAAGGTACCTTGTTCTTTGTCAGTCATGACCGAGAGTTTGTATCTTCACTTGCTACACGTGTTTTGGATATGACTGAAAATGGCATCGTCGATTTCCGCGGTACTTATGAAGATTATTTAATAAGCCAAGGTTTCAAATAAAACAAATAGTTATTTTATATGGAGCGAGTATTGTTACTCGCTCCATATTTTAATAAGACTTGATTGGCACCCGACTTGTCCCCTCACTGGAAAATCGCCTTACCTTACCTTACATTTACAAAGACAATACATCGTCAACCTTGCCATGATCACAATATTTATATAAAGCCTAAAACGTTTATTATTTAACGATATATTTGGTTAATTCATTCTTCGTGCTGAGCCCCATATTAACGAAGCATTCTTTTGGTTTAAATATCATGTTTACGTTTGCTTACTTCCCTGCAATACTCCGCATCAACATCTTCTTCAACCCTGTTATGCCAGCTAATAGATTTGAAACTAGCTACGATTCGTCGATACTTCATATTAACTTTAAGATCGTTTTAGCCACGGTGAATTTCTAAAGCAAACCTAATGGTGTAAATATAGCGCCGCGCATTAATAAAGCAGATTATTCTTGATGCTGAACTATGCTAAGTTTTTTTTGAAAATTGACAGTCAAATTGTAACTTAAATAATAGTAATCCTTCAATCACCAACCGCTTTCAGTTAGATGCATAAGCTAAATCCGTTGTGGTCGTCTTTTACTTCGGATAAACTAATTAAAATACATTAAGCGCTGAAAAGCTGAAGCTGATAATTGACTGACTTTGATTAGATAGACAATATCACCATTGATATTACACTGCTAATCATCCGCATCGTATTCAATAATACAAGGACTAATGTTTAATTGACATTAGAAGATTCTAAACTTAGATTGATAACAAAATAAAGCGAAAAAATATGACAACTCACCCAGATTATCCTGCAAAAACATGTGGAATTGATCGTTTGGTCACACATGCTAAATTAGTCGAATCAGCTTTAGCGGGCACTAAAACAGAACAACGCCGCGATGGCATATACGCTTATCCAGGTGAGACCTTCGTGTTAGAAGGCGTAGAATTTACGGTCACCGGCCTTGATCGTAAGACCTTAGGTGACATGACTGATGTAGAAGCTCAGGCTGAAGGTTACCCTAATATGGAAATGTATAAAGCACTTATTTTAAGAATGCATGCAGGTATGGAATGGGATGAAAGTCACCTTGTTTGGGTGCATAAATTTGCCAAATCAGCTTAAGCCAACTTAAGTCAGTAATTTAAGAAACACCATGTTAGACAGACACCCGATCTACTGATCGGGTGTTTAATAAATCTCAATCTTCAATTCTAAAGCCGACCTTAATGGTTACCTGCCAATAGTGCACACCACCATCTACTATATAACCTCGGGTCTCTAGTACCTCAAACCAGTGCATGTGCTTTACTGTCAGTGCTGCTTTTGCGATGGCATTTTGAATTGCTTGATCTGAACTTGCAGCCGAGCTTCCGGTTAATTCAATATGTTTGTATGTATGTTCAGTCATTTCTCTCTCCTAGTCTCTTAAATAAATAAACCAATAAAACAGTGCTACAAACACACTGCCCCCTACTATATTGCCTAAGGTAACTGGCAATAAATTATTATATAGAAAGTTGATTATTGTCAGATTATCGACATTCATTGTGTTCATTAATGATGAAAATTCTGGTTGTTGTTTAGCTAGCAAACCCGCAGAAATGAAATACATATTGGCAATGGAATGTTCAAAGCCCATTGCCACAAAGGCAGTGATTGGAAATAAGATAGCCAACACTTTATCAACCACAGTTCGACCAGCAAAACACAACCACACGGCCAAACACACCAAGATATTACACAATATTCCTCGCGTAAACGCTTCCATCCACGTCAAATTAACTTTAGCATTTGCTATGGCAATCACTTTAGCACCGACAGCCCCATTGTCAATATTCCAATGGCCACTGAAATATATCAGGCTCACAACACCTAACGCGCCGATGAAATTGCCGAAATAAACAATGACCCAATTGTGCATTAGCTGTTTCAACGTGACCTTACCATCAACATAAGCCATCACTATCAGATTATTGCCGGTGAATAATTCAGCGCCAGCAACTACGACTAATATCAGGCCCAGACAAAATGCCAGTCCGCCAATGAGACGCATTAAGCCTGGGGCAACGCCACTACTATCATAAGTGACAATAGTGAAAAATACGGCACCCAAAGCAATAAAAGCACCGGCCAAGACAGCTAAAGCAAAAACGCGTAGTGGATCGCCTGTGCTTTTCGTTATCCCTGAATTTTCAATTCTCGCCGCAATTTCTTTCGGTGTATAGGCATCGACTAAAAAATGGTCCATATTTGTAAACACTCTTAATATTTAAAGTCTTCAAGTGTTCATTTTGCCTTAAATATTAACGCTTGTGGTTGATTGTATGAAAAATATTTAACAGACTGATTTAACTGTATTTTATATCCACACTAGGGTATAATTGCAAGATTGCTTTCTCCCCCCTATCAGTTTTACTTTTAAAACTGATCTTTCACAGGTTTATACATGTCCACAGAACAACAACCAACTACACCTACATTCTTAGAATTAGGCTTGGCAAGCCCTATTCTCAAAGCCGTACAAGAAGCTGGCTACGAAACACCATCACCAATTCAGGCACAAAGCATTCCACCGTTACTTGCAGGTCGCGACCTATTAGGCCAAGCGCAAACAGGTACCGGTAAAACAGCTGCCTTTGCATTACCATTATTAGGTCGTATTGATCCTAAAACTAAAATGCCTCAAATGTTGGTGTTAGCACCAACACGTGAATTGGCAATTCAAGTAGCTGAAGCTATCCAGAGCTATGCACGTCACATGAAAGGTCTACATGTGTTGCCAATCTATGGCGGCCAAAGCATGGGTATTCAATTGCGCCAACTAGAGCGTCATCCACAAGTTATTGTCGGCACGCCTGGTCGTGTTTTAGATCATATTCGTCGTGGCACATTAAAGCTTGGTGAACTAAAAGTATTAGTATTAGATGAAGCCGATGAAATGTTACGTATGGGCTTTATTGATGACGTTGAAACGATCTTAAAAGAAACGCCAGATACGCGTCAGGTTGCTTTGTTTTCAGCAACTATGCCTAGCGCGATTCATCGTGTAGCGACTCGCTACTTAAAAGATCCAGTTGAAATTAAGATTAAATCTTTAACATCAACAGTAGACACCATAAACCAACGTTACTGGCAAGTAACGGGTATGCACAAACTTGATGCTTTAACACGTATTCTAGAAGTTGAAACATTTGATGCGATGATCATTTTTGTTCGCACAAAAAATTCTACAACCGAGTTGGCAGAAAAATTAGAAGCGCGTGGCTATTCATGTTCACCTTTGAATGGTGATATGAATCAAGCGGCTCGTGAAAAAGCGATTGAACGCGTCAAAAAAGGTAAATTAGATATCTTAGTAGCTACCGATGTTGCTGCGCGTGGTTTAGATATCGAACGCATGAGCCACGTAGTTAACTACGACATTCCTTACGATACAGAATCATATGTGCATCGTATTGGACGTACAGGTCGTGCTGGTCGTAAAGGTGAGGCAATTTTGTTTGTTGCACCTCGCGAAAAACGTATGTTATTTGCCATCGAAAAAGCAACACGCCAATCGATTACATTGATGCAATTACCTAGCACTGAAGATGTTGCTGATAAACGGGTAATGGAGTTCAAGCAACAACTTAGCGAAACAATTGAATCACAAGATTTAAGCTTTTTCGAACAAGTTATCAGTAGCTATCAACAAGAGCATGATTCAGATCCAACTGAAGTTGCTGCAGCACTGGCTTATTTAGTACAAAAAAGCCGTCCACTGAAACCTGTTAAACATGTTCAAGAACGTCCAGCTCGTGAAGACCGTCCATCAAGAGACAGAGATGATCGCCCTCGAAATAATGATCGTAGTGAACGATCACCTCGTAGAACTGGCCAATCGTCTGACAATAGAGCAGAACAAGGTATGGACAGCTACCGTGTAGAAGTCGGTAAATCAGATGGTGTTGAAGCTAAAAACTTAGTCGGAGCCATTGCTAATGAAGCTGGAATCGACAGCAAAGATATTGGTCGAATCACCATTCTTGATGATCATAGTGTTATCGATTTACCAGAAGGTATGCCAAAAGATTTGTTCCAGCAATTAGGTAAAGTTTGGGTCAACAACAAACAACTGAATATCAGCCCAGCAAAGGGTGATTTCGAACACGCGAGCCGTGATCGTAAACCAAGAAGAACGGGTAAACCACGTATGCGTCCACGCGACAGTGCAAAACGACCATCTAGGGGCTAATTAGTAGCTCCCTTAGTAATCCCAAAAAAGGACGCTATCTAGCGTCCTTTTTTGTTACTGGCTATGTAATAATAAACAATGCTTAATATCATCTGGATCGCTTTTTTTACTATCGCCTTTATCGTTGCATTGATAAAGTTATTTGTATTTGGTGATACTCAAATATTTGATCAAATGATGACAGCCATGTTCAGCCTATCAAAAAATGCTTTTGAAATTTCGCTTGGGCTCACCGGCATATTGGCTTTATGGTTAGGCATAATGCGAATTGGCGAACGCAGTGGGTTTATTGATTTACTTACTCGTGGTTTGACCCCGCTATTTGCTAAGTTAATGCCCGAAGTACCTAACAATCATCCTGCATTGGGTGCGATGGTGATGAATATAGCGGCCAACGCCTTAGGACTGGACAACGCTGCAACACCGCTAGGCATCAAAGCGATGAAAGAGCTACAATCTATCAACACAGACAAAGACACCGCGAGCAACGCCCAGATCCTATTCTTAGTGATTAACACCTCTGCAGTTACGTTATTCCCTGTCACCATTTTCACCTATCGTGCTCAAATGGGCGCAGCTAATCCAACGGATGTCTTTATTCCGATCCTAATCGCAACCTATGCATCAACGATTATTGGCTTGCTCACGGTATCGTGGGTACAAAAAATCAATCTGATTGATAAAGTTATTATCAGTTATCTAGGCGGTTTTACCTTATTGATAGCTGGCCTATTATCTTATTTCGCTAGCCTCACACAAACTGACATGCTCGCACAATCAGCATTGTTCAGTAATATCATTCTATTTTCATTAGTTATGTTATTTATAGCGGGTGCAGTCATCAAAAGGGTAGATGCTTACGACGCTTTTATCGATGGTGCTAAAGAAGGTTTTGAGACCGCTATCAAGATCATTCCCTATCTCGTTGCCATGTTGGTAGCTATTGGGGTATTTCGTGCCAGTGGCGCACTCGACTTGTTAGCCAGTGGATTACGACATGTCATTTTATCGTTAAATTTAGATGACCGTTTTATCGATGCTATGCCAACAGCCTTAATGAAGCCCTTTAGCGGTAGCGGTGCTCGTGCAATGATGGTTGATACTATGCAAGTTTATGGAGCAGATTCCTTTGCAGGTCGGCTAGCTTCCATTGTTCAAGGTAGTACTGAAACCACATTTTATGTATTGGCGGTATATTTTGGTTCTGTAGGCATCAAAAATATTCGTCATGCCGCGGCGTGTGGTATTGCCGCAGACATCGCTGGCATCCTCGCCGCTATCGTAGTAGCTTATTGGTTTTTTGGTTAATACAGCAACCTTTTATGAGTTCATTATGTCTTCTAAAATAACAACAAAACGTTGCCTGCTTAAGCTTTAGGCATTATTGAGCATGCCTGTAATATCCCTTAGAACTATTATCAACACTAAGCCTCATAATAATGAAGAAATTATAACTAAAATGGCACAAAATATAGCCATCAACCTTTTAGTGCCTATCGGTATAGCGTTATGACTGTTCATGAAAATAATTTGGAAAATAGTACACCCATTGTCGTTATTGATATCTATAACCAAGATGACGATGCCTTTGTCGACAAGGCATTTTGCATTATGGCCACTATTGAAAATGATTCGGTCAACATTTCGCCGCTCACAGATACAACTGACCAGCATGACGATAACCTGACTGATAAGCCTTATTGCATTATGGCGACTATTGATGAGGATTCGGTCAATATTTCACCGGTCGTAGTTGCAAATATATCTAAGCAGATCGACGAAGCGCTTATCGACAACGCTTATTGCGTAGTGACGACTATTGAAAACGATGCTGTCACTATTTCGCCTCTAGTCGTTATTGATATATATGACCAAATTGCCGATGCCCTTGTCGACAAGGGTTATTACATTGCACCTCAGCTACTGCCTGAAACAATGATGGTCTCCCTCTCCCAGCGAGTCACTCAACTTACTACTGATGACTTTAATGTTGCGGGTATTGGCCGTAAACAAGCGTTTCAACTAAATCAACAAATTCGTAGTGATGAGACTCGCTGGCTGACGGTCGATAATGGAATTGATGCTAGTTACCTTGATTGGATGTCCAATTTGCGTACAGAGCTCAATCAACGCTTATATATGGGCTTATTTAAATATGAAGCGCACTATGCCCATTATGCACCAGGTGCCTTTTACCAACGTCATGTAGATGCATTTAAAGGCCAATCTAACCGTATACTAACGACATTGTTATATCTTAATCCTGATTGGCAAACTACTGATGGTGGCGAGCTTGTTATTTATCATCCTGAAACTGAGGAAGTTATCGAACAAATATTGCCTGAATACGGTAAATTTATCGTTTTTCTCAGTGACCAGTTTCCACACCAAGTTCTTAGAGCAAATCGCGATCGTTACAGTATTTCTGGGTGGTTTCACATCAATGATTCATTGGAGAATGCATACCAATGAACCATACAGACTTTGAATTAATTCAGTTAGGTCATCCTCATCTTCGCCGTCAAGCTGAGCCGGTTACTAAGATATTGTCTACCGAAACCCAACATTTGCTCGATGAGTTATTAGCATTTGTCATTGCTAAAAATGGTGTCGGCATTGCCGCACCACAAGTTGATATCAATCAACGACTATTCATCATGTGTTCACGGCCTAATTCACGATACCCACTTGCGCCGGAAATGGCACCCACTTCCGTGATTAATCCTGAAATAATATGGCGTTCTGATGAAATTGATAAAGGCTGGGAAGGTTGTTTAAGCTTGCCAGGGATAAGAGGTTTAGTCCCTCGTCATCAGGCAATTAAAGTTCAATATACATCTCGGTCTAATGAGCGCATTGAAGTAGAATACACAGGCTTTATTGCTCGGGTATTTCAGCATGAATTAGATCACCTTGACGGTATTGTTTATATCGATCGCGTTGAAAGCACCCACGAGATCATGATGGAAAAAGAATGGCTGAAACAGTTCACCAGCAACTAATGCTCGTTTATCAACAACACTAAGAGAGAGAGATGCTCGACATAACCGAATATACCAAATTCCTAATTGCGATACTTGCCATATCGAATCCTATAGGCATAATCCCCGTTTTTTTGACGCTCACAGCGGATGAGACTATAGCTCAGAGAGTAAAAATCGGCCAGATTGTGGTCATAGCTACCACCTTAATTTTACTTATCACGCTATTTTTTGGCGAGTTCGTACTCAATGTTTTTGGAATTAGTATTGATTCATTTCGTGTCGGTGGTGGCATTCTTATTTTGCTAATGGCCATATCAATGCTGAACACTTCACATGGCACCATCAAACAAAATAGAAATACTGTAGAGCAACATGACAGTGAATCAATAGCTGTTGTGCCCTTGGCTATGCCCTTATTGGCAGGACCGGGGGCGATTGGTACAGTGATCATTAATGCATCTAAAGGATCGGGGGTAGCTCACTACGGTTTATTAGCTACCGATATCATTATACTCGGCGTAGTGTTGTGGTTAATATTTAAAATAATGCCCTTAATTGCCAAACATATCAGTACGGTTGGCATTAATATTTCGACAAGAATTATGGGCTTAATTTTAGCTGCCATTGCTATCGAGTTTATAGCTAATGGCTTGAAAGGCTTGTTTCCTGTGCTTAATTCATAAATTCACTAATTAACTAAACAACTTCCCGACCGCCACACTGAGTTCTTTTGAACGTTGTGGTGAGCGTAAAGCCTTCATAATATGCAGGCGCATTCCCGGCAGATATAAAACGTCGACTATTAGCTGATTAAATCCTTCTTGGCCAGACTCATTACGTGCCAATTGTTCTAAAAACATTTGGCAAATAAACTCTTGCTCTAGAACACGCCAGACTCGCCCAGTAATGGCGGCTAAAACTTCAATATTTCGGCTACATGAATGTTTTAAAACTCGCTTGACCATCGAATCAACTAAGCCTTTAGCGGGGCTATTTGAGGCTGCACGCAAACAGGCACAAATTTGATTGATATCAGGTTCTTTTTCCTGTAATTCCATATTTAATCGTTGAGCTAACACTTCAACAATTCCTGCAACGGGCTCCGAGTGTTCTAAAAATGAACTAAATATATTCCAGGGCGCTTCGGGCAGCTTAGGAAGTGTCGCAATCAAATCTATCGTTTCTTCGCCATCATTGGCTAATCTTATAGCTATATCGGCGATGCCTTGAATAGCGAGTGATTGCCAATCGTTTTTATCAGTTACACCCGTAAAGTAAGCCAAAGCTGCATCATATGATGGTGAAGCCGGCATATTAAGACATTTTGTAACATGAGCATTAAAGACTGCCATTTTTTGCTGTTGAGGCACAAAAGTATAAGGACTATCTTTTAACGCGCTTTCAATATTTTTGCCATCTTCTGCAGCAAGCATGCATTCGCCGACGCGATCTAATAGCATGACTAAAAATTCATCTCTCGCTGCTTGAATGAGTAATCCCTGCTCATCTAAAGGTAATTTCAAAAACCAGACATATTGCTTATCGCTGAGTAGAGGATTCCAAAAAACAAGGCCAAATAATGCCTGTTTCTTCAACGGATATGGATATGGCTTTTTGGCTGTTTCAAAATCTACAAACTCATCTGCAGATATTTTAACTACACGTCGCCCCATATCAAATACTCGATATTTGGCTCCACTACGATGAAGAAATTGGCCTAAAGTGGTTATTGTATTATCGGTCATTATTCACTGTTAACTACGATATTCAGCATTTATTTTGACATAGTCATACGAAAAGTCACAGGTCCACACTGTATCAAACGAATCTCCCCTTCCTAATATTACTCGGATCAAGATTTCATCTTGGCTTGTTACCTGCTGACCTTTCAGTTCAGTGTAATCTGCTGCAGGTTCACCACCATCAACAATGCATACGCTACCTAAATATATGGCTACTTTTGATAAATCGAAATCGATAATGCCACTTCTGCCTACTGCTGCTAAAATTCGTCCCCAATTAGGATCAGAAGCAAATAATGCCGTTTTAACTAAGGGTGAATGGGCGATGGTATATGCAACTTGCCGACACTCTTCTGTACTCTTGCCTTGTTCGACTTCAATTTCAATAAATTTCGTCGCACCTTCACCATCACGAACTATAGCATGGGCAAGATGCTGACTGACTTCAGCGATGACTTGATATAAAGTCTGTGCATCAGCCGAGGCAAAATCGTTAATAATCATGTTTCCGGCTTGCCCAGTAGCCATTAATACGCAGGCATCATTAGTTGAGGTGTCACCATCAACTGATATTCTATTAAACGACTGATCCGCAGATTTAAGCAACATAGCATCCAGCACGGATTTCTCAACCGCAGCATCAGTGGCAATGTAGGATAGCATTGTCGCCATATCCGGTCGAATCATACCTGAGCCTTTTGCAATGCCGGTAACCGTAATCGTTTTACCATCAATTTCAATTTGCTTAGATAATGCCTTGGCAATGGTATCCGTTGTCATAATTGCTTGTGCGGCGGCAAACCAATTATCAGTTGCCAAGTTTTGGTAGCCATTGGGCAAGGCTAATTTAATTTTTTCTACCGGTAATTGTTGCCCGATCACACCTGTTGAAAACGGCAATACAGTATTACTATTTAGTGCAGATAACTCGGCTACGGCTTGGCAACATGATTGTGCTGCAAGCATTCCTTTATCACCAGTGCCGGCATTGGCATTACCTGAATTTATCAACAAATAACGCGGTGATGCTTGACTTTGATGTCGCTTAGCTAAGGTCACAGGAGCAGCACAAAATGCATTTTTAGTATAAATTGATGAAGTTGTAGTGCCATAAATCAACTCAATTAATACTAAATCAACTCGACCTACGGTTTTGATTCCGGCGCTCGCTACGCCTAATTTAATACCTGCTATTGGTAATATATTTTGTTTTTCTGGAGCAACAAGATTGACCGGCATTAGCTAATAGCACCATGACATTGTTTGAATTTTTTGCCTGAACCACATGGACAAGGGTCGTTACGACCAACTTTTGAACCGTCACGTAGATAAGGTGCTTCAGCAGCTGGAACATGAGTATCGTCATCATTAGTCAAGCTTGCAGCCTGTTCATGTTGATATTCCATTTCTACTGCCTTGCGACGCTGTTCCTCAACGGCCTCGACGTCTTCTGGTGCACGTACCTGCACTCGCGAAATCAGTGAAATGACTTCATGTTTAATGCTGTCTAACATACTAGTGAATAATTGAAAGGCTTCACGTTTAAATTCTTGTTTTGGATCTTTCTGAGCATAGCCACGCAGGTTAATACCCTGACGTAAATAATCCATTTGTGCTAAATGTTCTTTCCACTGGTTATCTAAAGTTTGCAACATGATGGCTTTTTCAAAATGTCGCATCAACTCGGCACCTGTTGTTAGCTCTTTAGCCTGACATGCGGCTTCAGCCTCATCAAGGATACGCTGATGTAAGCTTTCTTCATGTAAGTCGTTATCGTGTTCTAACCAACTGGCGATGTCTAAGTTCAATGCGAAATCTTCACGCAATGCATTTTCTAATCCAGAAATGTTCCATTGTTCATCAATACTATTCGGAGCAACATATTGGCTAATAACATCTGTCAATACGGTTTCACGCATCGAAATTACAGTTTCAGAAACATCCTCTGCCGCCATCAATTCATTACGTTGCTCATAAACGACTTTACGCTGATCATTAGCTACGTCATCAAATTCAAGTAATTGTTTTCGAATATCAAAGTTATGGCCTTCCACTTTTCGCTGCGCATTTTCAATTGCACGGGATACCCAAGGATGCTCAATCGCCTCACCCTCTTCCATACCCAATTTTTGCATCAAGCCTGCCATGCGTTCTGAGGCGAAGATACGCATCAAGTTGTCTTCTAGTGATAGATAAAAACGGCTTGAACCAGCATCACCTTGTCTGCCGGAACGTCCACGCAGCTGATTATCAATTCGACGTGACTCGTGACGTTCTGAACCGATAATGTGTAAGCCACCGGCAGCCACTACGGCATCATGTCTGACTTGCCATGCCGCTTTGACCTTTGTTTTTTCTTCATCGCCAACATTGTCACCTAAAGCATCATAGTCTGCTTCTAAGCTACCGCCCAATACGATATCAGTACCACGACCAGCCATGTTGGTTGCAATCGTCACCGTACCTAGACTACCTGCTTGTGCAATAATCTGCGCTTCTTTCTCGTGAAATTTAGCATTCAATACAGCATGTTCAATTTTAGCTTTATTCAATAAGCCATCCAAATATTCTGAACTTTCAATTGATGAAGTACCAATTAATACGGGTTGTTTGCGTTCGATACAAAGCTTGACGTCTTCAACAATCGCTTCATATTTTTCTTTTGTGGTTAAAAATATCTGATCCGCTGCATCTTTTCTTTGCATCGGTTTATGTGTAGGTATAACAATAACTTCCAAGCCATAAATAGATTGTAATTCAAAGGCTTCTGTATCAGCAGTACCAGTCATACCTGATAATTTACGATATAGACGGAAATAGTTTTGGAACGTAATCGCTGCTAATGTTTGATTTTCATTTTGAATAGCCACCCCTTCCTTGGCTTCAACGGCTTGGTGCAAACCCTCTGACCATCTACGTCCTGGCATAGTACGACCGGTAAATTCATCAACAATCACTATTTCGTTTTTTTGTACGATGTAATCTACATCACGCGAGAATAAAACATGGGCGCGTAGAGCCGCACTCACGTGATGCATAAGACCAATATTGGCTGCATCATATAGACTTGCCATAGGGTCAAGTAAGCCTATTTCTGTTAACAGGTTTTCAATTTTCTCATGACCTGCTTCGGTGAAATTAACTTGTTTCGCTTTTTCATCAAGAGTGTAATCACCTTCAACTTCAATTGTATCTTCTTCACCAATTTGTTGTGTCAAATTCGGAATTAAAGTGTCAACCTGTTGATATAATTCAGCGCTATTTTCAGCAGGACCAGAAATAATCAATGGCGTTCTTGCTTCATCGATTAAAATTGAATCTACCTCATCGATAACAGCAAAATGTAAAGAACGCTGTACTTTTTCTTCTAGGCTGAAGGCCATGTTGTCACGTAGGTAATCAAAACCGAATTCGTTATTTGTGCCGTAAGTAATATCGCAAGCATAAGCAGCGCGGCGATCAGCTTGTGCCAAACCTGAAATAATGACACCTGTCGTTAAACCCAAGAAACCATACAATTGACTCATCCATGCTGAATCACGCTGGGCAAGGTAATCATTCACGGTAACAACATGAACCCCTTCACCTTCTAGAGCGTTTAAATAGACGGCTAAGGTCGCGACTAACGTTTTACCTTCACCAGTACGCATTTCAGCAATCTTGCCGTCATTTAGCACCATGCCACCAATCATTTGCACATCAAAGTGGCGCATTCCCAATACACGTTTACCTGCTTCTCGCACAACAGAAAAGGCTTCGGGTAATAATTGCTCTAAGCTCTGCCCACCTTCTAAGCGTTGACGAAATTCAATGGTCTTTGCCTGTAATGCTTGATCATTTAGTTTTTCTATCACAGATTCATGTTGGTTAATCTGCTCAATAATCTTACGTAGCCCTTTAAGATAACGTTCATTTCGACTACCAAAGATCTTACTGAAAAACTTACTTACCATTGCTTGTTACTACCTGTATTTGAGCGGAGGTTATTGTCCGAAATATTATGATGAAAACTAGTAATTATAACGCTCACTGCCCGTGAGGTCTAAAGTCTATATATGAGATGGGGAGTAAGTATGTAAACTTCAAGCTTTAACGATTAACCAATTTAAAAGGATCGATATTTATTCCTTCTCGTAACACCTCATAGTGAACGTGGGGTCCGGTTGAACGGCCCGTTGATCCTACTAAAGCGATTGGCTCGCCTTTCTTAATTCTATCGCCAGTTTTAACGGTTATTTTTTCATTATGAGCGTATCGCGTTACGTAACCATTACCATGATCTAGTTCAATAAGTTCACCATAACCATTACGCTCGCCTATAAAACTGACGATCCCATCGGCCACTGCAACTACTTCAGTGCCTTCCTTTGCTGCAAAATCGATCCCTGAATGAAACGTTTTTTTACCGTTAAACGGATCAATCCTATAACCAAAAGATGAAGATAACCAACCACCAGCAATCGGACGACCTTGTGGAATCGTCGATGTAATGCTATCTCGGGTTAAAAATAAATTTTGAATTGTGGTTAATTGTTTATCTTGTTTGTCAAACCGGTCAGTAAGTGCTGTCATCTCTACTTTGAGTAATTCTGGCGTTATCGATTCTCCAACTTCATCAATACCACCTAGAGCTGGTATAGCATTCAATTGAAATTCACTAATATCAACGCCGGCCATTTCTGCCAGCTTTTCCGATAATGCACTTAGTCTAATTGACTCTGCCTGCAACTGACCCAAACGCTTCGCATAATAATCCTGTAGGCCAGTTTCTTCTTGCTGAACAATAGTTGATTTATAGGGTGATGGCGTGTGCGATGTGACAAGTGGAACTATATTATGCGAAGAGATATTGAATTGTTGATTTATAAAAAACGTGCTGGCAATTACAAGTAATACACTAAATCCAGCAAGCGTAACTAATTTTTTGGGGGAGACTTGCCAATGTCGGTGACTAGTATTATTGGGTGATATAATGATAATCTGCATAGTATTCTTCAACCTGAGTAGTTACGGTATTCATGACCAATAAGCCTGAAAAAGTGAGTCTTGTTTGTAAACAAAATAGTCAGCTCAATAAAATTGCCCAACGTGCCCAAAAGCTTAACCATCTTAACTTTATTCTGCAACAAGTTATGCCTCCTCAATTTTCAGCTCATTGCCTGCTGGCGAATATCAACAATCAGACAATCATTATTCATACTGACAACGCTAGTTATGCGAGCTTACTGCGCTTTCAAGCTATTACATTGTGCAAAGTAATTTCTGAACATACATCGCAAAATATGACTAGGTTGGAAGTAAAAGTTAAACCTTCTTTTCAGGCCATTCAAACTAACAATGCCATGGCTATCGCACTACCTAATAACGCGGCTGATTCTTTGAGTCAAACGGCAGACAGCCTTGATGATGGTCCATTAAAAACAGCACTACAAAAATTAGCTCTACGTCGTAATAAAACCTAAGCATTAACTTACGACTGATGCCGCAGGTCGACTGAACATAATTGGTGCATCTTTTTCTTCTTCGAAGCTAACCAATTCCCAAGACTCTTCATCTGCGAGTAATTTTCGTAATAACTTATTATTCACTTCATGGCCTGATTTATGTCCACTGAATGAACCAATTAAGCTGTGACCAAGTAAATACAAATCACCGATAGCATCTAGCACTTTATGACGAACAAACTCATCTTCATAACGTAAGCCATCTTCATTCATTACTCGATAATCATCGACTACTATCGCATTATCAAGACTTCCACCTAATGCGAGATTATTTTCACGTAATTTCTCAATATCTTTCATAAATCCAAACGTCCGCGCTCGACTTACTTCACGCACAAATGATGTGGAGGAGAAATCAACATCAACTTGCTGTGGTCGCCCCTTAAATGCTGGATGTTCAAAATCAATCGAAAATGACACTTTGAAACCTTCGAAAGGTTCAAACTTAGCCCATTTATCTCCATCTTCTAGAATGACGGTCTTTTTGATTCGAATAAATTGCTTAGGTGCGTTTTGCTCTTCAATACCTGCTGATTGTACTAAAAAGACAAAAGGCCCTGCACTACCATCCATAATAGGCACTTCCGATGCATTAAGCTCAATATAAGCGTTATCAATTCCTAGTCCTGCAAATGCAGATAACAAATGCTCAACCGTAGATACGCGCTGACCATACTGTACTAACGTTGTAGATAATGCAGTTTCACCTACATTTACTGCTTTCGCCTCAATCTCAACAACAGGATCAAGATCAACCCGACGGAAAATAATACCGGTATTTGGCGCAGCAGGGCGTAAGGTCAAATAGACCGTATTGCCACTGTGCAAACCAACACCGGTCGCACGAATCACATTTTTCAATGTTCGTTGCTTAATCACGGTTCAATCCCCTTAAATCTTTATAGATCCTGATATAGTACCATAGGCTATAACAGTCTCGCTAATTACCCTCTAGCTAGCTAATCTGCTTGGCGACGTAAAAAAGCGGGAATATCTAAATAATCCATGTTCACATCGCCATTATCAAACTCTTTTTTCTGCTCTGGCTTACCATTACGAATAATGGTTGGCTCATCGTAATTGATATCCATCGATTTTTTAACAATCTCTATTTGCGGAGCAGTAGCAACTACAGCAGTTTCACTCTTAGCAAGCTTGACACCACCTAATCCTGTCGCTACAACTGTCACACGAATTTCATCGGTCATTTCTGGATCAATAACCGTTCCAATAACCACGGTAGCATCTGTTGATGCAAATTCTTTAATGATATTACCCACATCATCAAATTCACCGATGCTCATATCTAGACCACCCGTTATATTCACTAACACACCTCTAGCACCAGATAAATCAACATCTTCTAACAATGGGCTAGATACAGCCAAACGCGCCGCTTCTTTCGCACGATTCTCACCTGATGCTTGACCTGTACCCATCATTGCCATGCCCATTTCTGACATTACGGTGCGCACATCAGCGAAATCGACGTTGATCATACCTTCACGTGTAATTAACTCTGCGATACCCTGTACGGCGCCTAACAACACATCATTAGCCGCTTTAAAAGCACCCAACAATGTCATTTCGCGGCCTAATACAGCTAATAGTTTCTCGTTTGGAATCGTGATTAGAGAATCAACATGCTGTGTTAGTTCAGCAAGACCAGCTTCAGCAACTTTCAAACGTTTACTACCTTCAAATGGGAAAGGCTTCGTAACAACGGCTACTGTTAAAATACCCATTTCTTTCGCCACTTGTGCCACCACAGGTGCGGCACCCGTACCTGTACCACCACCCATGCCCGCCGTGATAAAGACCATATCAGCACCTTTGATCACTTCCATAATGCGTTCACGATCTTCTAGTGCCGCTTGCCTACCAACGTCAGGATTAGCACCTGCGCCCAATCCTTTAGTAATATCGGTACCTAATTGTAATTGTGTTGTGGCTGAGCTCTTACGTAATGCTTGTGCATCGGTATTGGCACAAATAAAATCAACACCTTCAATTTGATTTGCCACCATATGTTCAAGTGCATTACCACCACCGCCACCTACGCCAATAACTTTAATCACTGCTGTTTGTGTATAAGTATCTATTAATTCAAATGTCATTTTATTTTCTCCCCAGTTTAACTAATTTTATATATGTATTTATTACGGTTATCTTAGAAATTACCCTGAAACCAGCTTTTCATTTTCGCTAACATCGACTTAAAACCATCACCTGTGTTTATTTCATTTCTCGCTTTCGCACCATCCTGATGACCGAATAACAACAATCCCACGCCCGTTGCATGAATAGGATTACGGATGACATCCACCAAACCGCCTACATGTTGTGGTAAACCTAATCTCACAGGTAAATGAAAGACTTCTTCTGCTAACTCAACGACGCCCTCCATCTTGGAACTTCCACCTGTTAACACCACACCTGCTGCAAGCAATGGCTCAAAACCACTGCGACGCAATTCTGCTTGTACCAACATCAATAGTTCTTCGTAACGAGGCTCGACGACTTCAGCCAATGTTTGCCTAGATAATTGACGAGGAGGTCTATCACCGACACTCGGCACTTCAATCGTTTCATCTTCGCGTGCCAACTGCCGTAAGGCACAGGCATATTTCATTTTTATTTCTTCTGCATATTGAGTAGGTGTACGTAATGCCACTGCAATATCATTTGTCACCTGGTCACCGGCAATCGGGATTACGGCCGTATGGCGGATTGCACCATCAAGAAATATCGCAATATCTGTTGTACCACCTCCTATATCCACTAAACACACACCCAACTCTTTCTCATCTTGCTCAAGAACGGAGTAGCTTGATGCCATTTGTTCCAAAATAATGCCGTCAACACTTAAACCACAACGTTCAATACATTTTGTAATATTCTGTGCAGCACTTACGGCGCCGGTGATTAAATGTACTTTTGCTTCTAAACGTACACCAGACATACCAATTGGCTCACGTATACCCTCTTGGTTATCGATAATGTATTCCTGAGGTAAAACATGTAGTAATTGTTGATCCCCTGGAAAATGTACCGCTTTAGCTGCATCTAATACTCGGTCTATATCACCTTGCGTAACCTCTTTATCTCGAATAGCAACCGTACCATGTGAATTTAAGCTACGGATATGACTCCCCGCAATACCTGCATACACTGAGTGAATTTGGCAGCCAGCCATTAACTCTGCTTCTTCAATGGCACGCTGAATCGACTGTACCGTCGATTCAATATTAACAACAACCCCTTTTTTCATCCCTCGCGCGGGGTGTGAGCCAATACCTATAATGTCTAAAGCATTGTCATTGGGTCCCGCATCTAAATTGGGGGCAGCCACAATTGCCACGACTTTCGACGTACCGATATCTAGACCAACAATCAGTTCTCTTTCATTTCTTTTTGACATCATATTGTTCCATTAAACTCATGTTTTTGCCCTGCAACCCAAGCCACAGATAAGCCATTGGTGTATCTCATATCCACCGCAGTAATATCCTTTTCGTAGGGCTGTAATACAGCTTTAAAAGTAGAGGCAAAACGCTGTAAGCGTAGCTCACTGTCAATGCGTCCCAACATTACATTCACCCCATTACTTAATTTAATTGTCCACGCCCTTCTTTCGTTCATTTCAACTTCCTGCACGCTTAACCCAAGTTTTGATACCAGCCGTGATACTAGATAAAATTGCTGTGCAACTTCACGGCTGCTGCCTTTGGGCCCTCTTAATTGCACTAGTCCTTCAGGAAAGCTTGCTTTTGCTGGAAAAAATAAATTGCCTTTATTATTGACCAAGGCATCATCACCCCATAACGCAATTGCTTCTTCTTCCTCCACAACTAAATGCAAACTATCTGGCCAAACTCTCTTTACTTGTATCTCTTTTACCCATGGTATTGCTTCACCCGCTTCGCGTAATCTCGCCACATCGACACTTACAAAACCGCCGATAGCGAACGGTGTTACAGCTTCCACTAAAGCTTGTTTATCAATATGGCTAAATTCTCCGTCAACGGAGACATGTAATATCGGTAAAATAGGTGACGTCTCAACTTGCTCTAAATAAGCGCCACAGCCTATAACGCCCAAAACAAGCGTAAGCATTACCCCATGACGAACCCACTGTTTCCATTCAACAGCTGTACGCTCCTTACGGACGAGGGTACGCGTTGCACCACGAGCATTTTTTTTAGCCATTAATGACCTTCCCCCATGCTGTTTTCTAATATTTTCCATACCAAATCTGCAAAACTTAAACCCGCTTGTTTTGCAGCCATTGGCACTAAACTATGATCTGTCATGCCTGGAATACTATTTGCTTCAAGTAGATAAAATTGACCATTTTCATCTCGCATGAAATCTATCCGACCCCAACCTGACATCCGCAAGGCTTTGAAAGCTTGTAATGCTAATTGCTGGCATAGCCGCTCATCTTGTTCACTCAACTTGCAAGGGCATAAATACTGTGTGGTATTTGCTTGATATTTAGCATCAAAATCATAAAATTCATGTGGTGTTTTAAGTTCGATAACAGGTAGCGCATCATTACCTAATATGGCAACAGTAAATTCTTGACCAACGATCCAACGCTCAGCTATTACTTCGGTATCAAATTGTGTTGCTAGCTTAATAGCATCTATTAAATCTTCGGCAGATTTCACCTTGCTCATACCAATACTAGAACCTTCATTGACCGGTTTAATTATCAGTGGCAAGCCTAATTTTGCAATCAGTCCATCGACATCACTCTGTGCTGTTACTTGTTGGTATTCTGCGGTTGGTAAGCCCTGCTGAACCCATACTTGTTTGCTCAACATTTTATTCATCGATAGTACTGCGCCGGTGATATCACTACCGGTATATGGCATCGCTATCGATTGCAGTAAACCTTGAATCTCACCATCTTCGCCACCACGCCCATGCAAAATCACAAAAGCACGATCAAACTTAACTGCTCGTAATTGCTCACAAACATCAAAACTGACATCAATTTTATGAGCATCAACACCCTGATCAATTAATGCTGCTAGAACCGCATGCCCACTTTTTAATGAAATCTCACGTTCAGCAGAACGACCACCCATTAAAACAGCAACTCGACCAAAATCAATAGCAGATTGAACGATACGCATTATTCGACCTCGCCTAAAATATGAACTTCTGTCACTAATTTCACACCCTTCATTTGTTCCACTTTTTGCTGTACCAGTATTATTAGTGCTTCAATATCTGCCGCTGATGCAGTGCCTTCATTGACTATAAAATTAGCGTGCTTCTCGGATACACTTGCACCACCCACCTTTAAGCCTTTCAAACCGCAAATTTCAATTAAACGACCGGCAAAATCACCTTCTGGATTCCTAAATACCGATCCTGCACAAGGTTGATTAGTCGGTTGACTAACATTACGTCGCTTTAACAAAGCTTTAATTTCTTCGGCTTCATCTTTAGCATTGCCAATAGCTAAATTTAATGTGGCACAGACAAACCATTCACCCTGTGGTAACTCAACATGGCGATAACTAATTTTAAAATCCTCAGGCTTACGTACTCGCATAACACCATTGCGATCTAGGGTAGTGACATCTCTTATTATCGACCATGTTTCACTACTATGAGCACCCGCATTCATTGCCAACGCCCCGCCTAATGTACCCGGAATACCTGCTAAAAATGCGGTGCCTGATAATCCTGCTCGTGCAGCTTGTTTAGCCAGTTTGGCACAGTAAACACCCACTTCTGCTGTGATTGTTTGTCCGTCAATTGTTAATTGCTGCAATGTACCTGATGTTGAAATAACTGTTCCTGAAAAACCACCGTCTCGGACAAGTAAGTTACTGCCTAATCCTAACCATAACAAAGGCTCATCCTCTGATAGTTGTGCTAAAAATACAGCGAGATCTTTGATTCCATTAGGACGATAAAAACGATTGGCATTGCCTCCTGTTCGCCACGAGGTATGTTTAGCCAAAGGCTCATTCAGCCTTAAATCACCTTGCAGATTTTGAAATCTGGTTGTCATGCAGTAACCGCTTCTAAAAGTGCAGGTAATTCACGTACTATACTGCCAATGTCTCCGGCACCTAAGGTCATTAACACATCGCCTTCATTTAATAATCCAGGTAATATTTCAAACAAATCCTGCTTATTCTCTACGAACACCGGTTCAACTTGGCCACGTAAACGAATCGCACGACATAAACTTTTAGCATCAGCTCCCGCTATTTTATGTTCGCCTGCCGCATAAACCTCCATAACAACCAACACATCGACTGTTGACAATATATGAGCAAAATTTTCAAATAAATCACGAGTTCGGCTGTATCTATGTGGTTGGAATACCACAGCTAGACGCCTATCTGGCCAGCCTGCTCTAAGTGCCGCAACCGTTGCCGCAATTTCAGTGGGATGATGACCATAATCATCGATTAATAACACCTCTCCACTTGGTGTTTTTATCTCACCATAAATATTAAAGCGGCGATTAACACCTGAAAATTCAAGTAATGCGCGCTGGCATGCCTCAATGGAGACACCTAAATTTCTAGCTACAGCTAATGCAGCGGTTGCATTCAATGCATTATGTAAACCTGGCATATTCAAAGTAATAGGAAAAGTATGTCCAGATTTTTTATCAATCACACTAAAGTGGCTTTGCCCCTGCGCTTGTTGTAATGCCATGATTTGAAAGTCTGCCCGTTCATCAGTGCCATAGGTCATTACTGGGCGAATCACATCTATTAATAATTCTTGTACTACAGGATCATCAATACACATCACCGCCAAACCATAAAATGGCAAGTGGTGAAGAAATTCTATAAATGTGGCTTTTAACTTTTCAAAATCGCCGTCATAAGTGGCCATATGATCTTCATCAATATTGGTCACTACCGAGATCATCGGCTGCAAAAATAAGAACGAAGCATCACTTTCATCTGCTTCAGCGACTAAATAACGACCACTTCCTAATTTTGCATTAGTGCCTGCACTATTTAGACGTCCACCTATGACAAACGTTGGATCTAGGTCACCTTCACTCAACAAGGCTGCAACTAAACTCGTTGTTGTTGTTTTACCATGAGTACCAGCGATTGCGATGCCATAGCTAAATCGCATCAACTCTGCCAACATTTCTGCACGTGGCACTATTGGAATACGTAGTTCTCTAGCGGCTTGCAACTCTATATTATCTTCACCTACCGCGGTGGTAACTACCACTACTTCAGCGCCGGCCAAATAAGCTGGATCATGACCTATCATTACGGTTGCACCTAAATCACGCAGATGATCAATCAGTGCATTATTTGCTAAATCTGATCCTGAAACTTCATAACCTAGATTCAGTAATACTTCAGCGATGCCACCCATGCCCACACCACCAATGCCGATGAAATGAATATGTTTAACGCGACTTTGCATTGCTGATGTTAATTTATGCATGGCTCACCTCTTTCAAACAGATATCAGCAACTAATTTTGCGGTACCCAATTTAGCTTGATTACGTGCAGCATTTGCCATTTTCAATAATTGCTCACGATCATCAATAAAAACACTTAGCTCTTTTAGTAGTAACTCAGCTGTCAAAGTATCTTCAGGAATTAACTGTGCTGCACCAGAGGTCATTAAAACTAATGCATTATGGGTTTGATGGTCATCTACAGCATAAGGATAAGGAACCAATAACGCTCCAACTCCACTCGCTGCTAATTCTGCAATTGTTAACGCACCAGCTCGACAAATAACTAAATCTGCCCATGCATATGCGCTGGTCATATCATCTATAAATGCGCTAACTTCAGCTTTAATATTTGCATTTTTATAATTTCGTAGGCAATCATTTAAATGGCGTTCACCACACTGATGTTTTATTTCAAACAAGTTCGGTTCATAAAACAATGCCATCGCCTGTGGCACCACATTATTTAAGGCTTTAGCGCCCAAACTACCACCTAAAACTAACAATCGTATTGGTCCAGTCCTGTTTGCAAATCTGCTATCAGGTGTAGCGATTGCTTCAATACTTGCTCTGACGGGGTTACCTACCCACACTGCGCCTTGAGCTGTATCGAAACTCTGCGTGAAACCCTCTAACACGTGTTTTGCTAATTTTGCTAGCAAACGATTAGTTAAACCTGGAATAGCATTTTGTTCATGTATTACTACTGGCGTTCGAAGTAGCCATGCTGCTAAACCACCAGGACCAGAAGCAAAACCGCCCATTCCTAATACAACATCTGGCTTAAGTGTATTTATCGCTTTAAGTGCTTCATATACTGCTTTCAATAATTTGAACGGTGCTAATATCCAGCCCATCAAGCCATTTCCACGCAAGCCTTTTACATGGATAAAGGTCAGTGGATAACCGGCTGCAGGTACTAATCTTGCTTCTATACCATTTTCAGTTCCCATCCAAAACACTTCACAGTGTTGTAAACGCAATTCATCGGCGACAGCTAATGCAGGGAAAACATGCCCACCAGTTCCGCCGGCCATAATCAATACACGCGCGGTCATCGACGTAACCTCGCTGCAGCTTTTTCTGGCTGGCGTGTTTCTAAATCAACACGAAATAATAAGCCTATCGCAATGCATGCAATCACCAAACTACTACCCCCATAACTCATCAATGGTAAGGTCAATCCTTTAGTTGGTAGTGCGCCCATATTCACGCCCATATTGATACAGGCTTGAATACCTATCCAAATGCCAATGCCATAGGCTAATTGAGCGGCAAATACTTGTCCTGCTAACTCTGCTGCCCGACCAATAGCCAATGCTCGCCACACAAATATGAAGAATAAAACAATCACACTCATCGCACCGATCAGACCTAATTCTTCAGCAAGGATAGAATACAAAAAGTCAGTATGGGCCTCTGGTAAATAAAATAGCTTTTGCATACTACTGCCAAGTCCAACACCCAACCAATCGCCTCGTCCAAAAGCGATCAACGCTTGCGTCAATTGGAAACCACTATCAAAAGGGTCAGCCCACGGATTCATAAAACTTTGTAGCCGCTCCATTCGATAAGGTTCAATCCATATCATCAGTGAGAAACCTGCACCGAGAGCTATAATTAATGCAGCAAATACATCTAAACGAGCTCCACCTAAAAACAACATGGCTAATACTGTTGATAAAATAACCACCACTGAACCTAAATCGGGTTGAGACAATAACAATCCTGCAGCGACTACCAGTAAAAACAACGGCGCAAGAATTTTAAAAAATGATGTTTTTAATTGTCCGTAATGTCGTTGTAAATAATCAGCTATGTAGATAATGGCTAGGAGCTTGATAATTTCTGCAACTTGAATATTGACTGGACCCAGTGGTAACCAGCGCCGACTACCATTAACTAAACGACCGACACCTGGAATTAATACCAATACTAACAAAACAGTGCCAAACACTAATAAATGAGGTGCATATTTCTGCCATGTTGACAAACGCACCGAATAAATTATCCAACCAACACCGAGTCCAACTATTGCAAACAAAAACTGACGCGTAAAATAATAAAAAGGTTGGTCTAATTTACTGTCGGCCATACTTATCGATGCCGAACCCACCATAACTAAACCTATTATTAATAAGGCCATTGTCGAAAATAATAAACGGCGATCTAATGTTATTGCATTATCATTCATATGCAATCGCCTCTACAGCAGCTTCAAATACATTACCGCGTTCATCATATCCACTAAACATATCAAAACTTGCACAAGCAGGCGATAACAATATGCTATCTCCTACGCTAGCTATCTCTTGAGCTTTAGTAACTGCATCGTGCATAGTTATCGCATAATAAATTTTGACTTCTTCTGGCACCACCTTCGCAATCAGCTTACTATCTCTACCTATCAAAATTACAGTGTGTACATGCTGTTTCAAGGTGGAAGTTAACACTGAAAAATCTTGATCTTTACCGACTCCGCCAGCAATAAGTATAATTCTACCGCTAGACTCTAATCCTTCAATCGCAGCAATACTTGCACCAACGTTGGTTGCTTTTGAATCATTAAACCAGCGTATTTGTTTATTGTCCGCAACCAATCGACAACGATGTGGTAAGCCTGAATACTGTTTTAATGCATCCAACATATCAGGCATCGGCAAACCCATGGCTGATCCCAATGCCAAAGCGGCTAAGGCATTAGCAGTATTATGTTTACCGACAATTTTTAAGTCTTCGACAGCTATTAATGTCTGATGTCCTTCTGCTAGCCACTGCTTACCATTTTTATCAATGACACCAAAATCAACACCTTCACTTGCCTTTAAACCAAAGCTAATTTGATTGCGATTAGGGCGCTCTAATTTGTTCACAATTAGGTCATCACGGTTAATTACCATCACGCCATCACCATTAAATATTCGTTCTTTTGCCATTTGATAGTCTTGCACACTATCATAACGGTCAAGATGATCAGGACTAACATTCAACACTGTAGCGGCAAAAGCATTCAAAGAGGTCACCGTTTCTAACTGAAAGCTAGATAATTCAACGATATAAAAATCTGGTGCTGGTTCACATAACAAATCTAGGGCTGGAGTTCCTAAATTACCACCAACACGCATTGTTTGACCTGCTTGTACGACCATTTCAGCTAATAAAGTAGTGACGGTACTTTTTCCATTTGAACCCGTAATAGCCACTATCGGCGCATTAGCATAGCGAGCAAATAATTCAATATCACCCACTAACTCTATACCCGCTGATCTTGCAGCTACAATTTCTGGAATACGAGGATCAACGCCAGGGCTAATCACAATTACATCTGCTTGTTTTAACCAATCACTGTCTAAACCACCAACATGGATGATTACTTCAGGGTATTCAGTCTGTAAAGTGACTAATCCTGGTGGTTGTTCCCGTGTATCCATTACGGCTACGGTATAACCTTGCTTTACCAAAAATCTCACGCACGACAAACCTGTTTGACCAAGGCCAATAATCAGGTATGACGGTATATGCGAAGCTTGATTTGGCATAAGGCTCATCGTATTTTCAAACTCGCTAAACCGATCAAGACTAAAAATACGGTAATGATCCAGAAACGTACAATAATGCGTGGTTCAGGCCAGCCTTTTAATTCATAGTGATGATGAATGGGGGCCATTAAAAATACACGTTTCCCGCGTAATTTATAGGAGCCCACTTGTAAAATAACGGATAAGGTCTCGACAACAAACACGCCGCCCATAATCAATAACACCAATTCTTGGTGTATTAATACTGCAACGGTACCTAATGCAGCGCCCAATGCTAAAGCACCGATATCACCCATAAACACTTGTGCTGGGTATGTATTAAACCAAAGAAAACCCAATCCGGCACCCACCATAGTGGCACAAAACACAGTTAACTCTCCGACTCCTGCTATATAAGGTATTGACAGGTAGCGGGCAAATTCAGCGTGACCTGTAACATAGCTAAATATTCCTAATGCCGCAGCAACCATCACTGTTGGCATAATCGCTAATCCATCCAAACCATCGGTTAGATTTACTGCATTACTGCTGCCTACAATTACTAAATATGTAAGCACCATATACCAGCCACCAAGCGGTATAAGAACGTCTTTAAAAAATGGCACTATTAGTTGCGTTTCTACAGGTCCAATTGCTGTCATATATAGAAATACGGCTGCACCAGCCCCGACAACAGATTGCCAAAAATATTTATAACGACTCAATAATCCTCTGGTATCCTGACGGACCAACTTAATGTAATCATCAACGAATCCAATCACACCAAACGCTAAGGTTACGATCAGAGCAACCCACACATAGCGACTACCTAAATTAGCCCAAAGTAATGTACTGACTGCAATCGCCACCAGTATTAATGCACCACCCATTGTCGGTGTACCACTTTTACTCAAATGGGATTCTGGACCATCATCACGGACAACCTGGCCGATTTGTTTAAAACTTAAATGACGGATCATGGCAGGTCCAACTATTAGTGCGATTCCCAACGCCGTTATTACACCTAAAATTGCACGTAACGTAAGATATTGAAATACATTAAAGCCACTGTAATACTGAGTTAGATATTCACTTAAAGATAACAACATCAGACTTTACCCTCTTCCGCTAGCGAATCTGCTAGCTTATCTAGTTGCATAAAACGTGAACCCTTAATTAAACAAGTAACATCTTTGCTGATAGCCTGTTTTAGATAGGTTTCGAGTGTCGCTAAATCATTAAAATGTTGTGATCCGTCACCAAAAGTCTGGCAGGCATTTTTACTTTGCACACCGACGGTTAATAGTCTATCGACGCCGGCATTTTTTGCATCAAGACCCATTTTAGTATGTAAGTGTTCACTATTCGCACCCAATTCGCCAAAGTCACCTAATACCAACCAATGCTCACCTGAAAATGTTGCTAAGGTTGCTAAAGCTTGCGTGTATGAACCAGGATTAGCGTTATAACTATCATCAATTAACTGTGATTGATTAAATCCTTTTCGTAATTGCAATCTATGTGGCACTGCAGCCATGGTTGCCAAACCTTTAGCCATTGCATCAGCTGCAATACCCATCGCATGGGCAATGGTTATCGCTGCAAGCGCATTTGCCACATTATGCATCCCAGGTAATGGCACATTGATATAGTGAAATTCACCAGCAAGTTCAACCATAAAATGACTCGAACTGGTATCAAGTTGCAAATCGTTTGCTTTGATATCTGCATCATTATCTAAAGCAAAACTGAGGCTTTTTCTATTTGCAAGCACTTGCTTCCACTGATTCACATAATCCATATCAGCATTGAATACCCCAACACCATCATCTGCTAGACCTAAAAATATCTCTGCTTTGGCTTTTGCTACGCCCATCAAGTCACCAAAACCTTCTAAATGAGCTGCTGCGACGTTATTAATAATTGAAAACTGTGGCTGAGCCATCTCAACTAGTCGTGAGATTTCACCTCGATGATTCGCGCCCATTTCTATTACGGCATAATCGGTCGAAGTGCTGATACGAGTTAGTGTTAGTGGCACGCCTAATTCATTATTTAAATTACCTTGTGTAGCGATTACCGAACCACATTGACTCAATATAGCGGCAATCATTTCTTTGACGGTCGTTTTACCATTGCTACCAGTCACCGCTACTATCTTCGCATTACTTTGTTGTCTCCAAAATTTCGCTAAAATACCGAATGCTTGCACTACATCAGCCACCACTATTTGTGGCAAAGGATCATGTTGCCTTACTGATACAAGCGCAGCGCTGGCACCGGCTTGTCTTGCGGCAGCAATATAATCATGACCATCAACTCGCTCTCCTGCTATCGCTACAAATAATGATCCTAGCAAAACTTTTCGGCTATCAATGGCTGTACCTGTTATCGCAACATCAACAACGGGTTTATCACAGCCTAAAACAGCTGAAATTTCGGATAAATATAACGGAAGACTCACAATTTAGACCTCAGTAACGATTGAGTGGCATCATTCGCAGCTAGCAAAACTTTTTGAACAACGACGGCATCACTAAACGGCTGTTTTACGCCGGCGATTTCTTGATATTGTTCATGTCCTTTTCCTGCAAGTAGCACGATATCTGCTGATTGAGCATTGCTTATTACGTAAGTAATCGCTAACTGACGGTTATGCTCGATATATACGTTTTGTTGTTCTTTAATACCCGATAAAATATCCTGCACAATCGCAGCAGGCATTTCACTTCGAGGGTTATCGTCTGTTAATACGATCTTATCGGCATAGTGTTCAGCTATCTGGCCCATTACGGCCCGCTTACCCATATCCCGATCACCACCACAGCCAAATACACACCATAATTGACCATTAGTTGCTAAATGAACTCGTAATGATTTTAATGCTTGTTCTAATGCATCAGGAGTATGTGCAAAATCAATAACAATTTGTGGCTGTTGTTTACCGCCATAACATTGCATACGTCCATCAACTGAATGACACAGTGCCAAAGCTTTTACCACATCATCGAATGACACATTAATAGCTAATAAACTTGTTGCTGCAGCCAATAGATTATCGACATTAAATCGACCTAATAAACGACTATCAATACTGGCAGAAGTTGTATTAGTGACCAATTCAAAGTTTAAGCCATCACTTGTTGCATGAACGTTTTGTGCTTGTATCGTCGCTGTCTCGAAAGCTAAGCTGCTATAACTCATTACAGTCAGCGCTTTCTTTGCCGCCAAACGAGTAATTAATAATTTCCCAAAGTCATCATCGTTGTTAATCACTGCGGTTTTAAGATTATCCATCTCAAATAAACGCTGTTTTGCAGCAGCATAACTTTCCATATCAAGATGATAATCTAGATGGTCACGACTTAAATTGGTGAGTACCGCTACATCGACATCAACACTATTCAATCGACCTTGCTCAAGCGCATGTGATGATGCTTCTATTACGACGTATTTAATACCTTGCTGACATAAATCAGCTAGTGCAGCTTGCAAGCTCACAGGATCCGGCGTGGTCATGCCGCTAGACTGTAAATGATTAAGACGACCTATACCCAAGGTGCCAATAACACCACAGGGCAGTTCTAAAAATTCTAAACTTTGGGCAATAAACTGACTCACCGATGTTTTGCCGTTAGTACCCGTCACCGCAATCACGGTCATCGCTAATGAAGGATGGCCATAAAAACGAGCAGCAATTTCACTTACCTTACCTGCCATTTGTTTTATTGGATAAGCGCCAATATTTGATAGGGCTAACGCTAACGTTTCTTGCTCAGACAACGGTTGACTTGCATCAAACAACACAGCTATTGCACCTAATGTAAGTGCTTGCTCTAGATACACCGTACGTTTTTTCTCATTAGCTGATAATGATATAAATAAATTTCCACTTTGTACTTGGCGGCTATCTAGAGTCAATCCAGTTACTGTTTGCTCGGCAAGGACAGAAGGATCAGCGAGCATACCCGCTAACAGCATTGGTAAAGTACGTTTATTTGTCACCATCATTGTTGTGCAACCAACATGCGTGATTCAGGCAAGTTATCTGGATCAATATTAAGCAAACGCATTGCACTAGTCATTACTACTGAAAATACTGGCGCAGCGACTAAACCACCATAATAGACGCTACCTTGTGGTTCATCGATCATCACCACCATTGCTAATCGTGGTTTGCTGGCCGGAATGATACCTGCAAATACAGACACATATTTTGCATCTGCATAGCCACCTACAGACGCTTTTTTCGCGGTGCCGGTTTTGCCTGCTACTTTATAATTTTCCACTGCAGCTTTTTGTGCGGTTCCACCTGGTAAAGCAACTCTTTCCATCATTACCAGTATGCGTTTCATAGTGTCACTTGAAAATACACGACGCCCTGCTGGTAAATTGTCAGTTTTCATTAAACTTACTGGTCGCAAAATCCCGCCATTGGCAAGAACCATATAAGCGCGAGCCAATTGCAGGGTAGACGTAGCCATCCCATATCCAAATGCTAACGTTGCTCGATCAAATGCTCCCCATGTTTGTAAATCAGGTAAGCTGCCCATTGCCTCACCCGGGAAGTAAGCACCGGTTGGCTGACCTAAGCCGAATGAAGAAAAGCCTTGCCATAATTCTTCAGGCTCTAAACCTAAGGCGATTTTACTCGATCCCACATTGCTAGACTTTTGAATTAATGTCGCCAAATTAATTTCACCTAAATTATGGTGATCTCTTATGGTATGTCCACCCGCGTTAAAATAGCCTGGATTAGTGTCAATTATCGATTCTTCGGTAAATTTTCCAGATTTTATGCCAGTAGCAACTGTAAAGGGTTTGACCGTTGAACCTGGTTCAAATAAATCAATTACAGCACGGTTACGATAATCACTCGCACTTATACCACTACGATTATTTGGGTTAAATGCTGGCTGATTAACCATCGCTAATACTTCGCCTGTTTCTATGTCCAAAATAACAGCAGAACCTGAACTTGCGTGGTATTTATTGACTGCTAACTTAAGAGCTTGGTAACTTAAATATTGCAAACGCAAATCGATGCTCAATCTAATATCTTCGCCAGACTTACTTGCTACTAGCTGCTCTCCACCACCCACGTAACGACCATATCTATCACGCATCATGCGTTTTAAACCTGGCACACCTTTTAAATGTTCATCATGAGTTAACTCGAGTCCTTCCTGACCCTTGTCATCCACATTGGTAAATCCAATCAAATGAGCTGTCACTTCACCTGCAGGATAATAACGCTTGTATTCTCGCTGCAATGAGACGCCAGCGATATTAAGCTGTTTCACCTTATCAGCCAGCTCTGGCGATATTCGTCTTTTTAAATAGACAAATTCACGTGATTTATTGGCTGCAATTTTTTCCTTAACCGCGCTTATGTGTATCGATAACAACTCAGCAAGCTCAACTAACTTGCCATTATCAATCGCTATTTCTTGAGGATTAACCCATACCGAATCAACGGGTGTACTAATTGCAAGTGGCTCATCATTTCTATCGAGTATCATTCCGCGATGTGCAGATACGGTGACATTACGGAGATGGCGAGCATCGCCCTGCCCACGTAAAAACTCAGAATTTAACACCTGAATATCAGCCAAACGCCAAGCAAGACCAAGCACTAAACAGATAAAGACTAGGCGAACCAAATTTAATCGCCAAGCGCCAACCTGAGTAACGATGTTAGCCCGGCGGCTCATGGTTTAATAACCACCGTCATATCAGCCGTTGGCGCAAGCATTTCTAAACGAAGTTCGGCTTGTTGTTCAATTCTTGCAGGACTGGCCCAGGTACTTTGTTCCAACAGCAAGCGGCCCCATTCTTCATTGAGATGATCACGTCTTTGTTCTGATTTTTGTAGCGCTACAAATTCTATCCGACCTAAATGTTTGCTATAAACAACCCCTACGGCAGTAATAATCACCGCAATAATGATCACAACTAATGGCAGTTCAATTTTTATTGGTTCTAATTTATCCAGAAAAATCACATCAATTTCTCGACGATACGCAACACAGCACTTCGTGCTCGCGGATTAACTGCCAATTCATCTTTACCCGCTTTGATAGCTTTACCGATCAACTTTACGCGCGGATGAAGTTCATCGGCACGCACAGGGAAATATGAAGGTAAATCATCACCTTTTGCTTGTTCACGGAAATAACGTTTTACAATACGATCTTCTAATGAGTGGAAACTGATTACTGCTAAGCGACCACCTACTGTTAGTACATCTAATGCTTGCTCCAAACCAGTCGTCAAATCACCTAATTCATTATTGATATAGATGCGTATTGCCTGAAAGGTACGTGTTGCGGGATGTTTGTGTTTTTCACGAAAAGGACTGGCCTTGTCGACTAAATCTGCCAGCTGCTTTGTCGTAGTGAGAGGTGAAGCATCACGCGTTTCAACAATCGCACGAGCAATGCGTGTTCCAAATCGTTCTTCACCCAAGGTTTTAATCACACGAGCAATATCTTCCATCTCAGCGGTGGCTAACCACTCTGCCGCACTAATCCCAGCATCTGGGTTCATACGCATATCTAAAGGGCCATCTTTTTGAAAACTAAAACCACGACCAGCCTCATCAAGCTGAGGTGATGACACGCCAATATCTAACAAAATGCCATCAATTTTACCTTGCCACGCCCGCGCCTGAGCCGCAGTTTCTAAGTCGGCAAATGAACACTGTTCAATACTAAAACGTGGATCGTGCTGTGCTAAATTTTGCCCTGCAGCAATCGCCTCAGGATCTTTATCTAAACCAAGTAATCGCCCATCATCAGATAACTGCATCAATATTTGACGTGCATGACCTCCACGGCCGAAAGTACCATCCACATAAATCCCACCCGCTTTAATTGCTAAAGCTGCTACAGCCTCATTTAATAAAACCGGTAGATGTTCCGAACGACTAACCGTCATAAGTGCGCCTTAAATTGAGAGACTTTCTAATTCAACTGGTAAGATACCGTCAAAATTTTCTTCTAAACACTCATCCATTAGTGAATTCCATGCCTGTTCATCCCACAATTCAAACTTATTACCTTGGCCAATCATCACCATATTTTTATCTAAACCAGCAAACTCTCGTAACTTAGCAGGCAGTAAAATACGACCGTTATTATCCATTTCACATTCAGTGGCATAACCCAACAACATACGCTTTAAACGACGCACTTGAGGATTTAGACTCGGCAACTCAGATAACTTCTGCTCAACGCCTTCCCATTCAGGCAAGGGATATAGCTGTAAACAATGGTCAGAATGATCAATTGTCACCACAAGACGACCTTCACAACACACGTCAAGATGCTTACGGAACTTGGCAGGAATGGCCATCCGTCCTTTTGCATCTAGATTAAATGTCGCTACGCCTCGAAACACCTGTCATCCTCAATTAATGTGATCCACTTTGATCCACAATTCCCCACTTAAAGACACTATATGAGTGAACATGACGTGTGTCAAGCAGGATAATGTTCTAAATCCTCTTTTTAACACAATGACTTAGCGTTGTTTTGTAAGTGTGGGGGAGATAACAATCAGGGAAGAACTAAGGACTACTTTTTTATCATAAATCTGGCATCATAAGTTAATGTAGATTCTAGATGTTGAAGCTATTTCTCACGCCTAAATTAAAGTTTCAATATTCAGTAAACTAAGCGAAGAACACATAGATGAAAGACATTACACGCGGATACTTGCTGCATAAGGAAATAACATCATGTCTAGTCAGAGACTTCAAAAATATCCTCTAAACTAGAATATACACAACGACGTAATACTGAACTGTACCCCATCATTCAGACAGCTTTACTGAAAAATAAGGCGTTATTGTCTGTTTTATAACTACTCTAAAAAGAGGAACAGAAAATGAGTCAAAAACGTAGAAACCATTCTCCAGAATTTAAAGCAAAAGTCGCACTGGCTGCCATTAAAGGTGAATAAACACTCAGTGAACTCGCCAGACGCTATGGCATTAATGCGAATTTGGTGGTTAAGTGGAAAAAACAATTACTTGAACAATCATCAGAAGTCTTCGCCTCAGGCAAAGGCTTAGCACTAGACCGAGAATCAGAAATTAAATCATTACAAGCCAAGAAAGAAGAAAACTAACACGTTGATATTTAAGTACTAAAATAAAAAGTTGAGATGGTCGATAAGCCGGCTCTTAGTCTCTTGACTGCACTATAAATAGGCACGATATATAACCGTGGGTGTATTTTTGTAGCATTTTGTGTAGCAAATAGCATAACACGCGCATAAAAAAAACCCATTATCGGGGCTTAATTAAAAATGTCTGGCAGAGAATCGGGGATTCTTTAGTTGTAAATGTAAGTGATTGATATATCTACTATGTATTATCGTCTCGTATGGTTTGTATTAGACTATCCAATAACAATTTAAGAATAAGGATGTTATCAGATAGGCATTCTGCTGGCGGGAGAAGGTTAGAAGAACAGTTAGCAAACAAGCTAATGAAGTTTGGTAATTACCATACCTTTACTATAAGATTTCAATTGTATTTGAAATACTGTACTCAAATTTAGGGATGATAATGAATTACGATTGGTTAGATAAAAGAAGTCCAAGATCTGTTGACCAGCTTCGCCTCTGGTCTGAGAACCCTCGACTAGACCCCGAAGAAGAACATGTTCGTACTGCAGACTTTGTAGCAGACTTACTTGAAGACTCATCAGAAAAAGCAGCTTTTATTGATTTAATTAGATCAATAGCGACTCGTGGCTTTATGCCAATTGACCCGATTATAGTGTGGCAAGATAAGCATAACGGAAAATTTTACGTTGCAGAAGGAAATAGACGCGTTTTAGCACTAAAGTTACTTCGAAATGCCGATAAGGCACCAAAGTCTATTCGTTCAATAGTCAAGCAAGCTGCCAAGTCAATTGATGCAAATGATATAGCAAAAGTAAAGGTCGTGATTGCACCATCATTTGATGCATGCGAATGGTACATTAATCAACGTCATAGCTTTTCAAGCTCTCTTCAAAGACGCTGGTCGCGTTTACAACAGCAACGCTGGATCGAAGAGCTATATGATAAATATAACAAAGACATCTCTCTCTTACTGCGCGCGACTAATTTAACTAAGGGTGAGATTATTTCGACTCTAAGAATACTTAGAATTAGAGATTTAGCATTAAAGAACGAAATTTTAAGCCAACTTACCAAAGATGACCAAGAGAAGGTTAAATCTCACCGTATCCCAATGACGATCTTAGAACGCTGGTTTTTCAACACAAACGTTAGAAATAGCTGGGGGCTTATTTATTATGAAGATAAAGTTAATTTCAAGCCGAATATCAACATAGATAGCTTTTATAATGCCTATGCGGAATTCATCAGGTTGGTAATTCATCGCAAGGACACGGGTATACAAACAATAATTGATACAAGGACAATAGATCCCAAAGTTAACGAGATACTTGATGCACTGCCGCAAGTTACCTTTAATAATAACGAGCAGCTATCTGGAGCTGACTACATCAATTCAGATGATCTTGTAAATCATGAGCCACAAGCAGAACACACAGCACCAAAAGGTGAAGACACTACGATTATCAGTGCCTCTCAAGAAGCTGAGTCAGAAGCTAAGTCAGAAGTTATTTTGCACAACAACACCAATCGTAACCGCATGGTATTAGATACTGGCCAACTCATTACGTCTAGTTCAAAATTGAATGACCTTTATAATGAACTCAAAGAAATTCCAATAGGCAGGTATCCAAATTGTGTTGCAACAGCTTTGAGAGTATTTTTGGATTTGGCTGTCGATGAGTACTATAAGTCTAATGGGCTCGTTGAAACTATAGAGTCACAGAACAGTCAAAATAAATCATTTAATAAAATTGAGTTAAAACCGCGTTTAGAGTTCTTGAAACAAAATAGTCTTAAAAATAAACAAGAAGCTGTAAACGTTATAAAAAAACTATTGAACAATGAAAATGAACGTAGCTTAGATACATTGAACCTTTATGTGCGTATTCCAGACCAAGGTTGCCACTGATTCCAGAGCAAAGTTGCCACCCAAACCATTTTAAAGTTGCCACCGATTCCGGTGAACGTTGCCACCCCTAAAAGGGGCAAATAAAACAACACGGACTA
>Ga0209390_10000679_pt1 | contig 67378 bp, 56 predicted proteins | sample BON01_FD_187212 | JGI IMG/M metagenome (GOLD analysis project Ga0209390, IMG submission 187212) | Freshwater microbial communities from Lake Bonney liftoff mats and glacier meltwater in Antarctica - BON-01 (SPAdes) (version 2) | ecosystem: Environmental > Aquatic > Freshwater > Ice > Glacier...
GTCTCCATGCCAGGTGTTCACCGAGTGGCCTCGCTGATCCAGCGATGGTTGCTCGGTACGCACCAAGGTGCGGTGCAACCCACGAAGTTAGATCACTATCTTGATGAATTCGTCTTTCGGTTCAATAAGCGCAAATCGTTATCGCGCGGCATGCTTTTCTATCGACTGATGGAGCAGGCCGTTGTAACCACGCCGGTGACCTACAAACAAGTTGTTGGATAACCAAATTTGACGAAATAGGCGATCAAGGATCTAAGTGGATAGCCCGTATATCCATCCAGTGATTCTACGCGCGCTGGAGCTAAGTGGATACCCCTTATAAAAATACAGTATATGCCGATCCCGACAGCGCGACAAATGTGTCGGGTTTCGGCCCCGGACGCGCTTACAGGTCGGCCACCGGGATCACCATCCAGGCCTGGCCGAGGGTCTTTTCCACCATGATGCGCGGCCCGTCGACACGGTAGGTCAGCTGGCAATGGAATCGCGGATTGGACAGCACAGCCGGGTTCATCACCACGTAGTTTTCTCCCTGGGGATACCGGACGGACGGTACGACCAGGCCAGGATGCCCCTCCCGGTGGATTCTTGCACCCACCGATTGCGCGTACGTGTAATCCGTCTTGTGCGCCAGATCCGGGTGGTGAGCCACCAACGGCCGAAAATCGAGCAAGGCTGCAGCGCAGGTCACCGCATACAACTTGCGTTCACCCACAACCGGCTCGTTCTCGAACCCCGCATCACGCAAGAACCAGCGATACCAGTGATAGGCAGATTCGTAGACTGTCGCCTGCGCTGAATCACAGCCATACCAGAGGCCAAACGACCCGTCCGAAAAACGGCTGGCGCGCCAGTGATTGAACGGCCAGGTGATCGCGTTGAACCACTGGGCGTCCTCGAAAGGGCGGTGTATCACCGGCGTGTTCGAGCGATAGGGTGGCGGCCGGACTTGTTCCTCGACCTGCTGCGCCAGCGCCCATTCATCCGGGCGATCGGTCAGGTCATCGAACAGGTCCTGCGACTCCCGGATCGAGACGATGTTGCGGATCAGGTCACGCTGGACGTCCGCAAGGCTCAGGCGCGAAAACAGATCATGCATGGGTCAGTGCTGCAATGCCTGTGATCTGCTCAGGCCCCGCGCGCACGGTCCAGGTAGGCGCGCACCATCAGCAATCCGGCGAATCCCCAGTCCTTGACCACATCCACCGGGGTCAGATTGTCGAATGCCTTGTTGCGCGTGCGCATCCACCGATAGGCCAGGTCCCTGTTCTGCGGGAACAGCAGGCGCAAATTCTTGTGAATGCCCAGCAGGTGCCCCACCCGTTCGAGCTGGTCCCGGCTGGTTCCGATGGGTTCGCCTTTTCGATAACGCGTCAACGCAGCCCGGTTGCCGGGGGCGATGCCCAGCAGCGCCGCCTGATCCTCGGTGCTCAAGCTCCAATGGTCGAGCAGGGCCATGACCATTTTGGCCAGTGCTCCGCGATCCTGTGACGCAGTAGTCTGGCGCTCAAGTGCAGCAACCATCACGCTCTCCTTTTTTACCATCGTCCATTCGAATGACTATACCATCTCGTTTCTTTTAAAACAAATAATGTTTTTATAGAAACAAATAGACTGCAAACGCAAGAAGCCCGCGTGGTGAAACCAGCGCCCAGCATGGCCCCAATGCGTCGAGCGCGCCGAACGCACACCCCAATGACACAGCGAGTCATCCTCCTCGAACGCCGGCATCGCCTGAAGTCGTCACCGTTGCCGGTGGCTACGAGCGCTACCATCGATTTCCCCCTCTCGCTTGCGACCTCCCATGCCCACATCAAACGGCCTGCCACCCAGACCCCATCGCCCGACAAGCCCATGACCGACACCCCCAGTGGCATGCACAAGGGCCGGACCAGTTATGGCGACACGGGTTTCTCGCTGTTCCTGCGCAAGGCCTTCATCAAGGGGGCGGGTTTCACCGATGCCGCGCTGGACCGTCCGGTGATCGGCATCGCCAGCACCGGCAGTGCCTACAAACCCTGCCACGGCAATGCGCCGCAACTGCTGGAAGCGGTCAAGCGCGGCGTGATGCTGGCCGGCGGCTTGCCGATGGACTTCCCGACGATCTCGCTGCACGGGAGTTTCGCGGCGCCGACCAGCATGTACCTGCGCAACCTGATGTCGATGGACACCGAGGTGGTTGGCGACAATTACCTTGTCCGGTCGACGACAACTATCTTGGCCGGTTTGACGTCACGGCCGGGCAGGTCCTGCCGGCGATCCAGTTGATCACCGGCTCCATGCTCACCGGTTCGCACCGTTCGGTACGCGTCGGCGCCTGCACCGATTGCCGCGCTACTGGGCGCGTTTCCAGGCCCAGGAGATCGACGACCAGGAGATTGCCGACGTCAACAACCAACTCGTTGCCAGTGTCGGCACCTGCTCGGTGATGGGCACAGCCAGCACCATGGCCTGTATCGCCGAAGCGCTGGGCATGACCATGCCGGGCGGCGCCAGCCCGCCGGCGGTCACGGCCGACCGCATGCGCATTGCCGAGATGACGGGGGCACAAGCCGTGAAGATGGCGCACCAGCGGCTCGGCATCGGCCAGATCCTCACTGCCAAGGCGTTCGCAAACGCCATGCGGGTGTTGCTGGCGATCGGCGGCTCGACCAACGGCATCGTGCACCTGACGGCAATCGGCGGGCGCATGGGTTTCGAAATCGACCTCGATGCGCTCGACCGGATGGGCCGCGCAACACCGGTGCTGCTCGACCTCAAGCCCAGCGGCAAACACTATATGGAGGACTTCCACCATGCCGGCGGCATGGCCACGCTGCTGCGCGAACTCAAACCCCTGCTGCATCTGGACGCGCTCACCGTCACCGGCCGCACACTGGGACAGGAAATCGACGCGGCCGGGCCCGGTTTCGCGCAGGACGTGGTCCGGCCGATGTCCAACCCGATTTACGCCCAGGGCGGCATCGCCGTGCTGCGCGGCAACCTTACGCCGGGCGGCGCCATCATCAAGCAGTCGGCGGCCGACCCGGCCCTGATGGAACACGAGGGCCGGGCCGTGGTGTTCGAGAACGCAGCCGACCTCGCCGAGCGTATCAACGACCCGGCACTCGACGTCCATGCCCACGACATCCTGGTGCTCAAGAACATCGGCCCCAAGGGCGCTCCGGGCATGCCGGAAGCAGGCTACCTGCCAATTCCCATGAAGCTGGCACGCAGCGGCGTGAAGAATATGGTGCGCATCAGCGACGGGCGCATGAGCGGCACCGCGTATGGAACCGTGGTGGTGCATGTAACGCCCGAATCGGCCGTCGGCGGGCCACTGGCCCTGGTACGCAGCGGCGACCGGATCCGCCTGAGCGTCGCCAACCGCGAACTGACGTTGCGGGTCTACAACGAAGAACTTGCGCAGCGCAGCGCCCGACAACCCATGGTGGCACCCGTTGCCGAACGGGGTTACCGCAAGTTGTTTCTGCAATCGGTCACGCAAGCCGACAAGGGCGTCGATTTCGACTTTCTGATTGCAACCGGGCCAACACAACGCATCCCTGACCAGCAGTGAGCGCCGCGCCGGGCCGCCCCCAAGCAAGCTCATACCGCAGCACGCAGTGCGGAGGTTTCCGTATAACCGCCGCCGTCGCGTTGCTACCAGGCCTCAATCGCCCAGCAACAACAGCAGGACCAGCAGCAGCACGGCATACGGAAACGCCACGGTCGGGCGCATGGCACTGCGCAGATATTCGCCCACCAGGCCGATGGTCCCGGGGCGCTGCGCGGCCCAGCCGGTATGGAGCTGGAATGCCCCTCCCTGACCACCGTCGCCCTCTGCCAGCGTCTGCTCAAGCTGCAGCAATCGCGCCCCCAGGCGAGACTGACTGGTCTTGAAAATGCCTTCCTGCAGCCACAACACGGCCATTAGCAGCATCAACCAAGTGGCATGCAGGTCGATCACGATACCGGCAAAAAACAGCACCACCGCAGTGAGCTTGATCGCCAGGGCGCCGAACTCGTAACGCTCATGCAGAATCTGCAACACGGCCCATTCCCGGGCCGCTGGGTTGGTCGATGGCATTTCCATGTCGGTGCACTCCAGATGTCGCGGAAGTCTACCCGGCACCCGCAACGCCCGGCCGGGGGGCGGCCGCAGTATCTTCCATGCGCCCGATCAATGGCCAGCGCCGACGCACCGCGATCCAGGCGAACAGCCCGATACCCATCAACAACACCATTGCCACCGCCAGCCAGGCCGTCGAATGCATCACGAACGGCGCGATGACACCAGCCGTGATGGCGTTCGCGCCGGAGCCGACAAACATCTGCAACGACGACGCCATGCCACGGCGCGCCGGATGCAGGTCCAGCACCAGCAACGTCACCACCGGCACCATCAACGCCCAGCCGAAGGCATACACCATCAGCGGCAACATGGCCCATGACGCATGGGCAGTGAACAGCACATTGGCCAGCAGGTTCACCAGCGCGGCGCTGACCATGATGATGAAACCGATCCGGATCTGCTGGCGCGGCGCCATCTTGCCTGCCAACCGGCCACTGAGCCAGGCACCGGCCATGATGCCGCCGATGTTGAGCACAAAGAACCAGAAAAACTGGGTCGGAGCCAGCCCCAGGTGTCCGCCCAGAAACGCCGGCGCCGCCAGTACATACAGGAAGTTGCCATTGAACGGCAACCCGGCGGCCAACGCCAGCAGCACGAATCGCGGGTCCAGCCCCAGCTGCCAATAACCACGCATCAGGTTGCCAATGCGGAAAGATTGCCGCTGCGCCTTGTCCAGCGTCTCGGGCAGGTAGCGGTAGTTGGAGACCCACAGCGCGACACCGATCACGGCCAGGAACCAGAAAATGCTACGCCAGCCCAGCCAGACGAACAACCAGCCGCCGATCAGCGGCGCGATCGCCGGCGCAATGCCGAAGAAGATCGTGATCTGGCTCATCACCCGCTGTGCCTGCGATGGTGGAAACAGGTCGCGCACGATGGTGCGCGCGACCACGATACCGGCGCCGGTGGACATGCCCTGCAGGACGCGGAAAAACACCAGCTGGCCGATGTCCTGCGCCAGTGCACAACCCGCCGACGCCAGCGCAAAGATCGCCACGCCCCACAACACCACCGGCCGGCGGCCAAAGCTGTCGGAGATCGCGCCATGGAACAGGGCCATGAACGAAAAGCCGAGCAAATAGGCCGACAACGTTTGCTGCATCTGCACCGGCGTGGCACCCAGCGCATCGGTGATGCCGGCGAATGCCGGCAAGTAGGTATCGATCGAGAACGGCCCCACCATGCCCAGCACGGCCAGCAGGATGGCCAATGCCCAGCGCGGGCCACGCCAGAGGGAGTCGGCTTGGGGATGCATGGATGGTGGAAACGGTCAGGATGCGGAAACGCGGCACAGCGTGCGGGCGCCAGAAGTCGGCGACAGGCACCGCATTGTCGCCAGATTCAGCTTCAGATGCCGTGGCGGCTTCGGTGCCGTACCGCTTCGGCGCGCAAACAGCGCTGGCGGCGCGAACGCGCGTTCAGCGCCGGAAGGTGTAGTGAAACGTGGAGCCGAGTGCGTACAACTCCGCAAAACCCAGCGCGCGCAAGCAGTCTGTCACGCGCTGCGCCTGTCGCGCGCCCTGGCACTGGACCAGGCTGTAAATCTCGCCTTGCGCATTATTGAGCGCGATCAGCACCGACGCGCCGTAGATCGGATCCCGCGCGCCAGCACGACGCAGCGCCTCCTGCACCTGGGCCTCGTCGGCCGGGCGCTGAGCCCCATCGATGGACGAAATAATCATCGCCGGTGTCCGTGCGGCGTTCGGTCATTGACAGGTATCGATTTTCCCATGGCCCATTGTCATAAGGCATCGCGACTATGACAAGCCGGGATCAGCACGCTTGCGTGCCATGCCTTCCCCCGGCCACCCCTGATATCGCGGCGCCACGACGGCCGCGCTCGCGACTTCAGGCTGGCAGCGGCGAGCGGATCAGATGTTCGAAGGCGCTGAGCGCGGCCTTGGAGCCCTCACCGGCGGCAATCACGATCTGCTTGAACGGCACCGTTGTCGCATCACCGGCTGCGAAAACACCGGGCACGCTGGTGGCGCATTTTTCGTCGATGATGATCTCGCCGTAGCGGCTCAGCTCGATGCTGCCCTTGAGAAACTCGGTATTCGGCACCAGGCCGATCTGCACGAAAACACCGGTCAACTCCACCCGCTGGCTCTCGCCACTGGCCCGGTCCTTGAACACCAGGCCATCGACCTTCTGGCCGTCGCCGGTGATCTCGGTCGTCTGCGCGTTGACATGGACCGTCACATTCGACAGGCTGCGCAGCTTCTTCACCAGCACCGCGTCGGCCTTGAGCTGGTCGGCGAACTCGACCAGCGTCACGCTGCGCACGATGCCGGCAAGGTCGATCGCCGCCTCGACACCGGAGTTGCCGCCGCCGATCACTGCAACGTCTTTCCCCTTGAACAGCGGGCCGTCGCAATGCGGGCAATAGGCCACGCCCTTGTTCTTGTACTGCTCCTCACCCGGCACGTTGACATTGCGCCAGCGTGCACCGGTGGACAGGATCACGCTGCGGCTCTTGAGCGTTGCGCCATTGTCCAGCGTGACCGTGATGGTGCCCCCCGGCTCGGACGCCGGCACGATACCCGCCACGCGCTGGCCGTTCATGATGTCCACGTCGTTGGACTTGACCTGTGCCTCGAGCGCTGCCGCGAATTGCGGGCCCTCGGTGTGCTGCACCGAGATGTAGTTCTCGATGCCCATCGTGTCCAGCGTCTGGCCACCAAAACGCTCGGCCACGACACCGGTGCGGATGCCTTTGCGCGCGGCGTACACGGCAGCGGCTGCCCCGGCTGGTCCGCCACCGACGATCAACACGTCGAAGACCTCCTTGGCGCCGAGCTTGCCGGCCTCGCGGGCAGCAGTGGCGGTGTCCACCTTGGCCAGAATCTCCGACAACTCCATGCGGCCCGAACCGAATGGCTGGCCGTTCAGGTAAACGCTGGGCACGGCCATGATCTGGCGCTGCTCGATCTCGTCCTTGAACAGGCCGCCATCGATCATGACGTGCTGGATGCGGGGGTTCAGCACCGCCATCAGATTCAATGCCTGCACCACATCCGGGCAGTTGTGGCAGGTCAGCGAGATATAGGTCTCAAACGACATGTCGGCATCGAGCGCGCGGATCTGGTTGATCACGTCATCATCGACCTTGGGTGGGTGGCCGCCCACCTGCAGCAGGGCCAGCACCAGTGACGTGAACTCATGGCCCATCGGGATGGCGGCAAAATGCACCCCGGTGTTCTCGCCGACGCGGGTGACCTGGAACGACGGTTGGCGCGCATCGGTTCCGTCCCAGCGCAGATGCACCTGATCGCTCAGGCCATCGAGATCCTGCAGGAAGTCGCGCATCTCCTGCGCGTTGGGACCGTCACCGAGCGAGGCGACCAGTTCAACCGGTCGCGTCAACCGCGTCAGGTAAGACTGCAATTGGGTCTTCAGGTTGTGGTCAAGCATGGAATTCTCCTAGTCAATATGGGGGCGTGCAGGCCCGCTCGCCAGGGTCTGTCGGGGCCCTGGCGACTGGGCCCGGTGGGCCAGTCGAATGGTGGTGTGGGCCCGGGCCAGCTGTGCAACCGGCCTCGGGCTCGGGAGCTTAGATTTTGCCCACGAGATCCAGCGACGGGGTCAGCGTCTTGGCGCCTTCGTTCCACTTGGCCGGGCAGACCTGGCCCGGGTTCTTGGCGACATACTGGGCTGCCTTGAGCTTGCGCAGTGTCTCGATCATGTCGCGCGCAATGCTGTTGTCGTGGATCTCGGCGGTCTTGACCACGCCTTCCGGATTGATCAGGAAGGTGCCGCGCAGTGCCATGCCGTCTTCCTCGATATGCACGTCGAACATGCGCGTCAGCTGATGCGTCGGGTCGCCGATCAGCGCGAACTTTGCCTTGCCGACGGCCGGCGACGTCTCATGCCACACCTTGTGCGCGAAATGCGAATCGGTGGTGACGATATAGACCTCGGTCTCCAGTTTCTGGAACGCGGGATAGTTGTCGGCTGCATCCTCGACTTCGGTCGGGCAATTGAAGGTGAAAGCGGCGGGCATGAACACGAGCACTGACCACTTGCCTTTCAGGTCGGCTTCGGTGACTTCGATGAACTTGCCGTTTTTGAACGCCTGAACCTTGAAGGGCTGGACTTGGGTGTTGATGATGGACATATGAAACTCCTATGGATTGGTATAAATTAATAGTGAAACTGAATTGTGCCAACAACAACGCATGACGTGGGTTGATTAACTAAAAGCTGTTCATAGCGAAAAACTAATTCACTGGCACCGCCGGGTTTGCCATTCCACGCTGCAGATAGGCGGGCAGGTTTCGATCCAGCTGGCCACAGACATGCGGCGGTCCGCACAAGGTTGCGCATAAAGGACGGATCGCCGCGCGCCGCATCGACCCGTGCGGTGCGGTTCCTGCCAATCGCTACGCAAAAAGAACATCGCAGCATCGGTGTAAACCATCGATTTTTGCGCCCGATGGCTTGAAAGCCCAATAAAAGCCCTTATCATTAGCACTCGCAGGAGATGAGTGCTAGCAGCGCTCAACTCCGCAAGTTAATGAGCACCAACTTGTCTGTTGGTGTTTTTTTGATTACCTAACCCATTTCAATTCAAGGAGATCTTATGAAACTTCGCCCCCTGCACGACCGTGTGATCGTCAAACGCGTGGAAAACGAAACCAAGACGGCCTCTGGCATCGTCATCCCTGATAGCGCTGCTGAGAAACCCGATCAGGGCGAAGTCCTGGCCGTTGGCCCAGGCAAGAAGAACGACAAGGGCGAGCTGAGCGCAATGGCCGTTAAGGTCGGCGACCGCGTCCTGTTCGGCAAATACAGTGGCCAGACCGTCAAGGTCGACGGCGACGAGCTGCTGGTGATGAAAGAAGACGATCTGTTCGCAGTCGTCGACGCGAAGTAATCACCCCAGCCCCCATTCACATTAACTAGATTCGGAGAATTACTATGGCAGCAAAAGACGTCATTTTCGGCGGCGAAGCCCGCGCACGCATGGTTGAAGGCGTGAACATCCTGGCCAACGCGGTCAAGGTCACCCTGGGCCCCAAAGGCCGTAACGTGGTGCTCGAGCGTTCGTTCGGCGCCCCTACCGTGACCAAGGACGGTGTGTCCGTGGCCAAGGAAATCGAACTCAAGGACAAGCTCCAGAACATGGGCGCGCAGATGGTCAAGGAAGTCGCTTCCAAGACCTCCGACGTCGCTGGCGACGGCACCACCACCGCCACCGTGCTGGCCCAGAGCATCATCCGCGAAGGCATGAAATATGTCGCCGCCGGCATGAACCCGATGGACCTGAAGCGCGGCATCGACAAAGCTGTGACCGCCTTGGTCGAAGAGCTGAAAAAAGCCTCGAAAGCCACCACCACCTCCAAGGAAATCGCCCAGGTCGGCTCGATCTCGGCCAACTCTGACGAGACCATCGGCAAGATCATTGCTGACGCGATGGACAAGGTCGGTAAAGAAGGCGTGATCACCGTCGAAGACGGCAAATCGCTGGACTCCGAACTCGAAGTCGTCGAAGGCATGCAATTCGACCGCGGCTATCTGTCGCCTTACTTCATCAACAATCCTGAAAAACAGGCTGCGTTGCTGGAGAACCCGTTCGTGCTGCTGTACGACAAAAAGATCAGCAACATCCGTGACCTGCTGCCTACGCTCGAGCAAGTTGCCAAGTCCGGCCGTCCGCTGCTGATCATCTCGGAAGATGTCGAAGGCGAAGCCCTGGCAACGCTGGTGGTCAACACCATCCGTGGCATCTTGAAGGTTGTGGCTGTCAAGGCCCCTGGTTTCGGCGACCGCCGCAAAGCCATGCTGGAAGACATCGCTGTCCTGACCGGCGGCAAGGTCATCGCTGAAGAAGTCGGCCTGACGCTCGAGAAAGTCACATTGGCTGACCTCGGTTCTGCCAAGCGCGTCGAAGTGAGCAAAGAAAACACCATCATCATCGACGGTGCTGGTGCTGCGGCCGACATCGAAGCCCGCGTCAAGCAAGTGCGCGTGCAGATCGAGGAAGCCACTTCCGACTACGACAAAGAAAAGCTCCAGGAGCGTGTTGCGAAGCTCGCCGGTGGCGTTGCTCTGATCAAGGTTGGCGCTGCCACCGAAGTCGAGATGAAAGAGAAGAAAGCCCGCGTTGAAGACGCCCTGCACGCTACCCGCGCTGCTGTGGAAGAAGGCATCGTGGCCGGTGGTGGCGTAGCTCTGCTGCGCGCCAAGCAATCCGCTGGCACCATCAAGGGTGACAACGCGGACCAGGACGCCGGCATCAAGCTGGTCATGCGTGCGGTCGAGTCCCCACTGCGCGAAATCGTCTACAACGCAGGTGGCGAAGCCTCTGTGGTGGTGGCCGCGGTTTTGGCCGGCAAGGGCAACTACGGCTTCAACGCCGCCAACGACACCTATGGCGACATGATCGAAATGGGTATCCTGGACCCAACCAAAGTGACCCGCACCGCGCTGCAGAACGCAGCATCGGTCGCATCGCTGATGTTGACCACCGAAGCCATGATCGCTGAAGCGCCGAAAGACGAATCAGCCGGCGGCGGCATGGGTGGCGGCATGGGCGGCGACATGGGTGGCATGGGCGGCATGGGCGGCATGGGCATGTAATGGCGCCTGCGCATCCGGGTCCGCAAGGATCTGGATGTTGCCAGTGTCGGGTCAGGGTTTCATCGCCCGGGCCTGCCAAAAAAAGAACCCCGCAGAGTGCAGACTCTGCGGGGTTCTTGCTTTTCGGCGCCGGCGCGTGTGGGCTTGATGCGTGTCAGGCTGCCACTGACTCGTGCAAGTCAAGGCCGATTGCGTCGTTAGCGGCCTCGAGTTGCACGTCGGCATGCACGACCTCGGTCATGAAGCCGAGCAGGCGATTCCTGGTCGCCTGCCAGGCGTCTTTTGCACCCGTCACGTCCAGTGTCAGTATCTGGTGCGGCAGACCGCCGCCGCTGGCCAGCGCAACCCATGAACCGGGCTCGAACACATCCTTGAAACCAAGGCTGCGGTAGTTGCGGATCAATGCCGCAGAACGGGCCCCGATGACCATCCACCGCACCTGGGTTGCCAGGCAATACTGGTAGCTGGCTTTCATCAGCAGCAACTTGACCACGTTACTCGCCCCTGCCACGACAGCGAGTCGGGAAATTTGCGCGCGCGGCCGGCTGGCTAGCCAGGCGGGCAGATGCAGGCTCGACTCGATCGTCAGCGGGCCAAACCCGCTGACCTGAATGCGCAATGTGCCGACACACGCACCGGTGCAACGGTCGCGGCACAGCAAAACGACGGTGCCCTCCGACTTGTCGAGCGTCTCCACATCGCCGAACTTCGGCCCCATTTCCGGATCATGATGACCGTAGGCGATGGCGCGCACATGGCATGCGTCACGAAAATCGTCATCGCTGTTGGCCAGACGGGCCACAAACCCGAGACTTGCTGTTTCCATGTGACATATTTCCTTTGAAATCAATAGTCTTTCGAGACCGGAATTCGCATCTCATACGCCGACGGTAGCATCGAGTCCGCATATCAATCAAGGAATATGCGAAGGATTACGATCGCGAATCGCCCTTTAGCTTTGATGAACCCAGATTCAATAATCCGAAGTGGCCAATGACGGCAAATGCGCCTGCCGGTCGCTCTCAGGGCGGCGCTTTGCAGGGTGGCATCGCCGCGGGTGTGCAGTCGTCTTCCATGCACCGCCCGGTGACCGGGAAAATCAGGCCTGAAAACGCGCCAGTTGCGCTGCGGCTTGCTGCGCAGACGCGAAAGCGATGGCGCGCCAGCCACGCTCCTGGGCCGCAGCGACATTGGCTGCAAGGTCGTCGACAAACACCGTTTGCGCAGGGTCCAGCGCATAACGCGACTCCAGCAATCCGTAGATCGCCGGATCAGGCTTGATCAGCTGGACGTCGCCGGAGAAAACACCGCCGTCAAACCATTGCACAAAGGCGTGCCGGCGCTCCAGCACCCGGGCAAACGGCGCCGGCATGTTCGACAGGTAATACAGCCGGACATCACCGGCGCGTTCGCGCTGCTCGCGCAGACGCGCGAGCCACTCAACGGTCTCGGGAATCGGCATCAAGCGTTCGCCGATGCCGGCCATGAACGTGGCCAGGGTCACCGGTGGCAGCGCCAGGCGGAGCGCCGTGCGTTCAACCACCATCGGCAAGGCGAGGAGGCCCTGGTCGAACGACTGCCAGTCGGCATGGTGGAAGATGTCGCAGGCCAGTGCCTGGGCATGTTGCGGCGTTGGCGCCACTTGTGGAAATTGCTCCGCTACCAACAGATCGGGACGCCAGTCGAACAATACGGCGCCGAAATCGAATACGATATTTGTGGTCATTCAGTTTCCTCCTGGCAATGGCGCAACGCGCGCCGCAAGACCGGGGCCAGCGACGATGGCGCGCTGCGTACGAGGCGTACCCGCGCGGCGCCATGCCAGCGCGCACAACGCAGCAAAGCCGCTGCAACCGCCATCACCAGGTCATCGCCCGCCTCCACCCCCGGCTCAAGAAACAGCGCCTTGACCTCGAAGATGCCCGCCTCCCGGTGCGCCTTCGCATCGAGTCGACCGATCAACGCGCCGCAATGGAGCAGCGGCAACACGAAGTAACCATGGGTGCGTTTGTGCGCCGGGGTGTAACACTCGATGCGGTAGTCGAAGCCGAAAAACGCCGACGCCCGCTCCCGGTCCCACACCAGCGGATCGAACGGCGACAGCACCGTGGTGTGGCTGGCGTGCAGTCGTCCGCGCTGCGCCTTGCGCAACAACGACAGGTTGTCGGCATGCACATAAGCAGGCAGATCCCAGTTGTCGACAGCCACCCGCAGCAGCCGCCCCTCGGCGACAAGCGCATCGAGGTCGGCATCGCGCAGCCGCGGCTTGACCCGGAAGTAGTCGTGCACCCAGCGCGCCTGCGTGATGCCCAGCGCCAGCACAGCGCGTTCAGTGAATGCGCGCTGCACCGCAACGGCGTCGGGCATAGCCAGATCCAGCACGCCTGGCTGCACGCGCTCGGCCAGGTCATAGACACGCTGGAACCGCTCGCGCCGCGCCACCATCAGCTCGCCACGGGCGAACAGCGCCTCCAGCCAGATTTTTTCGTCCTTCCAGCCCCACCAGCCACCGCTGCGGCTATCGGTGCGGGTGAAGTCGGACGAGCGTACTGGCCCGTTGCTGCGCACATGCGCGAGCAGGCGTTCGAGCTGCGCCTGCTTTTGCGCATCGACATCGCGCCCCATGCGCAAGCCCCAGTGTTGGCGCGTCTCCCGGTTATGGCTGCGGTGCAACGCCAGTTGGGCGGTCGGCACGAAACAGGCTTCATGGGCCCAGGTCTCGAATACATGACCGCCCGCAAGAGCCGCGTCCAGCCAGGGCATCGGATACGCGCCCAGGCGGGAGAACAACACCAGATAGGGGCTGCGCGCCACCACATGGATGGTGTCGATCTGCAGCAACTGCATGCGTTCGATGCACCGGCGCAGTGCCAGTGGTGTCGGCTTGCGCGATGCCGGTTGCAGCAGCCCCTGGGCGGCCAGTTGCAGGTTGCGTGCCTGCTGCAGTGAGAGCGCGGGCGCGGGCACTGAACCGGGACGACCCGTGCGTTTCAGGCGCCGCCGCGCAGCCGACGCAGCAGCCCCGCACTGGAGCCATCGAGCCCGGTGACATCACCACTGTGCAGGCGTGGGGCAATCTCTTTGGCCAGAACCTTGCCCAGTTCGACGCCCCACTGGTCGAAACTGTTGATGCCCCAGATCGCGCCACTGACAAAAACCCGGTGTTCCTGCAACGCAATCAACGCCCCCAGACTGGCAGGGGTCAGGTCGTCGATCAGCAAAAAAGTACTGGGGCGGTTACCTGGAAAATCGCGATGGCCACCGGCATCGCTCTGACCGACCATCAAGGCCTGCGCCTGCGCCAGCACGTTGGCCAGCAGGAGGTCCTGGTGGCCCAGCAGCGTGTGACGGGCCTTCTTGACCGCGACGAACTCGACCGGCACCACATCGGTCCCCTGGTGCAGCATCTGGAAATACGCGTGCTGTCCATTGGTACCCGGCTCTCCCCAGAGCACCGGCGCGGTGCCGAACGGCAACGGCGCGCCGTGGCGGTCCACCCGCTTGCCGTTGCTTTCCATCTCGAGTTGCTGCAGGTAGGCCGGCCAACGGGCCAGGGCGCTGTGGTAAGGGGCAATGCTGCGGCTGGTGAAGCCGCAGAAGTTGCGGTACCAGACGTCGATCAGCGCCAGCCGAACCGGCAGGTTGCGCTCCATCGCCGCCGTGCGGAAATGCGTGTCCATGTCGTGGGCGCCACCGAGGAAGGCGCGAAAACCGTTGGCGCCGATGGCGATCGCAACAGGTAGGCCGATGGCCGACCAGATCGAATAACGCCCACCGACCCAGTCCCAGAACCCGAACGTGGTGGTGATGCCGAAGGTGTTGGCCGCCGCGACGTTTGTCGTCAGGGCGCAGAAATGGCGCGCGATATCGGTCCCACCCTGCGCCTCGAACCAGCGCTTGGCCGAAGCCGCGTTGGTCATGGTCTCGATGGTGCTGAAGGTTTTGGAGGCGACCAGGAACAGCGTGCTGGCCGGCTTCAATCGCTTGAGCACCGCATCGAGTTCATGGCCGTCCACGTTCGACACGAAATGCAGTCGCTTGCCCTCGACGGCAAACGCGTCGAGGGCGCGCACCGCCATTTGCGGGCCGAGATCGGAGCCACCGATACCGATGTTCACCACATCGGTGATGGCGCCGTCGGCTCGGACCGTCTCGGCGTAGGCCAGCATCGCGTCGAGTGTCTGGTGCACCGCCACCAGGTCGGCATTGTCGTTCGCGCCTGCGGCCGGTTTGGGCGTGCGCAGCAACACATGCCCGACAGCGCGGTTTTCGGTAGTGTTGATGTGCGCGCCGGCAAACATGGCGTCGCGATGCTGCGCCACGCCGCATTGCTGCGCCAGTTGCTGCAGCAGCGTCTCGGTGGCGCGATCGAGCAGGTTTTTCGACAGGTCCGCGAACACATGCGGCGCCTGCTGGCTGAACGCGCCGAATCGTGACGGGTCGTCGGCAAACGCCTGGCGCAGGTCGAAACTGTCGCCACGGGCCGCATGGGCGGTGCGCAAAGCGCTCCAGGCGTCGGTTCGGTCACATCGGACGGACTCGGTCATGGGGATCTCCCGGTCAGGCAGTTCAGGCCGGTCAGGCTGCAAGCATCAGCTTTTCGAGCTTCACCGCGTCGCCGCAAAAGGCGCGTATGCCTTCGGCCAGCTTCTCGGTGGCCATGGCATCCTCGTTCAGCGCGAATCGGAAACTGGCCTCGTCATGGTTGACGGCAGGAAGGTCAAGATCACGCGCCGCCTGAGGATCGAGCGCCCGTGGCAACGCGGTGTCCAACTTCGCCAGCTGCGCCAGCAAGTCCGGGCTGATGGTCAGCAGGTCGCAACCCGCCAGTGCCTGGATCTGCCCGATATTGCGAAAACTCGCGCCCATGATCTCGGTCGCGATGCCGAACTTCTTGTAATGGTTGTAGATGCTTCTGACCGACACCACCCCGGGATCGTTCACCCCTGCATGCGCGGCTTCGTCCCAGTCCGCTCCAGCCGATTTCTTGTACCAGTCGTAGATACGACCGACGAACGGCGAAATCAATTGCACCCGGGCCTGCCCGCAGGCCACCGCCTGGCAGAACGAGAACAGCAGCGTGAGATTGGTGTGAATGCCTTTTTGCTCGAGCCTGGCAGCCGCCTGTATGCCCTCCCAGGTCGCCGCCACCTTGATCAGCACCCGATCGACGTGAATGCCCTCGCCCTGGTACAGATCGATGATGTGTTGTGCCCGGGTGAAGGTGGCATTGCTGTCGAAGCTCAACCGCGCATCAACCTCGGTCGACACCCGACCCGGCACCACCGACAGAATCTCGCAACCGAACCGCACCAGCAGCCGGTCCATGATGTTTTCCAGCGACTCGCCGCGATGCCGCGCCACTACCTCCTTGAGCAGATGCTGGTAGTCGGGCATGCCTACGGCCTTGAGGATCAGCGACGGATTGGTCGTCGCGTCCTGGGGTTTGAACCGGGCCAATTGCTTGAAGTCGCCGGTGTCGGCAACCACAGTCGTGAATTGCTTCAATGCGTCGAGTTGGTTCATGTTCACTCCTGATGGCAATCAATGATTGTTGCGCGCGCGCCAAGATCGCGCCTGCGACTTGAATTATCAATGAAACAAAGTTACATTACCAGCGTCTAATTAAGTAACTTTTGAACATGTCTTTTGATCTTGTCCTGTTTGGCGGCACCGGCGACCTTGCCTGGCGCAAATTGATGCCCGCCCTGTTCCAGGCCTTCCGCCATGGCAGCCTGCCCGACGGCGCCCGCATCATCGGCATCGGCCGTGACGACCATTCCGACGACCAGTACCGCGCGCTGATCCAGTCGCGCTTTGAAAATGTCGAACTCGACAAGCGCCCTAGCGAGGATGAGTTTGCCCGGTTTGCCGCCCTGCTGCATTTCCTGCGCATGGACCTGTCCGGCGCGCAGGACTATCCGCGGTTGGCGCAAGTCCTGCGCGAACGCAACGCCGATACCGTTGTGATGTACTTGGCGACCGCGCCCGCGTTGTTCACCACGGTATGCGAACAACTAGCCGCGGCGGATCTCAACACCCCCAATACGCGGATCGTGCTGGAAAAGCCGCTCGGGCACGACCTGGCGTCGAACCGGGCCATCAACCAGACGGTCTGCGGTATCTTCAGCGAACGCCAGGTGTTTCGCATCGACCATTACCTTGGCAAACCCGCCGTGCAGAACCTGTTCGCGCTACGCTTCGGCAATGCCCTGTTTGAGCCCCTGTGGCGGCGCGAACACATCGCCAACATCCAGATCACCATCGCCGAGGAGCTGGGGGTCGAGAAGCGCGGCGCTTTCTACGACACCACCGGCGCATTGCGCGACATGGTGCAGAACCATGCCCTGCAGTTGTTGTGCGCCATCGGCATGGAGCCGCCCATCAACTCGCACGCCGACGCCATCCGCGACGAAAAACTCAAGGTGCTGCGGTCCCTCAAGCCCTGGACATCCGCAAGCCTGGTCAGCGATGTGATTCGCGGGCAGTATGGCGCTGGCAAAATTGCTGGCAATGCGCTTCCCGCATACCGCGCCGAAGAGGGGGTGGATCCGAAAAGCAACACGGAGACGTTTGTCGCGCTGCGCACCGAGATCTCGAACTGGCGCTGGGCCGGCGTGCCGTTCTACATCCGCACCGGTAAACGCCTGGGCGGGCGCGATGCGCATATCGTGGTGAATTTCCGGCCTACGCCGCATGCCATCTACGATTCGCACATTGGCAAAGCCAATCGCCTGGTGATCAACCTGCAACCACGCGACGGCCTCGAATTGCATCTGCTGGCCCAGGGCCGTGACGACCGCGGCAAGGCGCAGGCGCTGGCGCCGGTACAACTCGACCTCGATTTCGACACCCGGTTCGGCAGCAAACGCGTGGGCGCCTACGAACGGCTGTTGCTGGACGTGATTGACGGGCGCCTGAACCTGTTCGTGCGCAGCGACGAGCAAGAAGAGGCGTGGCGCTGGGTCGAGCCCATCATGCAGGCCTGGAGCGCCGACAGCGAAGGGCCGCGCCTGTACGCCAGCGGCACCTGGGGCCCCAGCGCCTCCAGCGCCATGATCGCGCGTGATGGGTTTTGCTGGAGTGAGGAATCCTGAAACATTGTGTGCCAGACCGAGCGACACGAAGTGCGCGAGCTCTGGCACCAACATCTTGTCGGAAGTCGGCTGTCCACATTGTGTGCCAGACCGAGCGACACGAAGTGCGCGAGCTCTGGCACCAACATCTTGTCGGAAGTCGGCTGTCCACATTGTGTGCCAGACCGAGCGACAAGCGTAGCCGGCGTACGCCGACTCCGGGGAAGTGCGCGAGCTCTGGCACCAACACTTCGTCGGATGTCCGGAAGTCCTGACCCAAAAAGGAACCCCCATGCTTGACCGCATCACAGCCGCCCTGCCCTCACTAGCCCCTGCCGAGCAACGTGTGGCCCGACTGGTGCTGGCCAATCCACGCGCGTTCGCCTCTTTGCCGGTGGCCGAACTGGCTGATCGCGCCCACGTCAGCAAACCCACCGTGATCCGGTTCTGCCGCAGCGTGGGTTACGACGGCCTGACCGATTTCAAGCGCAAGCTGGTGGGCAGCGTCAGCGAAGGTGTGCCCTTCATCCATCGCAGCGTCGACATAGACGACAAGACCGGCGACATCATGGTCAAGGTGATCGACAACACGGTGGCGGCTTTCCTCAAATATCGCAACGACGCCAGCACCGGCGCGGTGGAAAAGGCGGCCCAGGCGCTGGTACAGGCCTACCGCGGGAGCCATCGGATCGAGTTTTATGGTGTCGGCAACTCCGGCGTGGTGGCGCAGGACGCACAGCACAAGTTCTTCCGCCTGGGCGTGCACACCATCGCCTACAGCGACGGGCATATGCAGGTCATGAGTGCCTCCATGCTCAAGCCCGGCGATTGCGTGGTGGTGATCTCGAACTCGGGGCGCACCCGCGATCTGATGGATGCCTGCGACATCGCGCGGCGCAATGGCGCCACCACCATCGTCATCACTGCCACCGGTTCACCGTTGGCCAGTGCCGGCCATATCCATCTTTCAGCAGACCATCCGGAGGGTTTCGACAATTACAGCCCGATGGTCTCGCGTCTGCTGCATTTGCTGATCATCGACATCCTGGCCACCTGCGTGGCGCTTGGAATCGGCGGCGACACGGTGCAACCGCGCCTGCGCGAGATGAAGAACATTCTGCGCAGCAAACGCTACACCTGAGAGCGTGAGAGGCAATCGCTTGAGCCAGCCAGCACGACAACGCCGCGCTCAGGCGTCTGCCGTCAGCGGCATGGCCTGCTCCGCCAGGCTGGCATGCAAGGCGGCGCCGAGCGGCAGGATCTCGTCATTGAAGTCGTAGCGGCTGTTGTGCAGTGAGCAGCTGCCCACGCCGTTCTCGGCCCCCTGGCCGACGCGCAAATAGGCGCCGGGGCGCACCTGCAACATGAACGAGAAATCCTCCGCACCCATGCTGGGCTCGACATCGCGGAGTACATGCTCCTGGCCCACCAGTGACGCGGCGACATGGCCGGCAAATGCCGCCTCCGGCGCGGTGTTGACAGTCGCCGGGTATAGACGTTCGTAGTGCACGACGGCACTGGCGCCAAATCCCATGGCCACGGCGCCGCACAGTTCGGTGAGGCGCCGCTCAATCAGGTCCTGCACCGCCGGACTGAAGGTCCGCACCGTGCCCACGAGCGTTGCCTTATCGGGAATCACGCTCATTCCTCCCAGGTCGCCGGCATGCATGGCGCACAGACTGATCACCGCACTGTCGATAGCGCGCACATTGCGCGTGACGATGCTTTGCACAGCCGTGATGATGTGGGCCGCCACCAGCACCGGATCCACTGCAGCATAGGCATGCGCGCCGTGGCCGCCCCGGCCGGTGATTTCGATCCGGATCCTGTCTGCCGCAGCCATCACCGGGCCGGCGTTGACACCGATGGTGCCGGGGCGCATCAACGGTGCGTTGTGCATCGCGTACACCGCATCGACCGGGAAACGTGCGAACAAGCCGTCCTCGATCATCACGCGTGCGCCGGCGTAACCCTCCTCGCCGGGCTGGAAGATCAGCACGGCCGTGCCGTCGAATTGGCGGGTCTCGGCCAGGTAACGCGCCGCGCCAATCAGCATGGCGGTGTGGCCATCATGGCCGCAGCCGTGCATCAAGCCGCTTGTAGTAGATTTCCATGCAAAGTCGTTGTGTTCGGTCATGGGCAAGGCGTCCATGTCGGCGCGCAGACCAATCATCCGGCCGCTACCGGTCTGCCGACCGCGCACGACGCCCACCACGCCGGTCCTGCCGATGGCGGTATGGATTTCATCCACGCCACACAGCTTGAGCGCCTGTGCCACCCGCGCTGCGGTGTAGCGTTCTTCGAAACCGAGTTCCGGGTGGGCATGCAGGTCGCGCCGCAATGCCGTGAGCTCGGGATGGAACTGGGTGATATGCGCGAATGCGCGCCCGCGCGCCCGCAAACGCGGCTCCTGCATCATCGTCATCTCAATGCCCTTTCCGTGTCTTTATTTCCTGCCAGGCCAGGCTATCGCGCAGTCTATGCCAGGGTGCCGCTGAGTCAGCGCGTCAAAACCTTGCTTGGCCCGCTTCCTCCAGCCGGGCCCCCTGGACAGCAGGTCGGACCAGGCATCCTGCAGCATGTCCGGCAACCGGCTGCTCAGGTAATCGATCAGCGATGCCGCCTGCATCAGGTCCTTACCTGCCTTCTCGGGATTCCTGCCTTCCATACGCTCCATGTAGAGGACAAGTTTGGCAAGCGCGTAACGCTCAGGTCGCGGCACGTTGACCACGATGGGACCGCTCGATGCCGGCAGAACCGCGACTACCGGGTCTTCCATTGAGAACTCCATGAACTTCAAGGGCTGCAGCGTCAGGTTGAGGCGCCGCATGGTTACCGGTTCCTGCTTGCGGCGATGAAGGCAGGTCAGGAAGTCGAGATCAAAATCCGGCTCGTCATCCTTGATGTAGCGCGTGCCCTCGTTAATGGGCAGGAAACCCATCTTGAGTGACTCGATGGCCTTGTGGCAATCTATCTTCAGGTCATCGCTCAGCGCCAACGAAATGTTTCGTCCGGGATGCGCGAAATCCAGGTCGACCGTTGTGTCACCAGCGCGCCAGAGCACACCAAAGCGATTCTGATAGGCCAGATAGGCGTGCGTGCCCACCAGAACACCGCCCGCGCGAAAGAGACCGTGATCGGCCAGGCGAGCGATCACTCGCCCATGTTTCGGGATCACACCATAGCCGCCCAGTGCCACAACGGCTTCACACAGGTCTGCGAGATGCTTTCTGGCTTGCCTGGCACCCATATCGTTGTGCTTGGCGATGAGCGCACGTGTCTCCTCATCGTCCGGCCCGATGTAAATTTGTTGCAGCTTTCCATCGGGCCGCCTGTGCTGGTGGTACAAATAGTCACGCCCCTTGACGCTTTTCTTGGTGAAGCCGCCCGGCAAGTCCGCAATTGATCGCGTCAAGTCGCGTTGGCGCGCCGCTTGCGCCAAGCCGGCGTAGGCTGTCTGTGCAGCCGCCGATTGTTCGATGAACATGGCCATGGTTATACTACTTTTTATTTTTTAGTAGTATAGATCGGCATCGCATCATGGATGCTGGTGTACGGAAGCTATCCGATCAATGCCTGCATGGCAGTGTGTAGCGGCAGGACCTGGATATCGTCATGCAGCGGGTACGTATCCGTGCCCGGATAGACCACCCATTTCTTCACCGGCCCGATGTCATCGCAGGCGTTGTAAAAGCCGCGCTCCACTTTAGGGGTGGTGCTGCGTTTGATCTCTATCGCCCAATGCGCGCCGTCAGGCCATGTCAGGAGCAGGTCAATTTCCGCCCCCGCGCTGCTGCGATAGAAGCTGGGCATGGCTTCTGGCGGGGCCACTGCCAGCAGGCTTTCGATGACGTGGCCTTCCCAACTTGCGCCCACCACCGGGTGCGAAAGCAGGCTGTCCATATCGGTGATGCCCAGCAGACCATGCAGCAACCCACTGTCGCGGATGTAGACCTTGTGCGACTTCACCAGTCGTTTGCCGTGGTTGTTGTGCCAGGGCGGCAATTTTCTGAGCAGCAGAAGGTCGGTCAGCAAGTCCAGATAACCATTGGCGGTGCGGGTATCGACCCCCAGGTTGCGCGCCAGTTGGGCGATGTTGACAGTGCTGCCTTGAAGATGCGCCAGCATGATCCAGAACCGGCGCAATAGTTCGCTGGAGGTGCGCGGGGCAAACTGGGCCACGTCACGTTCCAGATAGGTGCGAGTAAAGTCCCGCCGCCACAATACACTGTCTGCAATGCTGTCTGCCGTAAGCGATTGAGGAAATCCGCCGCGCAGCCACAGGTCGTCCCAAAGTTCAGCAGGTACTTCCAGTCGGTGCAGGCCGCTGAGCTCGACAAACGCTACGCGCCCGGCCAATGTTTCGCTGCTGTGCTGAATCAGATTCAGAGACGCTGAGCCCAGTAGCAAGTACAGGCCGGTAGTGCGAATTCGGCTGTCGCCGGCACCCGCGCGCCGGGCCTGGTCGATCAGCCCGCGCAAAGGTTCAAACAGTGTGGGCAGTCGCTGCACCTCGTCCAACACCACCAGCTGGTCCTGCCGCGTGCGCAGGTAGTGCTCCACATTGCTGAGCTTGTTGCGGTCTTCGGGGGACTCCAGATCAAGGTACAAGCCGTTTGGCTGCGTGAGGGCCATTGCCAGCGTGGTCTTGCCAATTTGGCGCGGGCCAAGCAGCACGACGGCAGGCGAGCGGCGCAATGCTTGTTGCACTTGCTGGGCGACGAACCGGTCAAACATCTATGAAATTGTGGCATCACGATGTATTTTTTGCAAGGTAGTTACAGCTGGAATATGCTGTTGTCACTGATCATTCCGAAGTCGTGGGACAGCCGAGCCTGTCGAACACCGGGGCGTGTGCCCCAAATGTAGATGTCTTCCCACCGCGCGAATCACCGTGCGGGTCTCGCATGTCTCGGGATCACACCATAGCCGCCCAGTGCCACAACGGCTTCACACAGGTCTGCGAGATGCTTTCTGGCTTGCCTGGCACCCGTATCGTTGTGCTTGGCGATGAGCGCACGTGTCTCATCATCGTCCGGCCCGATGTAAATTTGTTGCAATTTTCCATCGGGCCGCCTGTGCTGATGGTACAAATAGTCACGCCCCTTGACGCTTTTCTTGGTGAAGCCACCCGGCAAGTCCGCAATAGATCGCGTCAAGTCGCGTTGGCGCGCCGCTTGCGCCAAGCCGGCGTAGGCTGTCTGTGCAGCCGCCGATTGTTCGATGAACATGGCCAGGCGCACCCAGCGCTCAATCCGCCTGCGCAGTCAGGGGTTTGCCTTCGGTCATCAATACATGGCGCACCGGCCCGTACCAGGCCTGGGCCTGCGACTGCGTGTTGTCGGTATCGGTCATGATGCCAATCGCCAGCAAGGCGCCCGGTGCCTCGCCAAACGCCTTGACGTAATCCGCACGCACATCGCGGTCATAGTCGAGCCACTGGCGCAAGCGGCCCGGCCCCGATTCCATCACGAGCTTTCGGATGCGACTGGTGCGGGGGTTGAGCACCACCGTGCCGGCCACCTTGTGATTGCTCCACACATACATCAGCGTCGCATACGGCATGGGTTCGCCGGTCGACAATTCCGACAATTCCGACAGGGTCGCATCCTTGGCCGATAAACGCGATCGATCGCCGTCAAAGGCCAGCACCACCCGCACCGGGGAATCGTCGCCATCACGCTGCGAAAGATCGGCGGCGTCGATCAGCGCCGGCACCATCCAGGAAAAGCGCAGCTGCCCCAACTGATGTGGCTCCACGCGCACAGTCTGGCGCAACATGCTGGCCGACGAAGCCGCCTGCACCATCATCGTGTCGCGGCCGTCCTTGCGCTCGTACCGGTAGCGGCTGGCACGTTTGCCGGGAAACGTCTGGTGCACCCACATGATCCGACTCTGGGCAGGTACTGCCGTGGTCGCCCAGTTGGTGTGCGAGACCTCGGATTCGGCAGGCTCAAGACCTGTCATGGCGCAACCCGTGAGCCACAGCGCCAGACAACACACCCCAATAGTCGCCAACCACCTCCAGCCCCCTGCATCGCATTCACGCATCGCATGTTTCCTGTCGAATACTCAACACAAATGGGGGTCAAAAAAAACCCGCTGTGTCGCCACAGCGGGTTTTCAAACTATCAGATAGTCACACTGGCCTTATGCCAGCGTGGGATCAGAAGTTGTGGACCAGGCCCAGACCCATGTTACGGTTCTTGGTGTTGTTGGCATCGCCAGCAGGATCCACTTCACCGTTCAGATATGCTGCGTAAACGTAGGTACGCTTGCTCAGCTTGTACTGGACCATCAGGGACAGTGCTTTATTATTGGTAGTCTCGACACCAGCAAATTTGGTTTTCTCGGAAGCGTACGCAGCGGTGACCGTAGTTGGGCCAACTGGAACGACCACGCCGAGATGCCAGCCGTTGTCCTTAGGAGCACCAACAACCGAGGGCGTCTTGCTCATCTGGTACATGCCATACAACTTGGCAGCGGCGAGCTGATACGAACCACCGAAGACGGTGTTCGTCGTCGCGCTGGTAGCGCCGGTAGCTTTGTTCGACTGATAGCCGATGCCAGCTCCGATAGGACCGTTGGCGTAGTTAGCCATCACGCCCACATTACTGCCCGCGCTAACGGCACTCGTCTTGTTCTCGCCTGGAGCCCACATTGCGGTCACGCCGAAACCACCCATCGAAGGCGCGGAGTACATAACGGCATTGTCTTGACGACCAATGAAGTCACCGCCCGAACCTTTGTTGAACGAATAATTCATGGCGCTGTAGCCAGAGTAGCCAGACGCGTCGTACATGCCGTACATGTTGTCGGTGATGTCATATTGACGGCCAACCGTCACAGCACCGAAACCGCCCGACAGGCCAACCCAAGCCGCGCGATGGAACTGGCGCACGCTGGATGCTGCCCCGTCATCGATGTTGAAACCCTGCTCCAACTGGAAGTTGGCTTTCAAGCCACCGCCCAGGTCTTCGGAACCTTTCAGGCCCCAACGGCTACCAGTGTGGCCGCCCGAACGAATCAGCGCGCCGGCGTCAGTGGTCGTCACACCATTGACTTCAGTCTTCACGCTACCGATGGAAGCGTCGATACGACCATACAGGGTCACCGACGACTGAGCAGAAACTGCACCAACCAGGGTCAGGGCAGCAATCGCTACGAGGGTCTTTTTCATTTCAAAATTCTCCAAGGTTAAACATAGGGCTCCGGTTCAGAGGTGGTCGGAACCCCGGGCCAACCTCCTATTCAAGGAAGTTGTACGTATTGCACCAGACGGGGGCTGCAATTGCAAAGACTTCGCTAGAAAATTGATAGGCACACGGTCTTTTCGTTGCGGCCGAACAACAAACCCGACTGACACCGCTGGCGACGCCCAAAAACCAGGCCTTGCCCCCCGGAAATGCCCCGTTCAGGAGGGCGCTATAGGGTGTTTCCGGGTGCAGTATCCGGACCAGATCGGGTTTCTGCCATCATCGTGGCAATGCCTGCCGGCACAACCGGGTTCGGGCAGCGCGGCAAGCCGATAAATGCACCATGAGAGCAGCATCCGACACTGCCCCTCGTCCTTTATCGGACACCGCGGGCCCTAATTTGAGGAGTTTCGCCATGCCTGTACCGCAGCCCCCGCCCATCGATCGACTTCTGGCCACGGCCGACGCCTCCTTGCGGACCCTTTTCGCCACACCCCGGGCCTCGCGCCCCTGCCCCACTGTGGCGCATGACCCCACTGAACTCACAGCCGCTGACAAGTCGCAGGCCGGGGCCCTCATGCGGGTCAACCATGTGGGCGAAATATGCGCCCAGGCTTTGTACACCGCACAGGCGCTGGCAACGCGCAGCCAGACCTTGCGGACCCATTTTGCGCAGGCCAGTGCCGAAGAAGCCGACCACCTCGCCTGGACCCGACAGCGGCTCGATGAACTGGGCAGCCGTCCGTCCCTGCTCAACCCGCTGTGGTACGCCGGCGCATTCGGCCTGGGCCTGCTGGCCGGCCGGCTCGGCGACCGGGTCAGCCTGGGCTTCGTGGTGGAAACCGAAAAACAGGTCGAAGCCCATTTGCAGGAGCACATGGAGCGCCTGCCCGCGGCCGACCATGCGTCGCGTGCCATCGTGGCGCAGATGAAAGACGATGAGGCGCGCCATGCGCGCGAGGCCCAGGACGCAGGAGCGCTGACGATACCGGCACCGGTGCGCGGCCTGATGCGGGCTGCCGCGAGAGTCATGACGACGGTTGCGCACCGGATCTGAGCCGGTTCTGCCCATACAGCGGGCGCGCCTGCATTGTTCCTGCCGGTGACCAGACCCGACAGCGGCCAGCGTCAGGCCTCGGTCAACTCGAAACTGGTGGTGATCGCCGCCGTCTTGCCCAGCATGATGGTGGCGGAGCAGTATTTGTCGTGGCTCATCGCGATGGCCCGTTCAACGGCAGCGGGCGGAATGCCTTTGCCGCTGACACTGAAATGCATATGAATGGCAGTGAACACCTTGGGGTCGACGTCGGCCCGTTCGGCTGTCAGCTTGCACGCGCACTGGTGTACATCGTGCCGGCCGCGCCTGAGGATCAGTACGACGTCGTAGGCGGTGCAACCGCCTGCCCCGGCAAGCAGGGTTTCCATTGGCCGCGGCGCGAGGTTTTGGCCCCCGTTTTCCGGCTTGGCGGCATCCGGTGCGCCATCCATCACCAGGGTGTGGCCGCTGCCCGTTTCGGCCAGAAATCCCATTCCCGAGCGGGTTCCCGCATGTCCGGTCCAACTGACTGTGCATTCCATGGTGTCGTGATCTCCAGAGTTGAGTGACGGGCAGCATCAACGGCCAGCCTGTCAAAGCTTCATTTTCGCCTAAGGGCCACACGCTTATCATCCAAGGCCCGTCAAGCGCGCACCCATGAAAACCAAATCCCTGACCCCTGCCGACTATCTCAAGAAGATTCTGACCGCCCGCGTCTACGACGTGGCGATCGAAACCGCGTTGGAGCCTGCAAAAAACCTGAGCCGGCGGCTGCACAACAAGATCCTGCTCAAGCGCGAAGACCAACAACCGGTGCGCAGTTTCAAGCTGCGCGGCGCCTACAACAAGATGGTGCAGCTCAGCGCCGAGCAGCTTGCCCGCGGCGTGATCTGCGCATCCGCCGGCAACCATGCGCAGGGCGTGGCACTGAGCGCCCAAAAGCTGGGCGCGCGCGCCGTAATCGTCATGCCCACCACCACGCCGCAGGTCAAGGTCGATGCCGTCAAGGCGCTGGGCGGCGAAACCGTGATGGTGGGCGACAGCTATTCCGATGCCTACGCGCACGCGCTGACGCTGCAACAGCAACAGGACCTGACCTTCGTGCATCCGTTCGACGACCCGGACGTGATCGCCGGCCAGGGCACGGTGGCAATGGAGATCCTGCGCCAGCACCAGGGCGAACTGCATGCGGTGTTCGTGGCCATCGGCGGCGGTGGCCTGATCTCGGGCGTGGCCAACTACATCAAGGCGGTGCGTCCGGAAATCAAGGTCATCGGGGTGCAGATGAACGACTCCGACGCGATGATGCGCTCGATCGGTGCAAAGAAGCGCGTGACGCTGCCCGATGTCGGGCTGTTCTCCGACGGCACCGCGGTCAAACTGGTGGGCGAAGAAACCTTCCGCATCGCGAGCACTCTGGTCGATGAATTCATGACGGTCGACACCGACGCGGTGTGCGCCGCGATCAAGGACGTTTTCATCGACACCCGTAGCATCGTCGAGCCCGCAGGTGCGCTGGCGGTGGCGGCGGTCAAGCAATACGTGGCCACGAATAAGACCCGCGGCGAGACCTACGCGGCCATCCTGTGCGGCGCCAACATGAACTTCGACCGGCTGCGTTTCGTGGCCGAACGGGCGGAGGTCGGCGAGGAACGCGAAGCGCTGTTCGCCGTCACCATTCCCGAGGAACGCGGCAGCTTCCGGCGCTTCTGCGAACTGATCGGCAACCTGCCCGGCGGCCCGCGCAACGTGACCGAATTCAGCTACCGCATCAGCGACGCGGCCAAGGCCCATGTGTTCGTCGGCGTGACCACCCATGGTAAGGGCGAAAGCGGCAAGATCGCAGCCAACTTCGGCAAGCATGGCTTCGATGCCCTCGACCTGACCCACGACGACCTGGCACAGGAACACATCCGCCACATGGTCGGCGGGCCTTCGGCGTTGGCGCGCGACGAGCGGATGCTGCGTTTCATCTTCCCCGAGCGTCCCGGCGCGTTGATGAAGTTCCTGAGCCTGATGCAACCGGGCTGGAACATCAGCCTGTTCCACTACCGCAATCAGGGCGCGGACTACGGCCGTATCCTGGTCGGCCTGCAGGTGCCCAAAACCGACGAAAAAGCCTTCACGTGTTTCCTCAGCGAACTGGCATACCCGTACGTCGAAGAAACCCTCAATCCGGCCTACCGGATGTTCCTGCAGCAGCAGTAGTCATGAGCGCATCCCTCGAAGGCAAACTGGTGGTGGCGATTTCGTCACGTGCATTGTTCGATTTCGAGGAAGAGAACACGGTATTCGAACAGGGTGAAGGCCAGCACGGCGACAAGGCCTACATGCAGCTGCAGCTGCAGCGTCTCGAACTGCCAGCCAAACCCGGCGTGGCTTTTTCGCTGGTGCGCAAGCTGCTGGCTTTCAACCAAATGGCAAACGCGGGCCCCGCAGACCCGAGCGCCAAACCCGTCTCGCAACCGGTCGAGGTCGTGATCCTGTCACGCAATGACCCGGTCTCGGGCATGCGGGTGTTCCGCTCGGCCAACCATTACGGGCTGGCGATCCAGCGCGGCAGTTTCACCCGTGGCCAGCCGCCATGGCGTTACCTCCGGCCACTGCATGCCAACCTGTTTCTGTCGGCGCACCTGAGCGACGTACGCGCCGCGTTGCAGGCCGGTGTGCCGGCCGCGCAGGTCTACCCACAGTCGGCACGCGCCAGTGAAGCCCATCCGACCGAGGTGCGTATCGCCTTCGACGGCGACGCCGTGTTGTTCAGCGACGAAGCCGAACGTATCTACCAGGCCCAGGGATTGACCGCGTTCCAGCGCCATGAAACCGAAAAGGTGGCCCAGCCACTGCTGGCCGGGCCGTTCAAGCCCCTGCTCGCCGCGTTGCACCGGCTGCAGCAGGAGAGCACACCCACCATGCGCATACGCACCGCGCTGGTGACCGCGCGCAGCGCGCCGGCCCACGAACGCGCCATCCGCACACTGATGGACTGGAACATCGAGATCGACGAGGCCATGTTCCTCGGTGGCCTTCCCAAGGGCGAGTTCCTGCGCGAATTCGAGCCCGACTTCTTCTTCGACGACCAGGCCGGTCATATCGAATCTGCCGCCCGCCATGTGCCCTCGGGCCATGTGGCCAGCGGCATATCCAACCCGTAGTCCCAACGCCGGCGCTGCGCCGGTCTTTCCTGTTTGATGAGGTCCATCATGGGCATGAGTGCCAATTTCGCCAGTTTCCGGGCTTTCGCGGTCCGTGTGCTGCAGCTGTCCGCGCCCTACTTCCAGTCCGAGAAGAAGTGGAAAGCACGCAGCATGTTCGTGGCCATCGTGGCGCTGAACCTCAGTTCGGTCTACATGGCGGTGTTGTTCAACGACTGGTACGGGTTGTTCTACGACGCGCTGCAGGCCAAGGACCAGGCGGTCTTCTGGACCCAGATCGGGCGCTTCGGATACATCGCGTTTTTTGCCATCGTCATCGCCGTGTACCGCTTCTACCTGACGCAACTGCTGGAGATGGAGTGGCGACGCTGGATGACCGGGTATTACCTGCGCCGCTGGCTCGGCGGCAATGCGTTCTACCAGATGGAGCTGGCCCGCTTTATCAGCAAGGATCAGACCGCGCCGGACAATCCGGACCAGCGGATTTCGGAGGACGTGAACCAGTTCACCAGCCAGACCATCGGGCTCGTGATGGGCGTGCTCAATGCCACCGTGACGCTGGTGACATTCGTCGGCATTTTGTGGACCCTGTCGGGCTCGTTCAGCTTCAAGGCAGCCGGTCATGAATTCACCATTCCCGGTTTCATGGTCTGGATGGCGGTGTTGTATTGCCTGGTCGGCAGCGTGCTCACGCACTACATCGGGCGGCGCCAGATTCCGCTGAACTTCGAACAGCAAAAACGCGAGGCGGATTTCCGCTTCAACATGGTACGGGTGCGCGAATACAGCGAAGCCATCGCACTGGACGGCGGCCAGACGGTGGAAAAGGAACACCTTGGGACCCGGTTCACCTCGGTACTGACCAACTACCTGGCGCTGATCAAGGCCCAGAAAAGCCTGATCTGGTTCACCAGCTTCTTCGGCCAGGCGGCGGTGATCTTTCCGATGATCATCGCAGCGCCGCGTTATTTCAGTGGCGCCATCGCGCTGGGCGACCTGATGAAAATCAACTCGGCCTTCGGCCGGGTGCAGGACTCCCTGAGCTGGTTCGTTGACAATTACAGCGCACTGGCCGCCTGGCGCGCCACGACCGACCGCTTGACCGGATTCGACGACGCTATTGCCCGGGCCGAGTCGGCCGCCGGCAACCAGCAGCTGCAGCAAACCGACGGCCAGGGCCTGATAACGCGCGACCTGAACGTCACCTTGCCCAATGGCACAGCGCTGCTGGCGTCCACGGCACTGCAGGCCTCACCGGGAGACCACATCCTGCTGCAAGGACCGTCGGGCAGCGGCAAGTCGACGCTGTTCCGCACCCTGGCCGGCATCTGGCCATATGCCAGCGGGCAGGTCGAGCGCAGCCGCGACGCGATGTTCATTCCGCAACGCCCGTATTTCCCCAACGGCGGCCTGCGCGAGGCACTGGCCTACCCGGAAAGCGCCGGCCATTACCCGGACGCAGAGATGCAGGCAGCGCTGAGCGAGGCTTTGCTGCCCCACCTGGTCGGTGAACTGGACCAGGTGGATGCCTGGAGCCAGAAACTCTCGGGCGGCGAGCAGCAGCGACTGGCCATTGCACGGGTGTTGCTCAAGCAGCCGCGCTGGGTATTCGCCGACGAAGCGACTAGTGCCCTGGACGCGTCCGCCGAAGAGACGCTGTACTGCAAGCTGCTCGCGATGGTCGACAAGACCGGGGGTGGCATCATCTCGATTGCCCACCGCGCCTCGGTAGCCGCATTTCACGACAGCCGCTGGCAGCTGCAGCCGACACAACCCGGTGCGCCAGCGCGTTATACGCTCGAAGCAGGCCCGATCGCGTCACCTGCGCCGGGCGCAGCCTGACACGCCGCCGGATCAGGCGGTCGCGTCGAAAACTGCGCGAAGCCCCGTGCACGCAGTTCACAGGCCGGGCAAGTGGCGCAGCCATAACCCCAGGCATGGCGCTGCGACCGGTCGCCCAGGTAACAGGTGTGGGTATGTTCGATCACCAACGCGACCAGCGCCTCGCCGCCCAGGCGGCGCGCCATGTCCCAGGTTTGCGCCTTGTCGATCCACATCAGCGGGGTTTCGAGCAGGAACCGCCTGTCCATACCCAGGGACAAGGCCAGTTGCATCGCCTTGATGGTGTCGTCGCGGCAATCCGGATAGCCGGAAAAATCGGTTTCGCAAACCCCGGTCACCAGTACCTGCAGATCGCGCCGGTAGGCCAGCGCGGCGGCCATGGTCAGGAAAACCAGATTGCGCCCGGGCACGAAACTGTTGGGAAGGCCACTGGACTCCATGCGAAACGCCATGTCCTGTGTGAGTGATGATTCACTTATCTGACCCAGTACGGCCAGATCGAGCACATGGTCATCGCCCAGTCGGCCAGCCCACTGCGGGAATTGGTCACGCAGTTGCGCCAATACCAACGGGCGCATGTCCATCTCGATGCAGTGGCGCTGGCCATAGGCGAAGCCGATGGTCTCGACCCGCTGGTACTTGTCCAGCGCCCAGGCCAGGCAGGTGGTGGAGTCCTGACCACCCGAAAACAATACCAGTGCGCTTGTATGCATGGCGCGATGGTAGGCCAGCGCCGGCCCTTTGCCCCCTCAGACGCCTCAGAAAATCAGATGTTCTCTGTTTTCTTGATCTTGCTGGGCTGGTAGGTCAGATTTTCCTTGGCAATCTCGCCCGCGACATTGTTCGGATTGGTCGGGTTCACCAGCATGTTCTGCTTCTGCGCCTGACTCACCTCGACCGCCATGCCACTGGCCTGCCACATCGATTTGATGAAATCGAGCATCAGTTGGTGCATGGGCACCGGCGGCGGCTCCACGACCTTTTCGGGTTCCGCGTGTTTGATGGTCCAGTCTGCAGGGCCCGCTGCCGACTCGTCGCCGCGCCGGATCGGATCGGGGACGCTGCGGTACACCGAGTTGTAAACCGGGTTGTCGACCGGCGCGCTTTCACCGATCTTGTTGACAACTCCGGGGGGATTGGCCGTGGCGCCCTGGCTCGCTGGACTGGCCGTCACTGGCGGATTGACCGGTGCGACAGGGATCACCTTGTGCCCGTTGGACGACACCAGGTCAACGCCGGCGGGACGGGTTCCTGGTTGTCGATCGACGGAAGGTAATTGCATGATATTCCAGAGCCTCGGCTATGCGGGGCAGACTTTTTGACTCTCGTTGACTCATTAACGGCAGAAATGGACGGTAATTTAGGCCTATTTCTGAGGGTTCTTCAAAATATTTGCCAAAACTTACCGTCGCCGAGGCAAAAAGGCGGCTGCAGCCAGTCCCGGAGCGGCCTCCAGGCCATGTGGTGCCCAATAAGTCATAGCCACTGCGTGGGTCGAATGACCCGAAGCCCCTGCACCCGTCGGACCGCCGCCGGGGCCCGAACGCTGCCGATGCGCGGTCAGTGCGGCTTACCGAACACCATCAGAAGCCTGCCGCATGCCCGTCCCGCCGCGCGTCACTGGCTGCAACATAACCATCGTCCGGGTCGTCCGACAACTTCCAGATGAACTGGCCCGCGCCGTAGTCCATATAAGGATCTTCATGGTTTTCCACCTGGTGGCCCCGGTCACGCAGGCCCTGAACCAATGCCGGCGCCATGGTGCCTTCGCAGTCGACCGACAGCCCGGTGCTGACCTTCCAGCGTGGCGCGTCGCAGGCCGTTTGCGGTTGCTGGCGGTGTGTCAGCATACGCACCAGCGCCTGCATGTGACCCTGCGGTTGCATGTTGCCGCCCATCACGCCAAACGCCATCTGCGGCTTGCCGGCCTTGCTCAAAAAACCCGGAATGATGGTCTGGAACGGGCGTTTGCCACCCTCCACCCGGTTCGGATGGTCGGCCAGCAGCGTGAATCCCTTGCCGCGGTTCTGCAGGCTGACACCGGTGCCGGGCACCACGATGCCACTGCCAAAACCCATGTAGTTGGACTGGATCAGACTCACCATCATGCCGCTTTCATCTGCCGCGCACAACAAAATAGTGCCCCCCGTGGGCGGCGTGCCATGCTGGAAATGGCTCGCACGGCGCGGATCGATCAGCCGCGCGCGTTCGGCCAAGTACGCGTCCGACAGCAGGTCGGCCGCGCTGACCTGCGTCATGTGTCTCTCATCCGCAACCCAGCGGTAGGTGTCGGCGAAGGCCAGTTTCATGGCCTCGATCTGAAGATGCTGCGACTCGACGCTGTCGATCGGGTAGGCGGCCAGATCGAGCTTGTCCAGCATGCCCAGCGCCATCAGGGCCGAAATGCCCTGCCCGTTGGGTGGAATCTCGTGCACCGTGTAGCCGGCATAGTCTTTCTCGATGGGTTTGACCCACTCGGGTTTGTACCCGGCCAGGTCGGCTTCGGTCATGGAGCCGCCGTTCGCCGCTGCATGACGGGCCAGCAGCTGGGCGATCTCGCCACGGTAGAAGTCCTCGCCCTGGGTGGCCGCGATCGCGCGCAACGTCTTGCCTGCAGCCGCAAAGGCGAAGCGCTCGCCCGGTAGCGGCCCACGCCCGCGCGGCATGAACGCCTCGGCGAAGCCGGGCTGGTCCTGCAATATGGACACCTGCCGCGCCCATTTTTCAGACACGATGCGCGCCACTGCATGGCCACGCTCGGCCAGCTCGATCGCCGGCTCCAGCAGATCGGCGAATGGCAGCTTGCCGAATCGCGTCGACAAGGCCACCCAGCCGGCCACGGCACCCGGCGTGGTGACCGAGTCCCAGCCCCGTTCGGGTATCGCCCCGCCATGGCGGCGCTGGAAATACTCCGCATTCCAGGCTGCGGGCGCCACGCCCGACGCATTAAGCCCGTGCAACTCGGTGCCATCCCAGACCAACGCGAAGCTGTCGCTGCCCAGCCCGTTGGACACCGGCTCCACAATGGTCATCGCCGCAGCCGTGGCAATGGCCGCATCAACGGCGTTGCCGCCCTTGAGCAACATGCGCAGACCCGCCTGACTGGCCAGGGGTTGCGAGGTGGAGACCACGTTGCGGGCCATCACCGGGCTGCGGATGGTGCGGTAGGGGTTGTTCCAGTCGAAAGGCATGAGGGATCGTGCTCCGATTGAGGTGTGATGGGTGGTGCCTGCGCTCAGGCGCAAACGGGGTCGTACCGACGCGAACAATTATCAACCGGGCCTGCACATGCCACGGGCCGGCTGCGCTGGCGGGCCATATGCGTGCGCAGCGCCTCCGCACGCACCCAGGAATTGACGCAAAATCAGCTTTTCCATACACTGGTGTATTGAACCTGGAACTTACCTATGACCGACCTCGTTGTCCGACGCCTGCTGATCGACCTTGAAACGCCGTTTCCGGGCCGCTGGAACGGTGGTGACGCCTTCAGTTCAGCTTTCTTCAACGCCTTGTCGATGAGTTTTCCCTCGGGCGAGCAATATTTCATCGACTCGGTGCGCGCCGGCCTGAAGGCACTGCCGCAGGACAAACGCGACGCCATGGCCGCCGAAGTGCAGGGTTTCATCGGGCAGGAGGCCACCCACCGCCGCATCCATGCCTTGTTCAATACCAATCTGGAACGGCTGGGCTACGACAACGAGATCGAACGCCGCACCGAAGCGCGGCGCCAGGCCCATGCCGGTGACGACTTGCGCAACAAGGTGGCGGCAACAGCGGCCACGGAACACTTCACCGCCATCTTCGCGACCTGGCTTTTGCGACGCACGGACGTACTCGCAGACGCCGAGCCGCGCCTGCGAACCTTGTGGCAATGGCACAGCGCCGAAGAGTCCGAACACCGCAACACCGCCTTCGACATGTACCAGTCGCTCGACGGCAGCCACGCGTGGCGCATCAAGGTGTTCAAGTACATCACCTATGTCTTTCTGACCGATGTGTTGCGCCAGACCGTGCGCAACCTGTGGCACGACGGAAGCCTGTTCCAGTTGCGCACTTGGCGCAGCGCTTGGGCGATGCTGCTCGCCAGAGATGGCTTGTTCCGCGGCAACTACCCATTGTGGCGCGACTATATGGCGCCCGATTTCCACCCCAGCCAGCATCCCGCCGACATGGCCCGGCGCTGGCTGCATGACAACCCCGACAGTTTCAGCGCGGTGGGTCGGCCGGCATAAGCGCGGCGTTCGGTATGGCGTTCTTGGCGGTAGTGGCAACGGCTCCGACCGCGCGGCGTGTCGCGCATGCTGCGGTACGGGCGTGGTATCGCGACAGCGACAGGCCACTGGTTTTCGTGCGCGACGCGTGCACCACTGCGACACCACGCGGCCACGATGGTCATTCAAAGGACAACCGATGAGAGTTCGCACGGCGCTGGGTACGGGTCTGCTGGCGCTGCTCGGCGTAGCCGCCCTGGTGTACGCCAACAGGCTCACGGTACTGCAGTATTCGCTCGGCTGGCTGACCGACATCCAGCATCCCCGCGAAGCCTATCGCCCGGTCGTGTGGATGGCCGGGCCGGCAACCGCCGACAAGCCGTTGGCACAACGCCCGCCCAACATCATCGTCATCCTGGCCGACGATCTCGGTTACAACGACGTATCGACCCGTGGTGGCGGTTACGCGGCCCAGGGCGCTGGAACCCCGAACATCGATTCGATTGCGCGCGACGGTGTCAATTTCGACAACGGCTATGCGGGCGCCTCCGTATGCACGATCTCGCGCGCAGCATTGCTAAGCGGACGTTATCCGTGGCGCTTCGGCGTCGAGTTCACGCCAACGCCGGGAGCATTGGCCCGGGTGGCGCCGCTGCTGTACGACGACCCTGCGCGCATCCGTCCGGTAGTGGTCGACCAGGACAAAGCCGCAGCCGCCAAGCGTTTTAATGACCTCGGTATGCCCGGCTCCGAGATCACGATCGCCGAACTGCTCAGGGACCGGGGCTACCACACCCTGCACATCGGCAAATGGCACCTGGGCGGCACACCCGAGCAACCGGAGATGCGGCCCAACCGCCAGGGCTTCGACGAGAGCCTGTACATGGAAAGCGGGCTTTATCTGCCACAGGACTCGCCAGATGTTGTCAACTCCAAGCAGGATTTCGATCCGATCGGCCGGTTCCTGTGGCCGAACATGCGTTTTGGCGTCAGCTACAACAACGGAAAATGGTTCGAGCCCAACAAATACCTGACCGACTACTTCACTGACGAGGCCGTTGCGGCGATCCGCACCAACCGGAATAGACCCTTTTTCCTGTACCTGGCGCACTGGGGCGTGCACACGCCGCTACAGGCAAACAAGGCCGACTATGACGCCTTGCCCGGCATACCCGAGCACCGTCGACGGGTCTACGCGGCGATGGTGCGTTCGGTCGATCGCAGCGTGGGACGGGTGCTGCAAACGCTGCGTGAAGAAGGCCTGGACGACAACACGATCGTGATCTTCGCCAGCGACAATGGCGCACCGGGCTTCATCGGCCTGCCCGAGGTGAACCGGCCATACCGGGGCTGGAAACTGACCCAGTTCGAAGGCGGACTGCGCGTGCCCTACATGGCCAAATGGCCCGGGCATATCCCGGCAGGCATCCGGTACCCGGCGCCGATGTCCAACATCGACATACTGCCCACACTGGTCGCCGCGGCCGGTGGCCAGCCGCCGACAGACCGTACGATCGACGGCGTCAACCTGCTGCCTTATCTGGCCAAGGACGGACCCAAACAACCCGATCGGCCGCTGTTCTGGCGCGACGGGCCCTATCGGGCGGTGCAGCAGCAGGGCTGGAAACTGATCGTATCGGAGATGCCGAAAAAGAACTGGCTGTTCAACCTGCAGCAAGACCCGACCGAGAAGCACAATCTGTCGGAGCAGGAACCACAGCGCGTGGCGCAACTGCAAGCCGTGCTCGCGAAGCACCACGCCGGACTACCGCAGCCACTCTGGCCCTCGTTCATTCAGTTACCGATCTCGATCGACAAGACGGCGGACCAGAAGGAATCGGCGGACGACGAATACACCTACTGGTACAACTAGCGTCGCAACACGGACTGCCTGCGCGCCGCCCGCGGATCGGCTGGTGCCAGCGCGCGATCCGCGATCCGCCTTTGATGTCAGCGAACGCCATCGGAACATGCCAGAATACGCCGGACCATCGACCACCACAACATCACACTGGGCAACATCGCAAGTTTTGGCCCGCGCGCCCGGTCCATCACCAGCGAGGCGCTGCAGATCGGGGCTTGACCCGGTGCCACTGCCCCGCGCCGGTATGGGGACCCTGCGTCCAACGCCGATGCGACAACAAAGCTCCGGGTCCATGGAACCCGCCGGACCTGCAACGCGACGACACTGACCACCATGCCGCTCCCGAACCGCCAATCATTGCTTCGCCGATGGATTCCCGGTGCCTTGCTGGTTCTGCTGCTGGCCGGCGCCGGCTGGTGGTTCGGTTTTGCCGGCCGGCCAGCGACGCAGAGCGACACCATCGAACGCCTGAGCTGCACGCTGCCGGCGCAGCCGGTCGGTGCGCCCCATCCCGGCATGGTCTGGGTGCCCGGCGGCACGTTCCTGTTCGGCGACACGGTCTATCCGGAAGAGCAGCCGGTACGCCAGACAACCGTTCCGGGTTTCTGGATGGACCGCACCGAAGTGAGCAACGACGCATTCGCCGCCTTCGTGCAGGCCACCGGTTATGTCACCGTGGCCGAGCGGCCGGTCGACCCGGCGCAACACCCCGGTCTGCCGCCAGACATGCTGGCGCCCGGCGCCGTAGTGTTCACCATGCCGGGCCTGCAGGCAGGCGGGGGATCGTTGACGCAGTGGTGGCGATATGTAGCTGGTGCCAGCTGGCGCCATCCCGGCGGGCCGGCGACGTCGATCGCCGGGCACGGCGCCTTCCCGGTGGTGGCCGTCACGGTCGAAGACGCGCTCGCCTACAGCCTTTGGGCAGGTCGCGACCTGCCCAGCGAGGCGCAGTGGGAATGGGCTGCGCGCGCGGGACAGCCAGACACGCCGGCCCAGCCCGCCGCAGCCAATACCTGGCAAGGCCTGTTCCCGGTTGCGAATTCGGGCGACGACGGTTTTGTCGGCCTGGCGCCGGTGGGCTGTTACGCGCCCAATAGCCGTGGCCTGTTCGACATGATCGGCAATGTGTGGGAGCTCACCGCCGATGCGTGGCGGCCCTTTCACGACGACGGCAGCAGCGGCGGCATTAGCGGCAATGACCCGGCCGCGCCGCTGCTGCGGGTGGGCACGGCTGCACAGCGGGTCATCAAGGGAGGATCGTATCTGTGTGCCCCGAATTACTGCATGCGGTACCGCGCCGGCGCACGCCAGCCGCAGGACGACGACCTGGCGACCAGCCACCTGGGCTTTCGCACCGTGCTTGACGCGCCGGGACCATGAGCCGAACGGCCGCCAGCCGGTTTCGGCCTCACTTGCGCTCGACGCTGCTCGCCTTGCTGGTGATAGTCGCGCTGGCCATTGCTCTGCTGGCGGCCAAGGCCGAGCAGATCACCCTTGGCGCCCAAGCCTATATCTTCGGTTTTCCGCTCGTGATCATGGACGTCACGCGCGCCAGCCAGGGCGCGACCGGTGGCCGCGAGAATCACTTGCAGCGCGTGCGCCGCTTTCCCGATGCGGATTTCCGCGGCGTCGTGCGGCCGAACGTCGATACGCTCTACACCAACGCCTTCATCGACATGGCACAAGGCCCCTGGGTGTTCGAACTGCCTGCCAACGACCAGCGTTACACGGTGATGCCGTTCATGGACGCGTGGACCAACGTGTTCGCGTCGCCGGGTACGCGCAGCACCGGCACCAGGGCTGGCAGGTTTCTGCTGGCCGGGCCCGGGTGGCACGGCGTGGTGCCACCGGACATGGAGTTGCTGCGCGCGCCCACACGTTTGGTCTGGCTGATCGGACGCACCCAGACGCGGGGCAGCGCGGACTACCCGGTGGTGCACCGGCTGCAGGACGGCATCACGTTGCGGCGGCTGGCCGACGCCACCGGCAATGGCAATGGCGACGCCATACCCGACACGTTGGTCGCAGACCCCGCCATCACCGGCGCCTCGCCACTGGCGCAGGTTGCCGCCATGCCGACGCAGGTTTTCTTCGACCGCCTGGCCAACCTGATGGTCGACAACCCACCGAGCACGGCCGACGCGCCGATGCTGACGCGACTGCAACGTCTGGGCATCGCCCCGGGCCGCAAGCCACACTGGGGGCTGGCGGATCGCTGGGCGGTCGCCCTGGGCCGCGCCGTTGCCAACTGGACCGTCGCGCGCGAACTGGGCAGGCGGCCACACCGCGGCGGCTGGATCACACCCCCGGCCATCCTGGGCAACTACGGCACGGCGTACAACATCCGCGCCGTGGTGGCGATGGTCGGCCTGGGCGCCAACCTGCCCGAGGACGCCATCTACCCCAGCGCCGCGATCGACAGCGATGGAGAGACACTCGATGGCAGCCGCCGCTACCGCCTGCGTTTTGCCAAGGGTGCGTTGCCGCCGGTCAACGCATTTTGGTCAGTCACGGCATACGGACCCGACGCCTTCTTCATAGACAACCCACTCGGCCGTCACGCGCTGGGCAGCAGCGATCCGCTGACGACCGATCCCGACGGCTCGCTCGAAATGCTGGTGCAGGCCCAGGCGCCGCTTGCGGGGAGCAGCAACTGGCTGCCCGTGCGGGCCGGCGCACCGTTTCAGCTGACGATGCGGCTGTATTGGCCGCGCACGGATGCGCTCGACGGAAGCTGGACGCCACCGGCGATTGTCCGCGTAGACTGAACGGTCCATTCGCCATCACCTTTTCGGAGCATGCCAGTGCAAGCCCTCCGCCCCACCGACTCGGCGTTCCTGTGGATGGAAACGCGCGACCAGCCGATGCATGTGGCAGGACTCAACCTCTACACCCCGCCCAGCGGCGGCGGCGGCGGCGGAGCGCACTATGTGGCCGCCGTGCTCGCGCAGCGGGGCCAGCACCTGTCGGCGCTGGCGCCATTCAACCTGCGCCATCTGGCGTTGCCCTACCCCGGCCGTATCCGCGAGCTGCTGGTCATGGTCTCGCGCCTGCACGGCAATCTGATGGACCGCAACCGGCCATTGTGGGAAGCCAAACGGGCACCTGCGGAAAGTGCCGCGCAACCTGCGGCATCCAGGCCGACCGGCAGCAGCCGACCCCGCAAACGGGCAGCCAAACGCACGGAGTCCACGTGAGCAACACGTCCATACTCACGGCGCATCGGTATCCGGTAGGGCACGCGTGAAGCTGGGCCGACGCCCTCTCTGGATCGGTGTGCTGGTTGTGATGCTGGCGTTGGGCTTCGGGGCCGCGCGCTGGCGCAGCACCACGCCGTCCCCGGTTTCCAACGCTGGCGAGGCCGACACCGTGGCGCCAGCCACTGCCGCAGCCAATGCCGCCGTGGCCGCCCGGCTTGACCTCGCGCAGACACAGTCCTTTGATGACGCCGGGCGCGGCTTCATCGCGCGACCGAGCGGCCAGGTGCTGGCGCTCGACGGCAGCACAGTCTGGGATTTCGACCGATTCGGTTTCGTCGACGGCCCGGCACCGCCCACGGTCAACCCCAGCCTGTGGCGACAGGCACGGCTTAACAACCAGGTGGGTCTGTTCAAGGTGGCGGACGGCATTCACCAGTTGCGCGGCTTCGATCTCGCCAACATGACGCTGATCGACGGCAAGACCGGCTGGATCGTCGTCGACACGTTGACCACACGCGAGACCGCCGCTGCCGCGCTGGCATTCGCACGCCAACATCTGGGCGACAAACCGGTGTCGGCCGTCGTGTTCACACATAGCCACGTCGACCATTTTGGCGGGGTGCTCGGTGTCCTGCCCGGGTCTGCGGCAGAACGCGCGCGGGTGCCGGTCGTTGCGCCTCAGGGTTTTCTGGCCGAGGCGACGAGCGAGAACATTCTGATCGGCCCGGCCATGGGACGGCGCGCGACCTACCAATTCGGAACCCTGCTGCCGGCGTCCAGCACCGGCCTGGTGGATGCCGGCCTGGGCAAAGGGCTGGCGCTGGGCCAGATCGACCTGCTGGCGCCGACCATCACGATCGACCAGCCACGGCAGGAGCGCGTGCTTGACGGCGTGCGCTTCGTGTTCCAGAACCTGCCCGAATCCGAGGCGCCTGCCGAACTGGCCTTTTACCTGCCCGATCACAAGGCCTATTGCGGCGCCGAGATCCTGACCCAAACCATGCACAACCTGTACACGCTGCGCGGCGCCAAGGTGCGCGACGCGCTGCGCTGGTCAGGCTACATCGACGACGCGTTGCAGGGGCTGGGCGACACCGAGGTGTTCTTCGCCAGCCACCACTGGCCGGTATGGGGCAACGCGGCGATCGTCGATTTCATGAAGCAGCACCGCGACACATACCGCTACATCCACGACCAGACCGTTCGGCTGCTCAACACTGGCCAGCGACCGGCCGAGATCGCCGAGGCGTTGGCGTTGCCGCCATCGCTCGAACAGAGTTTTGCGGCGCGCGGCTATTACGGCAGTGTGCGCCATAACGCCAAGGCGGTGTACCAGTTTTACCTGGGCTGGTTCGACGCAAATCCGTCCAATCTCGATCCACTGCCAAGGGCCCAGGCGGCGAAAAGATACGTCGCACTGATGGGCGGCGCCGACAAGACGGTGGCCGCGGCGCAGACCGCGTTCGATGCAGGCGAGTTCCGCTGGGTCGCCGAGTTGCTGAACCAGGTGGTGTTCGCGCAACCCGACCACCAGGGAGCACGCAAATTGCTGGCACGCAGCTACGAGCAACTCGGCTATGCAGCCGAATCGGCGACCTGGCGCAACTTTTACCTCAGCGGAGCGCAGGAACTGCGCACCGGAAAGATCGGCAACGGGCCCGACCCGGCGCTGGCCATCGGTATGTTGGCGCAGGCCCCGGTCGAACGCTATCTGGACGCGCTGGCGGCCAGCCTGAACGGCCCCAAGGCTGCCGACAGCCGGTTTCGACTCAACCTGGCGTTCTCCGACACCGGCGACACCCATGTGTTGTGGGTCGAGAACGCGGTGCTGCACCACCGCAAGGCTGCGCCGGATCCAAATGCCGACGCCACACTGACCGTCACGCGCCCACTGTTTGTGCGCCTGATGACCGGCACCGGAAGCCTGAAGGACATCGTGTTCGGCGACGAACTGCGGGTCAGCGGCAGCCGGATCGCGCTGCTGCAGTTCCTGGGCCTGATCGACAAGCCACCGCGGAGTTTCGCGATCGTGACTCCAGCAAACTGATGGGACGATGTCCGTATCTGCAATCGCAACAAAAGAACCGCTTTACAACCGTTATAGGAGCCCCGCCATGAAAACCCGCATCACCGAACTGTTCGACATCGAACATCCCATCATCCAGGGTGGCATGCATTTTGTCGGCTTCGCCGAACTGGCCGCGGCAGTGTCGAACGCCGGTGGCCTGGGCATCATCACCGGCCTGACGCAAAAGACGCCGGAACTGCTGGCCAACGAGATCCGTCGTTGTCGCGCAATGACTGACAAACCCTTCGGTGTGAACCTGACCTTCCTGCCGGTGCTCAAGGCGCCCGACTATCCCGGCTATATCCGTGCCATCGTCGAGGGCGGCGTGAAGATCGTCGAGACCGCTGGCAACAACCCGCAGAAATGGCTGGCCGGCCTGCACGAGGCTGGCGTGAAGGTGATCCACAAATGCACCTCGGTGCGCCATTCACTAAAAGCCGAGGCCATCGGTTGCGATGCGGTCAGCGTCGACGGCTTCGAGTGTGGCGGCCATCCGGGCGAGGACGACATTCCCAACTTCATCCTGCTGCCTCGCGCGGCCGAAGCCTTGAAGATCCCGTTCGTCGCCTCTGGCGGCATGGCAGACGGCCGTTCGCTGGTCGCGGCGCTGGCGCTGGGCGCCGACGGCATCAACATGGGCACCCGTTTCATCGCAACCAAAGAGGCGCCGGTACATGAGAAGGTCAAGCAGGCCATCGTTGCAGCGAGCGAGCGCGACACCCGGCTGGTGATGCGCCCGCTGCGCAATACCGAGCGTGTCTTGACCAACGCGGCGGTTGAGCGGCTGCTGGAAAAGGAACGCGCTCTTGGCGCGAACCTGAAGTTCGAGGACATTATGGAAGAAGTCGCCGGCGTCTATCCGCGCATCATGCTCGAGGGCGACATGGAAGCCGGCGCGTGGTCGTGCGGCATGGTGGCCGGTTTGATCCACGACGTGCCGACGGTGCAGGAACTGATCGACCGCATCATGCGTGAAGCGGACGACTTGATCCGCAAACGCCTGAGCGGCATGCTGGCGTCCTGAGGCCTGTGCCTGTGCCTGCGCCCGCGGGTGTCAGCCCGGCCCCTGCTGCTCAATCAGGTAACGCGCAATGATGCCCTGCATGAATTGCTTGATCTGCGGTGGATTCGTCGGCCGGCTCAGGGCCTGGTAACTTCCGACGATCGCGAGGTAAAACAACACGGCCAGTTCACCAGCCTTGTGTTCGTCACCGGTATAACGCAGGAACTTGTCGGTGAACAGCGCCATGCGCTGCGCATCGACCTCGGCCAGCATCTTGGCCACTTCCGGATCGCGCCGGCCCAGGCCGCGCAGGGCAAGTTCGAAACGCATGTTCTCGAGGTCGGCGCCGGCATGAGCCAGCGCGTTCTCCAGCAACTGCTCCAGGTCCGCGCGCGCGTCGGGAGACGAGGGTTCGGACATCGCCTCGTTGGCGGCGGCCTCGCGCGCGTACCAGCGCGCCAGCAGGGCCGACACCAATTCCGCGTGGCCGGCGAAATGCCAGTAGAAGCTGCCGCGGGTCACGCCCAGCGTGTCGGCCAGCAGCAGCACCCGGACCCTCTCGAAACCACCGTCCACCACCGCCTGGAAGGCAGCATCCAGCCAGTCGTCGCGTCGCAAGCGCGACGTCTCCGCAGGTTTGCAGGACTGGCGTGCTGGCTTCATGGTGCGGGACGTGAGGGCATCAACAATCAGGGCATTGTCCAAAAGGGGGTGGCCGGAAACCGGAATCGGAGCGTCGGGACGCCGCCCACAATTGACAATACACAAGTGTATGGTAAATTCCCGTTGCCGTTCAATCGCTTACGCTAGGCGCCGCGGCGGCCAACCCGCACAACGCCACCCACCTACGCGCCCTGCCATGTCGCTCAAGAGCCTGCTGATGCCTGTGGTCACCGCGCACATGTTTTCGCGCGAACGCCTGCTGGCGCAACGCGTCCGCGCGGAACGGCGTCGCCTCGCGCATGGCGGGCCGCATCTGTTGCGGTACTTTCACCAGGTGGACGATCCGTACAGTGCACTGGTCGCGCAATGCCTGCCGCGGCTACTGGCGCGTTACGACATTGAACTACAACCGAATGTGGTCGGCGCGCCGCCCGACAACGCTGCGCCAGAGCGCGAAAAACTCGTCGCCTACAGCCGCAAGGATGCGGCGTTGCTGGCCAGGCACTGGGGCCTGGACTTCGTCGACCCGGGCCGGCAACCGCTGGATGCCGCCACCGATCAGGTGCGCCGGCAACTGGTCGCGGCTGTCGCTTGTGGACGTTTCGCCGCGGTGGCCGGTCCGTTGACACGCGCCTTGTGGCGCGAGCCCGCTGCACTCGACCGGGTGGAACTGCCCGGTGGTGCGCTGCCCCCTGCCGACCCAGCCACGACCGATACGCAGGTAGCCGAAGCCAACGCGCTGCGCCAGGGCATGGGCCATTACCTGGGCGCCACCTTTTTCTACGCCGGCGAGTGGTACTGGGGCCTGGACCGACTCCACCATCTGGAACGCCGGCTACAGGCGCTGGGTGCGGGCCGATCCGGCACGACCGACCTGATGTTCCCGCCCGATACCGACCTCGACACACCAACGCCGGTTGCCGACGCCCCGGCGATCGACTTTTTCCTGTCGCTGCGCAGCCCCTATACCGCAATCGTCACACCCCGGGTGTTTCGCCTGTCGCAACTGACCGGCGCGCCGGTGCGCCTGCGCTACATATTGCCGATGGCAATGCGCGGCCTGCCGGTGCCGCGCGAAAAACGGCTCTACATCATGCACGACACGGCACGTGAAGCCCATCTGCGCGGCATCCCGTTCGGCCGGATCAACGACCCGCTGGGCGCACCGACCGAACGCGGCATGGCGTTGATTCCGCTGGCTGAACGCGCTGGCGTCGAGCAGGCCTATTTGCTGTCGTTCATGCGCGGCGTGTGGTCCGAGGGTATCGACGCCGGCAGCGATCGCGGACTGCGGCGTATCGCCGAACGGGTCGGCCTGTCCTGGTCCGATGCACTAACCGCGTTGGAGAACCCGACTTGGCGTGCCATCGCGGAGGCTAACCGCAACGAAATGTTCGCACTGGGCTTGTGGGGCGTGCCCTCATTGCGCGTGGGACAAACCGCGGCATGGGGCCAGGACCGGCTGTGGGCCATTCAACAGGCCGTGCTGTCGAGCCCGTGCGCCACCGCGCCCCGAAAGGCGTTTGCAACACCATGAACCTGCTGCTCAAACTCGCCTGCCTGCTGCTCTACGCGCTGGCGCTGGCCAAACTGGCCGGTTTGATGCCCTCCGATGTGATGGCGCACACACCCACCGTCGCACTGGCGATCCTGCTGGCACATGTCGCAGAACTGATGTTCTTCTTTCGCCATGTGCGGCTATACCGCGGGCCACTGGCCGTCAGCATCCTGCTGACGCTGTTGTTCGGCCTGCTGCACTGGAAGCCGCTGGCCGATGCGCAGGCACGGGAGCAGGCCGGTGCATGAGCCGCAGGGCCGCTCCCAAGGCGAATCCCGGAGCGCGCCGCGCGTAGGGTACCCTAATGAGCCGCAGGGCCGCTCCCAAGGCGAATCCCGGAGCGCGCCGCGCGTAGGGTACCCTAATGAGCCGCAGGGCCGCTCCCAAGGCGAATCCCGGAGCGCGCCGCGCGTAGGGTACCCTAATGAGCCGCAGGGCCGCTCCCAAGGCGAATCCCGGAGCGCGCCGCGCGCAGGGTCCCCCAGTCAAAGCCGACACGCAGCGCGCTGGCGGCACTGGCTGACCCTGTGCGCCAGTGCTGTGGCATTGTCTGCGATGGCGCAGACCGTTCCCGCAACGCGTCCCAACATCGTCGTGCTGATCGCCGACGACTGGGGCTTCACCGATGTCGGTGCCTATGGCGGCGAGATCGCCACACCGCATATCGATGACCTGGCGCGGCGCGGCATGCGCTTTTCCAATTTCCATGTGGCGGCATCGTGTTCACCCACCCGCGCCATGCTGCTCACCGGCGTGGACAACCACCGCAATGGTCTCGGTAACCTGAGCGAGGCGATGCCGCGCGAACACAAGGGCAAGCCGGGTTACCTGGGCTCGCTCGATCGCAATGTCGTCACCGTGGCCAGTTTGCTGCGCGACGGTGGATACCGCACGCTGGCCTCCGGCAAGTGGAACGTCGGCTCCGAGCCGTACAACCTGCCCGACCAGCGCGGCTTCGACCGATCCATCGTCCAGGGCGACACCGGCTCCGACAACTGGGAGCCCACCAAGCGGTATCTGCCGCACCGGGCAAAGGTCGACTGGTTCGAGGACGGCCGGCCGGCGCAGATGCCGGCTGCGTTCTATTCTTCGCAGTATTTTGTCGACCGCGCGATCGAGTTCATTGACGCCGGGGCCAGCAGTGGTAAACCGTTTTTTGCCTACGTCGCGTTCCAGGCCAACCATGTGCCGGTGCAGGCGCCGCGCGAACTGGTCGAAAAATACAAGGGGCGTTACGACGCCGGCTGGGACGTTTTGCGCCAGGCGCGCCGGGACAAGGCTGCCGCGCTCGGCCTGATACCGGCCGGCGCGCCCTTCACCACCATGGCGACCAGCGCGCGCTGGAATACGCTGAGCGAGAAGGAGCGTCGTCACCAGGCGCGCGAAATGGAGGTCTACGCCGCCATGGCCGACGCAATGGACCAGCATGTCGGGCGCCTGGTGGCGCACCTCAAGTCCACTGGTCAATACGACAACACCGTGTTCGTGTTCCTGTCCGACAACGGCCCGGAAGGGTCGGACTACGCCCAGGCCCAGCTCTGGTTGATGACCCAGTACAGCCAGGACACCGAGCGGCTCGGCGGCAAGGGGGCCTACGGTATTCCGGGCCCGGGCTGGGCCAGTGCATCGGCCGCGCCGTTCGACACCTACAAGTTCTATGCCGGTGAAGGCGGCATCCGGGTGCCGCTCATCATCGCGGGCGTGCCGGGCATGGCTGCCAACCAGATCCAGCGCAGCCTGACACATGTCAATGACATCGTGCCCACACTGCTCGCGCTGGCCGGACTCACGCATCCGGGCACACGCTACAAGGACCGCATCGTTGAGCCACTGGTCGGGCGCAGCCTGCTGCCGGTGCTGACCGGGCAGGCCCAGTCGGTGTACCCGGCCAACACGCCGATCGGCTACGAAATGGCGGGTAACGCGGCCTTGTTCAAGGGCCGGCTCAAACTGGTGAAGAACATGCCCCCGGTGGGTGACAACGCCTGGCATCTGTACGACCTCGACACCGACCCCGGCGAGACGCAGGACCTGCGCGATCGTCTGCCGACCGAATTCGTGGCGATGCAGGCCGATTACGCGGCGTACGCGAAGGCCAACGGCGTGTTGCCCATTCCGGCCGGTTACGACCCGGTCTGGCAGGTCACGTTCAACAGCGTCTCGACCTACTGGATTCCGGCGTACCGCACGCACGCCATGGTCGGTCTTTCCGGCATGGTGCTTGTTGCCCTATGGTGGTGGCGCAGGCGCCGCCTGCGGGCACGGCGATGAGTGCGCTGGGGTATTTCAACAGCCCCTGGCCTTGCGAAGACGGCGGACCGCAACGGCTGCAGGTACCCCATCACGGCAGTGGCCTGGCGCTGCAATCCGGCGAGCGCCTGGACTGCGTGACGCGCAATACGGTACTGTCGACCATGACGGTATTGGGCGCCCCGGGCGAGGTCTACCTGCTAACCCATTCCGCACTGCGCGCCCGGCTGGGCCTGCCGACCACATCATGCGTCGAACGCATCGACCCTTTGAGCCTCAAGACCATCGAGCGCTCGCCCCGGCTGGCCGGTGGGCCGATGTGGCCGGGTGGCATGGCGATCCACCGCAACGGCGACATCCATGTGGTGTACGGGCGCTACGCGCACCGACTCGACCGCGCCTGCCAGCCGCTGGGCCAGCTGAAGCTGCCGATAGACCAACCCTACAACGCCTTCGTGATTTTGGACAACGGCCTGATCGTCACCAAGAACCTGTCCGATGTCTACCCCGCCCTGCTCAGTGTGATCGATGCGCAAACGATGCGATTCGCCGGCCCGGACACCGCCTGCCCGGAACCGTCAGTCGCCCGTCTGAGTGCCATCGGCAACACCGTCTATGTGGTCGGTGTGCGCTCGATCTTTCGCTACCACTGGGATGACAGGTCCGGTCGGCTGTTATTCGATGCCGACTGGCAATGCAACTATGTCGGCACCAGCGCACAGAGTTATGGTTGGGATGTCGTGCTCGACGGCGAACATGCCTGGTTCATGGACAACGGGCGGCACCGCTACCTCTACACCATGATTGGCGCCGGCGTCAGCCGCACGGCGAACCGGCTGATCCGCGTGTCGATGCGTGATGCCCGGGACCACCAGGCCATCGATGTCAGCGGCCTGGCGGCGGGTAGCGTCACCAACCCGCCCCTGTTCGACCGCCAACGCCGCATCGTCGTGGCCTACGACAGCGCCAATCGCCATCTGGCGGCATGGCGCGTCGACGCTGGCAGCGGCGCATTACAACCGTTGTGGCACAAGCGCCCTTTCGGCTGCGCCAGTCACATGGTGCTGTACCCCGACACCGGCGAGTTGCTGGTCAACGATTACCGGCGTTTCGGCGAAGAGGTGGTCGTGCTGGACATCGCCTCGGGCACGGAAACCGGCCGGGTGCGCAGCGGTGGGCTGACGCAAGGTGTGGTGTTTCCCAGCCCGGGTTGGGGCCGCGACCTGTACTGGTCGTCGATGGGTCGGCTGGCACGGATTTTCGTGCAATGAACTTGCGCTCCCATACCCACCGTTCCCGCACCCTCCGTTTGCGTACCTACCGTTCCTGCACACCGCCTACCACGCACACCACCCACATCGCACCATGAAGCCAACCCGTTCAGCCATCATCGGCGGCGCACTTGTACTGGCGCTGGCACTGGCCGCGACTGCCTACCTGTTGCGCGTACCACTGGTCATGGCCTTGACCCCGCTGTTGGCAAAACACCGGCTCGCCATCGACACCGCGGCCGGATTGCCCGACGGGATGCATGTCGGCCTGTGCGGATCCGGCTCGCCGTTTCCAGACGAAAGCCGTGCCGGCCCGTGCACGCTGGTGCTGGCTGGAAAGCGGCTGTTCGTGTTCGACGCCGGCAGTGGCGCCACGCGCAACATCGGCAGGATGGGTTTCAACCATGGCCAGATCGAGGCGGTCTTTTTGACCCATTTCCATTCCGACCATATCGACGGCCTGGGTGAGCTGCTGCTGCAGCGCTGGGTCGCCGGCGGCCATCGCACACCCATGCCAGTGCATGGGCCGGTGGGCGTGGCGCAGGTTGTCGACGGCCTGATGCAAGTCTATCGGCAGGACCAGGGATATCGGGTGGCCCACCACGGCGATGCGACCGTGCCGGCCAGCGGCTTCGGCGCACAGGCCAAACCATTCGCAACAGATGACGCAGGCGAGCCGCTGGTGCTGCTGCGCGACGGCGACCTGGAGATCAGCGCATTCACGGTCGACCACGCACCGGTGCACCCGGCCGTTGGATATCGGATCCGGTACAAGGGCCGCACCGTCGTGCTCAGTGGGGACACCAAACAATCGGCGGCTGTACAACGGGCCGCCGCCGGCGCCGACCTGTTGCTGCACGATGCCCTGTCCGAACCGATGCTGGCGGCGGTGCTGCAAGCGGCCCAGGCACAAGGCCGCACCAACCTGGCCAAGATCTTCCACGACATCACTGATTACCACAGCACGCCCGTGCAGGCCGCCGAAACCGCGCGCGATGCCGGGGTGCGCTTTCTGCTACTCCACCATATCGTGCCGCCACTGCCGCTGCCAGGCATGGACGCGGCTTTCCTGGGCAATGCGCCCACGATCTTTCCGGGACCGCTGCGCGTCGGACGTGACGGCGACCTGCTCAGCCTGCCCGCCGGATCGACCGAGGTCACACTGCGCAGCAGTTTCTGATCGACACGCCAGTGCATCCCACCCGACCCAGCCCGCCCCGTACGCACCCCATGCCACCCACCCTGACCACCGTCGGACCGGTATTGCACACACCCGACACCTGTTTTGCACAGCTGCCGGATTTCCCCTACACGCCACGCTACACCGAAGTCGGCGGCTTGCGGATCGCGCACATCGACGAGGGTCGCGCCAACGCGCCGGTTGTGCTGCTGATGCATGGCGAGCCGACCTGGTCCTACCTGTACCGCAAGATGATTCCGACCCTGCTGCAGGCGGGCTTCCGGGTGGTGGCGCCCGATCTGGTCGGGTTCGGGCGCTCGGACAAACCCGCCGCCCGCCAGGACCACTCCTACGGCAACCAGGTTGCCTGGATGAGCGCCTGGCTGGAGGCGGTCGATCTGCACGATGTGACATTGTTCTGCCAAGACTGGGGATCACTGATCGGGCTGCGCATGGTGGTGCAGGCGCCGGAGCGTTTCGCGCGCCTCGTGCTGGCCAACGGTGGGCTGCCCACCGGGGCCAACCACACACCACGCATATTTCGCCTATGGCGTGCATTCGCCCGTTTCAGCCCCTGGTTCCCGATCGGGCGCATCGTCGCCGCGGGGTGCGCCCGGCCGCTGACGCCGGCCGAGACTGCCGCCTATGACGCGCCGTTCCCCACGCGTGGCCACCGCATCGCGGCGCGGCTGTTGCCCGGCTTCGTGCCAACCACCACACGCGATCCGCAGTCGCGGAACAACCTCGCGGCCTGGGCGTTCTTCCAGCACTGGGACAAACCGTTCCTGACCTTGTTCAGCAGCGGCGACCCGATCACCCGCGGCGGCCACAAGACGTGGCAACGAAACGTCCCGGGTGCGCACGGCCAGCCACATGCCATCATCCGCGGCGCAGGGCATTTCCTGCAGGAAGACAAGGGCCCCGAACTGGCCCAAAAAATCACGGCGTTCATCAAGGCAACGCCGGTGGCGCAGTCGCCGACTTAAGAGTAATGGTGCTCTCGATGAGAAGATTAAGCCAGTGCCGGCATTTGCACTAACTCCTCTTGGTTAGTGAGGATGGACTTGCACACCAACGGTTCAGGGGGGCACTATGTTTTAGGTCGAGGATGTCCCGATCTGCGAACGCCTGCTTCAAGTCTCGATAGGCATTGCAGCCCGATACCGGTCGTCGCGTGAAATATGCACCGCCGCGACGACACAAGTGGCAAAAATTCGACGCGGCCCGCAAAGGCCTGGCTGCACGCCGCGCCTTGATTCGGGCCTGATGGGCTTTGACGGCGGCGGACAAGCTCCTAGGCCCCTGCGTTTCTTGCACGATACCTGACGCGAAGTCATTGGCTGCAGGTGGTCAGTTCGATCGATATCGACTGGGCGACTGATATGGCTCGATTGGAACCGCTTTCCTTGCGGTGCGGCCCCGGTGGGGCGCGGCAATCATCATGGCCGGTGGTGAGTAGTCGAAGTTGGCGTAGCCAACGTAGCCAAAGAACCACCGGCGGCGGCGGTTTGAAGGGGTTCACGATGGCGGGCAACCCGGTCCGTGCCAAAAGTTGAAGGACCACCAAGTGGCACAACAAAAGACGACCAAGCCCACAAGCGGTGCCCGTAGATTGGCCCGTATGCGCAATCGTGTCGGTGAAAAATCCAAACGCATACCGCACAAAACGATCATCGCTGGCCTCGGTATCACTGGCGCGCTCTTCGTCGCCTTGGCGGGCATATTGTGGCGGCTTTTTCCGCCTTAATAGCGCATCGGCTTCGACGGCACAGTGGCAGGAGTTGTGAGCTGGGTACGCTCATTGGGCAGTTGGGGAGTGGCTGGTTCCATCGCGCTGATGGTTGCCCATTCCTTCTTGCCCTTTCCGTCCGAGATCATTGCGGTGGCGAACGGTATGGTCTATGGCCCGGTGTGGGGTTCGGTCATCACCTGGGTCGGGGCTATGGCGGGCGCCATCAGCGCTTTCGCCCTTGTTCGCAGGTTTGGCCGGCCGTTGCTGGTCCAATTGCTACTGACCCATCAGGTACAGCAACTCGGCGACTGGTCGCGCGAAAGTGGTGGGCTCGCCTTACTGGTCGCACGTCTCATACCGGCTATTGCCTTCAACCTGGTCAACTACGCTGCGGCTCTGGCCGAAGTTACCTGGTGGACATTCATCTGGTCGACCGGATTGGGAATACTCCCTCTGACAATCTTGTTGGCCGTGACGGGCGACGGCATATTTGAGCTGCCGTTGTGGATCTGGTTCGTTGTCGGCGGCTTCGTCGTTTGCCTTTCGCTGGTGCGGAAGAGACTTTGGCGGCGAAACGCGTCATCCGACAAGCCAGGTGGTGATTCGATATGAATCGGCAGAGACCGGCAGAGCCTGAACCATTCGCATTGACATTCCGCGCTGGTGATGCGGACAACAGAAGCCTCTTGCAGACCTCACCAGCGAAGCGCCGTGCATTCCAGGACTGTCAGCGAAATGCCCGAGCTCGCTCTGTTGCAACATTATCGCGATGTCCGGGGTGACGTTGTGATGGCGAATCCCCTCTCAGAATTCCGTGGCCCCGCTGGTTATAGAGTTCCAGCGTAAGGTCGACAATTTTCTTCAGGTGTTACGAGTCCAGTGTCATGTTGGCGATACAGAGTTGACGGTCGTCACCTGTGACGCATATTTCCAGGATATCGACGGTACAAACTGGCTACCTCTATACCTTTGCCTGGGGCACTGGAATATCCGCCTGGATTTCGAAGACCAGCCGCTGGTGCGCTAGTCGCAAACTGGATTCAACCACGTCGGGCGACAGTCCCTGCGCGAAAATGAAGCCTAGGTAGCTCGCGCCTTCCGGCGGCGGTGCAATCACCTGACCTGGGTTGGCGGTGATTTGGATGTCGCTGATGCCGGTAACTTGCAGCGCGGCTTCGAGGTTGTGCGCACCCAGGAAAATGCCGCGCGCGGGCACCGGAATCATCATCACACCGGTCGCGTCGCAACAAGCGGGCTGGGCAATCGGCAACCCCAGGGTATGGCGCAGGATGAGTTCTTCCAGCGTCATGTTCAGGCGCTGGCGCAACATGCGCCCGCATAGGCCGCCGATGGAGCGTGCGGCGACTTCCAGCAGCCATACGCCGGCATCATTCAAGCGCATTTCGGCGTGGATGGGGCCACTTACCAGCCCGGCGGCGGCGCAGGCGCGTTGCACGCTGTCGGCGATGGTCTGTTGGCGATCTGCGGGCAGCCGCGATGGGGTGACATAAATGGTCTCCTCGAAATACGGGCCGTCCAGCGGGTCGGGCTTGTCGAACAGCGCCAGCACGCGTAATTGGCCGTTTTCCAGCAGGCCTTCAAGGGCGTGCTCGCTGCCGGGAATAAAGGTTTCAACGATCAGGCCAAGCGCGCTGGCGTCGCGGTCGGCTGTGGACTGGATGCGGCTGACGCGGCGCATTTGCTGCAAAAAATCTTTGGCATCATCAGCACGAATCACGCCTCGGCTGGCGCATAACCGGCGTGCCTTGACCACCACTGGGTAGCGCAATTGCGCTGCGAGTGCAGGCGCGTCCAGCTGGCTGGTGATGTGATGAAACGTCGGACAGTCAAGCCCGTTTTCCCGCAACAAATGACGGAAGGCCAGTTTGTCGCGGCAACGCTGCACCGACGCTGGGGAGTTACCCGGCAGGCCGAGTTCTTCGCGCAGCAAGGCGGCTAGTTCCACGCCCGCGTCGTCCACCGCCAGCACCGCATCCACGCGTCGCCCCAAAGATGCCAGTACTTGCGCGGCAGCAGCCTCGGGCTGGTCGAAATGCAACGACAGCATGGGACTCAAGCCCTGCTGCGGGGCGAGCCGGTGGCAGTGGTCGGCGGCGGTGATGACTTGCACGTCCAAGCGGTGCGCAGCGTCGAGGAAATCCTGATTGCGGTAGCTGGCAACGGGGAGCAGCAACAGCACGCGCGGCATGGCCTAAAACGACTGCAATTGCTGCTCGGTCGGCTCAGCGCAGCAGTACCACGGTTCGGAAAGGCTGGCAATGGTTTCGCCAAAGTTGGCATGCTCCAACGTTGGAGTCGGCAGTCCAGCGGCGGCATGGGCGAGCTGCCAGATGATGCGGAACACCTCGCTGCGCGGGGCGTCTTCCATGCGCATGGCGGTGCTCATGACCTGGAGCTGGAGGGCGTCCACGCGTGGGTCTGTGTGCTTCCACGGGTAGCCCAGCAACATGGGGTCGAAGGCCTTGAGCCGGTCGGGGAAACCGGGCAGTTGCAGCAGATAGGAACCCTGCGGCACCAGCAGGCGGATGGCGAGCTGCACCGGGGGCACCGCTTCCACCAGTTCCAGGCGCAGCAGTTCGCCCAGCAAATCCAGGTAACCGGCCAGCGTCGTCCATGGGCTGAAGGACACGAAGGTAGGGGCGAGGAAGATACCGCACGCGCGGCACAGGCTCAGCGCGCGCTCGAAGTCGGCACGGGTGTGGTTTTTGTCCAGATAGTCCAGGACGGCATCATCCACCGACTCCACCGCGCTGGTGATGAACAGGCAGCCATAGTCGCGCAGCCTGGGCAGCAGGTCGGCATGGTCGAGCAGGTGCTGGATTTTGATGGTGGCGTCGAAACTCAGGTTGGGGAAGCGCTGGTGCATGGCCTGCAGCACGCGCATGGCGTGGCCGGGTCCGTTGAAAAAGTCCGGGTCGCCGAAGGATAAGTGTGCCGCGCCCGCGAGCACTTGCTGTTCGATGTCTGCCAGCACCACGCCCACCTGTACCGTGCGGAACTTGCCCTGATACACCGGCACTATCGGGCAATGCCGACACAGGTGCTTGCAGCCGCGCGTGGTCTCGGTAAAGCCGACGACTTTCTTGCCTCCGGCGGGCAGGTTGAGGTGAGCGTAGCGGTTGAGTTTGGGCAGGCCGCTGCGGTCGGGCTGCAAGAATGTAACTTTGGCCAACTGTATCAGCGGTGTCGTTTGCGGACTGGTATCGCCGTCGCGCAAGCGTTCCGCCAGCGCCACCAACTCCGGTTCGAATTCGCCGCCCAACAGGGTGTGCACGCCCAGTGCGCGTAGCAGGTCTGCGTTCATCGGCGCGTACAGACCGTACATGGCGAGGTGCGTATTGGGCGCCAGTTCACGAATTTTCGGCAGCGCAGCGATGGCGATGCGGGTCGCGGTGTGCATGCCGAGGTGAATGGCCACCAACCCGCAGTCGCGCAGGGTGTCGGGCTCCAGCTTTTGCAGGGTCAGGTCGAGGCAGGCAACTTCGCAGCCAGCGGCTTTCAATAAGGCTGCGGGAGCGGCCAGGTTAAAGGACTGGCGGCCGAGTTCGTAGGGGTTAATCAGCACCACTTTGAAAGAAGTGGCGGTGGTGGAAGTGGTATCGGTGTCGCCACGGTCCATGGCCAAATAATCCCTCACGCCTATTTGCTCTTGGGTCTATTTTCAAAGCCGGGTATGGGATCGCGCGAGGCGCCCGCATCGGCCATATTTTGCAGATAACGCGCCCACAGCATGTCCTGGTTTTGGCCCATCCCGTATAGGAAATCCCAGGAAAAAATTCCGGTATCGTGCCCATCGGAGAAAACCGGTTTGACGGCGTAATTGCCAACGGGCTCCAACTCGACCACATTCACTTCACGCTTGCCGATTTGCAATACTTCTTGCCCAGGCCCGTGGCCCATAACTTCTGCGGACGGTGAGTAAACACGCATCAACTCAAACGGAATCTTGAATTCGGTACCGTCTGAAAAGGAAATTTCGAGAATACGGGACTGGCTGTGAGCTGTTAATGCCGTAGGGGTCGGTGCCCCGGCTTGAAGACCGGCCATGGTAGGGCCTCACTTTCTGAAAATAAACAAGGGCGAATGGAAGCGGGTCAAGTCTAAAGTGCTACGGCCGGATCACGCCGTTGATGACTTTCACGTGCGGCGAAGCGTGGATATGAACGTTTGCCAAATCAACCTCCGATGTAGCTCATTTCAACCCGCTTTGATAAAAATCTGGAGAGCACGGCGTTATCGGCGGGGTCGGCATCTGCGGGCAGGGCGGCGCGCAGCTCCGAATAACGGTCGGTACGTGCCTGCCAGATGTGGCTCACCGCCGCCGCGATCTGTTCGTCGGCGCAGCCGCCCCGCAGCAGAGCGCGCAGATCATGCCCCTGGCTGGCAAACAGGCATAAAAATAGCTTGCCTTCGGTCGACAGCCGTGCCCGGGTGCAGTCTTTGCAAAAGGCCTGCGTGACGCTGCTGATCACACCGATTTCGCCGGCACCGTCAGCATAGCGCCAGCGCTCGGCAGTTTCACCGATGTAGTTCGGGTCGATGGCCGTGAGTGGAAACTCGGCGTTGATGCGTTCAACCACTTGCTTTGAGGCCAGCACCTCGTTCATGCGCCAGCCATTGGTGGCACCCACGTCCATGTATTCGATGAAGCGCAGCACCGCACCGGAATGGCGGAAGTACCGTGCCATGGGGAGTATCTCGGCGTCATTGACGCCGCGCTTGACCACCATGTTGACCTTGATAGGCCACAGGCCCACTTTTTGCGACGCTTCTATGCCCTTGAGCACATCGGCGACCGGAAAGTCCACACCGTTCATTTTGCGAAAGATGGCATCGTCCATGCTGTCCAGGCTCACTGTGACGCGCTGCAGCCCGGCATCCTTGAGCGATTGCGCCTTTTTGGCGAGCACCGAGGCATTGGTGGTCAGCGTGATGTCCAGCGGTCTGCCTTCGGGCGTTTGCAGTCTGGCCAGCATTTCGATCAACACCTCCAGGTGCTTGCGCAGCAAAGGCTCGCCACCCGTCAACCTGAATTTCTCAACACCGTGGGCCACAAAAATTCGTGCCAGCCGGTTGATTTCCTCAAAGCTCAGCAGCGAGCTTTGAGGCAAAAAGGTGTAGTCCTTGTCAAACACTTCCTTCGGCATGCAGTAGCTGCAGCGGAAGTTGCAACGGTCGGTCACGCTGATGCGCAAATCGCGCAGCGGCCGGCCCAGGGTGTCGCTCAGTAGGCCGGCGGGGGCCGACAGCTGGTCGGGGATATGCGGCACACGCGCCGTGTGCCGGATGTCTGCAATGGGTATTACTTTTTCAGTCATATGACTTCCGTGTCAAGAATTTACCGCATTAGAAGTACCGTGGCCATCCTGCTGCGGATTACCCCTGTCGCCCCATCGAGTCGTTCGGCCGCCAGTCACTTCGATGCGGTGATCACCGCCTGTCCGAAAGGCTGATTGTGGTGCAGCCGCCTGGCTTGCGCGCACTAGTTGCCTTTGATGTCGCGCGGGAAACCCGATATGTCAACTGGACGAACGCCATAGTAAAGAGCCCAGCAAGTCTGCATTTCGACGTTCAAGTCGAGACCAATCTCGAACCTCCAAATCGGCAAGCAGATCATTAACTTACGACGTCCTGATGTGAAAACGTCGAGACACTACTGATTCCAGATTTAAAGTAATTCACATCGAATCGTCGCAGGCCCACTGCGCAATCGGGACATCAATTCTTCTGCAATTGGCGTGTCGACATCGGTCATTGCGTAACCGATTTCTGCCCGCGTCTGCAATTGCTGGGCCACAATATTCAAGCCACTTTCCGCGAAAGCTGCGTTCATGTGGGCGATGACTCCCGGCTCGTTCCGATGGATATGCAGAATTCGACTGCGCACGTTTTTTGCGCGATAAGAAATTTCAGGGAAATTGACCGCCGATCGCGTCGTCCCGGCAAGCAGGAAACGCGCCAGCTTATCGGATACTTCGCGTCCAATATTTTCTTGCGCTTCCTCGGTGCTGCCACCGATATGCGGCGTCAGAATTACGTTATCGAGTCCGCGCAGAGGCGAGATGAATTCCTCCTTTTCATTGCCCGGCTCGGTCGGAAAAACATCGAGCGCTGCGCCCGCCAGTTTCTTCTGCCGCAGTGCAGCATCCAGCGCATCAATCTGCACCACATTGCCACGCGACGCATTGATGAGCACTGCGGACTGTTTCATGCATGCCAGTCGTTCTTGATTGATGATATTTTCGGTCGCTCTCTCACCCGGCACATGCAATGTCACGACGTCGGAATGCCGCAACAATGCATCGAGCGTCGTCATCGATTTTGCATTCCCGAGCGGCAATTTATTTTCGACATCGAAATAGCACACGCGCATGCCGACACTTTCGGCCAAAATACCCACCTGTGCCCCGATATTGCCGTAGCCGACTATGCCGAGAATCTTGTTACGCACCTCATAGGCGCCCTGGGCATTTTTATCCCACTTGCCGCGATGGGCCATGGCATTTTTTTCTGGAATACGTCTTAACAGCAATATTGCCTGCGCAATCACCAACTCGGCGACTGAGCGTGTATTTGAAAACGGCGCGTTGAATACCGGAATCCCACGCATGCAAGCAGCATGCAGATCGACTTGATTGGTGCCGATACAAAAGCAGGCGATGGTGCGTAATTTAGGTAATGCCTCGAGAATGGCTGCCGACATTTGTGTGCGCGATCGGATGCCGACGGCGCTTGCATCTTTCAAGGCGTCAATCAATTCACGACCTGACAATGCACTGCCAATTTCCCTGACCTCGGTAAAACCCTGTTCAACAAGCAAGGACACGGCATTGTGGTGAATTTTCTCCAGCAAGACTATTTGGTTCATGGTGATTTCCGAAAAAATTGAAAAATGTATTTGTATTGGCTCGCGATTTTGGATTATTGAGTCGCATCCAGCCGTGCACTGATCCAATAAACGTCTCCAACCAAGTCTAATTTTTTTGCCGCAGCACACCTCTGTATACGGTTGAAGTACTTGCATTGGCCTAGTTCGACCTCAAGGCAAGCGCCCTCATTGACGCTGTGGATGGCCGCTGTGTCGGCGCCACTCTTGTCGATGGTGATCTTCTCCGGCAAGCCATGCAGGTCGATGGCTCTCCCCAGGAATCGTCGTGCGCAACCTTGCGCAGAACGTTGCCGTGAGTCGCCTGCGCGGCCGCGACGCCCAGCACCAGGCTCGCGGTAGACGCAATACCGTCTTTCGCGCCCCATACCGCGGCGCGAAGCCAGCCGGTACGTTCAGAGCGGTGGTGTTCCCAGTGACATGAATGCATCATGCAATTCGGCATCTTCAGGAAAGCAAATGCCTAGAAATCGTATGCAGGCAAGGTCGTGAGCCGACTGTCTTCAACCGGGCCGCCCACAGTGAAGTGGTAGACGCTTTGCCACTCGCGTGAATTGATCCCGAAGGCCACATGAACCGGATCATCAAAGTAGCAGCCAATCCCGGTGGCGCGGATGCCCGACTCTTCGGCTTCAAGATAGAGCAGCTGGCCCACCATGCCGGCCTCCCAAAACAGGTTCCGGTAGAACCCGCTGCCGTGCGTCGCCAGGCTGTCCCTGTAGTCGGCGATCATGGCCAGACTGAAGGCACCATCGCCGGCGATGTCCTGGCCGCAGGAGACGCTGGTCGCCAGCGCTCGACAGTCCCCCTCCTGGAGGAGATACAAGGGGAGCCCTGGCGGGCAGTCGGGTACGCGTTGCCAACGAAATTCTGAGTGCATTGCTCTCTTGAGGATATCGACCTTGTCCGGATCGCGTACGAGCACGTAAATGCCAGGTGCCAGTCCGTCGACGCGGTGAACGAAAAGCCCGATGTGGATGCGCGGTCGCCAGGGGATCACGTCCCAGGGCACAGCTCGCCGCGCTTGTGTTGGAATCAGTCGGGCGAGCATGCGAAAGAATGCTGCTAGCGAGATCGCCGTCGAACCATCCATCGCTACCGCGCTGCGCCGGCCAAGAATGGCCATCTCCGCCGTGAGCAGGCCTTGACGGATGGGTGTCCCGAAAAGCGCATCCTCTGAGGGAAAGCCGGAGAAGTCCTCTTTGATAGGCGAGCTTTCGCGTCGTCGCGTCGCCTTGGCAACGGCGTCGATCACGGGCCACAGGGCGCTGTTTTCGGAGCTCAACGTGTTGGCCTTGCCCTGCCAAAGCACGCCACCACCATGCGCCGTCAGCGGCTTGGATTCTGTCAGAAGCGGTGCTGGTAAATCCGGTGAAATCAATGCGAGCAGATCAGCCTCCTCGCGTTCCGCTGCCGCGAAATCCTGATCGCGGTCAAGCCCAAGGAGGTTGGAGAGGGTACCGTCGCTGAGGTTGCCCTGGAGCACCAATCTCCAGCCGAGCGCCGCTGCCGCGATACGCAGGCTGGCAAGCGCGTGGCCAACGTCGTGCTGGCAGTAACGGAATGCGCGCTCACCGTACTTCCAGGCTTCCCGCCAGTGCACCGACGACAGACCCACAAAGAAAGAGCCCTCAGGGCAAGACTCAGTCAGCTCGGTCCACCGCGCAGCGGTGAGCACCGCTCGCCGTTCCAGCGCATGCTCCTTCGGCGCATAGTGGTACACGGCAGCCGTATCGCCGATCTGACCGATCGCAGGCAGTAAGGCATAACCCTCAGTCGGATGAAGGTTCCCGCTCGACGGATTGGCGCGCAGCGGCCACGTGGTGTCACCAACTTGCTTCCATGCGGTCAGCGATAGTGCGTACCGGAAAAGGAGCGAGACCGACGCCACCGACAGTGGCATCGGTGGCACGATCGCGTTCGCATAGAGCTGCCAATAGGGCAGCAGGCGGCCCGCTTCAGGCAAAGGGAGGCGAACGAGATCCGCTCCCGCGTAGCGCCGAAACGGGTCGGGCTGCGTCGCCCAGTCCATGTAGCCTAGCGAGGCTGCGTAGCGGTGCAAGTGGTGCTTTGTCCGCTCGTGATAGGCGACGACCACCTCCTCGGCAGAGGCATCTCCCTCAATAAGGCCGACTCGTTCCAGCGAACCTGGCTCCCCCGAGAAGGGGGAAAGACGATCGGACGATATGGCAATCTTCGTCATGGTGTGCAGCACTCGGTGAGCGCCTGCGCGCCCGTCACCAGCGCATCGCAGCTCCGGTTTCGGCACCCGCAGGCGGCGGGAAAGCCGCCTGCGGAGTGCCGCCCCTGGCCGATCAGTTTTCGAAAAATCAAGACGAACAACTGTAATGCGTCAATCCACCGACCTCAAAGAACTCAGACGGCTTCAGCCTGTAGTATTTCTCCTCCACGTCCTTCGACTGCTCGGCGTATGGCTGCGTCATGACTTCCTGCAGCTCACGCATTGGAGAGTAGTTCCCCGCGGTCGCTTGGCTGTACGCAGGTACAACGAGCCACTCTCGCAAACTAAATTTTGGGTTGACGAGTTTCATTTGCCTGGAGATCTCCTCACGGGAGCGCGGCGGAGCAGCATTCGCGTCGACCGTGCCAGCGCTGCCGATGAGCGATTGCCATTTTGCAAGCCACTCTGACCAGCGCTTGTCCATCCCTTCGGTGTCGGTCTCAACCGTCGGGCGCATTGAAGACATGGCGCGCTTCGCGTCCTTGTAGAAGCTTTTTTTGAGCGGGCCAATGTCGTCAGGTACCGTCGAGAGCTCACGGAAGAAGATGGTGTAATCGACAGGCGTTTGCATCATGAGCGTCTCGAGCTCACTGAACAACGCCGCGTCAAAAGTGCCAAGTCCAAGTTTGGCGGACCACATCTTTTCCATTTGCGCTTGCATCACTTTCGAAAAGCCACTTCGAATCTCATCGAGCTGTCGCAGATAGTCCTGCTGCGCCACCAGCAACGGCCGCAACGCCGTGCAAAACATGTGAAAGTTGCGTTCCGCTGCCTCTGGTTGGTTCAGGAACGAGAAGTGATGCCCACCACCCGTCCATGGCTGGTAGTGCGGGTTGAACACATCGCAGAATCCGAATGGACCGTAGTCAAGTGTGAAGCCACCGGCCGCGCAGTTGTCGCTGTTGAAGTTACCCTGGCAGTAGCCGACGCGGATCCAGTTCGCCACAAGCATTGTCAGGCGGCTGCGGAACGCGCGCGCGAGCAACACCACTTTTTCGGCGGTGGTCAGTTGTCTGTCGATGACGTCACCGTACTGACGATCGATCAAGTGCAACACAATCTTCTCGAGCTCCTCCATCGCTTTCGGGTGTTCCATATTGCGGGCACGGCGACCGAAGAGCTCAAGTTGGCCGACCCGAATGAACGACGGGGCGACGCGCGTCGAGATGGCGACTGCCTCCGATATAAGCATATCGGGATCCTTCGAGCGCGAGCCCTGCGAATACCACGGCCGCTTGACCTTCTCTGTTTTCGAAACATACAAACTCAGAGACCGTGACGTTGGAACGTGGAGCGCGTGCATGTGCTCCTGTGCCAGGAACTCCCGCACACTCGACCGCAGGACGGCGCGACCGTCCGCGCCGCGGCAGTATGGCGTCCGCCCGCCACCTTTGAGCTGCATTTCCCAACGCCTGCCGTTGATAACGGCCTCAAGCACCGAAACTGCGCGACCGTCACCGTATCCGTTGCCGGTTTGAAACGGGCACTGCTGGTCGTATTCAGTGCCGAAGATGGACAGTGCGTACCCACACGCCCAACCGACCTTTCGCATCGGCTCCGGAACGTGCGAGATGTCGCCGGAGAACATCCGGGCGAAGTCGGCCGACAGTGCCATGCTGTCAGCAAAGCCAAGTTCCCGAAAAAAGTTTTTGCTGTGCGCGACGTACTCGGGGTCTTTGATTGGCGTGGGATTGACGGGGACATAGTGGCCCGTGAAGACCTGTCGCGGCACGTGGTCGACTCCGTTTGCTTTCGCGTCAGGATCACAGTTGAGCGTGTCCATGAGCGAGTAGTTTGCCAACTTTGCCAGATCGTCGAGCGTCGCGATGGTTGGAGATGTTTCCTGGAACAGTCGATTTGTCATTGATCTACTCGTGGAGCTTGGTAGTACGGCTGCTTCCCCGCTGCGTGGTCCGTCGCATCGACAATTCCCTCGATTTCCGGGGCAACCATTTTCAGCATGACTTCGAATCCCTGCCTCAGCGTTACCTGAGAGGACGCGCATCCCTGGCAGCCGCCGCTCATCTTGATGAAAAGCTTCCCTTGCCGGACCTTCACAATCGAAATCTTACCGCCATGATTAGCGATTGAACGATTGACCTGCTTGTCCAGCAGTTCTTGAATAACCGTATTCAGCTCCGCATCAGACCTTCCTTGCGTGCCGGTGTGGGTATGCATCTCCAATATCGCCGGCACGCCAGTCAGGAGCTGCGTCCGGATGGCCGTCCCGATGGCGGCTTTAAGTCCTGACCACGAGGCGATCGGCTGCTTGCAAATGGTCACCACGCTCTCGGCAATGAGCACGTTGGCCACGCCAGAGAGTGCGAACAGTCGCTCGCCGAGCGGCGAACCGGTGGCCCGTTCCTTGTTGCCGAAAAAGAAGGGGCCGCCAGGATGCAAGGTGCGGCTCACGATGAACTTGCAAGTATCGGGGTCGGCGAGCGAAGACTCCGCGCGAATACTGACCGGCAGATCTGCCAGCAGGAAATCAGACATTTTCAACGCTCTTCGCCGCAGCGCGTGCGCCCAAGGCACGCAGATCGCTAAACGAATATATCCCGCTGTTATGGCCGTCGCTCCAATCGAACTGGATAGCGTAGTTGCCTATACTCACGATCTTTCGCGGGCTCACGTCAGATCCTATCGTCTTTGGATCGAGCAGTTTTTCTCCAGTCATCTCCTCGATACAGACCGCGCAACGACAGGCCAAGCGCAAGTCGCGGACGTCCAAGTCGTCGCGATGACCATCCTCCCAGAGGATGGACAAGGTACGCGGATCACGGCGCAGGAACCCAATGGGGGTGCTCTGCGATCCATCAGGCCGCGTCGCGCTTTCCGCCCACACTGGCACGCCCTCGTTGCTGTCCCACTTCCACACAAAGGGCTTTAGCACTGTGACCGTTTCGTGAAGTTGCTCCACAAGTGCCGTGGCGATGGCGGCATACACCTTGGCGCTGACCGACGTTGGCTGCACCGCCACGATCGGGCGCCCCTCATCACCGCAGGTAACGACGTCGGCATCGAGAGGTAAGGCGCCCAGGAAGGGAACGCCGAGTTCCCGGCTCATCTGCTCGCCACCGCCGCGCTGGAAGATATCCGTGGTCTCGCCGCAGTGGGGACAGGTGAAGGTGCGCATGTTCTCGATGAGCCCGAGAATCTTGACCTGCACCTTCTGAAACATCCGCAAGCCTCGGCGGGCGATCCTGAGGCTCACAGCCTGTGGTGTCGTCACGATCACCACACCCGACAGCGGCATACTCTGTGCCAGCGTCAATTGGGTATCGCCGGTTCCGGGAGGGAGGTCGAGGATCAAGTAGTCCAGCGGCCCCCAATGCACGCCGTCTACGAACAGCTTCAAATATTTTCCCACCATCGGCCCGCGCAACACCGCTGGGTTGTCGTCTCCAGTGAGCATGCCCATCGACACCACCTTCAGGCCGTGCCGCTGCGCCGGGAACATCTTGCCGTCCGGGGTCTGCCTGGGCGGTTCCCCGGTTGGGATGCCGAGCATGCCGGGGATGCTGGGGCCAAGGATGTCGGCATCTACAAGCCCGACGCGCGCGCCGAGCTGCTGCAGCGCGAGCGCCAGATTAACGCTCACTGTGGACTTTCCAACACCGCCTTTGCCGCTGCCGACGGCAATGATGTGACGAACTCCGGGCCGCTTGTCGGCGCTAACAGCCGACGGGGATGACGCGTCCGGTGCGTCGTGTTGATCGTGGTTCGGGTCAGTAGTTTGCATGGCCAAGCTCCTTGCCTCTTCAATTAACGGGGGAGTGGATGGCTGCGATCTCTGCCGCCAGAAGAACAACCAATCCCAATCGCCGCGCTTGTTACGTACCGTCATTTTTTCAGCCATCGTCACTTTGCTTCTCGTCTGTGCGGTTGCGACGAGCAGTTTGTTTCGATAGCGGCCTGTATGCCGGCTCCACCTCCACCGTCGGAACCGGCAATGGCAAGAACAATTGAATACCTGAATGTCATGAAAAATGGAATGTGGTTTTCAAAATTGCATTGCTGATTTTTTTCTACTGCGCGGAGATGCGCTCTTTCATCCAGTTGATCAATCCCCCGCTGAGCAAGAACTGCACTTGCCGCGGCGACATGCTGTGACGCACCTGGAACTGGTGCTGGCGCGTGACGTTCTCGACCAGCAGATCGCCCCCCGCTACGAGCACGCGCCGCAGGTCGGCCAGGCGCAGCACGTCGCCGGCCTGGATACCGTCGTAGTCGGCAAGATCGATGAATGTCAGCGGCAACACGCCGAAGTTGATCAGGTTTTGCGCATGGATCCGCGCGAAGCCCTTGGTCAGGACCGCGCGCAGCCCCAGATACTGTGGGCCCAACGCGGCGTGCTCGCGACTCGAGCCTTGGCCGTAATTGCTCCCGCCCACCACCATGTGCCCCTCGACATGCTTGGCGCGCGCCGCGTAGGTGGGATCGAGTCTGTCAAAGGAGAACTCGGCGATCTTGGGAATGTTGCTGCGAAACGGCAGCACCCGCAGGCCTGGCGGCATGATCTCATCGGTAGAAATATCGTCTGCCACCTTGAGCAGAACCGGCACTTCGATCGCATCGGGCAACGGCGCGAAGTTCGGCAGCGACGCGATGTTCGGCCCCTTCACCAGGTCCACTTGCAGTGCCATTTCACGCGGCAACGGCGGCGCGAACATCTCGCGGTTGATGATCGGATCGTCGGGGTCCGCGATGCGCGGGTAGGGAATGCCGAGCGTGCGCGGGTCGGTGATCACGCCGGTGAGCGCCGACGCCGTGGCGGTCTCCGGGCTGACCAGACACACCTTGTCCTCGCGCGTGCCGGAACGGCCGGGGAAGTTGCGCGGCACCGTGCGCAAAGAGAGCTCATTGGTGGCCGGCGCCTGGCCCATACCGATGCAGCCGTTGCAGCCGGCCTGGTGCAATCGCGCGCCGGCGTGCAGCAGGTGGGCGACGTGGCCGTCGCGCACCAGGGTTTCGAGCTGCGCCCGGGATGTGGGGTTGATGTCGAACGACACGCGGTCGTTCACGCGCCGACCCTGCACCATCATCGCGGAAACGGCGAAGTCGCGATAGCCGGGATTGGCCGACGAGCCGATGTAGGTCTGGTAGATCTGCTCGCCGGCGACTTCGCTGACAGGGCGCACGTTTCCCGGGCTGGACGGCATGGCGATCAGCGGCACCAGGCTGGACAGATTGATCTCATCGTGCACGTCGTAGCTCGCGCCGGTATCTGCGACCAGCAGGGCCCAGTCCTCTTCGCGCTGCCAGGCGCGCAGGAAGCGGCGCACCTCCTGATCGGAAGGGAAAACGGTGGTGGTGGCGCCCAGTTCGGCGCCCATGTTGGCGATCACGTGCCGATCCATCGCGCTCAACGTGGCCAGCCCCGGCCCGTAGTACTCGACGATCCGGCCCACGCCGCCGTCGACGCCGTGGCGGCGCAGCATCTCCAGGATCACGTCCTTGGCGCTGACCCAGTCCGGCAACTGGCCGGTGAGCCTCACTCCCCAGATCAGGGGCATGCGCGTAAAGAACGGTTCGCCCGCCATTGCTAGCGCCACTTCCAGCCCGCCGGCGCCGATGCCCAGCATGCCAATCGCGCCGGCCGCCGGCGTATGACTGTCAGAGCCGAGAAGCGTCTTGCCCGGCTTGCCGAAATTTTCCTGGTGACAGGGATGGCTGACCCCATTTCCGGGCCGCGAGTACCACACACCGAAGCGCTGGCAGGCACTGCGCAGAAAAAGGTGGTCGTCGGGGTTCTTGAAATCTTCCTGGATGATGTTGTGGTCAACGTACTGGACGCTCACCTCGGTCTTCACCCGGTCCAGGCCCATCGCCTCCAGCTCCAGCATCACCAGCGTGCCGGTGGCGTCCTGGGTGAGCGTCTGGTCGATGCAGAGCCCGATCTCCTCGCCAGGCTTCATGTCACCAGACACCAGATGCGACTGGATCAGTTTCTGTGCGACGTTCAGACTCATGGTAATTCTCTCAAGTGAGGCAAGCTGCAGCCTGGCCCCGTGTCTGCTTATTCAATATCGAAACACGGTCCAATTAGTATCGATTCAAAACTACATTATTGTCAACAAGGTTTTTAAACGCTATCATCGACGGATGATCAAGGAGTTGAAAATGAACAGTCGCGCGATTGCCGAGTTGGTCTTTCACTTGGGGCGCATAGCCTCTGGCGAGGGGCTCGTGCAGGGGCTGACAGCAGCCCAGTGGGCGGTGCTCAGA
>Ga0209390_10000681_pt1 | contig 67338 bp, 61 predicted proteins | sample BON01_FD_187212 | JGI IMG/M metagenome (GOLD analysis project Ga0209390, IMG submission 187212) | Freshwater microbial communities from Lake Bonney liftoff mats and glacier meltwater in Antarctica - BON-01 (SPAdes) (version 2) | ecosystem: Environmental > Aquatic > Freshwater > Ice > Glacier...
GTGAAGTGCTGAAACGTGACCTTAAGTTTCTTGACACCGAACGTGCGAAGAAGCCACACCGTATTCCGGTGGTCCTGACCACATCAGAAGTTACGACCATCTTTCGTTATCTCAAAGGTCGAGATCTGCTGTTTGCTCGAATTCTGTACGGCGGCGGGCTGCGTCATTATGAGGGTTTGCGTTTGCGAGTTAAAGACGTTGACGTTGAAGCTCGGCAATTGATTGTGCGCGATGGCAAGGGAGCGAAGGATCGTGTGACGGTGCTGCCAGAATCCGTGATTGCAGATCTACTTGCACAGAAGGAGATGGTTCGGCGATTGCATGTTGCAGATCTTGCCGATGTCAGCACGACCATGATCTACACTCATGTATCGCGGTCCGGGCCATTGGGAGTCAAGAGTCCACGGGATCGACTGTGAGATCGCTGGCACCAGTTGATAACGCCAGTGAGAGCGATTGCGACTCCCTCGCAAAGAATGCTGGATCGGTTTCACCCGGTCGTCAGTCCACCGGCCAACTGAGATGAGATCAATTTGATTTTCCATGTTCGCAATACTTCACGCTGTTGACGCTGCGAAAACACCTGTCCCCATCGCGGGGGAACGCAGGGGACATTCTGCTTTACAATAAAGGCACAATGTCCGCTTTTTCAATGCCCTGAATGACGAAGGCCGCAATTCGCGGCCCATGGCATTCATCACTCGGAGAGTGATGCCCACTATGATCGCAAATCGACTGCCATTGAGCCATAGGCCCGCGACGGGAGTTTCTCTGGCGAAGATCCGTCCCGGGCGTCATTGGTGGCATAGACTTTGCGTCTCTGGGCGGGAGACTGCGTCGAAACGCTGCGGAAAAAAATCGCAAAGTGCATGTAATGTTGCGTGAATCTGACAATTCAATGATGGCCATCAGCTCGGGGAACGAAATGTTTCCCGAGATTACGAAGCAACGCGTTATGGGGATGCCTGATTTTCAATCTGTGCCTGCGGAAAAGAAAAGCATCTCCGGGCCCCTCAACGCTACGACTTCGAAAGGGGCAACCGATACTGGATCAAATGAACACCTCTATTCGTGTTCTGTTTCCGTTGCTGAGGGCGGTGGCTCTGCGGCTAAACTGGACAGCAGCCACTGGGCGTTGCTGGAGCGGGGTCTGCGGCAGAGATTCGAAGCGGTCCGAGCCAGTCTGGATGAGATTTTCTGCCGTCAGAATATCCCGCCCTACCTGCGGGAGTTCGGCTTTATCGAAGCTCAGATCAGGTCACTGTTTGGGACTGTCCTGAACAACAGTCGGCCGGATGCTGGTTGGACGTGGTTTGGTTCGACGGACGTTCATCTGAGTTCCGATGGCCAGATGACTGTTCTTGATCATAATTTTTCGCTGCCGACCGGGCTCGACCTGCTTTCGTCCATGCTCGAAACCTGTGTGTCCGAAATCCACACCCGGCCCTTGTTGTCAGTACCTCACAGGGACAACTCCGCTGGAGTCACGGTTGTTCTGATGCCTGGCTTTTACAGTGCGGCGGGGCGAGGCAATGATTTTATTTCTCGATGCCTGAATGCCTATCCTGCGAAAGCCACGGATCTTTCGGTTCGTGGCGACGGCGTTTTTGTGCACGCGGGCGCCGAGCGACTTCGTGTGTCGACACTTGTTCGGCGCATTGATGACGATCTGCTGGATCCCAATTGCCTGCGGCCCGATTCGCTGGTCGGAGTTCCAGGCCTGGTGCGGTCTTGGAAAAACGGGCTGGTGGATGTGCTCAGTCCTCCCGGCAGCTGCCTGGCCAATTGTCGAACATTCGGGAAATTAATCCCGCGCATGATCCGCGAACTGCTCGGCGAAGAACCGCTTCTGGATTCTGCTTCCGTGCTGGAGTGTGAGGATCCGATTGTCCTGAAGCATGTCATGGCGAACGTGAAGGAATACGCCATCCGAACAAATGATCCTCTGCATCCGGCGCGACCTTTTTTTGGCCGCAATGGAATGGCCGTGGAGTTTGCAGACCTGCTGACTCGCTTGCGTAAGAACCCGGCGGCTTATGTCGCACGGCCTCTTTTGCCGGAAGGTTCTGAGAATGGTCTGAACCTCCGCCTGTTCGCCAATCATGGCGAGGATTTCCATTTGATTCCCGCAGCCATCGGACGCCGGTGCCAGCCGGACGGCGGCGCATCGCTGTCGATCGGAAGCGGCGAAGAAATCATTCCCGTGCTGTAGGCACCAGCTGCGTATACAACGAACTCGCAAGGCGATTGCGGGTTGTCGATTTAGGCTCAACTGGATGACTTCCGTTTAACCCGACTCGAAGAGGAAGCGTGTCGCTCGGAGCCTCCTCTTCGAGTCGGGGCAAACGATTAAATCAACAATCGTTTGCATGCGTAAATCACAGTCTCATTGCCCACGCTCTCAGGCAAGAAAGCGACGCAAAACGTTTGCCGTGATTTGTGAAATGTTTTGATCCACAGGAAGCGATGCCACGTAGTTAATCGAGCCCGCCGAGAAGACGTGTCCGCCGGATGGCGTGTCGAAGATAACGATCTCAGCACCGCCGTCGTCAGGATTCAGGCCACGGGCAACCACATGTGTGTTGGCAGGGGAACTTGCCGAACGTTTGTCCGTTTCGTGACCTGATGCACCGCCCGGGCAACGGCAATGCAGACTTGCTTCGCCAAACAGCTGCCGGTTCTTCAAGCCCGTTCCCTCGAAGATCCAGTGGGATTCGTCCACTGTCGAATAGGGCGCACCGGTCATGGCTCCGGACGGAGTGAACACGACGCCCAGCAGGTTGGCTTCCGATTCATGACTGACGGCCATGCGGCTGTCGCAACCGCCCATTCCTTCACTCCATAGCGAAGTTATGCTGCCGTTCTTCACGGTCATGGAGCCGTTGTCGTGGATCGTAACTTCGCAGTTCAATCCATTGCCGCCCAGATAAACAAGTCGGCCACCTTCTTCAAAGACCCAGCGTTTCACTCGATCGTACATTTCACGCGTCCAGTATTCCGGATGCACGGCGATGATGAGCACTTTGTAGGCGGAAAGGTCCAGAGTCCCATCGTGCAACTGCGTCTCGGCGTAGTAGTCAAAGTCGATGTGCTCTTTTTCCAGCCAGCCGGCCAGTCGCCATTCCGCGGGTGCGATGTGACAGGCCTGTCGCCCTTCGATGGGATCTGTAATTTTCTCATCGAAGTCGATACTGCAGAAGGGTTCGGGCCGCTCAAATGACAGCGGAACGTAAGCCGGATAGCCCCACGTTCCGTGCTCCGCATCAGTGTAACGCCGCAGTTCATATCGAGAATTGACCGTTGGCGTCGGAGGCAGCTGATCGGCATGAATGTAGTTGCTGCGACCACCAAACGGGTTGTACGCATTCCACGTAATGTTCGATGCCAGAAGCGCCACTTTGGCGGTCGGCTTTTTGGGAGCCACGATCCATGGGAAGGAAAACTGCCGGCCCGATTTTGTACTGGCTCGAAAATAGTACAGGCCACTGCGCTCCGGAGCCGTGACGAACTGGCGATGTGTCCTGCAGACATATCCGACCTTGTTCCACTCCACGCCCGTCTGAGTGTAATCGCCGTCCGGAGTCACTTGCATCGTGGCGCGGGGCCCATGCTCATCATGCCAGCCGAGCTCACGAACTCTTTCCGGCTGCCAGCCGTAGCGCCAAAGCTCCAGCTTATACTGCTCCACCGAATGAACTCGAAACTCAGCCTCATCGCCACTCTGAACCCACTTGGGCCAGGCATAGCCGAGCAGTCCATCCGACAGAATTCGAAACTGATGCGGCTCTTTCGGCGGGATCGTTACCTGCGAAAACTTCGCTCCGAACCCATCCTTCTGCAGAATCACTTTGTACTCGCCGGGCTGAAGTTCGGCATGAACAGAACCGCTGGCTCGGGAGTGTGCCTCAAAGGATGCACCGGAGGCATTGATGAATTCCAGCAGAACATCCGCCTGAGCAACGTATCGCTCGTCACTGACATAACCCACCAGCATCGAGAAAACTCCTGCGACATTTTTTGGGGTAAAAGCTGATCAATAAAAGCTGATCAAACTGTCTCCGAATGCTCACGATACCGTTTTATGTCCAACAATCGACCCCGACGGACTGCTCTGAGCCACGACTTTTCGGGATTGTTCCGGAAGCCTGAACACTCGTCTCCGCGAAGGGCGACAGGTACATTGTGCTTGTTCAGAAGCTGGAAATTCTCTGCGGGCAGAGTGTGGGAAGTGTTTCACACATGCGCAAGATCACGAATGCGGGAGCACTGTCATTATGCGAGCCTTCATGTCTCAGGCCTGCCGATCTGCGCAAGTTTCAATCGCCGGACTGACCGGGTTTCTGATCGCCAGCTCCGGTTTCGCTGATGAAATCCATTTTGAAACCGACATTCGTCCACTTCTGCAGCAGCATTGTGTCAAGTGCCATGGGCCAGACATGCAAAAGAGTGGGCTGCGACTCGACGCCAAAAGCTTTGCGTTCAGAGGCGGTGACAGTGGTGTTGTGATTGTCCCGGGAAAATCCGCAGAGAGCGAACTGCTGCGGCGTGTCACCAGCACGGATGAAGATCAGAAAATGCCGCCGAACGGGCCGCCACTTTCGGTCGCAGAAATTGCTCAGCTATCGAGCTGGCTGGATCAAGGCGCCTTGTGGCCCGAAACCGCCTACGATCGTGAAGCGCTCAAGGACCCTCGGCTGCAGCATTGGGCTTGGCAGCCGATCCGCGTGCCGGAAGTGCCCGCGATTCCGAAGTCACCGGCTTTGAAAGGTCGGACGATGAACCCGATTGATGGATTCATCGTGGCCAAACTTCGTGAGCATGATTTGAATCTTTGCGAAGAAGCCGACCGCCGCACTTTGATCCGACGATTGTCGTTTGACCTGCTGGGTCTGCCACCGTCGCCGGAACGGATTCAGCAGTTTGTCGAAGATGCAGATCCGCAGGCCTATGAAAAACTTGTCGACGAAATGCTGGCGTCGGATCACTATGGCGAACGCTGGGCGCGGCATTGGCTGGACATTGCTCACTATGCAGACACTCACGGCTTTGAACGTGATCAGCGGCGCGACAATGCATGGCGATATCGCGACTGGGTGATAAAAGCGATCAACGCCGATCTGCCTTATGATCAGTTTCTGAAAGATCAGATTGCGGGCGATGTGCTGCGCCCGGAAGATCCCGACGCCGTGGTGGCCACCGGTTTTCTTGCCGCTGGTCCGTGGGACTTTGTCGGCCAGGCGGAAACTCCAAGTCCAGTGCTCAAACGACTGGCTCGCGCGGACGACCTTGATGACATGATCACTCAGGTGATGACATCCACCTGTGCTGTCACCATCAACTGCGCTCGCTGTCATGATCATAAGCTCGACCCGATTTCGCAGCGCGAGTATTACTCGCTCTCCGCAGTGTTTGCCGGCGTCAAACGAGGCGATCGACTTGTCTCGCTGCGCGAACAGGAAGAGATTGCTCAACGGAAAGGCGGGATTGAGGAAAAGCTGAAAGCGGCTCGTAAGGAATTAGCCGTGCTCCGACGCAACGGCTGGAATCTGGCGGACATCGTCGGTGGCGGAGATGGGCACGGAGCTGGAAAACCAGGTTTGGCGATTGACCCGCTGAGTGGACAAGCGACTGCCGATCGACGCGGCTTTTTGGAAAATGCGCCGGTCAATGCGTTTAGAAAATCTGATCTGCCGTTCGTGGACGGTGTTGTGATTCCGGATGGTGGTGAGTCCGGTGACGTCATCATCTCTTCCACCGGTCTTGTGGCTCATGGCGTCCCGGATACCGGCGGACGCGCGTGGGATGCCGTTCGCAATGGTCCGGTCAACTCGCAATTTTCTACGGAGCTGGGTGGCACGGACTTTTCCAAAGATGGCCATTCACTTCTCTCACTGCATGCGAACGTTGCCATTACGTTTGATCTCCAGGCGATGCGTCAGAAAGGACTTTCGGATCACTTTTTGTTCAGAACGCAGGTCGGTTACTTTGGTCAGACGCCAAAGGCAGGTGCCGGGATTGTCGTGTTTCTGGATGGTAAACGCGTGTTTGAGCAAAGCAGCATCGGACGAGCGGACGGGCTGGTGGATGTGGCAATTCCGATCCGTTCGTCGGTTCGTTTTCTGACGCTCATGGCAACCGATGGTGGCAACGATATCAGCCACGATCAGATCTGTTTTGCCGATCCGCAGCTGGAGCCGGCTGACGATTCCAAGGCTGACAAACATGCGGCGCGAGTCACCGAGCTGACACAGGCGATCGCCGATCTTCAAATGCAGCTGGCTTCAACCCCCGAGCCTGCTCGTGTTTATGCGGCGGTTCTCGACACGCCTCCCGTTGTGCATGTGCATGTGCGAGGCAATCCCGAACAACCTGGGGAAGCAGTCAATCCCGGGACCATTTCCTGTCTGAATCATCTGTCGGCGACATTCGGTGACAATTCGCTTTCGGAGGCTCAGCGAAGAATTGCCCTGGCCGAATGGATTGCGTCACCAGAAAATCCACTCACACGTCGCGTGATTGTGAATCGTCTCTGGCATCATCATTTTGGCGTTGGTCTGGTGGATACTCCGGGCGATTTCGGGCTGGGCGGCAGTCTGCCATCGCATCCAGAGTTGCTGGACTGGCTGGCGTCGCAACTGCTGGTCAGCAAGTGGTCTCTGAAGTCGATCCATCGACTGATCTGCCTGAGCGCCACCTATCGCCAGGCATCACACCCGAACAATGCCGAGCAGACAGTGCAAGCTGTGAAACTGGATGCCGGCAATCGCTGGCTCTGGCGTCAGAATTCGCGTCGACTGGATGCCGAGTCTGTTCGTGATGCGGTGCTGTCAGTCAGTGGAAAGCTGAATGCCCAAATGTATGGCCCGGGATATCGCGACTTTGAATATAAAGAAGAGTACGCGCCGGTTTATACCTACATCACCGCGGACCAGCCCGATTTGTGGCGCCGCAGCGTTTACCGTTTTGTGGTGCGAACTACTCCCGATCAGTTCATGGCCACGCTCGATTGTCCGAATGCGGCCAATCTGACCCCGGTTCGCAGTATTACCACCACCGCACTGCAGGCCCTCGCGATGATGAACAATGAGTTTATCCTTCGACAGGCGGAGTACCTGGCGCAGCGAGTGGCATCAGAAGCACCGGCGTCAAACTCCGATAAAGTGCATCGCGTATTTCAATTGGCCTTTGGACGACAGTCCTCGGCCGCTGAAGTTGCTGCCGCCATTCCTCTTCTGGAAGAAAACGGCTTGCCGCAGTTGTGTCGAGCCATGCTCAACGCGAACGAATTTGTCTACGTAGACTGATGAGCTCGGCGTGCCTGCCGTGGACTGTTCCTCTGGATAAATGGGAGCGTCTTGTTGACCTTCCCTTTCTTCATACCCAAACTTGCATCTCCGCATTCAACAAATAACAGGAACCAAATATGTTCTTCAGATCTATGCGTCGATTTCGAACCATAATGTCTGTCTCAGTCATTCTGCCGCTGACCGCTGCAGGCCTGTGGGCTCAGGATGCTCCGGATGTGATCAAACTGATTCCGAAGATCGAGCCTGCTGAGTTCGCTCGACCGAGCATTCTGCCGGATCGCATTGTACTGACCTGGGCGGCTGATCCGGCAAAGTCTCAGGCCGTGACATGGCGAACATCCGCCGATGTCACTCGCGGACTGGCGGAGATCACGATCGCAAACGCGGGGCCCGATCTGGAGTCTGGAAGCAAGCAGCTTGTTGCCGAGACACAGCCTCTTAAAACGGACCGCAACACAGCTCACTTTCACACGATAAAGTTCGAGGGACTGTCACCAAAGACGAAGTACGCATATCGAGTTGGTGATGGCTTGAACTGGAGTGAGTGGTTCCATTTCACCACGGCCAGCGATACCCCCGAGCCATTTTCGTTCATCTATTTTGGAGATGCCCAAAACGATGTTCGCTCAAAGTGGTCGCGTGTGATTCGCGAAGCTTTTAGAGACGGCCCGAAGGCAAAGTTCATGATCCACGCCGGTGATTTGATCAATAATGCCGAGTCCGATGCCGAGTGGCAGGAGTGGTTCGAAGCCGGTGCGTGGATGAATGCCATGGTGCCCAGCGTCGCGGTGCCTGGAAATCACGAGATGGCAAAGATCGACGTATTGAGCCGAAAACTTTCTCATCACTGGCGACCACAGTTTGCGTTCCCGGAAAACGGCCCTGAAGGAGTTGAAGAGACCTGTTATACGTTCGTTTATCAGGGCGTGCGAATCATCGGAATGAACAGCAACGAGAAGCCGCTGGAGCAGGCGGAGTGGCTGGACAAGGTGTTGACTGAGAACAAGGAGCAATGGGTTGTCTGCACCTTCCATCATCCCATGTTTTCTACGGGCAAAGATCGCGACAACGCCGGACTGCGTGCCATCTGGAAACCCGTCCTCGACAAGCATCGTGTTGATCTGGTCCTTCAGGGACACGATCACACGTATGGCCGAACAGGGCTTGAAACTCCGCTGGGGCATGTCAACCCCGCGACGGGATTGACGGCCAATGACATCTTTGCTGGAACTGTTTATGTCGTCTCCGTGAGCGGTCCCAAGATGTACAACCTGCAGCGACACCCGTTTATGTCGCGACATGCGGAGGACACTCAGCTGTATCAAATCATTCACATTGATGGCAACAAGCTGCATTTTGAAGCTTATACAGCCGTAGGAGAATTGTACGACGCCTTCACACTTTCTAAACATGAGGGTGCGATCAATCAGCTGACCGAAGAGGTTCCTCAGACTCCCGAACGCCTTCGTCCTCCGGTAGTTGCGGAACCTGCAAAGAAGGCATCTGCTGCTCTAAAGTAACAATTACGGCGAGCGTCTGCGATTAGCCCTGTGTTTCGGCAGTAACTCACACGGAGGGCTGAAGCCCAATGGAAGTCGATTTGCGATTATAGTAGCCATCACTCTCCGAGTGATGAATGCCGACGGCTGCGTTTTGCGGCCTTCGTCACTCGGAGAGTGACGCCTACTTTGTCAAATCGAGTCCCCCTGGGCGGACGCCCAGCCGCTCGCCTGTTTTTTGAAGACTGGACTGTTTCTGCTCTCATCTGCATTTCAGAACCCCAATACAGCGTCTCGGGATACAGCACGCATTCGTTTTCACTCCCTGCTTTGTGGACGAATTTCAGCGGTTCGGAAAACAATATAGAAGGTTAAAATGCCAAATCCTGCTCCTCCATCTGGACAAAACAAGGACATTTATCCGAGAATCGGCAGCGCTGCTGAACTTTGACGAGTGGTGGATCTGCAAACTATTGCATCGCGACGACTCCTGCATGTGACTGCAAATCGTTGCTCTGTAAAGAAATACTGAGTCCAGCGGCCGCATTATGGATGGAGCAAGTTCCGTGAATCCCATAACATCTGAAGCTGACAACGATCCGTTCAAGGACAGGCTCACAGACGGACTTCTTCAGGGAACGAGTCGAACATTTGCATTGGCGATTCCGCTTCTGGCAATCGAGCGGCGACGACAGATTGGCCTTGCGTATTTATTGTTTCGAGTTGCCGACAGCATTGAAGACGCCCCGGACGCTGATGTCGCTTCCAGGATTCGGTTGCTGACGACATTTTTAAACGCCGCAGATGTCGCTGGAAGCTGCTCTGCGAGCCCCGTTTCAGATGCAGAGATCGCCGAGCTGGCGGGACTCTGGCCATCCGAATCAGCCATCTCCGAACTTCTGCTGCACACACCTTCACTCATTGCGATGTTGAAGGCCACTTCACCGTCTGCCGCAGACATCATTTGCAAAGCGCTGAATCGAACTGTCGTCGGCATGACTCAGTTCCTCGAGGCATCCCAGATTTCCTCACGCCAGATCCAGATTCAATCCGTCAGGGAATTGCAGTTGTACTGCTACGTTGTGGCCGGAATCGTGGGTGAAATGCTGACCGATTTATTCTTGTCGCAACAGAGTGTCCCGCAATCTTCGCAAAGTGGGCTTCAGGATTTGTCCCGGGGATTCGGAGAATTTCTGCAACTGATCAATATCCTCAAGGACGTCGACACTGACGCACTCGGAGGACGCTTTTTTATTCCGAACGGGATTTCCAGAGACTCCGTTTTGGCCCTCGCTTTGAGTGCGGCGAAGGATGCCGATCGATACATTTGCATCCTTGAAGAAAATCAATTTCCGGCGGACGTGGTTTCGTTCTGTCGATTTCTTTATCTGCTTGGTGTGGGCACATTGAACTGTCTGAAACCCGGAACTCAAGAAAACAAACTGTCGCGAGAAGAGGTCATGCGACTGTTGCACTTCTCTGCGGAATCCCATCAGACCGTTGTACTGTAGGCCCCCATGGTAACGTCGACTTTTTGTCTGGCGAAGCGCGTGATTGCTGCCGTTGCTCGCAACGGACATGAGGATTCGCCATTGTGAGATTACTGCAAAACCAGCATAATCTGCTGACAGACTTTTAAAGCGCGAAGAGACGAGAACTGCAATGACAAGGATGTCAGGCACCGGAAAACACGTTTGCATTGTTGGGGCCGGTCCAGGCGGACTTGCCAACGCAATGCTGATGGCACAGGCTGGGGCGAAGGTCACGTTGTTCGAACGAGCCGACCGAGTCGGCGGCAGGTGTTCGGCGATCGAAGAAGACGGTTTCAGGTTTGATACGGGCCCCACGTTCTTTCTCTACCCAAGAGTCCTGGACGAAATTTTTCAGTCCGTTGGTCGCAACCTTTGGCAAGACGTGCCGATGACGCGGCTCGATCCTCAGTACCGACTCGAATTTGGCGCGGGCGGTCGCATTGATGCGACTCCTGATCTTAAGCGAATGCATGCCGAGATCGCGCGTATTGCGCCGCAGGACGCAGACTCGTTCGAACGCTTCATGAACGAGAATCGAACCAAACTGGAACGATTTCGTCCGATTCTGGAATCTCCGTTCAGCAGCATGCTCGATCTGTTGCGTCCTTCTGTGTTGAAGGCGGCTCCGTGGGTTCGTCCATGGCGATCGGTCGCCGACGATTTGAGCAAGCACTTCTCGGATCCTCGACTTGTCACAGCGTTCTCATTTCAATCCAAGTATCTTGGCATGTCGCCGTTTCAATGCCCGAGCCTCTTTACGATTCTTGCGTTTCTGGAATACGAATATGGCGTCTTTCATCCGACCGGCGGCTGTGCGGCGGTCAGTGAAAAGATGGCCGAGATCGCTCGTGAGATGGGCGTGGATGTTCGGCTGGACGAACCGGTTGAACAGCTGCATTTCGAAGGCCGCAAAGCCGTTGGCCTGAAGACTCGCAACGGCGATCAAATGTTTGACTCGCTGGTCATCAACGCAGACTTCGCTCAGGCGATGAAGACGCTGGTGCCCGATCGTCTGCGAAAATCCTGGACCAACCAGAAGCTGGATCGCAGCAAATATTCCTGCTCGACATTCATGCTGTATCTGGGCATTGAAGGCCGCTACGACCATCTTCCTCACCATACGATTTACATCGCAAAAGATTACCAACGCAATCTCGATGAGATCGATCGCCTGAAAGTGCTTTCCGAAGATCCTTCCTTCTATGTTCAGAACGCGTGCGTGACCGACAAGTCGCTGGCTCCAAACGGCATGAGCACGCTCTATGTGCTGGTTCCTGTGACGCATGAAAGTCCGCATGTCGACTGGAAATCGCAGACGTCGATGTTTCGCAAACGCGTGCTGCGACAATTGGAAAAACTGGGCCTGCACGATGTCGAAGAACGCATTCGCTTCGAAAAAGTCGTTACGCCAGACGACTGGCAGAGCACCTACCAGGTCTTCCGAGGTGCCACGTTTAATCTCGCGCACAATCTCGGCCAGATGCTGCACGCTCGACCACGAAATCACTTCAACGATCTTCAGCAGGTGTATCTCGTTGGAGGCGGAACTCATCCGGGAAGTGGCTTGCCAGTGATCTACGAATCGGCTCGCATCTCAGCTCGTATGATGTGCGATGCGTTGCGGCTGGAGTTTCCGGAAACGTCATCGTCGCCAGCCACATTGCCAATGGCTCCAGCCGCTCAGCGGAGGGCTGCGTGATGGGGCCAGCTGGGTTGGAAACGATGAACGGAGCGGCAGCGGTTCGACTGCGCCTGCATTCGGCCGATGCCGTCTGTGAACCTTCCGCGCGGCCGGTTGATGGTGATGAACTCGCAAACACTGTTCGATCGCAAATGAAAAACGCTCGAGCCGCGCAGGCGGACTGGTCTGAACGTCCACTGCGGGACCGTTTAAGGATTCTCACGAAGCTGCGGCTGAAAATCGCCGCCGATCCGCGGGCACTTGCGAACACGGTTGACCGTGAAAATCTTGCGGAGACGCTTGCTGCTGAAGTTCTTCCTCTGCTGGATGCGTGCCGATTTTTGGAGACTGAGGCGACTCGGATTCTTGCGGAGAAAACTGTCGGCACGCGGGCTCGTCCGATGTGGCTGTGGGGAAACTCGGTGGCTCTGCGGCCCGAGCCTCTCGGCGTTGTATTGATCATTGGACCTGCAAATTATCCACTGATGTTGCCCGGCATTCAGGCGTTGCAGGCGATCGCGGCGGGAAATGCGGCGCTGATTAAGCCCGCTGTGAATTGTTCGCAAGCCATGCAGGAATTTGTTTCGATGACGCAGTCTGCCGGCGTGTCGGAAGGCCTGATTCAGGTGCTGCCGGAATCGTCGGAAGCGGCGACGCTCGTGATTCGCGATGGTATCGACAAAGTCTTTTTGACGGGATCGGCAACAACTGGTCAGGCTGTCAGTCGTGAACTTGCTGAATCCACGACTCCTTCGGTGATGGAACTTTCCGGCTGTGACGCCGTGTTCGTGCTGGACGACGCCGATCCAGATCTTGTCAGCGACTGCCTGCTGTTTGGACTGACATTGAACAGCAGCCAAACTTGTATGGCTCCTCGGCGAGTCTTCGCAGGCGACCAGCAGGCCGACGAGATCCTGCGACTTCTGAAGGCAAAGCTTGCCGCGAGAGCTGTAGATCAGCGAAGCGCCGGCCCACCGCTGAACCCAAATGGTGGGCCGGCGCTCGCGTTGCTCGCTGGTCCCACCCTACAAGTCTCCAGCTCGCAACGTGCACTCAGCCTTGCCGCTGTGAAGATTCGCGAAGCTCTGTCTGGCGGAGCTGAGCTGGTCTCTGGGTCTCTGACGGAAGGTAACTCGCCCGAACTGTCCGGCGTCGCCATTTTGGACCATGTCACGTCGGCCATGTCCGTTACTCAATCAGACATTTTTGCACCGGTGTTGTCATTCATCCGCGTTGAATCCGACATTCAGATGCTTCACGAAAACGCGAATTGCCCCTACACACTCAGCGCCACGGTGTTTGGTTCAACCGCACGCTGTCAGCAATACGCTCGCCGCATCCAGGCGGGGTGTGTGGTGATCAACGATTTGATCGTGCCAACTGCTGATCCGCGAGTTCCCTTTGGAGGTCGCGGAATGAGCGGCCATGGGATGACTCGCGGCGAAGCGGGATTGCTGGAGATGACTCAACTGAAGGCGATCGTGGCAGCTCGCCGCTGGTTCAAGCCGCATCTGCATTCGCCAACGGCAGCGGATGCAGACGTTCTGGAGCAGCTCATTCGGCTTGAGCATTCTGCAAGCCCGCTGCAGTCGCTGATGGCGGTGCCAAAGATGATTAAAGCAACGATGGAACAGATGAAGATCAGGCGAATTCAGCGCAGGTAATGGACCAAAACGAAAATGCCCGTCGGCGGAGCGGCCAACGGCGTGGACGTAAGGCGAGCGGGGGATGTTAATCCCCTGATTTGTTGCCAATGATGCGAAAATCAGGGCACTTACGTACCCCGCTCGCCGGCTGGATTACGATTTTTGAATTCAAGAAGGAACTCAATCATGAAGACCCAATCAGACGTCATCGTTATCGGAAGTGGACTGGCCGGGCTGGCCTCCGCATGCACTTTGGCCGCGCGAGGATACTCGGTTACGGTTGTTGAAAAGAACGAATGGCTCGGCGGAAAAGCCGCTCAACTGGAAGACCGGGGCTACCGCTTCGACATGGGGCCCACAATCCTGACGCTGCCTTCTGTCCTGCGACGAGTCTTCACGGAAGCTGGCCGAAAGCTGGAAGATTATCTGGACATGGTGCGACTCGATCCGCAATGGCGGTGCTTCTTTGAAGATGGCAAACAGTTCGATCTCGTCGAATCGTTGCCTGATATGAAAACCCGTCTCCGTGACTTCACCGGGACCGACAAGACCGGCAACGGCTACGAAAAGTTCATGACGATTTCGAAGCAGCTGGACAAAGTGTCCAACAAGTTCTTCTTCTGGAAAAGCGTCGGTGGAATCGCCGACACGATGAACGTCAAAGAATCATTCTCACTAAATGTTCTGCGCGATGTGATGAGCCTGCGATTCGGTCGCACGGTAGCCGGGTTGGTGCGATCTCACATTCCCGACGCACGAATTGCTCAGATGATCGATCACTTTACGCAGTACGTCGGATCATCTCCGGAAGCATCGCCGGCCGTGCTCTGCGGGATCGCTCACATGCAGACGAACGAAGGGATCTGGTATCCGATGGGCGGCACGCGAGCCGTCCCGGAAGCTCTTGTTCGACTCGGTCGCGAACTTGGAGTGAAGTATGTCACCGGTCATCAGGTGAAGTCGATCGATTCGCAGGCAGATCGAGTCACCGGCGTGACTCTGGACAATGGCGAATCATTGAAAGCGGCAACGGTCGTGTCGAATTCCGACTGCGTCCGAACGTGCGAAGAGCTGCTGCCAAAGAAAGTGGCTGACAGGTTCATGTCGAAGCGAAAGTTCGAAGCCGCATGCTCAGGAGTCGTCCTGTATCTGGGCCTGCGAAAAAAATACGACCACATTCTGCATCACAACTTTGTGTTCAGCAAAGACCCGCATGTGGAGTTCGATCAGATCTACAGCAAGGGCGAACCGGCGGCCGATCCGACATGTTACGTCTGTGCTCCATCGTTATCCGGTGACAAAGTAGCGCCCGGAAGCGGCGAAGCGATGTACATTCTGGTTCATACGCCATACCTTCGAAAGCATCATGACTGGAGCAAGATGCTTCCTGGGTATCGCAATGTCATCATTGACAAGCTGAAGACAACAGCCGGCATGGAAGACATCGAAGACCGCATCGAAGTTGAGCACTCACTGACGCCGGCCGATATTCATCGCCGCTATCACGTGCTCAACGGAGCGATCTACGGATTGGCGAGCCACGGTCGATTCATGGGAGCCTTCAAGCCCGCAAACCGCGTTTCGGAAATGAAGGGTTTGTATCTTGCCGGCGGGTCGGCTCATCCCGGTCCCGGCATGCCCATGGTCATGATGTCCGGCTGGATCGCTGCGGACACCGTCGATCAGGATCTGCGTGGAACGGGGACGGATTCGCAGCAAGACCGGAAATCCCGTGCTGCGTGATTGTTCATCTTCGTTTAACCCGTGGCCGACAGGCCAGGTTTTTACTCGGCCTGGCCTGTCGGCCACGGGTTAAACGATTAATTCCATTCACACCTTTTGACAAGAGTCGCATTCGCATGTCGAGTCTGGCCTCAAGAATCCTGAACTGGGGCTTTCGTCAGTACGTTCGTCGTTTCGTGCGCAAGAACTTCAACGCTGTCCGAGTCGCCGGGCGTGATGTTGTTGAGTCATTGCCTGACAAGCCGGTCGTTTGCTTCATCAATCATCCCGGCTGGTGGGACCCGATGACCGGCGTGTTGATAACGAACCTGCTGTTTCCCGGTCGCAAATTCGCCGCTCCGATGGATGCCGAAGCGCTCAGGAGTTATCCGATTCTGGAGCGCCTGGGCTTCTTCTCTGTCGAACGCGACACCGCCAGCGGCGCAAAAGAATTTCTGTGGACAAGTCGTGAGCTGCTGAAAGATCCACAGACTATTCTCTGGCTCACACCTGCGGGAAAGTTTCATGATATTCGCCAGCCCGCGCCGTTCATGAATGGTCTCAGTCATCTTCTCGATTCGCAGTTCCTGGGCACAGCGCTGCCGATGGCGATTGAATACACGTTCTGGAACGAACGTTGTCCGGAGTTGCTCGTTCGATTTGGTTCACCGGTTGCCTGTGCTGAGCTGTCGACTGACCGAGACACTCGGACATTGGCACTGGAGTGGGCTCTCACGACAACTCAGGCATCGCTGGCGGAACTTGCAATCGCTCGCGATCCTGCGGCCTTCAACACGCTCACCGTGGGCCGGGCTGGCATCGGGGGACTTTACGATTTCTGGCGACGAGTACTTGCCCATCTCCGAGGTCGCTCGTTTCAGAATCGGCACAGCAACGAACCGGTGATGTCGGCAGACGTCGTCAAGGGGGAACTCACATGACCACCCCAACTACGTCGATTTTCATTTGGTCAACGCTCGGAGCCAGCGCGTTCGTGTCGGTGATGTTTTTGGTCAACCTGCTCTTCTTCCGGAAGGCGATTCGTGGGCTGGCACTGGGCGCCGCAAAAATCGAATTTCCAAGAGAGCTGGGTTATCTGAATTTTGATTCACATTTAGCGTTACCAATGTCCCAAGTCCCTTTTCCCCCGAATTCGGGGGAGAAGGTGGCCGACAGGCCGGATGAGGGGGCTTTCGAGGATGGCAACGTGCAAACCAAAGCCCCTCACCCTGTGAAATTGTCAGAAACCATGAATGTGTCTGTTCTCATTCCGGCGCGTAATGAAGCCCTGCGAATCGGTCCGCTATTGGATTCTGTGCTGGCGAGTGAAGGAGTGACCTGCGAAGTTTGTGTGCTCGACGATGAAAGTCAGGACGGCACGGATGCGATCGTGGAGGCCTATTCACGGCGACATCCCAACGTTCGTCTGTTGAAAGGCGTGCCTGTCCCTGCCGGATGGAGCGGCAAACAGTTTGCCTGCTACCAGTTGGCTCAGCAGGCGAAGTTCGATGAACTCGTTTTTCTGGATGCCGACGTCGCTCTTTTAAAAGATGCCTTGCGACGCGCGGTTACGCAACGACAAACAGCTCGCGTGGATCTTCTGAGCGGATTTCCACAGCAACGAGTCGTCACGATCGGCGAGCAGATGCTGATCCCTTTGATCCATCTCATCCTGCTGTGCTTTCTGCCGTTTGGCCTGATGCGATGGACACGCATGACCGGCGCGGCTGCCGGCTGCGGGCAATTTTTTCTGACCACAAAGCAGGCATATAGTCTTAGTGGCGGACACAGTTCGATTCGACAGTCATTGCACGACGGCATCATGCTGCCCAGAGCGTATCGAATACGCGGCCTGAAGACCGATCTGTTTAATGCCTCGGATATCGCACAGTGCCGTATGTATACTTCCTTCGAGGAGACGTGGTCAGGATTGCTGAAGAATGCCGGCGAAGGCTTTGCAAAAATGCCCCTGCTGCCTGTCATGACGGCGCTCATGCTGCTGGCGTTTGTCTGCCCGGTGATTTGCGCAGCGGCCCTGCCGATGGGTTTCATTGCGAAGGACTTCTCTGAGCTGGTGGTGGCGGCCTGTATCCTGTGCTACCTGCCTCGCGTTCTTTGCTGCCTCATGTTCGACCGTGCTTGGTTGGGCTGTTTGCTGAATCCCGTTTCGATCCTCCTGTTCCTGGTCATTCAGTGGACCGCCTGGATTCGAAAAACGCGAGGCAAAGGCGTCCAGTGGCGACAACGCAGCTACAAGGTCGCCACATCATGACCGACGCGCCCGCCATCAGCGTTGCTCCCGTGCTGACGCTGAACAACATAAAGAAAAAGTATCGGGGCCGCGAGGCGCTGAAGGGAATTTCGCTGCAGCTTTACCCGGGCGAGCTGCTGGGATTTTTTGGTCCCAACGGTGCAGGCAAGACGACGATGATTCGCTGCATCAGCGGATTGCTGAAACCGGATTCGGGAACGATTACGATGGGACTGCCCGATGACGACCCGGCGAATCCAGAACGGATCGGCCTGGTTCCTCAGAATCTGGCCGTCTATCCGGACCTGACCGTGCAGCAGAATCTGGAGATCTTTGGCCGCCTTGAAGGCATCAAAGGAAACTATTTAAAGGGACGAATTGCTGAAGTTCTGGAATGGGCCGCCCTGAAAGATCGAACGCGGTCACTTGCAAAGTCTCTCTCCGGCGGCATGCAGCGACGTCTCAATATTGCCTGCAGCATCCTGCATCATCCAAGTATCCTGCTTCTGGATGAGCCCACTGTCGGGGTCGATCCACAAAGTCGGGAACGCATCTACACGATGCTCGAGCAACTGGCTGACGAAGGCGCGGCGGTCCTGATTACGACGCATCAGCTGGAAGAAGTGGAAACTCGCTGCGATCGTATCGTCGTGATGGATCATGGGAAAATCGTGGCGGATGGAACGCTGAGCGATCTGGTTCAACAGACGATCGGTCAGCCACATCGCGTCATCCTTCGTTTTGATCGCCCATATCCCCGCCCCATTGAAGCATTTATTTTCGATGACGAAAGAACATCGGCAGTCTGTTCACTCGAATCGATGAAGGAATTGCCACAGGTTCTGGCCGTGCTCAAACGACTTGATCAAGAACCGAGCAGGATCGATGTTCGCAGCTACGGACTGCAGGATGTCTTTCTGGAACTGACGGGCAGGAGTCTGCGGGAATGATTCGGACGATCCTCCGCATTCAGTATCTTCGCCTGCGCAACAATCCGACTGAGTTGTTGCTGGTCTTTGTGATGCCCATGATCTTCTTCAGCATTTTTGCAGGCATCTTCAGCAACGGGGTTGCCACCGGGGCCGATAAAAAAATCCGCGTGGGATGGATCAGTAATCAGCCAGCCGCCGCAGTTTCTGAACTGCTGGAGTTTCTGAATTCAGACTCGTCGTTGCAATGCTCGCCACTCAATCCGAATTCAGGCAACGAAGCCGTCAGCGAAACCAAAATGTCCGCGTTGATTACGGACGCGCAAAGGTCCGGCAAGTTTGATGTGATTGTGAAACTGCCTTCCGAACTCACCAGTCCAGCGACAACCGAAAGCGTCCAGATGACCCTGGTCACCGATGGCCAGAACCCAATGGCCATCGCGATGGTGACTTCGATTGTTCGTAGCTATTTCGCTCAAAAGCAAGCATCCATCGTGGCATCTGAATTGATGGGCAAGCAATCAACTCACGACCGGTCGGGAGAACTTGCCGATTCGGGAATTGGGGGATATTCGACATGGACAGAGGACCCAGAACAGCCTTCCAGAGAATCAGGATTTGGTAAAGTCGCAACTCCTTTAGATCTCTATCGTGCAAATCAGGGAAGTGACTGGATTCAGACGGACCCAAACGGAGTCCACTCGATCAATGACCGTCCGCTTGTTCCTCAGCGCTGGGCAATTCCTCCTGAAAAAAGCGCTGAGTCTGCTCAGTTTGAAGGAGTTGCCAGCAAAGAAAAATCCATTCCTTTCAGCAACGAAGCGGTAAAAATTGTCGTTGAAAATCCGCAGGCTGCGAGCCAGGAAAATCCGCGGATAGCGATGTATGCTGCAGGGATCGCGGTTTTGTTCCTGCTATTTTCCGCAACGGGCAACGCAGCCGCATTATTGGAAGAAGCGGAGTCCGGGACACTGGATCGCATTCTGGTCAGCAGAGCCAGCCTGTTTCAGATCGTTGGCGGGAAGTGGCTCGGAATCCTCCTGCTGGGCTGTCTGCAGATTTCTGTCATGTTTTTCTGGGCTGAAATTGTTTTCCGAATTCAACTGCTGAAACACCTGCCGGGATTCTGCGTCATGACCTTCAGCACGGCCGCCGCGACCGCCAGTTTTGCGATGCTGCTGGCAACGATCTGTAAATCGCGAGCCCAGCTGAACGCTGTGTCTGTGGTGATGATACTCAGCATGTCGGCCGTCGGAGGCAGCATGATTCCTCGCTTCGCCATGAGTGACCGCATGAAAGATATTGGCCGATGGACTTTCAACGCCTGGGCGCTGGATGGGTATCAGAAAGTCTTTTGGTTTCAGTCACCGCTGAGCAGTCTTCAGACGGAAGTGACGGTACTTCTGGGAAGTTCTCTGTTGCTGGGCCTTCTGACACTTCTTCTTTCCGGGCGGTGGAAAAAAGGGTCATTCTGAAGTCGTTGACCCTGCGGGACGTGAAAGAGCAAGACCATGAAAAACTTCGTGCGAGAATTCGTGCTGCTGATTGTGATCCTCTGCGCCGGTTCGTATCTCTTCTGGAGCGGTCCTCAGGATTCGGACACCCGGAATTCGAGCCCACAGAATTTGCGATCAAAAGATTCAGGCACTGCCGAAATTCCTTTGGCGCTCAGTCCGGCCACCCCGGCAGTCGATGCAACCAGCCAGCAGCCGCTCGCAAAGAAAAACGTGCTGAGCGAAATCCCTGCCGAGCCACCGACTGCGACAGCCGCCGACACCGCGTCCACCGATGTACTCCGCACGGACACGGTGGTCCGAGTGACGGGATTGAAACCTCAGCGTAGCAATCTGCTGATCGCTGTCTTCGAATCCCCCGCCGGGTTCCCGAAATCTGACCAGAGCACAAACACAATCACGATTGAAGCTGAGGGTGAAAACATCGAGCTTTCTCTGTCGCTGCCGATCGACCATCCGATCGCGATCGCCGTGTTTCAGGATCTGGATGGAAACAAGATGATTTCAAAGAACAGCATCGGGATTCCCATCGAGCCGTACGGTTTCTCAAATAACGCCCGAGGCCTGTTCGGACCACCCACGTTCCAGCAATCCGTAGTTCGATTGAAGGAAGGGTCGGACACGCTGGAGATTGCCGTCCGATAGCCAGGCGATTAAATACGTAAACGTTCCGGGCTCTACAGAGAGGGTACGAGAATATCTGGTTTTCCCGGCTTTTGTTTTTGACTATATTCGCGTTTATTCGCGTCCATTCGCGGTTCAGATCTGTTTTCCATAGACGCTTCCAAAGTTGTTGACGTGCCGATCTGGACTCAGTTCGTCTTCACCGAATCATTCCCTGGATTCCATGCCGCGCACTTCATTTATCGGTGAACCGGATTTCATGCTGTTATAAGTTGTGCATTTTGATTCATTGTTGCCTCCTTAAAGAACTGTTCAAACGCAACTTTCTTTTCAAGGAGTATTTGCAGCTTGCTTTCGCTATACCCTGTCAACCATGTGATTACCTGATGTAATTCCTCTTTAGTGCGGCCTTTCTTTTCAACCTTGGCAAGGTAGTGTGGAGATACCGAAGCGAATGTCAGTTTGGCAATTCGTTCGTCGTGGTTTTGCACGTTCTTCATGTCTCGTTACTCGTCAATCGCTATCCGAACGACAAAGATCAGCCGGCGGCGGAGGGCGTCTCGCTGTTGTCAGGAACCGTCCTGCCGCCTTTCGGGCGCATCGCCTTGTTCGTGCTCTTCGGCTGCCATAAAGGCGTGGCTCACTCGTAACGCATGAGGCAAAGGAGAAAGCCAGAGGCAGCATTCATGTAGACCGGGGCACTACTGGAGCGGTCGTTTGGAAGAAGCGGCGTAAAGGTGGAGACAAGAAGAGCGTAGATGACCGAACGAATCGAATTACCTACTGGTCTGCCAAGGGGAATCTGGTTATTTTCATTCTCAAAAACTGCCCACGGAGTTACCCCTGAACTCCACCGACGAAAAAACGCCGCAAACCCCTGTTCAGATAGGCCTTGCGACGTTCAGTTTTTCGATAAAAAGTCGGGGCGACACGATTTGAACGTGCGACTTCCGCGTCCCAAACGCGGCGCTCTAGCCAAGCTGAGCTACGCCCCGAAGTGTTTTGACGGCCGAGGTTAATGTCGGCTGAGTCGTGACACAGGCTGCAGAAAAGAGTTCGGTAACGAAACGCTTCTCTGCGGTTGGGCGAAGTGTAGCGAGACGTTCCAGACTTTTCCAGAGTCTTCACCCTGGTTGATCGAGGAAGTTTGTAGGAGCAGGAAGATTACGCTTTCCTGCCGGCCTGAAACTGCCGTTTCCTGTTCAACTCCGGCACAAAATGCTGGAAATTACTCCGGGTCTCTAATGATTGGCGGCTGCGGTGTTGGCCGGAGCGACGGATGATGGCGGTTTTGCGTCGCTGGCGGCCTTAGGCTTGTTGAGCATCACCATGGCCATTCCTGACGCTGCCAGAACCAGACCCAAATAAAATACTGCACCCGGGGCTTCAAACTTCTTGCCGTGCGAAAAGATCGTCAGCGACGCCAAAGTATTGATAATCGGGGCTCCCGCGAAAACCAGCGGTGCCACAATCAGCGGCCCTGCAGCTCCAGCTTCCTTGACGGCAAAGATGACACACAAAGCCCCGGCGGCTCCGGAAATTCCGGCCAGCAGGCCCCATGTCAGACTCGTCGGAGCCCAGTTCAGAGCAGCCGGATTTTTAACGGTCGGGTCACCCTTCCAGAAAATGAAGATGCTGGGGATCAGAACGGCGACCAGAAAATAGGCAACCCCCACCATCAGGAAGGCTCGCAGATTGCTGCCGAGTTTGGACGTCGCGTCATGAACCAGCGGGACATAAATTCCCCACGACAATGCGGCTCCAGCAATGAAGGCGTAAACAGTCCATTTCATGTCTGACAACTTTCACAGTTTTAACGTGTTTGATGTTCAACGTATTTGATGTGGCCCGGCGAAGCAACCCGTGAACTCACTGGCAGTCCAGAGGACTCAAGGCCTGCAGACTCAGAATTGTAGGGCCATCGCAAGATTTGAAAACCGCGTCGCGTCAGAATGCGGAAACCGGGGATCGGCGCGTGAAGAAACCTCTCCCAGTCGTGCTGAGCAAACGCTGTTGACGCCCATTGATCAGAAAAAAGGTGGGCACCCGAAGCCCGGGTCATGTGATCCGAGACATAGTCGGCGTGACAGTCAGCCGGGGACAGTCCAGGTTCCCATTTGGGTTATCTGTAGGGTCAACTTGTTTTGCTGCAGACGGTTCTGGCAGAGGTTCTGCACAAAGTGCGACACCACCATACGGTCCCTGCAGCGTTCTCGCAAGCGATTGTCTCGAAAGTCTTCGAACCCGCAGCGATCTGTTTAGCCGGCAGGGACTATTCTGATTCTTCATCCGTTCGATTGGCGTCGAAAAGTTCGTTCTGAAGAGGGATCAGGCAATCCAAAATCGAACGCAGAACTTCAGCCGGTGATCCATTAGCATCCACTTCATGAATGAGGGCCGGATCATACTGCTGAAGGACGGGCGCAGTGACTTCGCGATACACATCGAAGCGGCGACGAATGATGTCTTCATTGGCGTCGTCCGTTCGGTTCTCGCGAATCGCCCGGCGCCGAATTCGATGAATCATATCCTCCTCGTCCGAGCACTTCAGATAGATCACTCGATGGATCTCAAGGTACTCCTGAATCAGTGTCACCTGGTTGACGTTGCGCGGCATGCCGTCCAGGATCAAAAGGTCTTCGCGAGGTTTGAACCACGACAACGAAACGTACGCTTCCACAGTCTTCCGCCAGATGCGGATCGTCAGATCGTCCGGAACCAGTTCGCCTCGGGAAATGTGTTTATAGACCTCCCGACCGTTGGGCGATCCAATATCAATCGACCGGAACACATCTCCTACGGACAGATGAAAAAAACCAGGAATGTTGGCCAGAATTCCTCCCTGCGTTCCTTTTCCCACTCCTGGAGGACCAAACAGTGGAATGCAGCGGTATCTGGGCGTTACAGACATTTCGAATTCCTTTAAGCCCGCGGGCTTGTTGTTAAACGGACCGGTCTACCCTCCGGAATCGTTGTGGTTAGGATATCGGACTTTTGGGGGCGGAGTATGTCGTGGCAATTTCCAGGTGAACAGCGGATGACCGGCAGAAAGACGATTCCGACGCCTGTTCTCACAGGTGCTCTCCGGCGAACGCTGCCGCTGTTCATGCACAGGCCTCAGTTTTGCCGAACTGCAAAAAAACGGCACGGGTGAACTTCTGATCTTCACAGCCTGAGCCGCGGGGCGCTAGCCGCGGGTGTTTTCGTTCTGTTGTAAAGACACACACCCGCAGCTAGCGCTTTGCGGCTCACTAAATTAACAACCCCAAAGCCGCGGGTTGATCGCCTGCAAAAGAACAGCGGCAAGCGACTTGCCGCTGACGGGCCAAAGACCAATCGAGTGCCATTGGGCCGCCGGGGTCAGGCCTGGCTGAGGTGACTGCGAATTGATTCGGTGGATGGCGAATTGATAATCCCGCGTTCGGTCACAATGGCGGTGATCAGGCTGGCCGGTGTGACATCAAATGCCGGATTGTAGACGTCAATCCCGGCGGGGGCTGTCTGACGTCCGAAGCCGTGAGTGATCTCTTCCGGGCTTCGTTGTTCGATGGGAATCAGACTGCCATCCGTAATGTTCATGTCGAACGTACTGGACGGCGCTGCAATGCAAAACGGGATGCCATGATATTTAGCCAGAATGGCGACACCATAGGTTCCAATTTTGTTTGCCGAGTCACCGTTTGCTGCGATGCGGTCTGCCCCCGTGATGACCATCTGGACTCGGCCTTCTTTCATCACCTGCGCGGCCATGTTGTCACAGATCAGAGTCACCGGGATATTGCGGCGTTGAAGTTCCCATGCCGTCAGTCGAGCCCCCTGCAGAAGTGGCCGCGTTTCATCGGCAAACACATGGATCTGTTTGCCGTCAGCCGCGGCCGCAAACATCAATGACAAAGCCGTGCCATCACCGGCCGTTGCCAGACCACCGGCATTGCAATGCGTCAGCACAGACATTCCGGATGACAACAGTTGGCTGCCATGCTGACCGATGGCCGTGCACATGGCTTTGTCTTCCCGATCAATCTCACAGGCTTCAGTAAGCAGACGGTCGTGCAGGGCGACCGACGTTGTGCCTTCTGCAGCCCCGATTTCTTTGGCCAGGCGGCTCATTCGATCCAGCGCCCAGAATAAATTGACGGCGGTCGGTCGGCTGGTCGCCAGATAATCGGAGACCCCGGCGACTCGATTCAAAAATCGCGGCAGAGGCTCATTGCGATGCGTCTGACTTCCCAGTACGACCCCATAAGCTGCTGCGACGCCAATCGCCGGAGCCCCACGAACTCGCAGGGACTTGATGGCTTCCCAGACCTGTTCCACAGAACGGCAGGAAATCTCTTTTACCTGCTCCGGAAGCAAAGTCTGATCGATCAGACTGAGTGTTCCGCGAGCATCGCCCTGCCATCGCAGCGTATGATAAGTCGTTGTCATTGTTCAATCCGTTCGAACGCGTTGGCTGGCAGCGGAGGCCGTCGACTGTACGTTTTTTATTTGGTCGGCTGATGGATACCGGGCATTTGAAATCCAGCGCTGCACAGCATCAGTAATGCGGCGGCCGTTCGGAACTGGGATCGGGGCGTTCGGTGGGATCGTTCAGCATCTGCAGTTCGCCTTCAATACGTCCAAAGCGAGATTCGTATTCATGCAGCCGACGGAAGTGATTCATCAGTGAAGCATTCAGGCTGTCGATGTCGTGCTGCAGATGAGCGAGGACAGATTCGATTTTCTCAAGTCGAGATTCAACAGTTGGCTTTGATTCAGGTTCACTCATTGATTCCGATGTCCCTTATTCTTCGGCAGTCTCAATTCGACTGCGTCCCCAAGTCCCGTGATTTACCTGGCCCGCGATTTACCTTGATTGAGTCGCCGCGTAAATCAGGCCTGCTGCAATCAGGCCCATGACTACGGCAAAGGCGATTTTCCAGGCGCTGTACGGTCGCTCGCCCTGAACTTCGCCAGTGGCCGCGTTAATAAAAACCTGATAGGTTTTGTTGTGAAATTTGTAAGCCAGCAGCCAGACAGGAAGAAGCAGATGCTTGTAAGTGATGGCTTCGTAACGACTGTTGACGCTGCTTACGCTTTGAGTATCCCCGCCGATTCGCTGATGAACTTCTGCCAGGATCGCTGAATCTATCCGCTCGCGCCCCTCTTTAAAACAAGCATCAAGTTCAATGTCGTAAGTTCTCGCCATCAGACCGGCCAGCATCTGCTGATTGAAAGGAATGACCTTCAACAGCGGCCAGGGTTCCAATGCCAGCATGAAGTCACGTCGCAGGCCGGTGTTCGCCAGAACCAGCACGTCATCGAAAAATCGCTGGAAGCTGCCGCTGGCCGGATACCAGCGAGTTCGGCGTTCCGTTCGTCGATTTTTCCCATCACCGACAGTGACGTAATAATGTTCGCCTCGCTGCCCCGTGTACGCCGTGAACGTCATGGAATCGAACGTATAATACGACAGATAAATTCCGTTGAATCGCCCATCTGCACCGCTTTTGGTAAACCGCGTGGGAGCAAACCAGCGTGAGCTGATCCACAACTGCAGATTACGGCGAGCATTATTCTTGTCGATCTGAAACGGCAGAACGCCATCGACGGGGATTCGATCTTCGGCCGATTTGTGAGCGTTCTCCAACTGCACCGGCGCTGCACAGTACGGACAAAGTGTGCTGGTCAGAGTCCCATAGAATTCCACGTTGCCGCCGCACGAATCGCAATGCAGCTCACGATGAGTATTCTCAGCAGCTGCAACCGCCGGATCCCGATCGACCGTTCGCTGTCTTGCGTCTTCGCGCCACTGCCGGATCTTTTCCAGCATGGCATGGAAATCCTGCTCCGACAGTTCCTGGTCGGCGTTCTTTTCAATCTGCTTGACGTGGCCACAGAACGGACACTTAAGAGACTGCTCACCGATGTTGAATTCCAGATCGGCCCCACAGGACTCACACGGAAAGACGCGCCCTTCGCCCGAATCAAACGTGCGCCCGACTTCACCCGTTCGAACATCCCGGCGATGGATATCCAGCGGCCCGTTCGGATCCGTCGCCGGAATATTCAGGGAAATGTCCTGGTCATCAAATTCGTGGGGCATTGAAAAATTGACCCGTTGAATGCGGATAAGACTTAAAAGTTGACGCTTCGGGTGAGTCTTAAATCAACGGCCCGCTCGCGTTCCGGGAGCAAGGACCCAACGTCCGCTTTCGGGGTGTTGATTTAGTGAGCCGCAAAGCGCTAGCTGCGGGTGAGAGCCTTAAAAACACAACGAAGACACCCGCGGCTAGCGCCTCGCGGCTCAGGTTGTGATTAAATCAACACTCACCTTTGCTCCGCGCCTCAATCCGACAATGGGGGCCGCATTAGCCTGGAATTGGCGGAGGAGCTGGTGGGCCGAACGCAGCTGCCAGTTGAGGCACCTGGCTGGCCTCAACCCAGCCGGCCATTCCGGCGGTCCAGACCAGTGTTGTGGGAGTGATCTGGCCAGCGGCGATGGCAGAGGCAATCTGGTCAGGTCCGTATGGGCCCTGAGTCTGTCCGTTCACTGCAACATGCCACACGGCCGGCGGTGCAGGAGGAGCAACGCCGCCCGCTGATACGCCAGGAAATGTGCCGGGCTGCATCATGCGCCCCGCCATGGCGACTCCGATTCCAAGGCCCAGGCCAGCGCCCGCGCCGTCACCGGCTGAGTTGTCGGCGGTGAGTGCCTGACCCATCTGATACTGCTGAAATTTTCCAAGGTCGCCGATGACACCGATGCTGGTGCGGGTATCGAGCGCTTTCTCAACTGCTTCGGGCAGTGAGATATTGACGATCACAAGCTGAGGCAGTTCCAGACCGTATTCGTCGTCAATCTTTTCCTGAACGGCTTTGCGCAGGACTTCTCCGAATTCTGAATACTTGGTCGCCAGATCCAGAGCTGCAACATTTGCTTTGGCCAGCACTTCAGAAACCGTGCTGACGATGATCGATCGCAGCAGTTCCGTAATCGCTTCGGCTCCGAATTCCTGATCGGTACCAACCAACTCTGTCAGCAGAGCTTTAGGATCAACGGCTTTCACCGCATACGTCCCGAAGGCTCGAATGCGAATCGGCCCGAATTCCGGATCGCGCATCATCACGGGGTTAGGCGTTCCCCACTTCAGATCAGTCAGTTGCTTCGTGCTGACGAAATAAACTTCGGCTCGAAACGGACTGTTGAAGCCATACTTCCAGCCGGCAATCGTGCTGAAAACCGGCAGGTTGTCAGTCTTCAGCTCATAGTTGCCCGGTTCGAAAATGTCGGCAACCTGGCCGCGATGGACAAAAATCGCTTTCTGGCCCGGACGAACAATCAGCTGAGCGCCGTTTTTGATCTCATTCTGGTAGCGCGGAAACCGCCAGACGAGGGTGTGCCGCGAATCATCCACCCACTCAATGATGTCGATCAATTCGTTCCGCAACTTGTCGAACAACCCCATTACCAGACTCCAGGACAGGATGTAAAGAAGAGAGAAACGGCCCAGCTTTCTGTGACTGGACAAACGCCATTTTCGACCGATGGCCAGCATTTACTCAGCAAAGTCTACACAAGTTACCGCTGAGTCCACTACTGCGACCGATTCCCCAATCGATTTTCTGTTCCGTGAGGGCTTCGGTCAGGATTCCTTGAGCTCGCTGGCGACTTGCCGCACGAACAACGTGATTAATGGCTCGCCGGATCATAGAATCATGTATTCGCGGCCATTCTGCCGGGAACTGACTGGTCGGGTCAGATAGAATGACAGACCAGACGCGTACATTCAAAACTTCCTGAACGGGCTCATGAGCACACCTTCACCTTCTCATTTCACGCTGACCAGCAGTTCCATTTCGGCCACTCTTTCGCAGCCAATCAGCAGTTCGCTGGTCGCGATTCGGCCTCAGACGGTTTCTATTGCCGAATGCTGTCAGCAGGCGTTTTTAAATCCGCTCGGGTTTCCGGAGCTGGTCCGCTGCGTCGTGCCGGGTGATCGAGTTGTTCTGACGGTCGATCCCGAAACCGTGTTCGCGGCCGAAATTATTGCGTCCGTCTGGGAGCAATTGCAGACCGTTCCTGACGGTGGCGTGACGCTGACGCTTCTGTTTCCGGAGGACCACACGGGTGGTGGATGGCAGTGGTTGCGAGATCAGTTGCCGCTTCATGTTCAGCAGCAGATCATTGTCCATGTGCATAATCCGGCGGACTCCAGCCAGATCAGTTACATCGCCAGTTCCGGGGGCGGCGAACGAGTCTATCTGAATCGCCTGCTGTCCGATGCGGACCTGATTATCACTGTCGGCACGATTGCGTTCGACAGCCTGTTGGGTTTTCGAGGCACCTCAAGTCTTCTTTTTCCGGCGTTTTCCGATGCCGCCACTTTGCAGTCATCCGCGTCGCAGGGGCATCCGGAACTGACGCCCGAACAGCAGCGGCCGTTTCGTGAGTTCGTTGACGAAGTGGGCTGGTTGCTGGGGACTCAGTTTACGGTTCAGATCGTTCCCGGTTCGTCCGGCTGGCCAGCCGCGATTCTTGCGGGACTGCCGGAGGACGTGATGACTCGCGGACGGGAGCTGGTAGAAAGTCTCTGGCGAGTCAACTTAGAAGATCTGCTCGAAGGAGTTGTTGTTTCAATTCCCGGAGGAGCAGCCTTCGGTTGGAAACAACTGGGCCTGGCTCTTGAGCAGGCGTCCTCGATCGTGCAGCAGGGTGGTCGAATAATCGTCGTGGCAGATCTGGCAGTTCCCGATGGACCGGCCTCGACCATGCTGCGACGGTGCCAGGATCCGGAAGAACTTTTGAGGCCGCTGCGTCGTGAGCCGACGCATGATTCCACCGAAATCGCGCAGCTGATACAGGCTCAGCGACGGGCTCGTATTTATCTACTGAGCAGCCTGCCGGCAGAGACCGTGGAAGAATTCGGAATGATTCCGGTGGCCGATTCAGCCGAGCTGCAGCGACTGGTAAGTTCCATCAAAGATTGTCGGGTGATTCCACTGGCCAATTTTGCATGGTGCGAAGTCAAGGGCTGAGTGCCTGTCGCAGTCTTGTGAGAGCGTTAAGATTCGAGCAACCGGTAAATTCAGAATTGAGTGGGAGTGCTGATTGTGTCTGAAGTTCTGCGTGAAAAACTAACTCCGATTCTTGGTCGAGTTCCCAGTGGTGTGTTCATTCTGGTGGCTGGCGACGGCAACGGTCGCAAAACCGGATTGCTGGCAAGCTGGATTCAGCAGGCCTCCTTTGAGCCGCCTCAGGTGACAGTCGCGGTGAACAAGTCGCGTTATCTGGTCGATTGGCTTCAGGCAGGATCGCTCGTCACGATCAATCAGATCGCGAAGGGCGAAAATAGTTTATTCAAACATTTCGGCAAAGGTTTCGATCCGGATGCGGACGCGTTTGAGGGCGTTGACCGTTTAGACGGTCCATCCGGTCTGCCTCTGCTGAAAGCCGCCATGTCGTCCATGGAAGGCGTCGTCTCCGGACAAATGGAATCCGGCGACCACATGATCTTCCTCGTCACGCTCACCAATGCCGTGGCTCATCGCGATCCGGCTCATTTTGAGCCGTTTGTTCACGTGCGAAAAAATGGATTCAGTTATTAGGCCCCTCACCCAACGCCGTTAAGGATTTTTGTAGCCGGATTCGTGAGAATTCGGGCATTCGCCAGGAAACGATTCCGAAGGCTCACGACTTCGGCTACGAAACCCCGCCTTCCGAAGTCTCACGACTTCGGCTACGAAACCCCACTTGTCGTTGTTTGCAGAACGAACAGCGACTTTGGAACCACCATGCTCGGCAGTTTTGTAGCTTGCTGGCAATCGAGAGGATCATGGGTAAAACTCCGCACTAGTGCTCGGCCTGACACAAGTCGACTTCCTTCAGAACCTGCCACGACACAAACACACAAAGGTGATTCATGGTTCGTTGTCGCTTTGCCGCGCTGCTGGTCGGCCTTTTTCTGGCGGCAGTTTCGCTGCTCAACGAGACCGCTCAAAGCGCCGACCTTGCAACGGCGGTGCAGCCGCTGATTGATGCGTATGAGGGAAAAGTGGCCGTCGTCATACGGCATCTGGAAACGGGAGAACAGTTTGTCTGGCGTGAAAACGAGATCCAGCCGACGGCCAGCCTGATCAAAGTGCCGGTGATGGTTGCCGCGTCTCGAATGGCTGACAAGGGAGAGCTTGATCTTGCGAAACTCATCACGCTGAAGGACGAAGACAAAGTTCCAGGCTCGGGAATTCTTACCGGGCATTTCTCTGCAGGACTGACGCTGTCCGTGCGAGATGCCATTCGGCTGATGATTCGTTATTCCGACAACACGGCAACAAATCTCGTGGTCGATCAGATCGGTCTGCCCACGACCGCCGCCACAATGGAGTCTATGGGGTTTACTGAAACGAAGCTGAATTCGAAAGTGTATCGCGGCGACACAAGCATCGCTCCTGAACGAAGCAAGATATACGGTCTGGGCAGCACAACGGCTCGTGAAATCGTTGACCTGCTGCAGCAGATTCAAAAGGAGACGGCCGCTTCGCCCGACTCCTGCAAGGCGATGATGGAGCATTTGTTTGCCTGCGAGGACAAGCTGATGATCGTGAGCCAACTGCCGCCGGGGACCAGGGTGGCTCATAAGACCGGCGCTGTGAATGAAAGCCGATGCGATGCCGGAATCGTCATGGGTCCACAGGGTCCTTTCGCCATCTGCGTGCTGACCACGGAAAACAAAGATCGCAGCTGGAAGGACGACAATGCTGCGTATTCGCTGATCGGCAGCATCGCGCGAGCCGCGTTTGATCACTTCAATCCGGAATGGCTGCGGAAAGGTCCCGATGAGCCGCCGGAACTAAAGATCGGCGCATTTGGAACGCGCGTTGAGTACCTGCAGAGAACGCTCAATGCACGCTCGGAGCCTTCCCCCGGGCTTGGTGTGGACGGCGATTTTGGCCCGGCGACTGAAGCCGCGGTGAGAAGGTTTCAGGAAGCCAGCGGTCTGCCGGTGACCGGGATTGCGGATGCGGAACTGTGGACCAAAGTCGGCCCGATTATGGAAGAAGCTGTGGTCGCCAGTCCAGATATTATCAATGCCGAAGCACTGCCTAAACTTCCGATGGAACCTCTGGATGGCCCCCCGTTCGTCTCCAGCGATGCATGGATTGTCGTTGACGCAGCGGATGGCTGCGTCATCGGCGGCCACGACGCAGAGACGCCTCGCGATTTCGCCAGCACGACAAAAATCATGACGGCCTGGCTGGTCCTGCGCCACGCGGAACAGAACCCGGAGATTCTGGACGAAACGCTCACGATGTCCGTTCGAGCCGACGAGACTCAAGGATCAACCTCTGACATTCGCGCTGGCGAAACGGTGCCGGTGCGGGAAGCTCTGTATGGTCTGATGCTGCCATCGGGCAATGACATGAGCGTCGCGCTGGCCGAGCATTTCGGAGCTCGGCTGACTCCGTCTGCGGACCCATCTGCAAATGCATCCGCCACAGATCCGCTTGGTCTGTTTATCAGTGCGATGAATGCCGAAGTCGTTCGTCTTGGCATGCCGAAGAGTCATTATAGTAATCCGCACGGGCTGACCGAAAAAACGCATCTGTCCAGCGTGAGCGATCTTGCCATCCTGGCTCGCGCGACAATTGGGAGTGAGTTGTTTCGAGCGTACTCGTCGACTCGCCAGCGAGGATCTGTCGTGTACGGGCCGGGTGGCTATGCCAGGAATGTGCTCTGGAAAAACACCAACGAGCTGCTGGGCACAGAAGGCTATGATGGGATCAAGACGGGCACCACCGACAAGGCCGGTGCATGTCTGGTGTCGACGGGCGAACGTGACGGCAAACGACTGATAGTGGTCGTGCTGGGTTCGGCGGCATCGGAATCGCGATACACCGATTCGCGAAATCTCTATCGCTGGGGCTGGAAACAGCTGGGGGAAAAGTAGCCTGCGAGAACGCTGTCCCTGACTTGTAACGGAACGCGCCCAGCGTTTCGAATTGCTCGCGCCTTACACAGATTATACATGAAACACAGGCGTCGAAAGCCCTGGCGGCTTTCGCTACGTGAGTGCGGGTGCCTGTTCCGCTTTGTGCCGCTTTTTAACTGGCGCAGGAGTGGTGCAAAGTCGATATGAACCCCCGAGATGAACTCGGGGGCGTTCGAGCCAATGCCACTCGATTTAGACAAAGTAGGCGTCACTCTTCGAGTGACGAAGGCCGCAAAACGCGGCCGTTGGCATTCATCACTCGGAGAGTGATGGCTACTATAATCGCGAATCAACTGCCGTTGGGCGTTGGGGGCGGGGACGATTTCCGAGGGGCGAAATATTTACGGAACGATCTCGGTACCGACGCCGGTGTCGGAATAAATTTCCAGCAGAACGGAGTGCAGCATTGATGCGTCGACGATATGCACTTTGCGGACTCCTGCGTCGAGAGACTCCAGAGCCGCCTCGACCTTCGGCACCATCCCGCCGGCAATTGTGCCGTCTGCAATCAAAGCACGCACCTGGCTGGCGGTGACGTGCGACAAACGTGACTTTGGATCTTTGATGTCCGTCAGGATGCCGGGGATGTCACTGAGGAAAATCAGCTTCTCCGCAGACAACGCCTTCGCAACCGCGGCAGCCGCGGTGTCGGCGTTAACATTCATGCGATGTCCGACTGGACTTAACGCGATACTCGGAATGACAGGAATTGTTCCGGTCGAACACACTCGCACCAGCGTGTCCACGTCCACTTCCGTCACATGACCCACATGCCCAAGATCCACGGGATTACCGTTCTCATCCTGGAGCGTAAGTTTTTCCGCGGTCAGGACGTTCTCTGTGCCGTAATGCAATCCGGTCGCACGCGCTCCGTTGCGATTGATGCGATCGACGACCGATTGACAGATATCTTCCACGAGAACTCGTGAGGCAATCTGCAGCGTCTGTCGGTCGGTGTAGCGTCGTCCGGCGACAAAGCGCGCTTCTATGCCAGCAGCGTTCATTGCGGAGCTGATCGCTTTGCCTCCGCCATGCACAATCACCGGCTTCATTCCGACAGTGGCCATGAAGACGACATCGGTAAGCAGACTGTTGACGGCGGAGACATCATCCAGAGTACTGCCGCCTAGTTTGACGACGACATAACGGCCGCGAAATCGCTGAATCCAGCTGAGCGCTTCAATCAGGACTTTCGCTTTGCGAATCGCTTCTTCCATCAGAGTTCCGTTGTTGCCATGGAGTTTACTTGTCGTGAAACTGTCGATTCTACGTTTGCAGCCCGGCGATTCAACGTGACTGGCGGTACTTCAGACGAGTTTATCACTGTTGCCAGTCGCCTGACTGCGATTTCACTTCCGGCGATTCTTGTCCTTGTGAGTATCTGCGGACGTCAATGGTTCGACTGTCAGCCGGTGAAATCGATAACGGCAATCATACGCCCCCAGAAAGACGGTCTTGTCATTAGGCGTCTTCCAGTAATCGGAGAGAGACAGCTGACTGGCGGAACCCTGCCAGTTCACAATCGTATGCCCGTCGACCGACATTGTGATTTGTTTTTTTCGCACTGTCATCGTTACCTGCGACAATTGGTTTCGGCGGAACAGCGCGCCGGTAAATGTGGTCTCATTGCCCACATTCTGTCCATCGATATTTTCGATCGCGCTGAGAAACCGGCCGCCTTCGGAGAATGAGAACAAAGTGGCAAAACGCTGACCATCGCTGCGCTGGCCGAAGATCAGGCCGTTGGGTTCATCAAGCGGTTCCACAATCGCAACGACGCGATAATCGCCCTCAGGCAGATACGGCAATTCAATGCGCGCCCCGTGAGCATTTGGACTGAGCAGCTTGCCGCCTTCCTTAGTCCATTCACCCTCGCTCCAGGCCGTGGCAGGATCAACGAGCTGCAGCAGATCAATTTCCTGCCCCGTCAGATCACGCGACCCGGTCAGCAGTAAACTTTGAGAACTGTCAGTAGTCATTAGATCAGGGGGCAGCACGGCAGGTTCCGGGGCTCGGGATTTGTCCTGACGCACCTGCAGATAACCCCACAGCTCTGCCGTTGCTCCGTCTTTCAAAACCGCATCGACGCGATAGCTGACCGGCGTTTCGCGTTCGAACGTTCCCAGCGTGGCGATGTCAGGAGCGTCGCCTTTCCACGATTGAACGGCTTCCATCCACGGGCCATCAAGAGCGGTCTGAAATCGAACTCGCAGCGATTCGACTTTTGCATCGTTCGGCCATTGGAGTTTCAATCCGGCCGCCTCGCCGGGTTGCGGCATTATGGGTTCCGGGATGGCCGTGAACGTGGAGAACAGTTCCGATTGCTTATCCTCCGTCACAGCCTTTGGTTCCCAGCCCAGCCGAACCTTTTGTTCCTGATTCACGAACGATTCACTGATCCAGCCCACGTACTGGGCCAGGCTCATCACCGAATTATCGCCGGGTTCCGGGTGAGGTAAACCAACGGTATGTCCGCAGCCTTCGTGATACACAACACAATCGGAACCGCGATAAGGAACGCGCCATCCGTCGGCGCTCACGAGACCCCAGCCGACGCCTCGATCGGCCAGATACGTCGCTCGTGCACCGCCCGCAGTTGCCCCGGGAAAATGTTGACCATTAGTTTCGTTGCCTTCAAAAACGAACGCGCCGTCAGCAGGCTTCAGGCGATAAAAATCATCCAGCGGCTGCCAGTTGATGTCGCTCAAAACCAGCAAAACTGGAAACGCTTTTCGTTCACCCTCGGCGAAGGCCAGCACCTTTTCAGACTCCCGCACGGTGCGAAAAAAAATCGCATCCGCATCGCCCTGCCGTAGACTCGCAGTCGTGAAAGCAGACATGAGCGGTTCGACATGCACAACGGTCTGGAGTTCCGACTGGCCTTGAAACTCGCGAGCATGAAACTGTTCGATGCGCTTGCAGAAATAGTCAATTCGATCACGCCAGTCCTTCAGCGGTTTTCGATCGGAAGGCACAAAATAGACGACCGTGACTTCGATCTTCGAAGTGTCATATTTGCCATCCCAGGTCCTGGTGCCAGCATCGCAGACGACGCATGTCAGCAGAACCAGCAGCAGTGAAAATCCAGTTAGCAATTGTTTCATGGAATTGCCTGATCCGCAAGTAAGGGAAAGTAAGTACCGGTGGTAAGTTTTGTCGTTTAACCGTCAGCCGAAGGCGCACGTTTTCATACACTTTGCCACCGCCTACGGCTTGCCGTTAAACGAATTATGATCAGTTCCCGTTCTCTTTTGGCCCTTCAGAATTGGGCGTTTCTGCCGCTGGGATTTCAGCCGTTGATGGCAGCTGCAGAATCCACTCACGCATCAATTCGATGGCTGGCTCGTCCGGGATGTTAGTTCCGATTGGCGGCATCTGCCCATGGCCGCGGCGCTGAATTCGCTGAAACAGCAGTGAGCGTTCCGGAGCTCCAGGCGCCACAAGACGCGCATCCGAGATCCCAAAGTTCGTGTGTACCGGAGGGGCGTCGATTAATCGCTGCGCTTCCGGCTTCGCATCAACTTCCACTGAAAACTGCGCGTTGCCACCACCGGCTTCCACGTGACAGTTGGCGCAGTTGGCATGCAGGTACGCAGTCGCCCGTTGTTGAAGGTCAACGGAAGCGTCAAATGGATCGGGAAGTTTTGATAACTCTTCGATCGGTTTTGGCAGAGCCGCCTTGAAGAAGCCCAGTTCCGACAGCATCTGCAGCTGATTCACTTTTTCCGACCCATAATCATGACCTCGGTTCATCTGATTTTCTGAAAGTCCCAGCACGTAGTTCACCGCACGTGAATGGCAAACCATACATTCGGCTCGGCTTGGATAATGCCACGTCTGTTTGCGAAGGCCGCCCTCCGCCGCGGGATCAGCGATCTCAAAATCCACGTCCGTTCCCGGCGAGTCGATCAGTTCGGCATCTGTCTGTTCATCGTTCCATTGATACGAATAACCAACCCACTCATTCTGCTGGCGAACCATCAAACGCGTTTCGATCCAGCGCCGTGTTTCCGGCCGACCGGCCTCACGTTCCAGAGCGAAGCTTTTCACAAGCACGGAGCCGTTTGGAAAGTTCCACCCGCGAGTCGTCGTGTAGTCGATTTTTTCTTCGCCCGGCACAGCCAGCCATCGCTCCTTATGAGCCCCATCAGACCAAAACTGCACGTTCACAGAATAGGGAATCACCGATGGCAGCATTTGATGATCGGGGACAGAGGCGAATAGGCCGGTCTCACTCAGTTTGCGAGGAAACTCAGTTGGTTCCTGCGGCGGAGCTGGTTCCATCCGATAAAATCCGCCCGCATGATCGACCACCAGCAGATCACCGCCGGCCGTCGTTCCAAAGCCGGCAATCTGAAGTGTGGTGTCGGCCAGCTCCTGATGAAACGTGGCCTTCGTTCCATCGTGACGAATGCCCCAGATCTTGCCGGTGGAATAATCTCCATAGATAAAACAGCCGACCAGATCAGGCAGCTTCGAGCCGCGATACACGACGCCCCCGGTCAGGCTTCTGGATTCCTGATGATGATGTTCGGCCGCGGGCGGAGTAATCAGTTGAGGCCCTTTCGGTCGCTCAATATAAAACGGATGGCTGCCTTCCTGAACACTCCACCCGTAGTTTTCGCCTTTTCCGATCAGATAGACCTGCTCCCACAGATCCTGTCCGTTTTGTCCGACCCAGAGCTGATTAGATTCATGGTCGTAATCCATGCGCCAGGGATTTCGAAATCCATACGCCCAGATTTCCGGGCGGGCATCGGGAACATTGATAAACGGGTTGTCGTCGGGAATTGAATAAGCCTTATCAGCATTCGGATGATCGACATCCAGACGCAGCATCACGGCCAGCAGATCATTCAGGCCCTGCCCGGTCACAAGTGTGTCGCTGTCACTGGTGCCATCGCCGGTTGGACAATAGAGATATCCATCCGGACCAAAGGCCAGGTCGCCACCGTTGTGTCCGTTGGAATCCCATTCCAGGATCACCAGTTCGCTGTCAGCAACGATGCCACCGTCCGGGGTTCTGTCGACGGTAAAACGAGAAATACGATTCTGCTTATTGGCCTCCGCCATTGGCCCGTTCGATATAAGATAGAGATGACCGTTCTCACGATACTTCGGATGAAAACAGAATCCGTAAATCAGACGATCGAGCGGCAGAAGCGGCTTGCTGGAATCGGCATCCTCACGATCCTGAAAGACTCGCAAGCCCCCCGGCTCTTTCCAGTCGCCCTTGTGATCGATGTAGAAAATTCGATCGCTGCCCGGTTCTGATCGAACATAAACGGGCGCAAAGAGCGGCAGCTTTTCGTAGGCGCGCGTCACACGGAATGGCAGCGGTGGATCAGGCGACCCAAGGACTCGAGATTCGGTCCAGGGAATCCTGGTGCGTTCTGCCGCCAGCAGCGTTGAAACGCACAGGCTCGGCAGCAGCGTCATCAGCAGAACAAGGAGTGTGCGTCCTGGAAATGTTGTCCGGTGGTCTGGTCTCTGCAGTCTCATGAATGGTCCCCGATGGCTGAGTTCACATGAACGCTCGGAACGCTCCTGAACGAAGACTGTCGCCGATTCAGGAAGCGTCGTCAAACTGCACCTGTGTGAATCAGGGAATCAATCGCATCGGCGGAGACTGCGGTTGCAATCTGCGGAAGTGTGACTAAAGTGCCAGCTCATCACAGGATGGCGTTTGTCATCCCGTGATGAAACAGTTCAGGTGCTCGCGGGCAATGAAAACGTTCAATCATTGCGGGTGCGAGTGAAAAGGGAAGACGGTGACCGTTCAATCGGAAATCCGTCGCGGTCCCGCCGCTGTAATCGAGGACTGGTGCTGCATGCTGTCACTGTGAACACTGTCGAATTATCGGCGGGTTTCATGGGAAGACGCAGTGTCCGGGTTGATTCGAGAGCCAGAAGACCTGCCTGAAACTGTTGCGGACAGACACTTCGTGGAAAAAGCGTCGTCGGCAGGAACAGTTCCCTCGTTTTCAATCCCGGCGGCAGTCTGGACACGCGTCCGCTGCCATGCACAGCATCGACAGCCGAAGCCCCGCGTGGCTTGGCTAAACCTGATGTCGGGATTGTCACAACCAGCGACTCGTTCAGCCGGTGACTCCTTTCTGCATTCATTGCACCTTCAAGGGAGTTCACACATTCATGCTCGCATCACACCATCGCCCACGCCAGATTCGTGGCTTCACGCTCATCGAACTGCTGGTGGTGATCGCCATCATTGCGATTCTTGTGGCGCTTTTGCTTCCCGCCGTGCAGCAGGCGCGTGAGGCCGCTCGCCGAACGCAGTGCCGCAACAGTTTGAAGCAGCTTGTGCTGGCCATGCACAATTATGCAGACATATATTCGGAGCACTTTGTTCCTTACGTGATTGAGGACCGTCAGCGGCTGACGTACCTGCAGACGTTTTCCGGCGGACCGGGCAAGTCGCAGTTCTGGTTTGGGACAGTGGATTACACTCAGACTGATCCAAAGCAGCAGCTGGACTTTGCCGCGGGTCCACTGAGTGCGTTTATGGAGACCAACTACGAATCCTTCCAGTGCCCCAACTTTGGGCCGTCGCAGATGGATGCTGTGCGCTTTGGTAAGCCAGCGACCGGCTTTGGCTACAACGGCCATTATCTTTCGCGGCCGGAAGGAGTTGAATGGCTGCCACCGACTTATGACGCTCAGCTAAGCCGCAAACCAGTCTGTCGAAAATTTCGCGACGTCCGCGAATCAGGTCGCACCGCAGTGTTTGCTGACAGTGCGGCGGTGAAGCTGATTGGCTTCTCGCCGATGGTTTTCAGCTTCGAAGAAAACTGGCTGCTCGATCCGCCCAGCCTGAACTTCCCCACGATTCATTTTCGCCATCTGGATTCAGCGAATGTGGCATTTCTGGATGGACACGTGGAAAGCCTGTCCTATGCCGTGCAGGTCGAAGTTCCGGGCGACAACTATTTGTCTGATGAACAGGTTAAGCTGATGGAAAAGAAGCGACTGGGCTTCCTGTCCGTCGGCAACCTGCAGGACCCGACAAAGCGTGATGAGCTTTACGATCTTGAATAAGCTGAGCCTGCATGGGCTGCACCTGCGTGAGCTGGCATGAATCACAGATACAACACAACAGCCCGGCGTGTCCCGCCGGGCTGTTGAAGATGCGAGTGCTTCGTCACGGTGCGGTTCAGAGACTGCCGGCCAGCAAACTGCCGCCGACGTAGCGCGGGATGTCAATTGCGTACTTGACGGATTCTGTAACTGCTGGAGCCGGGTCTTTTGCAGTGCAGAGTTTCAGATTGCTGAACGTCAGCCGATCCGGCGCATTTTCCGTAAACAGGTTCACGCAGATATTCAGAACTTCGCCGAGATTGCCTTCGATATTCTCAGCCACAATGCCTGCCTTGGTGGCTTCATTGGCAACGCCGGCAGGAATCATGGACATCGCGGCGCCCATGGAGTTCGCAAGTGCAAGATCGCACACGAGAACTCGACGAACGGCATTGGCATCGTCAACGTAACTGGCGACGACATGCGGTTTGTTCAGGTCAGGTCCAGGAGCCGACTTGCGGGCCTCAACCTGATTTCCGAGAAGGCACTGGATCAGTTTCTCAACAGTATTCAAAGTGGGCAATGGGTTGCTGCACACAAGTCACCTCCTGAAATCAATGAGCAAGAACTGGGGTCAAGGCGGCTTCAAAGGCGTTGGGCGTAAACGGCTTCACGATAAAGAATGCAGCACCGGCGTCTTCGGCTTCTTTTCGAACTTCCGGGCTGGATTCCGACGTAACGAAGCCAAACAGAATCTCGTTGCCATCGGCACGCAGCTTTTTCAGCAGATCGATGCCTTTCATTTCCGGCATATTCCAGTCGCACAAAACGGCGTTTGGTTTATGATCGGCAATCACTGTTAGCGCTTCGACACCGTTATTCGCCTCAACGGTTGTCAGATTGCTGATCCCGGCCTGCTTCAGAGTCCGGATGACAATCATTCGCATGGCTTTGCTGTCATCAACGACAAGTACTTTCATAACGCACTCCTGCACTTTATTAGAGAAGCTCACTCGCAAACAAAAAATTTAAATGTAAGACTCAGCGTGGCCCCGAATGTGACCTGCCAGTCAGGGTGCAATGCTTGCACTGCGATCATGCACACGCACAATCAGTGGATCGCCCTGGCAGCGGTTCGAAACACACAGGCCTGAAAAGCTGTGATCGAATGGAGCACTGCCGCTCACTTCGCCCACGCAGGGCAGTGACAGACTGGATTCGCCTTCCACAATTCCCTTCAGATTCCCGCCCACCATATTGACGATTTCGCCAACAGCATCGCGGATTTCAGCTTCCGAAAGCTCGTCTTCGCTCATGGCAAACATGTTCGCCGCGATGGAAACGGCCGTTCGTCTGGGGGTCAGAACCTGAACCAATGATTCCCAGCCGCCCGAGATTCGAATCACGGCAGACAGAGCGTCAACGTCGTCGCAGGTAAACTGCTCCGACGGCTCAAGTTCCAGTCCCAGCATTCCTGAGCAGACGTCGGTCACGACCTGCTGCAGTGTCTGTTCGTCAATAGTCATCGAAATCAGTCCTAAACTGCGACCGGCCTGAAGCAGACGGTCTTGCCTGTGAGTTCTCGTAGAAACGGAACATTCAAAGTAATGAGTGTCTCGCCGCCTCGGAGAAACAAATACCCGTCGGGACGAAGAACCTTATGAACACGATTCAGAATGCGTTCCTTCGTTCGCTGATCAAAGTAGATCATGACATTACAAAGAAAGACTATGTCATATTGTGCGGCAATGGGTCACATACTTATGAAGTTTTACGGCTAGCCTTAATTATTCGTCGCAGCTCGGGGCACGCCTGTCACTGTGTGTCCGATCGTTCGAAATATCGCAGCACCTGGCTTGCCGGAAGGCCTCGATTCACTTCAAACTGGCTGTAGATTCCATCCTACGTACGCTTCACTATTTCCTTAGACAGATCGGTCGCATGGATCTTTACATTCCAGCAGGATTCGAGCAGGATTACAGCAGCCAATTCTGGTTCGAAGAAATGACGTTTCCTGAACGCGTGGCAATCAGCTGTTTCAGGAAGTCTATTTCCACGGTGGCCAGAGGCATTTGAGGAGTTCCAGGAAAAACTGCCCGGGAATGAACTTACGTTGAATCAGAACCTGAGACAATGTTGACGGCTTGCAAACTAGCGAGCCGCAAAGGCCGCGGGCATCGAGTTCGCCCCGCGAATTCGAGTTGTAATGGCGGCGGCCAGGTCGTTGATGTTCAGCACAGATTCGGCCAGACCGGCTTCGTACACAGAGCGCGGCATGCCCCAAACCACTGAAGAGGCTTCGTCCTGAACCAGGATGCCCGCGCCGCATTTGCTCAGTGCCTGGCATCCGATTGTGCCATCGCGTCCCATCCCAGTCAGTACGACAGCCAGGCTACTTGCTCCGTAGACATCGGCCACCGATCGAAACAGCACATCAACAGCCGGCCGACATGAGTTCTCAGCCGCCTGCTGGTTCGTGCGGAGAAGTGTTTCCGTGCCTTGGCGAGTCACGACCATATGAAAGTCGCCAGGAGCAACCCACGCTTCGCCCGGACGAACAACCGCTCCGTCAAAGGCTTCTTTAACAGTCAGCCGTGAACCGCGGTCAAGACGCTCGGCCAGCAGTTGAGTAAACACGGGCGGCATGTGCTGCACAATCAGAACTGGCACCTCGAGATCCCGAGGGAGCCGGCCGATCAATTCGGCAAGCGCATTCGGACCGCCAGTTGATGCGCCAATGGCAAGGCAATTGACTGGTCCTGAACGGCGTCGAGGCGGCATTGTCGCGGCGGGCGGTGCCTTTGGAGCGGTCACCGTGAAGGATGATGTTCCCCGAGATGCATTGGCGGCACGTGAAGGCTGAACTCGTTCCGGTGGAGCAATGCCAGCGCCCTTTTCCAGACGCAGCTTGTACCTTGATCCCCACATCCGAACCTTGGGCACAACTTCCTGCTTCAGGTAGCTCATGGCTTTGTCCAGATGGCCAACACCCGTTGGCTTGGCTGCGTAATCGGTTGCTCCAGCCGCCAGAGCATCCAGAGTGGCTTCTCCGCCGCGAACTGTCAGCGTGCTGAACATAATGACGGGTACAGAATCGTTCAGCTTTCTAATCGCCTTCAGCGCTTCGATGCCATTGACAGTCGGCATGTCCACATCCAGCAGAACCACATCCGGCTTCTGGGCTTTGAAGAAGGCAATGGCCTCTTCTCCGTCCTGAGCCGCGCCTACGATTTCCAGATCCGCTTCTCGACTGAGCGATTCCGATACAATCCGGCGTGTCACGGAGGAGTCATCAGCAATCAGAACGCGTATTGACTTGGCCATAATTAGCTTCAGACCTTCCTGTAAGGGAAGATCTGCCTTATCCCTTTGAATAATCCAATTCAATGTATTTAGAATAACCAGAAGTCAAAGCGACTGGTTTGCCAGCGGTTCGGTGCAGGGCCCTGCAAAATGTCTGCCACGGTCGCTGCAGCTGGCACTGGGGCTTCTGCCCGTCACACCGACCACATCTTCTGAGCTTCCTTCTTTGACGCGGTCATCATGTCGCGGCAAACATCTGTAAGTCGGCCAACGACGCCCGGCACACCGCAGGTTTCCAGAACGTAAACGGCTTCGTTGGTTCTCAGATCATAGTTGGCGGCGTTGTCAAACCGCTGAAGATAGCTGGCCATATGGTCGGCGATGGCAGTGATCGCCACCAGACGGCGATGCTTTGTCGCAGCGGCTGGGTTATGGTGATAACGAATGACGTCCACAAATTCCGAAGGCAGATGACTTCGCTGGGCGAACCATGCCCCAGCCTCGCAATGATTGGTCCCGATAATAGCCCTTTCCGCAGCAGGTGTGTCCGATGATTCATCGAAATGCAGCGGATCGACCAGTGAGAACTGCTCCGGCATACAGACGGCAATCAGTGTCCGCCCCAGATCGTGCATCAGGCCAGCGGCAAATTCTTCGCCCTGAAACCCCGTCCCCACGACTTTGTTGACATGAATCGCCAGCATGCCCGTGAGGAATCCATGTCGCCACAGAACATCTCTGACCCACTCTTCTTCGAGAGTCAGGCCCTTCATCAGAGAAGCCATACTGGTGCTGAGAATCAGGTTGCGGCATTGCCGAAATCCCAGTCGTACAATGGACTGCTGCAGCGTGATGATTGGCGGACCGCCGGAGGTAAACAACGCGGAGTTTGCCATGCCCAGGATGTCGCCGGCCAGCTTGGCATCACGTTCCACAACGGCCACAAACTCTCTGATGGAGCATTCCGGGTCCCTTGCGATTTCGAGAGCCTGAACGGCGACACCGGGCAACATTTGAAGCTTCTGGGAACGGCGAAGAAAATCGCCCTGAAGATGGGGAGCCAGATCACTCGCTGTGTCTGTTGAAACGGTCATATGTATCACTTTGAATATAGGTTCTGATGCTGGACAAAGGTGTGTTATTCAGGTTTTTACGAAATTCTAATTCGGACAATCCACGCACTGGACGCCGATCAGACGCAGCTTTTCAACAAGGATCTCAGAGGTGAACGGCTTCATCACAAACTCATCAACGCCCGCCATCAACGCTCGAGCCAACTGAGCGGACTCAGTCTCTGTCGTGACCATCATGAGTTTCATGTCCCGGTACTGGTCGTTCGCTCGTACCGTTTTTACGAAGTCCAGTCCGTTCATGACTGGCATGTTCCAGTCAACCAGAGTCAGGTCAATGCCTGGCCAGTTCGCGTGCAGCTGGTCGAGCCCCTGTTGTCCGTCGCCTGCTTCCAGAATGCTGAAGCCGAGTGGTTCAACGATCTGCCGCAGGATTCGCCGCATTGCCCGAGAGTCATCGATAATCAGTGCGTACATAATAATTCTTTCAGTGTGTGAGTCGCGCAGCGGCTGCGGTATCGTGTCTCGGGCGGAAGCAAACCTTTATGAAAATCAGCAATGGCCGACCTTCCTGTCTCTGCAACTTTAAGTCCATCAGGCCATCGTGAACGGTCTGCTGTAGTCGGCTTGATTCAGGGGCACTAAGTTCCGTCGTCCGTCAATTTGGTCAGCCGTCTGGCGGCGGCCCTGAGATAGCAGCTGGTTGGCTGATTCATTCATAACTCGGCTGGCAACTGCCACTGATCCCCATTTCGAGCACGCTGGATCGTCATGTTGGACTGTTGAGTGACAGAATCAACCTTCGCATAGCAACATCTATCAGATCTGTATTCCAGAACTCGTGCCGCTCAAGACACTGCGCCTTGCGCACCTCTAGTTCTTCCACGGAGCCCGCCAGCGCCATTAAATCCTTGTCGAGTTGGTCGAGGTTTTCATAACTCTCTACCAGGAATTCTTTGACGTCGTTGTCGAACATTTCCACCGCAATCCACCTTTCGCCTCGCTGCTGAGCGCTGCAGTGAAATGTTGAGTAACAGGCCGCGGGATGGCCGTTGGCGTGGTGCGGTGATCGTGGTCGGACGTTGCCTTCTTGCGACAATTTGTCATCGCATGTTGCCTATTCTCATCATGGTCGCTGATCCTGACGACTGTAACACTCCCGCATTCTTGCCTGACTCAACCCCAGCAGAGTTGCTCTGATCCCTCCTACTTAAAATTACCCACTTTAGGCCACCGCCTGGGGTGCGCGACAAATAACAGTTTTGCGGAAATCTGGATTTTTATGGCGCATTTTTTGTTCCAAAATTCGAGGATAGGCGCCGCCCGACCGGACCTCCGCCCCTTGCCGGCTTGCAGACTGTCGATTTAGTCACAATCGTGAGCCGCAAGGCGCTAGCCGCGGGTGTTTGCCCTGTTTTTTAAACTCACCCGCAGCTAGCTCACCCGCAGCTAGCGCTTTGCGGCTCACTAAAGCAACAGTCCAGCTTGCCTGGCAGGAAGCCAAGTGCAAAACTCTCCGTTCCGGTTGGACAAGCCAACCGGGGCGGCCTGGTGTTCGTGCCTGCTGGATAATTACAAATCTGCCGCTCGTGCCAGACAAGCTGGCACGGGGCGAGATCAAATGTTACCTAAAAAACATTTCGACAGATTGCTATTTGTCGCGCACTCCAGCCACCGTCTGTTTCCTGTTTCCTGTTTCCTGTTTCCTGTTTCCTGTTTCCTGTTTCCTCAAATCTCAAATCTCAACGGCACCCCGAACTGCTCGTGCAACTTCGTTATCTGACCCAGTCCTTGCGTCCGAAGGCAATGTATCGCAGGAGAATTGGAAGTTCGTAGACCGCCAGCAGCAGAAACAATGTCCACCCCTTCCGGTACCTCACGTCAAATTTTGACATGTCGCGATGGATCGCATACCGTCGGTGGCTGATCAGCTGCATGCGATGCCATGCCGGAATCAGAATCAGATGCATCCAGAAAGGAATGAACGGCGTTGAAACAGCGGCCGGAATAAGAACGATCACAGTCAATATGGTAAGAAAAATGACCCGAGCCGGCACGTTGCGCAGGAGAACGCCAAGATAAGGCGAGAACATAAGCCCCAGCAAGCAGGTCTGCCCGGCCCACGTCAGTTGGGGCAGCAAGAGTCGAACTGCAGACGCGGCGAGCGAACAGATTGAGAAATAGACTCCGTACACGGCAATGATGTGCCAGAGGTTGATTCCCAGCTGACCATGACGACAGAGATGTCGCTGATAAAGTTCCTCAAAATCAATGCGAAGGATGTTCACTTTCTTCCTCTCCACAAGGCGGAAATCCCGGCCGACAGGAGACGCACGGTTGACGTCCTCAGCGTGTCCGCGATTGTTTTGCAAGCGGCTGCCACTTCCTCGTCCGTCACGGTCAGCGGTGGCGTAAATTTCAGGATATTTGGTTCGTACTGGCAGAATCCCATCAGCACTGGAAAAATTCGGTGGCGCATCATTTGAAGCAGATACAACTGAGCCGCGTTTAAACCAATTCGCTGAATCAGGCTGTTGTGACAATTCAGCTCAATGCCAATCAAAAGCCCGTAACAACGGATTTCCTTCACCAGCGGGACGTCCTTGAGTTGTCTTGCCAGCTCCTCCTGAAATTTCTGACCTGCCGTCACAACCTGCGAATGCACATTTTCATTTTCTGTTCGCCGCAGCGTATTCAGGAGAGCCCGATACCCAAGCTCGAACGAATACCGTGTGTGCAGATCTTCAACCATCGTTGACTGGCTGGCCTTAAGCCGATCGTCGATACGGTCCGAATACAGTGTCAGCGCGAACGGGAACATCATGTCACTGACTCCCTTTCCAATAGTCAACAGATCAGGCTGCAGTGACTTTTCAGTTGATCTGACGAATGAGCCCGTGCGAAACATGCCCGTCTGGATTTCGTCGACGAACAGAAATGCTTCCGTGCGCTCTCGAACGGCCTGAACACTCCGCAGCAAAGGCTCCGGGATCTCACGCACGCCGCCTACGCCCTGGATCAATTCCAGTTGAATCACAGCAATCGGCATCTGACGACAGGCCTTCAGTCACGGCTGGGGACAATTCCTGTCTGGACTTGTCGGCAATAAATTGCCCGTAGTCGTTAGCAAGCCCGGCGTCCCCGCACGAGACGATCAGCCGTGAACCGTTCGCGGAATGATTCCGGACAGCCGCTTTGCCGAAAAGTTCCTGTTGCCCGCTGCCCTGGTCGTCGAGCCCGTGGAATGCTTCGGATTCTGTTTCCACGCCCGATTGTTTCATGAGTCAGCTTTCCCTGTTGTCGCCTCAAACAAAGGTTCTCCAAACCGAATCGTCTGGTCTCTGTTGACCAGTGCCGATGCAGTTCGATTTCCCTCCGTGAGCACAATGACAGTGGACCCCAGTTCAAAGGTGGCAATCCACTCTGCGCGGTCCATTGCCCGAGGAATTTCCAGCTTCGTCACGCAGACTCGCCGCGGACTGAATCTGTGTCCGGTCCGAAACGGATGCGTGATATGTCCAACTCCCCATCCCGCCACCATAATCAGCAGACACTTTCCAAGAGACGTGTCCAGCTGCAGCACAAGTCGTTCGTTCAACGTGAAGACCGGAAATTCCGGCGTCTGATACGGCGGATGCACAAGCAGACGATGACCGGGCACGTGGACCAGCTGCTGCAGCACTCCATCCGCCGGAGTAAAGACACGATGACAGTCTCGTGGCGAAAGAAACAGAATTGCAAATCGTCCGTCTTCAAACGGCGCGGTGTCTGTTTCCGGACAAAGTGATTCGAGTGTGTAACGAATCCCCTTGATCGTCATCACCGTGTTTTTTTCAATGCGACCGATATCCTGAACAGTTCCGTCGACCGGAGAAAGAAACTGATTCGTCTGTTCGGGCACGGGCCGAAGTTCTGGCCGCACGCCTCGAGTGAACAGGTCGTTGATCGAACGAAACTGTTCCAGAGGTTTCTCCAGTTCCGTCTCGTCCATCGCTCCGTATTTTCCTCCGAAGATCATCGTAAACACCTTTCGTCGAAGAACAGCTGTAGGTATTGGTGTTCGGGAAAGGCGCACTCCAATCGCGGCCCCAAACATCCTGATTGTTCCACCGTGAATTCGACGTGCCTGTCGAAATTGTTCCAGTCGTACCTTCATGAAGCACTTCACACTTCTGACGCCACGATCTCGGCAACGCGGAGAGCATTGGCAATAATTGTTAAGGGCGAACCAACTCCCAATGAAGTTGGCATGAAACTTCCGTCAGCCACTAAAACGTCCGGCTGATCAAACAGGCGACAATCAGGATCGGCCACGGCGCGCTCTGGCGATCGCCCAAACCGGATCGTGCCGCACTGATGGGCAACGTGCTCCTGAGAAGGTCGTAATCCGGAGACACAATGAATCGCCCCGGTACTTCTCAACAGACCCGACATGCGGCGGGATAACTCGGCACCGCGTTCACGATCGAAATCCGAAAACTGGTGCCTGAGCTGAATAGCTCCGGAACGATCAATCGAAACCTGATTCTGCGGGTCCGGCAGATCTTCAACAATGCCGACCAGGGGCAACATCCGCGAACGGAGGATCCTCAGGAGCCATTCGGGAACCCGCGGTAAGCCAGTTTTTGCCATCATCAGCGGCCCCGGGGCGGGCAGCGACTGTACAATCCCCATTTTCTCAGGCAGATCGCTGGTTCCAAAGTAATAGTCCGAATACCCAATCTGTTTAATAAACATTTCACTGGCACCGGTTGGCCGGGCAAAAATTCCAATCGCGATCGGCGAGTAGTGCATCATGTAGTTCCGCCCAATCAGAGGATGGTCGAATCCGGACTTCAGCAGCAGTGATGCCGAACCAATCGCCCCCGCCGAAAGCACGCAGCGTTTTGCTGTATAACGGACCTTCGAGCCGCTGACACGATCGGTCAGCCAGACAGCGCTCGGCCGACCGCCGCTGCCACGCTCAATTTTTTCGACTTCGCATTGCATTTTAAGAGTCAGCGAGTCGCCTCGTTCGATGGCTTTATGCACTAGCTGTGCAGACGATCGTCTTGCTCCAGTCGGGCAAACAAATCCTGCACAGTTGTCACAACGCAGATATTTCGATGCGTCGATCGCCAGCGGCAGGCGGTAGGGATTCAGGCCGGCCTTCCATGCAGACCGCACCAGCTTTTCGTTGATCCCGGCCAGCGGAATTCCATTGGGGGAGACCGCAACAGAACTGTTTACGTCAACGCTCTGACGCGAAGCGCTTTCTCCCTGAGGCGCTGGACCGGCATACCGCGGATCCCGAAAATCTGTGACGTGGTAAAGTTGCTCAGCCGCCCTGAAGTAGGGCTGTAAGGCTTCATAGGAGATTGGCTACTCGTGAATTTCAGTGGGAATTCGTTTTCCGTAGTACCTGCCCGGTGAAAAATCGGCAGGGTGAGGACGCAGCAATGCTCCTCCGTAGACTGACGTACCGCCACCCAAAACGCCACCCATGTACAGGCGAGCGGACGTGTCGTTTAATGCGACGGAACGATCATCATAGGGCTGCTTTCTTATTAGTGTGGCATGTTCGTCGTGCACTGCGCGAGACAGCGATGATCGGTCGCCGTCCGCCAATGCAGCCACTTCGCCGCGTTCCACCAGCAGCACGCGTTTTCCGGCAGCAGCACACGCCGAGGCCAGTGTTCCGCCTCCTGCCCCACTGCCAATGACGATGATGTCGAAGTCTGCATCCATGGAAGGGGAATCTGGGGGCGAATTTTGAACTTTCCGTTAAGTCTCTGTGAATGATTCATAAAGAATCCAGCTACTTCAAATTTAAATACTTTCCACATGTTTTCTTAACATCCTTCTACCAGAAAGTGTGGTCTGAGCATTAAGACGTTTTTTCTATTGCCTCTTAAAGAATTGGCAACCTCTGATGGAATCAGCGGTCATTCAGCGTCAATACGACGATGTCATTGCAAGTCAGTACGATCAGGACCCGCAAAACACGACCGGAAAATCGCTTGAGCGGGCTCTGGACTACCTTGACCAGGAGGGCGTTTTTTCCGAAGTGCTTCCTGCATTGCGTGTTCTTGATGTCGGCATGGGAACCGGCATGTTTCTTGACAAGCTTCGCAAGCGGTCCCCTCGTGCGATTGAACCCTGGGGGATTGATATATCCCGACAGATGGCTGGCATCGCTGGAAAGAAACTGCCAGACCTGGTCTATGCCATTGATGATGGTGCCAATCTGGATCAGCACTTCACCGATGAACGATTTGATCTGGTGGCCACACATTTTGTGACCGGATTTGTGCCGATCGAACACATTGCACCACGAATCTTCGCGAAACTCGGCGCAGGCGGAGTCTGGTCTTTTGTCGGCGGAACGAATGCTGGATACAGCGAACTTCAGCGCCGTGCCGGACATCCGTTGCTCAAACTGTTGTTTGGAGGCGGCGCTCCTGACCTGCAGGGAATGATTTGCCTTAATAGTAAACAACAGATCGTTGACGTTTTGAAGAAGAACGGTTTTGAAATCCTGTCCTCGGAAACGTTCGAGCCGTAGCTTCGCTTTCGGGACTTCGCAACCTTTATGGAATACGGCTACCACGGTGGCTGGCTGACACCATTCATCGAACACATCGGGCTTCATAAAGCAAAGCGATGGCAACAGGCGATTCTGAATCGACTCGTCTTCCCGGTTGTCGACCACCACAACATTGTTCTCGCCGTGGCGCGGCGCCCGTCTTGAACAGGAGTTGGTTGCCGTAAGGTGACGCGTCAGTCTTGAAAGCTAATCCACGCTGAACGGTGAAAAGTCAGAAATCATGCAGGGCACTTCTTTTTCCTGACTTATGCATCGTCTGACGATCTTTGACAGAGAATGCGGTGGGACCTCCAAACACGGTAGTCCACTCGCACCAACATCGCAGCGTGATGTGCCACGCGCTGCGGCTGATCCGTTTGACAAGCTTGAGTTCCGAAAGCCAGGGCGACCGCCGCTGCAGATTTCTGTGGTTCAACGTCAGTGCCATCGGGCTGTGGCCGTGCCGCTCGCCGACCAAAGTTTCTAAATGTTTTTTCCGGGAGTTTCGCTATGCGGATCGCGATCGTAGCCGAGGTATTTCTGCCAAAGATCGACGGCGTCGTCGGCCGCACGGTGAACCTTATTCAGCAGTTACTTCACAATGGGGATGACGTTGTGGTTGTGTGTCCGGAGGTTTCGGAATACAGAAACTCACCTGTACCTCTGATCGAATTTCCCAGCTTCCCATGTGCCAGTTATCCAGAATACGCGATCGGCCGACCGGACCGGCGACTTATCAACGTGACGCACAAGCCGTTGCAGAGACGGGCCTGAAATAAACATTCGGCTTTCCGGGAGACGACCAAATTGACGATGCTTGCAGAGCGGTCTCAGCCGGATATCCTGACTTCACTCGCTGCAGGACAGGTCGAGACCACGGCGCGTCGCGTGGACTCGTTCCGACTCGGCCTGCAATCGTTGATAGGTGTCTTTCTCGCGCCTCTTGGCAGCCTTGCAGCGAGATTTCATCGATCTCCCTCATCCTCATCTACCGCTCGACTGGAGCATGGCCTGATTATCATTCTTCCGGGAATTGAAGGCTGCAGTACCATCAACGACAGCATTGCCCGAGGACTTGTGGTCAGCCAGCTGCCGCATGCCATTCAGATTATCGACTGGAGGCGTTTCCGTCCCTGGAATCCGTTGCAGATGGCGATGCAGCAGCACAACCGAACTCAGGCTCGTGCTCTTGCGGAACTTATCACCGAGTACCACGCAACTTCCCCGGACGGGCGGTCCATCTGATTGGGCATTCGGCAGGAGCAGGGATGGCGCTGTTCATTCTTGAAGAGCTTCAGGACTCTCAGACCGTGACCACTGTGACCCTGATGGCCGCGGCGATTTCACGCACGTTTGATGTCGTGCGCCTGCTCGGCCGAACAAAGTTCGGAATCTGGAGCTATTACTCGCCACTGGATCTCCACACTGTTGGCCTGGGCACGGTTCTCTTTGGAACGATGGACAGACACCACGGATTCTCAGCCGGTGCGCTTGGCTTTAAGACGACTGAATCTGTCCAGTTGTCTGACTCAAGTGATCATGAATCAGGGGCCAGGCTGCGTCAGATTCGTTATCACAGGGGAATGGCAAAATCGAGGAATTTCGGCGGACACTTCGGCCCCACGAACGCCGTCTTCGTACAGGAAAATGTGGCCCCCGTATGTCGACTCCAATGATCTCTTCTTTTCGCACGGACGTGAGATGAATATGAGTTCCGCAAACAGCCTGATTGTTGATGAAACTATCGACATCATCGCACCTCAAATCCGAGGATTCACTGGCAGACACGCGTGGTTGCATGACAACAATGCCGACGGAAAGAAGGCGGCTCCGTCAGAGTCTTTATCAATCACTCGCGTTCGGTCACTTTTCCTGAGCGATCTGCATCTTGGATTTCGCCACTCACGGGTTCAGTCGATACTGGAGTTTCTCAATCGACATGAGCCTGAGAATCGTTATCTGGTTGGGGACTTTATCGACGGATGGTGTCTGCAAAGTCGATGGCACTGGCAAGCCGAGTGCAATCTGATTATCTCGCGGCTCATGGATCTGGCTCAGAACGGAACACGAATCCGCCTGGCGATCGGCAATCACGATAACTTTCTGCCCTGTCCAATGATGATGCGATTAATTGAACAGTGTGGGATGGTGGAAGTTGCCGACGAGTTTCATCACAAAACTGCCGATGGCCGCAAGTTCCTGATTCTGCACGGCGACCAGTTTGACCACTATGAGCGAGCATGCACATTCACCGTGGGTTTTCTGAGTCTGTTCTACGAAGGCCTGCTGCGCGTGAACTCAATCTGGAGCCGCGCCACTGCGACGGCGATGCATGGAAACAATTCTCTGGTGGGAAGGTTGAAGCGTCGGTTGAAGTCGATTGGAAAGCACGTTGGCCATTTTCGCAATCAGATTGTTCGCCATGCTCGTCACCGAGGATATGACGGCGTCATCTGCGGACATATTCATGCCCCGCAGCATATCGAGATTGAAGGAATTACCTATTGCAACGCCGGCGATTGGGTTGAGAACTGCACAGCCATTCTGGAAGACAGGAACGGCGACCTTCGACTCGCATAGATTTGAGAAAGTTTTTTTGAACCACGCATTTAAAGTCGGCAAGAGTCACCCTTTGAGTACTTTTCCCTGGCTTGAGAGAAGAGCAGAGCGATTCCCAAAGGTTGCAATTCTGCTCAACGATAGATGAATCGCGAGGCATGGAATCCAGGGAATGCTTCGGTGATGACGAACTGAGTCCAGATCGGGACGTCAACAACATTGGAAACGTCGCTGGAAAACAGATCTGAACCGCGAATGGAGGCGAATAAAGTAAAAAAAGCCGGAAACACCAGTCCTCTTTCACGCACTTAATTTGTCGCTGAACCAGTTTTTCTCGACCCTGTTCCCTGAAATTTAAAGCGTCCCAGTGCTACGCAGCAGTACAGCGTAAATTCTTCATGCCGCCCTGGGTGCCAACTTTAAATTCCTATGGCGCTTTGACTTAAGCATGGGAAATGCACTCAAAATGCATTTGCAACAGAGATTGCGTCAGAATCAAGGGACTCGTCTCATTCGATAGGATGTGCTGCGCTTGTCTCGTCGCATCGACGCATTACAGCGACGTGGGAGAATCGGTGATCAGTCGCGCGAGGTAAATCAGTCCGATGCCAAGAATCATAGCCGATCGAATGTAATTCCAGGGCAGATTGGCGAGACGTTCGGAGCGGCGTCCGAACTTTTCTCCGAAGTACTGAAGCAGTATGCCAACCAACGACAGTGAGCTGGCAATTCCGGCAGCAAACAGCCCAATGATCACGTATGTCGTCGCGGGTGTACCAGAAGACAAACCCGTAAAGTAGGCCGCCAAAGCGGTAGGACACGGTAGCAGGCCAACAGCCAGTCCAAGAATGGCGGTCGTTCGATAATTGGTCCGTGTTCCTTTGTTTTCGCCGCCCTGCAATTCAACGGAAGTGGCCGGAGCTATCGACAATTGAACCAGCGGACTCGAACTCGCGGTGGTATTCGAAACGGAGTTGGAAAATCCTCCGCCAAGCTGCACAAGCTGAGGCTCAAGAGAGTGGGCTGAATGATCGTTTGAATGCGAGTGCGAATGATCGGAGCATTCGCCATCATGATCATGATGATGCCCGCAGCACTTCACCTTGCGTCCTCGAATCGCCTGCACCAGCATGAATCCGCCGACCGCGACCACCAGCAAGGCACTGACCCATTGAAGAACACTGGAAACGGTCTCTTCGTGGTGATGATCCCCAGCGATCATGTGATGGGCAATATGCACGCCGAAGGCGATCACAAACAGTGACACCGAATGCGAAAACGCGGTGGAGAGCCCCATCACAATGGGATGCCAGATGCTGCGTTTCCCATCCAGCAAATAGACGAACATCGCCGTCTTGCCATGTCCGGGTTCCAGGGCATGCAATGCTCCCAAAAAGAAACTCAGCCCGAGACTTAACTCATGTGAATGGGAGTGAATATGCATTCTGGTCGGATCCCGAAAACGCTGTCGTTGACTTTGGTGGGCCGACAAAGCCCGTCCCGAAAGGTCAAATCTAACACAATACGCTCGCTCGCCTCCGACCAGCAGGCTTTTCGAGCATTGAACAAATCGCAATCTAGCGTACGCTCAACCGAATGGAAACGTTGAACTAAAATCCTTGAAAGAAAAATGCAGGGGCGGGCCGCTTATTCCTTGGAGCGGGCTTCGCCCGCAACCGAAATCTGTTCCTCACGCTTCGCCGTGAGGTTCGAGGCAGTGCATGGAATTCCCGTGACAATCACAATCAGGGGACTGACGTCCCCCGCTCGCCGGGAATCGGCGAGCCGCGAGACGTCAGTCTCCGGTTTTTGCGATTCCGGTGTTCAGAAACGTTCTCACCAATACTGGATTCCAACTGTTTGCTGTACATAGGCGTTCCGTTGCCGAGTTTTGGCGTCACGATCAGGCGTTCTTTTCTCGAGCCTTAAAAGCGAACACCATCCCGAACAGCGTGGTGCAGGCCAGTACGATGGCTCCGCCGCTGGAAACCGACAGGTAGTAGGAGGCGTACAATCCGATCACGCTGCTGAGCGTTGAGAACATCACTGACAAGATCAGCATCCGATTCAGTCGCTTTGTGAGTAACGAAGCGGTTGCGGCAGGAGTGACCAGAAGAGCAGACGTGAGGACGACTCCTACTGCCTGAATCGCGGTGACCACCGCCAGTGCCAGCAGGATCAGCAGCAGGTATCGCATGCGTTCCGATGAGAGTCCGATGACCTGAGCGTGCAGCGGATCGACAGTCGTCAGCATGAGTTCCTTCTGGAAGATCAGCAGACAGGTGACAACAACAACTCCGGTCACAATGATTCCTGCCAGATCGCCGGTCGTGACACCCAGCACATTGCCGAACAGCATGTGCGAGAAGTCGCGATAGCTGCGAGCAGTACTGATCAGCACAATTCCCAGCGCGAACATACCGGAAAACAAAACGCCAATGGCCGTGTCTTCGCGAAGCTGCTCCCGACGGCTCAGCCAGCCAATTCCCAACGCGGTAATGATCGCCGCAATGATGGCTCCGAAGAACAGATTCCATTGATTCAGATAGGCCACGACCAGCCCGGGCAACGTTGTGTGAGCGATCGCATCGCCCATGAATGCCATTCTGCGCAGGACGACGTAAACTCCCAGAAGTGAGCATGTGGCGCCAATCAGCATACTAGCCACAAGGGCCTGTCGCATAAAGCTGTATTGAAGCGGTTCAAGAAGCCAGCTCATGAATCTTCCGTGGTTTGGGAGTTGTCAGAAAACGTTTTGATGGGTGTAGGCCGGACCGAGCGGAGCGAGTTCCGGCGAAGTCAGTGCTGACGGATGTAGGTTGGACATTCCTGTCCGACCACAAATTGACGGGCAGGAATGCCCATCCTACAAGAGACACAAAACTAGCCTGTCGCTGTTGTCTGAATACAACCTTCGCGGAGATAGATGGCTCGATCAAAGGACTCGCTGAGTCGCCCAAGGTCATGCGTCGCAGCCAGCACGCTCGACCCGCGACGAGTTTCCTCGATCAGAACCTCATCCAGGATATCGCGAGTGGATTCGTCGACAGCGTTGAGAGGCTCATCCAGCAGAAACAAGCTGGCTTCCTGAACGATCGCTCGTGCCAATAAGGTGCGTTGCTGCTGTCCGCCGGACAGTTCTCCAATCTGTCGCCCGGCCAGGTCGGCCATCTGTAACCGATCCAGTCCCTGCCTGACTGCGACATGATCCTGTCGACGTGGACGCCTCAGCCAGCCCAGATGAACGTATCGTCCGGTCATGACGAGATCTGAAACTGTCATTGGGAATCGCCAGTCCAGATCCGAACGCTGCGGCAGATAGGCAGTGCGATGATGGCATGCACCTACTCGATTTCCAAACAATGTCACCGTTCCATTGACAGGCTTCAGCAGGCCCGCGATGGTTTTCAGCAGCGTGCTTTTCCCCGCTCCGTTGGGACCGACCAGCGCAATGCGTTCTCCCAGACCAACGGTCAGCGACGCGTTTCGCAGCGCCGGATGATTCGCGCGAGCGTAGAAGACGGTCACATCATTCAATTCGATGGCCGCATGTCCGGGTTGAGGATCCTGATGCCCTCGACCGCCATAAGGCAGCACGGGATCCAGGTGCTCGGCATGTTCCGGACCGCAGCAACGTTCGCATTCTTTCCGGCCACTCTGCATCTCTGCGGATGCGGGTGAATTCACTGGAGCGACTCCACGATCTTCAGCACATTGGAACGCATCATCTTCAGATAAGAATCGCCGTCGGAACCTTCCGGACCAAGAGCGTCTGTGAACAATGTGGGCACGAGTTTTACTGCCGCCTCGCGAGCGACCTGTTCGGTGAGCTGCGGGTTAAGAATATTCTCCGCGAAGATGGCAGGAACCTGTTCGCGACGGATGTGTTCGATGATCGCCGCAATCTGTGCCGCCGATGGATCGGACACTTCGCTGGAAACAGTCCCCATCACACTGGAAACCCGAAAGCCGTAGCGTTCCGCGAAGTAGCCAAACGTGTCGTGCGTCGTGACCAGTTTCCGGCGACTTTCAGGAATCATCGTGATCTGGCCCAAAATCCAGGTATTGAGTTCCTCCAGCTCTGCCACATAACGATCGGCATTCTGCTGATACTCTCCCGAATGGTCGGGATCTGCTTTCTTCAGGGCCAGTTCGATCTCTCGCACCATTTGAATTGCGAATTGAGGATCGTGCCAGACGTGAGGATCTGATTCGTTGTGGCCATGCTCGTCGGAGAGCGTGCGACCGTGGATCTCGCGTGTCACAACCACCCGAGTCGCTTTCGATCGGCTGCTTTCAAAAAGGCGATCCAGCCAGGCTTCGAAACCGAGACCGTTCTCAAAAACCAGCACGGCCTTTGACAGGGCCACGCTGTCCTGTGGAGTCGGCTCATAGGTATGAGCATCTCCACCGGGACCAACAAGCGTTGTCAGCCGCACATGATCTCCTGCAACTTCCGTGACCCAGTCCGCCAGAATGCTGTACGTGGCAACGGCGGGCAATGTGGTCTTTGAGGCCTCAGCGGTCGCAGTGGCGCCGGGAGTGACTGATGTCGTGCTGGACGAGCGAGGATCGGCGGTGCTCTGGCTGCCCCCGCATCCGGAGAAGGTGGCCGTGAACAGAAACAGCAGGAGCCATTCTGCAGGTGACCTCAATAATTTCAAAACCATGATTCTGCTTTCAGAAGAGCGGCGGCCACTTGACACCAGGTGAATACTATACTCTAATGCAACTGTATTGCAACTGCATTCGTGCTGTTTACATCGTTTGCCACTCTTCTATATGGTCCGAGTCATGCTATTGTTCGGGAATTCCGAAAAACGCGATCCTGTCCAAACGGCGATCATTCGTGCCTGGGTGGCGGAGCTATTGACCGTTCCAGATGGCGCGTTTGTCATGGTCAAACAGATGGAGTGTCCCGAAGAGGGATGCCCGCCCGTGGAAACGATCATTGCAATCCTGTGTGACTATGGCGGGCCGCAGCAGTGGAAGCTGCACAAGCCCATCAGCGATGTGACTCGGGAAGATATCGAATCTCTGGCAGACATCAGCGGTGAATGGAAACCGCAGGAATGGCGATGCCCTGATTGATCTGAAACAAACAATATTCTGGGCTGCCGACGGGCTTGGAAGGATGTTGATTCCAGAGTTTAACCCGTGGCCGACAGGCCAGGCTAAGTGCAAAACCTGGCCTGTCGGCCACGGGTTAAACGAAGATCGCCTCAGTGCTGAAATTTTCAATGTCATTTCACATGGACAGCAACTCACTCATCATCCGTAAGATCTGTGTTATCCGTGGTCAGGAAAAACAGACGTTTGGCCCACAGGGTCAACGACACACACAACCTTTCATTCAGGGCCGACAATGACAACCTCATCCAGAGTCCCCGTTACAGTTCTGACTGGCTTCCTCGGTTCAGGCAAAACAACACTTCTGAATCGCATTCTCTCTGAGAATCATGGCAAGCGAATTGCCGTCATTGAAAATGAGTTCGGCGAAGTCGGGGTCGATAACGACCTGGTGATCGGTGCCGAAGAAGAGATCTTCGAAATGAACAACGGGTGCATCTGCTGCACCGTGCGAGGCGATCTGATTCGAATCCTTGGCAACTTGATGAAGCGTCGCGACAAGTTCGATCACATCATGATCGAGACCACGGGCTTGGCCGATCCCGGGCCGGTTGCTCAGACATTCTTCATGGACGACGATATTCAGACTCAGTTAAGTCTCGACGGTGTCGTCACGCTCATTGATGCCCGGCACGTGCTCCAGCACATTGAAGACTCTGATGAGGTGAAGGAGCAGATCGCCTTCGCGGACGTCATTTTGCTGAACAAGACCGATCTGGTGTCATCGGCGGAGCTGGACTCGCTGGAAGCGCGGATTCACAGTATGAATTCCGCAGCAAAGATCCATCGCACGAAAGATGCCGTGGTGGACATGGACAAGATTCTGGATCTGGGCGGATTTGATCTGGATCGAGCTCTCGAAACTGACCCGAAGTTTCTGGAACCGGAGTATCCCTTCGAATGGAGCGGGCTCTATAACTTGAAGCAAGGCGTTTATTCACTTGTGATGAACGAAGGGCCGGACCCGGCGATGAAGGCGGCTTTTTTCAAAGCGACTTCCGCCACAGAACAGGGAATGCGCGACACGGTCGAACCTGCCGTGCTCTGCTACTCTTCCGAAGAGCACGTTCTTGAAGCTGGCGAATTGATCACAGCCGGAGATCAGTTGTTTGAACTGCCTCTGGAAACGACTCCGGCGAAGTTTGCGATCACGATTCCCGAGGACGGTGTCTACGTTTTGTTCACGGAGCACCATCCGGACGAATTTACGGCGTCACTGCAAGATTCCAGCGGCAGTCGTCTTACGCCTTTATTCACCCGAGAGTACAAGCCGGATCATCAACACGATGATGAAGTGACATCCGTCGGAATTACGACACCGGGTGATCTGAATCTGGAGAAGTTTCAGGTCTGGTTACGCGAACTTCTGGCGAATCAGGGGACAGATATCTTCCGCATGAAAGGAATTCTCAGCTTTCAAGGTATGGCGACGCGTTATGTGTTTCAGGGAGTCCACATGCTGTTCGACGGGCGACCGGATCGGCCTTGGGGTGACAAGCCGCGTAGCAATTCGCTGATCTTTATCGGTCGCAATTTGAATCGCAAAGAACTCAACGCGGGGTTTGAAGCATGTTTGGTTTGAAGGCCGGACAACGCGACGGCCGCGAACTCCGAGAGTTATGGCAGGTCGACATCGAAGATTACGTAAACGATCTGGCGTGGTCCGGCGATCGACGATTTCTCGCAGCGATTTCCGTCAGCGGCCAGGTTTGGGTGTATTCGCATGATGATCGCGAACTGCATCGGCTGGGAGAACACATCGGCGGCGGATCGTCGATCTCCTGGCGACCGGGCACGACAGAACTCGCCAGCATCGGGCATGACGGCACTGTAAAGCTGTGGGACGCTGCGATTCAACGACTGACTGGCGAACTGGACTCCGGCGCAACGTGGGGTACGAAAGTCGCATGGCGACCGCAGGGAACATCTCTGGCCACTGCGGCTGGCAAAAGCTTGCGTCTTTTCACGACGGATGGTGAGATTGCCTACGAGTCCAGTGATCACGAAAGCACGATCGCGGACATCGGCTGGAATCCGGACGGCAGTGCGGTTGCTGTGGCCGCTTACTTCGGCGTGACACTGCATATCCCAGGAAGGCCTGTCCGCCGCCTGGAATGGAAAGGCTCAAGTCTGGCTCTCGCGTGGAGTCCCACGGCAAAGTATCTCGTCACGGGAGAACAGGATTCGTCGGTGCATGTCTGGTTTATGAAGACCGGCAGGGATTCTCAGATGACCGGCTTTGCCACGAAGGTTCTGGAGTTGTCATGGCATCGGTCGGGCAACTACCTGGCAACGGGTGGCAGTGATTCGATCATCCTCTGGAATTGCAGCGGCGCTGGGCCTGAAGGTCGTGAACCCAAAACGCTGGAAGGGCACCCCACGCGATTGACTCAACTGCAGTTCCAGCACCGAGGCGACGATATTGCTTCTTCTGATGCTGACGGAATGGTTCTGCTCTGGACGCCTTTGACTCATATCACTCCTTACTTCATGCGCGCCTTCGAGTCGCCCGTGACTCGTCTTGCCTGGTCATCGGACGACCAGCGACTCACTGTTGGCGAAAGAAATGGAACGATCACAACGCTGGGGTTTCGGAAGTGAGCTTTGTCAGGTGGGACCAGCGAAACGCCGGCCCACCAGCGTGAATGCTGCCAATTGGTGGGCCGGCGTTCGCGATGCTCACTTGTCCCACCCTACGACTCAAGTCGATTTCGATTCATTGGCTTTTGATGACAGGCAATTTTCTGATGATTCCAACTGTTGAGTCTGAACTGGCAGCCTGCAATGCTCAAACCGTGAAGCTGCAACAAGCGATTCAAAACGGCCTGCCCGTGGAGACGCGTCGCGACACGGTGCTGGGACAGTTGATTTTCTGTGAAGGCTGCTGCTGCGGGCGAACGGATCGAGGATTCCCGGCATGGCCAAGAGACCTTGTCAAAGCACGCTGGAAGGAATTAAAACTCAACAGCACCATTCAACTTACGATCAGCGGATGCCTTGGCCCCTGTGATGTGGCGAATGTTGTTTGCCTGCTTCTGCCAGACGGAATTTCACGGTGGCTGGGTGGCCTTTTTGAAACATCGCACTATGAACGTTTGATCCAATGGGTCGAAGACTGCCAGTCCACTGGCATCCTGCAACCATTTCCTCAGGAACTGGATCGCTACCGATTCGAACGATTTCGTGAATAACAACTTCGCATTGCTCGATGAACGGCAACGAGCAGTTCTCTCGTGCATTTCAGGTCACCTGCAACTATAATGCAGTTGAAGTTGTACTACTGCAGAATTTCTCCATCCGTCATCTGGTCGAGGCTGGTATGGTTGCTAAAGCACGAAGCGTGAATCCGGACGAAATTGAACTCATCAGAACGCTGATCCGAAAGGCTGGAAGTCGCGCCACTCCTGCACGCATTGCCGTCATGCAGGAATTGCGAGCGGCGACGACGCCGCTGACCCACGCGGACATTGCCGACCGTCTGGTACCGCTGGGATTTGATAAGGCAACCGTCTTTCGCAACCTGAACGATCTGGCAGAAATCGAACTCGTCGCGCGCACTGAACTGGGTGATCATGTCTGGCGGTTCGAAGCAATCGACCCGGATCATCCAGAAAAGGGCAGCCATCCACATTTCGTCTGCACGTCCTGCGGGGCTGTTCAGTGTCTTGAACCGATGGAATTCACCAGCGTCTCCAAACGCAAAGCGGGTGCCATTGGAAAGATCACCGACATTCTGCTCAAGGGCGAATGTGCAGATTGTTCCCCCGGGTAAGCTTTCGCAGAAAAATATCAAACGAAGTACCTGAGCCTGCTCGTACATGTTTACAATTGCAATATTGTTGCATTTGTGTAACGTAAGCTGTTATGCAACTCACGGTTTTGTCGTTGGTTTTTCTTGCGCGAGCGTTAGGAGTGCGTCAGATGCGTGCTTTGGCTTTATCTGTTGTGGTCGTGCTGGGAGCCTCAGGATTTGTGGAACCCGCGGTGTGCCAGGATGCTGACCTGTCTCACAACACACCAACCATCCGATTTTCGGAGCTTCCCAAGGGAATTGCCAGTTTTGGAGCTGCAGAAGCCGACGGATACGCCTATGTCTACAGTGGCCATACAGGAAAGACTCATGTGTATTCAAGAGAGTCGCTCCTTCCGGGTTTCTTTCGCATCTCGTTGACAAACGGCGGTGACTGGGAGCCGCTTCCGATTGAGCGTCCGGCTCAGGGTGTGGCTCTGGTTGCCAACGGGAAGAAACTGCTTCGTTTCGGAGGGATGCATGCCGTGAATGAATCGCAAAAACCGCATGATTTGTACTCGCTCTGCGATGCGTCTGAGTTCGACCCGGCCACCAGCACATGGCGTCGGCTGGACTCATTGCCGGAACCGCGATCTTCTCATCGGGCCGCTGTGTTGAACGACAAGGTCTATCTCTTTGGCGGATGGTCATTGAATGGTGGTGAAGACGGAAGCTGGCTGGACAACGGACTTGTTCTGGATCTGAACGATGATGCCGCAACCTGGTCAGCGATTCCCCAGCCAGCGAAGCGACGAGCCCTTGAAGTCATCACATTTCAAGATCGAGTCTGGATCATCGGCGGACTTACGCCGGATGGAGAGATCTCAAAGCAAATCTGGAACTACGACCCCGTAACTTCCCAATGGTCAGACGGTCCGGATGTGCCTGGTATGCCGGCCAATGGGAATGGTATCGCTGCTGCGGTTGTGCATGAGCAGTTGCTTCTGGCTGGCATGGACGGCAAGGTCTACCGGCTGTCCGATGACCAGAAAAGCTGGATCAGCGTCGGCAAGCTGCCATCGTCTCGCATCCATCATCGTCTCATTGGCTACAAGGATCAGCTCCTGGTCATCGGCGGTGCGTCTCGTGACGGGCATCTGAAGACGACTGAGTTCGCGTCGATCAGCATGGCCGAATAGCAGATCTACGCGGCGGCCTGGAAGAGATGGATGAACCAACTCGCGGTCTCGACGTTGTGGGGTCACAGGTCGTCTTCGAGTTTGTCGCCAGCCTGCGGACCCAGGGTAGAGCGGTGATCGTTGTTGATCGCCAATTTCAATCAGGATGTGTCGCAATGGGTTGTCGGCAGTTCTCAGCAGGTTCATCTTCCGGCGGCCTGGCTGGTGGTGTCAGGATTTACTCTGGCGATCGCATTGATCTGGGTGGGGTTCAGCAGGACATCTGGTGTTCGAACAAAGAGTCTGGTGAGGCAGGAGAATTCTAATGAGTGATCAACTTTTCGGGGAACGGGACAGTGTTGAACAAGTGGAAGAAGGTGTCGAGCTGGCACCAAAATTTGATCGGGACGGGCTGATTCCGTGCGTCACAACAGATTTCACAACCGGTGAAGTGCTCATGCACGCTTATATGAACCACGAAGCGCTGGCAAAGTCGATCGAACTGGGCGAAGCGGTCTATTGGAGTCGCAGTCGAAAAATACTATGGCACAAAGGAGCCAGCAGCGGCCTTGTTCAGACCATCCGTGAAATGCGGATCGATGACGACCAGGACTGCATCTGGCTGCGAGTCGATGTCGCTGGCGGCGCGAGTTGTCACGTGGGGTATCGCTCGTGTTTTTATCGCGCAGTTCCTGTGGGCAACGCTCGTTCCTCACAAACGGGTCTGACGTTTTCCGAAACTGAAAAGGTCTTCGATCCGGTGGCTGTCTATGGTGACGTCCCGAATCCAACTCAACTATAGAAGAGGCTCAGAAATATGATAAAAGTTCGTCGTCGTGGGTTCACTCTGATTGAACTCCTTGTCGTCATCGCCATCATCGCCATTTTAATTGCATTGCTGTTGCCGGCCGTTCAGCAGGCTCGCGAGGCCGCGAGGAGGACTCAATGTCGGAACAACCTGAAGCAACTGGGGCTGGCCCTTCACAATTACCATGACGTCCATGGCGTTTTTCCTCCAGGTTATATTTCAAACGTCCTTCATCCCTCCCGCGACCCCGATACCTTCGATGGCCCGGCTGGGTGGGCATGGGGCATGATGCTGCTGCCGTTTCTCGAACAGACAAATGTCTATCAGGGTTTCAATCACAACTTACCATGCTGGGACATTGTAAATCAGCCTTTAGCTCAGACCGTGCTTCCTGGGTTTCTATGCCCGTCTGCGACAGGCACGGAACGGCCAGCGACCATCAGGGATCGCAGCGGGGTCACGATCGGTCTTTTCAGTCGTTCAACGTACGTCGCTAACGTGGGTCATGAAGAACCGTGGTCGCTGACTGTGACAGATCATACGAGCATCGCTAACGGTCCGTTCTACAGAAATTCGAAGATCGGTACGAGGGATGTGACGGACGGACTGTCGAACACCGCATTTCTGGGCGAACATACACCGCTGGTCAGTGATAAAACGTGGGTTGGTGTCCCCGTTGGTGCCAGCGTTCCAGCGAACAACCCGTCTCGATTCGCGCCGCTCGTGATTGAGCCGGATGAAGCGGCCACGCTTGTTCTGGTCCACAGCGGACCCACTGCGGAGGAAGGGTTTGTGATTCATCCGCCGAATGACCCTCAGGTCCATGTGTGCCAGATGTATTCTGAGCATCCTGGCGGCGCTCATGTTCTGCTCGGAGACGGTTCCGTACGCTTCGTCTCCTCAAACATCAGCGTTCTCATATGGGCTGCGGTCTCCAGCCGAAACGGCGGGGAGGTGATTGGTGAGTGGTAATTCTTCACTTCAGGATGCTAATCACGGGCTCATTCGTGTTTCGACGGCAATGGTCTTATGTCAGGAAATTCACTCGCTAAAGCTGTAATTTGATCCATCTGCTTCGTGAATCAGATCATTACCCACGTTCCACATTTCTCATGGAAATTTCGCATGAAGATCGCATATGTCTTTGCAACCGGACTGTGTTCGACATTCAAACTGAGCACGATGATTCTGCCACAACTGGAGCAGCAGAAACACGGCGTGCAGGTGATAGGAAGGTGTCGTCACTGGCTGCTTCCCACAGCTCTATGAGGCGCTTGCGGGAAATCCGCCGGATCAGGTCATCACCCTGTGAGGCGAGCGGCGGATTGAAAAGTACCGATTGATCCTGGGTTGAAGTAACTCGCTCCCAGGCAAAGTGTATTGTTGATTCTCAGGAGCCATTTCCTTGTCATTCTTTAAAATTACTGGCGGTCGCATTGTCGATCCACAGAACGGCATTCATGACGAAGTCGGTGATCTCTGGATTCAGGATGGACAGATCGTCGCCGCTCCATCAGATCCGAACGTTCGACCCGACAGAACGCTCGAAGCCTCCGGCTATGTGATCATGCCGGGCGGCATCGATATGCACTGTCATATCGCAGGCCCCAAAGTCAATGTCGGTCGTAAGCTGGTTCCCGAAATGAAGCGGAATCAGCCGGTATTCAAACGCACGAATATCACTCGTTCCGGGACCATTGGCCCGGTGCCCAGTACGTTTGCAACGGGGTATCTCTACAGTCAGATGGGATACACGACAGCGTTTGATGCGGCCATTCCCGGACTGCTGGCCCGCCACGCGCACGAAGAGTTTGCGGATACGCCACAGCTGAACAAGGGTTTCTACGTTCTGTTCGGCAACAATCACTACGTTATGGATCGAATTCGGGAAGGACAGTCGGACCAGCTGGATGCCTATTGTGCATGGATGCTGAATTCTGCCAAAGGATACGCGATCAAGATCGTGAACCCGGGAGGTGTCGAAAGCTGGAAGCAGATCAGCCGCATGTCCATGCAGCAACTGGATGAGCCGGTTCCATACTTCAATGTCACACCGCGGGCGGTCGTTCGTGAACTTTCAGCAGCCGCTGACCGACTGAAGCTGCCGCATTCTGTGCATATTCACTGCAACAATCTTGGAATTCCTGGCAACTGGGAAACCACTCTTCACACGATGGAGTCACTGGAAGGACGCCGTGGACATTTTGCGCATGTGCAGTTTCACAGCTATGCAGGAGATCCCAATGATCCGCAGAGTTTCTGTTCGGCAACGGAACGCCTGATCGACTACGTTCAGGGACATCCCAACATCACCGTTGACGTCGGGCACGTAAATCCCGGCAAAACCCTTTCGATGACCGGCGATGCTCCGTTCAGCCAACACCTGCATCGCTTGACAGGAAACAAGTGGTTTACGGCAGACTGTGAGCAGGAAAGTAGTTGTGGTGTGATTCCGATTGAGTATCGGCCTGAGAAGAGTCTGATTCATGCTGTTCAGTGGGCCATTGCCCTGGAGTGGTATCTGTTGATGGATCCCTGGCGTTGCGCGATGACCAGTGATCATCCGAACGGCGGCGCGTTTTATCGCTATCCGGAGATCATCGCATTGCTGATGGATCGCGAATTGCGGCGGGACACAATGGCGCGAATGCCGCACCGTCTGCGAGAACGTACGATTCTGGCCGATATCGACCGAGAATACACACTGACAGATGTCGCCATCATCACCCGCGCCGCACCAGCCCGGATTCTGGGATTGCAAAACAAGGGACATCTGGGACCAGGAGCCGACGCGGACATCACCATCTATTTGCCAGACAAAGACCGGCGACGTATGTTCGAACGTCCTCGATGGGTCATCATGGGTGGCCGCATCGCCGCTGAAGACGGCGATATTCGGGAAACCCTGTTCGGGGACACGCACTTCGTTCAGCCTGATTACAGCAGCGATGCGCTGCCAGGAATCCAGGAGTGGTTTGAGCAGCACTACACTCTTCAGTTCCGAAATTATCCGGTCGACGATTATCACATCGAATCGCCAGCACCGATTGCATGCGAGGCCGTCCTGTGAAACCAGTGAAGCAAAAGATCCCCACAAACATTATCACCGGATTTCTGGGAGCAGGGAAAACGACCGCGATTCAGTCTCTGCTGACGCAGCGATCTGTCTGGTGGACCCGGCCGACTTTCAGAATCCACAGACCTGCTCGATGGCCGTGTTTCATGACCAGATTCAGATGGCAGACGTCGTGGTCATCAATCGCCTTGATAAAAGAACGCCTGAGGA
>Ga0209390_10000684_pt1 | contig 67189 bp, 73 predicted proteins | sample BON01_FD_187212 | JGI IMG/M metagenome (GOLD analysis project Ga0209390, IMG submission 187212) | Freshwater microbial communities from Lake Bonney liftoff mats and glacier meltwater in Antarctica - BON-01 (SPAdes) (version 2) | ecosystem: Environmental > Aquatic > Freshwater > Ice > Glacier...
CCTCACACCCCGACCCGCGCCTCACACCCAAAAGATCATGGCCGCACTCGCCGTGGCCGCCCCCGCCCCTGAGGGGCCCAAGCCCGCCGTTGACGCTGGGCCCCACCCGCTCGATGAGATCGCCAAGCTTGACGGCTCACCGCAGCTCATTACGCTTGGGGGGCCGGGGGCTGACGCGGCGCCCAACCCTGCATATGTCGCGTCGTTTCTACCGCGCGCTCCGGCGAGGAGGCATGGGGCAGTCCTCCGGGCGACCTATGCGGACGCTGCGACTGTGTGGTGTAAGCGATACCGGCGGACTGCGTGGGCGAATGGAGTTCGCCACTTTTACGTGACGGAGTGGACCCGCAACACCAATACCTCGCCAAACCATGTGCAACCAGTGTGGGGCTGCGCCAGTACATTCACAGTCAACCTGGAGGCGCCCAAGAAGAAGAAGAAGAAGACTCCCGCTGCGCAGCCAAACGGGCGGGCGGGCAAGACCCATTAAACATGTTTTTTTTTTATAATCCAGCCTCGGTAAGCGCGCGCTTCATAGTCTTGTCACCGCAGCGACCGCGTAGATAGACAAGTGCGACCCGAATCTTGTCGCAGTCGCCGCTCTGGGCCAGGTCCTCGATCGACTTTCCGGCCCGGTCGCACACGTGTTGCTCAAAGTGGCAAACGCACCCCTTGATGTGACCGCACCCGCACGGCGTGTCGAGGTGGATCAACGCAATGTCCTTGCACCCGTCAATCCCGCACTCGCCGTAGGCCTCGCGAACCAGCGGAAGCTCCACCCCTTCCTCGATTTTATCGGCGCACACAGGGCACACCTCACTGTCGAAAATGTCGGTGGTCATGGTCCCAAAATCCAGCGGGCAGGCCCCGGCGTTGTGAAACCAGTTATCACACTCTTCGCATTGGTACGCGTTGTCGATGGGCGCGGTTTTGTAGCAAAAAAAGCACTTGGGAAGACACTCCTCACAGTACAAATCACCGTCCTCCTCGGTCCTTTTCAAGTTAGCGCCCGAGCACTCGAGTCCGTCGTTGCAGTAGTAGACCCCGCACCCGTTAGCGCAGTTGTCGAGGTTGTCGGGGTGGCGGGTCGACCCACAATCGTTGCAGTTGTAGAAATCTACACCCATGGCTTTTAGTAACAGTGTGTGCAAGAATTTCTTTTCTTTATTTACAAGAGCTCCTTGAGCATCTCCTCGACGGTTAACCCGTTAAGGACGTGGGCCTTGTACAGGGTCACGATTGCGTGGCCGTGGCAGTATTTGTCTGGCTCGCCGGGGTCGACGCACCAACACCCGAGCTCCTTGCCTGCAAGTCCAGCCAGCTTTGGGATAAGGTGATTCTTGGCGGTCAAAGCGCTGTTCAAATACCCGTCGTAATCGAGACACTGGTAGTTGCCCCACACGCTGTCAAACGTCCCATGGACGTATTGCACCCGCCGCCCCACGTACACCGAATCCGGGCGGCCACACCACTTGACAAACGTGTCCACCTCCGGACCATACACCCTGAGCAGATGCTTTTTTCGTACGTTGACCACCACAGGGAGGGGCTTATTTTCTGTCATTTCTCTCTTGCACAAAGAAAAGAATGTTTGAGGCGGAGTTTCTGTCCGTGACCAACGACGCCGCCGCTGAAAATGAAGCGAGTATTAACCAGATCTTAGATGAAGTTGAGCAATTATTGATTAAGAATGAATCGCACGGCGCCTCCTCAGCAACAGTCCTGTTTGAGACCTACCTTACCCCAGCGATCAAACACCTGGATTTCAAGGATGAGCTTGGGTTTCGGGGTGACAGCCGCGTAGTCGTTGAGGCTGATGTGAAACGGGGCAGAGTTACTGTTGAAATTATCCGTGTCTGCCCGTGAAATAAAACGCGATGGAGTCTCTTCCAGTGGTCCAGGATCACAAACACACGCTCGAGTACCTCGAGGGCACCTACCACAGCGTGCTCAACGGGTTTGAGGGGTCCATGTTTATTGAAGTTTCCAAGAGGCAGGAGTGCGTCGAGCTGGTCAAGAAGATATACATATACATGGTCGCGCTCGCCGGGTCAAAGTTTGTCGCGCTCGAGCAATCACTCCTTGAGCGAAATAAGAGCGCGTCGCGGATCAACATGAAGGCGCTGAACAAAATCAACCGCCAGATGATGCACCTGGCCAAGATGTGGGACGGAAACATCCTCGACTACCACCCTAACATCGACGACGAAGAGCTAGAAAACAAAACCTACAAGATCAAGCATTTTCCCGACGTCGCCAAAGACGCTAACTGGTACTGTGAGGAGTTTCTGACTAACTTGCGCTTTGCGCACCAGGCCATCGCCAAGGCTGCCCCCGCCGAGCCTGGCCGCAGATCGAAATCGCCGCACCCGCAATAGGGAAGGGGTGGGGGCTCAGTTGTATCGCGCCTGTTGCGCGGCAATGTACTCGCGACGCTTCTGCAAAAACTGCTTGTGGATCGCCGAAAAGTGGTTGGATCGGAGGTCGCGCCCCGGCTGAAAGGTGTGGCGGTCGTGGTTTCGGGTGGCGTCGCCGTAGCACTTGGCCGACGACAGTTCGTTAAAGTAATACCCGAACTTGGGGGTCGCCCCACCAGACATCGCTCCTGCTCGCTGCCTGGACTCCACGAGTGCGGCGTACCGCCGGATCACGTTGTCAACGGCGTTGTCAGGGAACCGGGTGTTGCTCGAGACGGTCTGATGTATGACGATCGACAGTGCATCAACGTCCACCGCGCCGATGTGAAGGTCACGGACGGCCGCCACGGACTCGCTTACCAACTTGTCCATCTCTTGTTTACCCTACGGGCGGGTCTGGATTTTTGTGGGTCCACCCCTTGTCAAAGACAGGGCAGATCATGGACGGTCACTTTAAACTCATGTCCCCGACGGCGGACTCGGGAGACCCGTACTCAAACGACACGCACTTTGTGGTGGCCCACAAGGGCAATGGCTTGAATATGCCCCCAAACGCGGTCAATGACACGAGTATCGCCGACGTTGTCAATCGGATCGCCAAGACGACCAACGCGCTTATCCGGCTCCCGGCCGACTCTGACAAGGGCATAGAAAAAGCCAAGATGCTCCAGGAGGAGTACAGGGCCGCCTTTGAGCAGTTTGCGGGGAGCGCTGGAAAGGAACTCGCACTGCGAGTCAAGCGCGTCGCCAAGGTGAATCCCACAGACGCCGAAATCTCAGTCAATTGGGAGTGAGAAATAAACATCTTTATTTTTTAGACTTTGCTCGGAACGATCGTAAATTCACCCACGTGAAGCGGTGCGGTGGGGTCCTGCCAGTGCGCCGCATACTTTTCGCGCTCAAACTCCCAGTGGACCATCACGCCCTCGGTTGAATCGGCCGCCTCACAGTCGTGCTCGGTCATGGCCTTGACGGTGTATTTGGTGATTTCTACCAAATAAAACTCTTCGTCCGTCTCGTCGTCCGTCTCTTCCTCATCCCCCTCATCCTCTTCATCCGTCAAGTCCTCTTCATCTTCGTTCTCAAAATCCGGGTCGGAATCGTTGTCGTCCTCTTCCTCGTAGTCGTCCTCGAGGTCTTCGTCCGACTCGACCGCATACCCGTGATCGATGCACACCTCGACTTCATCCGGGTGCGCCCATTTGTCAACCGGCTTTCGGTTCCGGCGGGTTCCCTCGGGAAGAATCAGGCTGGGGTCAACATCGCTCCGCCGGTGGTTGGTCTCAAGCACGATCGCGTCGTCAGAGATAAACGCTCTGTCTTCCTCTGTTTCCTCTTCGTCCTCGCTCCGGGCGCCGTAGTCTCCGACCACCTCGACTACGTCGTTGATGATGGCCGGGTCGTCGCCGTCGATCACAATCTCCTGTTCCACCCTCTCTTCGTCAGGCTCCTCGTCGTCATCGTCGTCCTCTTCCACCGACCCCTCGTTGGCCATGTTCGAGGCTGGACTCAGCTCAGACTCTAAGGGCTCCACATCGGCCTCTTCCGAGGCCACAAAATCGGGCTCCGGGATTTCTGGATCAAGCTGCGAAAAACGCCGCTTGTTCCCGGGATCTGATTCGTTTTCCCCCGGGGAGTTGTTTTCGATGGGAGTCGACTCCATCGGCCTCATGGTTTGATCGTACCGTGTGCCTAATTTTTGACATCCGCGCCATCTTTGTGATGTCCGAACCGGAACTGAAATTAATTGGCTTGGATTGGGCGCAGGGTATTTGAATCACGACCCCAATCATTAATACAAGTAAACGTGCGGATTTGGTTAATGCCTCACAAAGATGGAATTCAACAGGCATGACTAATCAGGGTTAACCATCTGCAACCAAAAAAGTTAATCGCCGTCACAACCGGCCCAGGCTGCGATGGACGCGATGCCCATGACCCAAGATGCCCCCACCGCCGCCTTTGCGATCTTTTTCATGTTTGCGTTTATCTTTTTAGTTTTTGTGTTTGTCTTCTTGGGCAGCTACGACACCGAATGGAAAAAGGGCACTGACGTCGTGCCGTGGTGGGCCCCCAAGTTCGCGGACGTGCCCGTAACCCCTGGAACGCTGTACTGGAATTGGGCCGACGAACACATCGCACGATCGGTGGCGACGCTCGACCTGCTCGCCATCGTCGTTACCCGCCACAAGAACACCGCCCCCATCTGGTTCAAGGACACATCGATTCTGCCAGCGGTGCGGCTGGGCGCGATGCTCTGGCGACTCCCCGGGAACACGATTCCGCCGTGGCGGTGTATCGACGCGGGTGAGATGGTGTTTCACAACGATGCTCTGTTAGCCAACGATAAGCGGGTTGATGACTACCACAAGGGCCTCGCTGCCATTTACTCTGCGCTCTTTGACGGGGTGTTTGATAAGGACGAGATTGACGACGACTACATGGACCAGATCAAGTTTTGGCGGTACACGATGGAGGCCAATTGCGCGTGATTTTACTTGGTGCTCAGTAAATTTGCGAGTTCATGCATGCAATCCCGTTGTCGATGAGCATCATTGGTGTGTGAGATAGATAGTTTAACGTTTTATTTTCCGTCGAATCTTCCGGCCACCGCAGCCTTTTTTGAAGGGTGCTTGGCCAGAAACAACTTTTCGCATTTTTCCATGTTTTCGCCGAGCGCCGGGGCGCGACACTCAGTCTCGAGCCCGGCGTCGATCGAGTACCGCAACAGCGACTTGTGGAGCGCCTTGTTGTACGACGGGGGCACCTTGGCAATCGCCTCGGTCAGAATGTCCTGAGTGTACGCAAAGGTGTAAACCTGAGCGCCGTCGGGAAGCAACGAGACGCTGTGCACAAACTGCGCCCCTGAAGGCTTGGCGGTCGGGCTCGCCTGGACCGCAGCCTCGTTGGTGGTCGTGGATGCAAGCCCGGGTTCGACCGAGAACAAATCGGCCACTTCGACCCCTTCGGCGACAGTGTCGCACAGCCGCGCATAGTCGACCTGGTGCCCCTCGCTCCTCAGCTTGGCCATCCCGGCCCCAGCCAGCGCCCCGACCCCGCCCGCGATCGCCCCCGCCGCGGCCAACCCGCCGGTGACCACACCAACGGCCCCGAGCCCGGTGGCATACTTGAGGGTCCGGAGAGACAACAGGTCAGGCACCACCACGCTCTCGCCCAGCCTCGACCCCACCGACCCCTGGAGCTTGGTCAGGTCGACCTGGGTCATCGATGTGTCAACCGTGTCAACCCCCCAAGGGGTGTAGGCGTACCGCGCCGACTTGTCGGCTGAAAACAGGTCGCGGAGCGTGTGCACCCCGTCCACAAATCCGGGCTCCACCGTGAACGGGATGTAGTAGTGCTCAATCCGCGACCCAGACCGGGCGTAATAGTCGAGTCCGCCCCGGGCGCCGGCGGCGCCCGCCATCGCTCCAACCACCCTGGCGTGTTTCTTGCTCCGTGACAGCTTAGCCACCACCGCCGAGGCGGTCCGGTCCATCGTCAAAGGCTCGGTCCCAAGCACCTCTTCAAGCCCCCGCGGCCCTTCCCCACCAGCGGTCTCGCCATCGTCAGAGGCCTGCGTGACCCGGACCTTGACTTTGACCAACACCCGGACCGGGCTCGAGACGCCGTCAGCCGCCACAAAGTAGTCGTCGATCAGCTCGTCGTTGAGGAACAGCGGGCCGATGTACAGCGATCGATGATAATAAACGTCGTCGTACACCCTGACCTCCCGTGCACCGCCCTTGACCGGAAAATCGTGGTCGGCGTCGCGGCCTCGGAACGCAAATAGCTCGGTCTTCGAGGCGACGTTCTGGCCGTCCTTGCACACATACTTGTTGCCCACCCGATAAAAAATCCCCGAAGCCACTGCCCGAAGCCCCATCGCCTTGTTGGCCTTGACCATCACCGAGTCGGCGTCGCGCATCGAGTAACCCCGACGGTACATCTGGGTGGCGACCGCCTGGATCACCTCGGGCGACAGCGGGATCCGGATCCCCGACGCCTGGCGGTGCGAATCAAACTGAAGCGGTGGGGGTTCGGTGGTGCACCCGCCGCCCCGGAGCTCGGACAGCCGCTCGGGGGTGTCGTCGAGCCTGTCGCGAAGCACTAGCTCGACCCGCTTCGAGATCTCAAGGTTAATGAACCGGTCGAGGTCAAGCGCGGTGGGCAGGTCCACCAGGATTCGTTCTTTGAACCGCGACAAAATCGCCGAGTCCATGTTCCATGGGTAGTTGGTAGCCCCAAGCACCACCACGTTTTCGGCCGACGCGATCCCCTCCATCTTTTGCAACAGCGTGGCGACGGGACCCGCTGAGGTTCCCGACGCGTCCTTGCTTCGGTCACCCGCGATTCCCTCCATCTCGTCGATGAAGATGACCGCCAGCTTCTTGGGCTCGCCGGGCTTGGTTCGGGCCACCTCGGCGGCGCAGTCAAAAATGGTCTCGATGTTCTTCTCGCCGACCCCGACGTATTTTTGGCGAAACACCGACGGTGGGATCGCAAAGTACCGCACCTCAATGGACCCACCGCTTTGCGCCGCAAGCTCGTTGACGGCCGCGGTGGCGAGCAGCGTCTTCCCTGTCCCGGGCGGGCCATACAAAAGGATGGCGCGGGTCTGGTCAAACAGCGTCGGGTAGAGCAGCGGCTGAATAAACCCAGACACCAGCGCGCTCTTGGTCTCCTTGAGCCCGATGATTCGGCTGAACCAATACTCGGTGCACGCCTTGGTCCCGGCCACAAACTTGATCTCGTGCTTGGTGAGTGGGGCGCAGTCGCCCTTGGTCTCGCCGTCGGCCCCCGAGGAAAGCCCCGACCCTAACAATTCGGCCCGGCGCTCGCAGTACCGTTTCTTGGCGTTCTCCATCTCATTGTTGAGTTTCCCGAGCGTCTTGCCCACCTGCTTCTCGCACCGGCGGGCGCCGGCGCTGTTGGTCTCCTGAAGCGCAAGCAACAGCCTGGCGGCAAGCGCGGTGTAGCACCATACCCCCACCACGTCGCCGTCCTCGCGCCGGGCCATCGCCTCGCGCTCGTAACCGACGATTTCCTCGCACCACTTGGCCTCGACCCTGGGATCCATTTGACTCTTTTAACGGCTCTCCGTTCCCGAATTTAATAAAAGGTCCACGGTTAGGGGATCCGACCCAGATACCACGATGATGGATAGCAACATCAGACACCTTGCGTTTATTCAGGACCAGGACGTCCCCAAGCTGATCAAGCGCCACTTCAGCCGCACCACCAACAAATGGGATATGGTCAAGCCTTGCATCGTCAATTCAGACAAGTACCCGATCGCGTACCAGTACTCCCCCAACAGCCGGTTCTTTTCGATCAACATCCCGCTGTCGGTGTGGATCGACGACCTGACGCCCACTTGTGTGTGGATCACGATCTTGTACATGGTCAACTGTGCCAACACAAGCCCGATCGTGACGCTGCGCGACAAAGACGACCCGTTTGATCACCCTCGGATCGTGCGGCTTGCGGGCACCAGGTCGATTCGCATCAAAGATCTGTGGACCCCCGCGGTCAATTTTACCGCACTCATCAACTCGGTGGCGGCGTGCCTGTCGGCGCCGCTTCGCCCTATGCTCACGAAGAATAGCGCGGCGCGGTTTTGGGTCACCGTGTATTATTTGTCGTTGCCCCCAATCCGGATGCAAGCGGACACGGTGGCCGAGGTCATGCACAACCTGGAAACGTCGGTGACCACCACGACCGACAACCTCTGCTTGTCGCACTGCGGGCGGTGGATCGACACGACTCAGGGCGACGACGTTCCGCTCGAGCGGTTTGGGGTTCTCGAGTACGAGAGCTACCTTGTCGTAACTTTCAAGCCCTGCGAGGACGATAAAATTGAGGATGATGACTACTAAAGCGGCAATGTACGCCATTGTGTACACCAAGGCCGAGGGCGACGCCGACGGCCACGAGGTGTTGGGCTTTTCCGAGACGTTGGAGAAAGCGCAGACAATGATCCTGGACATCGCGATCTCCCAGGTGGAGATGATTTCGGGGGCGTTGACCAGCCGGAGCGCGTTCACCGTCCCAGAATCGGCGGGGGCATACCTGATCCCGATTGAGTCCCGGATGGCGATCGACATTCGCTTGATCAAGTTCACCAAGGTGCCCGAGGGATGGCTGTTTGGGTCGACGTACGTGACCGACGACTGCCCGGTGGGGCGGCTCCGGGTGGCCCCAATAAGGGAACCGGTGCACCCGAAGTCGCACACCGCCATTTTCGCCCCGCCAGCCCCCGGTACCCCCCCGATCGACCAGGGGTTGGCTAACGCCCGCAACGCTCACGCCGCACTCGTGTTGCCCCAGGGCAACAAGTGCATCTTTATGCCCGAGCTCATAGAGCGGCTCGACCAGATTCGGGGCGCCGATGACGACGACGACAGCCTAGAGGTAGTGTAATTTTATGGTACACATTAAAGAACAAAAAGAGAGAGAGCGAAATGACCTCGCGCTTGTTGACGTGGAACGAGGACGCGCTCGGCGCCAAGACCTGGAACCACATTATCCCGGCTGACCAGATTCGGGACAACCTGTTGCCCTCGGTCAGGAAGAAGGTCGAGTCCGGGCTCCGAAGCGGCGCGCTCATGACCGAATTCTCGCGCGCCGATATCGACGCCATGTCCGACGCGGAGCGCCGGATCGTTGACGTGATTGATTTCAAGTTTTACTACAACGAGACCCGCCCAGACCGCGCGGCCAAGACGGAGGCTGCCTTTGCGGCGTCAGGAAACGCTTTCGCGTACTTCCGCCAATTCGTGGTCACGGTCGCGCAGCGGATCAAGGATACGGACAGCCTCCCCAAAACCCAGGCGGATTGGGCCGACAAGTTTCACAACTTTATCGACACCCACAAGACGGCGTTGAATCTCGAAGACCGCATCCAGGCGGTGGCGATGCAAAACGGTCTCATGTGCCAGGCGTGCGCCAACGAGCTGGCGTTTCCAAAGAACGCGCGGCCCGTTACCGCCGACGAGCAAAAACTCGCCGACATCGACATCCACGACAAGGCCAAGCTGGCCCGTCGGAAGGAGCGATACGATAAGTGGGTCGACAAGGCCAAAAACAAAAAGCTCTCGACCGAAGACCTTGAGCGGATCAAGTCGCCGCTGATCGAGTACATCAAAACCAACCGCTCCGTCACCGCTGACGAGAAACGGGTGATGGGTGTCAAGCAGGGGCTGTTGGGCGCTGCGGTGGGGATTGGCGGCGCCATCCTGACCGCCCCCGCGATTGGAGCCGTTGCGGGGGCCGCCTTGATCGGGGGTGCAATCGGGTATTTTTCTAAATCTGAGGCAGAACCAAAGCACACATGCGGGATCTACGGCGGCGACAAGAAGGACATGCCCAACATAACCAACTACTTGGAGAACCGTGACCAGTTTACCGACGTGGTCAGGCACCTTGACAGGAAGGACCTTGGGGACGAAACTTTACCAGAGTACAAGAAGCTGGAGGACTGGCAAAAAAGCGCTAACGAGGCGGCGCTATGCGTGTCCATCCGATACCTTTACAACGTCGCCAAGATCTCCAGGGAGATCCGTGAAAAGTGCAAGAAAGCGCTGCCACGGTATTTGCGGTCATACAACAACGATAAGGCCGCTGCGAGTGAAACCAAGTTTGCCCATGACAACCTCTTGAACGACATTGGTGCGGTGATCAAAATGGCCTCGGAGGGGCTGCTCATCAAACTCGATCCAAAGGTGGACGTCTTCACGCCGCAGCTGGCGTACTCTCTTTTGGTGTCGATGCAAGCCGCTGACGCGCCCGCTGCGACATCGTGGGGCACCAGCGACGACTGGGCTAACATTGAGAAAAGCCTGATGGATTCCAATATGGCTGGTCAAGCCACCTCCAAGCCTGAGGCATGCATGATGGCCATTGTGTTTTCAAAACTCAACTTTGAGTCGGGGCGGGTCAGCGATCGGGACATTGATGCAACAATCGACCAGCTCCAGGCCACAGGCACTCGGTACCTGTCGGTCATCATTAACGCGGTTCGCGCGCTTAACATTGTGGTCGACTCGGCGCTCGAGAGCATGTTGTGTGGAGTTGGGGCGTTCCGCGAGGAAAAGTACGGCGATAAGAAGCTGGCTTTTGGCGGAAAGGAGCTTCGATACAGCCGAGCTGAGAACCACAAGATTGCGTGCACCGCGGACACGGCCGTGGGGGCCGACCCTAATTATCTGGGGCGCGGGCGGCGGCGGGTGTGCGTCACCGACCAAAATGTGTGCGACAACGATCTGTACCAGCGGGTCGACAGGAAGAACGAACCCCGCAGCGTTTTTGACATTGTTCTGAGCGCCCGCGAGCTGCTTGAATTGGCTAAGAGCTGGCTCACAACGGGTGTTAAACTCGAGCCCATCAGCTACGCCGCGTCGGCATACCGGCTTCGGTCGCAGCTTCTCTCCACATCAAGCGCATACCGGGTTCATGTCGCCGCCGGGAAATCGGTCACAATCAGGGTCGTAGCGGGTGCCGATAAAAAGTGCCCGCACACGGTGGAGTCTCCAGTCAAGGCTTTTCGAGCAGTGGACGTCTTTTTCTACCGGATTCTGAACGCCATGGGCGGGGACGCAAAGCGGGCTAACAATAAGATAATCAAGGACGACAAGGTTGAAGCATCGTTTTACACGCCCGAGTTTACCAAGTACCTGCTCGACATGGTGTTGGCCAAGATCGACAACGACACCGACGCGGCCGCGAGCGCCGTCAAGGCAGAAGAGACGGTCGACGAAGGCGACGCAACTGCGGCGGTGGTGATGGCGGCGACCATACCGAAATCCTGGAAAGAGCGGTTTATGGCCATAACCGACTGGAACGAAAATGAGCCCAAGTTGTGGGACACGGAGAAGGATAGGGTGATCCAGCTAGTCAAGAGTCTCGTGGTGTTTAACATTGAATACGAATGGCAGGATGAACATGGAAAATCTGTTGAGGATGGCCACCAAGGCAAGTTGCCTATCGGAAACGAGTTTTCTGAAGAGCATCTTAAAGAGCTCAAAATGTATGATGGCAACACATCTGAGATCGGAGAGAGCGAAGATGTCTAATAAAATTACACAATTCACACCAATTTACTCGTGACCACGCTGCGCACTTGGGGCGAGGACCCCTTAATTGAGACGTGTTGCACCACTGTGGCCGGGGGCTCGGCCAGCTCCGTGTACACCTGATCGGCCCCAGTGGTTTGGACCCGCAAACATTTTGCGTCGGAATTCCACCGACCGTCGCGGTCGTCACGGACTAGCTTGGCCAGGTCCGGGTTCAACACCCACAACTCGACCCTCCCGGAACCCCGCTCCGCAAACGTCATGGCGCACACCCCGATCCCGTCGGTGTGTTCGACCACCGCCGACGTGAGTTGCCCGGGGACACTGCGCATCACTGGGCGCTTCTTGAGTTTGCCCGCGTCGCCGTCGAGCTCAAGGGTGAGCAGCCCGACCCCGCACACCACCACCACCGCGTTGTCCGCGACGGGCCACAGCGCCATGACCCGGCCCGCGCTCGGGTCGATCTTGTACACGGTGACGGGCTTGCCCCCAAAATCGCTCAGACAAACCACCGCGTTGTTCAACACGTCGTACGCCACGGTCGGGTTCCGAAACCCCACGGGTGGGGGCGGGGTGCCCGGGCAGTGCGCGGACCCAAATGAGACGATGTGGCGGTACGCACCCTCCCACACGCAAAACCCCGAGTCGCTGTCGAGCGAGGCGGTGCTCATGGTAGCGTCGTCTGGGTCAATGACCGCTACCGTCACCGTGTCGTGCGGGCCCCGGGCGCAGTCAATGATGTGGCCCTTGGCGACGCTGTGGTCTCCCTTGGGGGTCCAGATGCGGCGCGGGGTCCACACCAACATCCCGTCATCGTCGGCCGGGTTGCACCCCGTGACGTGGGGGTCAATCACAACCGACCCACCGTTAGTTTCGTTGTACCACACCGCGACCGGTCTCCCGTCAGGGCTGCGGGTCAGCGCGGTCACCAAACGATCCATTTGAGATGGTTGTATACAAATAGTTTTTTTTGTTGGTGGTTTAATGTTGGGCTAGCGAACAGTACACCATGGTCCTGAGGGTCTTGTGCATGCTCCCGACCACCTGGCGATACAGCCCGGTGGTGCACACCTGGAAACGCGAGTCGCACTTGAGGCACACGTAGCTCACCGCCACCTTGTCCGCAACGAGCATGTGCTTGGTGTCGCTGTCGCACTTGGGGCAGGGCAACTCGGTGACGCTCCCGATGATTGGAAGACGGAGAACATCGTCCGACGCCGGGCCCCCCTGAGGCAGCGACGGCGGTTCCACCGTTTGCAGGACATCCACACCTTCCTCGACGTCGGTTTTCGCCGCCGTTTCAAAGGTGGGGGACGGCGAACGGCGGGAGGTACTCGAAAACCAGCTGCTCATCGTTGGGTTTGCCCTGAGCCAACCCAGATAATTTCTCTGGCGCTTGGATGGACGTGACAACGTGACAGTGCACGTGGTAATAATCGTCCGACGGGTTTCTGGGTCGGATCTGCCCGACAAATTGCCCCGTGACAGTACACACGTGGTGCGGGGGGCAGGTGGCCACGTCCTCGCCGCTGGTGTCCTCAACCCAGAACCCTTGATCATCGGCCGCCACCAGGTGGTCGATCACGAAATCGCCAGAGTTGGCCAGGTCGATTCCAGATCCGCCCCGCCACACGACCACGTCGCTTCTTAGCACATACATCCACGGGTCAATCCCAGGGAGCGTGTCAATCAGGTATTCAGTCAGGTGTCGATCGGCCGGAAACACCACGGTGCGTCCAAACCCGAGCCCCTGCGAAATGGCGGATCGCCGCGCCCTGTCCGACGCCTGGGCCAGAGGGTACAACAGTCGCGCCACTCGGACGGCCATGGGACTGGCTGATAAAATGCGGGTTCTCCGCCAAGTTTTGGCATGCCTGCCTTTGTTTATTTTGCGAATCTTTAATCGAACGAATTATGGTTGGCATTTTTTTTATTGGCTCGGGTTCAGGGCATCGTGATTCGCTTGAAGGGGTGCCCGGACTGGTTACGTCCCGGTGCTCTGAATGGCCGCGATCCGACCCGTGTCGTTGAGATGGTCCACGTACCGCGCCCACTGATGGACAATGTCGGGTTTGCGGGGGTCGTCCAAAATGTTGGCAATGGTGGGCGGGGCGGTTTGAAAAAAGTATTTTTCCATCTGGTCGTGCCACCCGTGTTGAAACGGCTCCACATGTTCTGGGGGCAGGTCCTTGGTGACGATCGAGTTCATCATGTAATTCACCCGGTAGTAGCGGTGCAAGAACATCCGGTTGGTCATGTCGTGCGGGAGCTGCTCAAAAATGGCCTTAATCGCATGGAGCACACCCTCTCTGCCCGGGCGATATACGTTAATAAAATTGCCCTCATATTGACGCAACTGGGTCATCAGGTCGTTAACCCGCTGGGTCATGTGGTCGTTTCGGTTGGACGCCATGGCCCTTTTTATTTTGTGATCACTCGCGATATTTTTAGGTGTCGGACTTGAGTCAAAGAGGCGCTACCACTACCGGATCCACCATTATGCCATGTACGGATCCGGAGTGCTCGAGCGACGCCATGTGGTTTTATTTTCTGGGGGTGGTCCGACAATACTGCCCAAACGAGCCCATGACCAAGAAGCAGCGGTGGCGAGTGTGGAAATGGTCTAAATCGTTTGGGAGGATGATTTCGTGCAAGGAATGCAGTGCGCAGTGGGGGCGAATGCTCAGCGCGATCAAACGTCACCAATCTGTTGTGTTTGATACCCAGGCTACCGTTCTTTCGTTCTTCCACGACATCCGCAACCTGTCGCGGTTGACCACGGGGCTCGAGCAGATGGACTATATGGAAAATTGCGCGTACATTCCAGTGTTGTCGTCGATCATGTGCGACTCGGGGGGTTGCCCCGCCGTCCCTCGCGGGACGATGGGCAATCTCAAATCGTCGTACTCGCGGCGTTGGAAGCGCGAGCTGGTGATCGCCGACGACCTGACGGCCGAACCGAGTGGGTCGTCTTCGTCGGACATAGAAAGCAACACTTCCGAGTCAGCGCCGTCACCACCCGCAGCCAGAGGCTCCAGGATTGTCACGGCCGTATGAAATAAATCCGAGACCAAGATCTTTCAAAAGAAAGCGCGGGTGGGATGTCCGTCGTATCCCTCAATTTCATGGGCTGCTTCGACGGTTGCACACTCGGGTTGTGCGCCCGCAAGAATAAGGAAGATGACCAGAATGAACGAGGCGGCGATGTGCATCGAACCAGCGTCGACGAGCTTGTCATCGACATGAAGAACGAAGCGATGATTCAGATCGAGGACATTTCATCGGCGGCGATGGACAACGCCGCTTACTTTCTTGTTGGTAAAACGGACGTGGTGCGATCATGCGGGGGCAACGAGATCATGATGGATCGAATGCTCATCAACTCAAAGGGGGCCACCGTGGCAGCGGTGTTTCCGCCCACGCTTGTGCCCATCATCAGCGCGCTGAACAAGCACGCGCGCGATTCAGGGCGAAGTCGCCAGCTCACTTTCGTGGTTAAAAACAGCGGAATCACATGCGTGATCAACGCCCACCCTTTTCCAGAGACCGACAATGTGATTGGGGTCGTGATTATCATTTCGCAAAAGAACATGCAGCTAGATTATGTGTTGAGCTTTATTCGTTGAGATCTCTGACTGCGCGGGCGCGTTCACTCCATGGCAAAGCGCTAATCGAGATTCTTCCGCGAATACGGGTCAGACGACGCCGCAAACGGGTTGGGTGGCGCGGCGGCGGCGGCCTGTCCAACCGACATGAACTTGGGCGACGCGACCGCGGGGCGCACGACCGTGTCGTCCATCTCCTCACCCTCTCCCACGATGAATCGGAACGCGATTTTCCCGCGTAGCTTTGGGTCGGGGACCCCTTTGACCACGGCGTCCTCGAGCTGCGTCGCCGACTCGCCCCCAATGACGGTCCCGCCCTCGCGTCCTCGGATACCGCTGCCACGGGTTCCACCGCCGCCACGAGTCGCCCACTCATGGTCGTGCCCCCCGCCACTGCGGTACAAACCCTCGGGCTCATTGGCGTAGAGCTGAACGTCGACGACAATTTCGCCGTTGCGTACCGCGCCCTTCTTAAGCAGGGCCCCTGCGTCGGGGTCGTCAACCGAGACCGCAAAAAGCTTGCCTCTGTGGCCCGACGTCCTGCAAGTAATGCAGACGATCTGACCCGGTTTGGTGAGCTCCTTCCAAACCGGGCGTCCCAGCGACTCGCCGTCGACCATGACGCTCACAACAGCGCCCGTCACGTTCGGGGCGTTGTCTTCGTTCAAGACGATGCAAATCCCATACGGCGTCGGCTTCCTCTCCTTGACCTCGATTTTGGCGTACACGTGCTCCCCATTGATCACAAAGCTCTGCCTCGCGTCCCTGGGCGTCTTCAGATTGACGCTCGCAATCGTCCGGCCGCTCTGGTCCACGAGGACAAACGCGGGCACCAGGTACACCGAGCACGACTCCGAGTTGGCGCCGTCCAGGTTGGCGTGCGACCACACAAATTGAGTGCGGTTGTGAGCGACTCCGGCCTTGGTCTCACTCCAGAAACCCGGTTGCATGGGTCGGGAAAGCGCCATTGTTGTGCGAGGGGTGCGAGGGGTGCGAGGGGTGCGAGGGTTGTGACCCACAAAGACCCCCAGACATACGTTCTACCCGGGCCGGACTCGCCCGGCTGAGTCATCGTTCCGGGGATTTAGCGCTGAGTCATCGCTCGACATTGCACCTTCTGGCCAGTCAAATGGCGGAAGACTCGGACACAGTCATGGACGACTACAAAGTCACAGTAAAACATACATCGTGTCAAAAAAAGCGGCTTGTATCTGTAGACAAACAAAAGAGATGAACAACGACCCCCGCATTGTGAGGCTAGCGCGCATTGCGGTTCAAGAGATGCCCCTGTTTGAAAACCCGCCCGCATATATGATTGATCAATGTAAGCAGATGTACCCCATGGTGTACCAGAGCATCTCCGAGGTCGAGCAAAACGTGATGGTCCGTCACACTATTCTGGTTTCGTCCTTTGCCCGCGTTCAAACCTATTGGTGCGAGGTCCCGGAGCCAGTCTTTGAGAACCTGGTGGCCACCGTCATGAACCAATTAAATTTGTTCTGACCACCACCGTTAATCTTTTTTTAAGGGGCTGGCAGAGTCCAACAATCACGGCTATGCACACCGCCAAAAAAGCTCGTGTCAACCAGAAAGAAAATGACGGGATGAAGGTGGCCCCGCCTCCGTCTGAGTTCACGGCCAAATGGCGCCCACACCTCGGGCTCGAGGAGCAAGAATACGCCGACTGGGAGATCCACTACACCAACAACGCCAACGAGCCATGCGCTGACCGGAGCTGTCGGATCTGCCCGTTGGTCGAGCGACTTCGCAATGACCCAGTCAACGAGAACGTGACCAAGCTCGTGATTCCTCCACGCCACACCAAAAACCTGACCATCAACGCTCGGCGGCGGCTACTCCTGTTGTGGCTAAAGAGCGAGTGTAACCGCGAGGTGTTCCTGACGATCCTGAACGAAAAGGGCACTTTTCTGATCGACGTGGACCGTCGGCGGTGCAATATCGATTCGACCCGGTTCGACGTGTTGCAGCGGTTCAACAGCGACTGGATTGGGGTCCGCGAGCGCTTCGCGATTGGGCTCAACCAGGTGATGATCATGAACGGGGTCATCATGACCTGGGATCGGGTGTGCGCGTGCGTCGGGATTGGGGGCGAGGACAAGATCTGGAGCAAGACCACGCTGCTCAAGCGCAAGTCGATCGAGTTTGCCCCCGACGGCCGCAACTGTTGGTCGGCGGCGATCATGCGCGAGTCCAAGATTATTATGGCGATGCTCGACACGTTCAAGAAGGTGACGGTGGTCCGGGGGCCAGGGGGGTTTGGCAAGTCGCACGGTCAGATCCACGCAGCGGCGGTGCGGGGCGACCTGTTGTCCGCGCACGCCCCGCGGGTCGAGGTGGTCCGCGACCTCTTCTCCAAGTTTTCCCGGATCGGGGGCGAGCTCGGGGTGGAACTGTCGGTCAACATCGCGGGGAGTAACCCGCTGGTGCAGTACACGAACACCGAGACCACGCAGCGGCTGTTGCTCAACTCAACGTACGCCGAGAACCTAGCCAACTACTTTGCCAAGGAGAAGAAGACGCGCGGGGTCGACGTGACAATGATGCTTGACGAAACCGGGATGCACAACACCTTTGATCTCGCCAAGATCCTCAAGGCCGCGTACCGCCTCGGGGTAGACCACCTTGTGTTGATCGGGTGCGAGCACCAGATTGGGCCGTTTGAGGGAGGGCAGCCGTTCCGGGCGCTGGTCGAGTGGCTCCGGTCGGGCGGGGCGCTCGCCAAGACCCCGATCGACCTGGTCACGGTGGGGATCGTCGACGGAAAACTCCAGCTCCCTCCCCGGTCCCGGTGCCCGCACGAGTCGGCGTTCGAGTTCAACCAGCTGATCTACGAGGAGTTTGCGACCCCAGAGGAGCGAGAGCGCGCGACCGACGCGTTCTTGGCCAAGTACAGCGAAGAGAACAAGCAAGACACCCGCGTGTGGGTCCGGCCGTGGCGCCAATTCTACAACGAAGAGAAGCTCCCGAAGCTCGCCGCGCTGCTCCTCGAGATCCAGCCCGACCTGGCGGCGCACATGGCGGTGAGCGGGCTGGTGGCCGCCGCGCAAAAGATGGACCGGTCGTTTGCAATGGTGGGCAAGCTCGATTGGATGAGCGGGTCGACGTCGTCGCAGCTTGCGCAGCTCCGCAAGATGACCGACACGCGGGCGTCTCGCGGGTCGAGCGACGAAGACAAGCTCAAGTGCATGCGAGAGGGGGTCAAGGAGGACGCCGCCAAGGTCCGCGAGGCCTTTTTCGAGGCCTACGAGCGGTTCGGGTGGACGGCGGCCACTTCGACCGACCGCGAGGCCACGCTGATGGCGTACTACATCCAGCGAACGGTGCTCGGAAAGTCAGACACCGCCGAAGACTTGCTCACGCACACCAACTCCAAGGTGTTTTACCGGGGCGAGCTGGTGCGGTATGACGGCCGGCTGCACCTGGTGGCCCGAGACTGTCGGGCGTGGGGGGGCAACGTGATGATGCTTTGCCCGCGCTATCCACTGATGCACGAGGGCGAAACTATCGTGGTTGACGACACCGACTCGGTCAAAAAGGCGTTTTCGTTTACTACTCATCGGTTCCAGGGCGCTGAGCGCGCTAACACCATCACGCTCGACCACTTCTACATGCACCCGGGCCAAGACCAGATCGACGGGCGCAACAAGCTCAACGTGGCGGGGAGCCGCCGCCAGGACAACCTTTGGATGCTCTTTATTAACGATGGCTACGAGGTGATTCGCGGCTACTCGCCGGGCGCGGTGGCCGACCATATCCGGTCGACCGTCATGTGGTCGTGTCTTTCTCCGCCACTTATTCCTTCACCGGCGCCGAAAGCTGGCGCTGTTTCCAGTGCACCGCAAAACGCCTGAGCAGCCCGTCGCCGTACGCCAGCGCCTCGTCCTCGAGTTGCTCCATTCGGGCCTTGCACTTTTGGCTGCCCATCGACGCCCCAGCCCCGTAAAGCGAGATGATGGACGCAAAGGGGAGCTGCTTGGTTGGCTGGTCATCCTCGAGCAACATCCCGAGGCAGTACATGGCGGTCGGGTTGCGATGGCAGCTGTCGCGCGTCAGATAGTCGCGCAACTTGTCCCGAGTAAACGGGTGGGTTGCAGGGTCCCGTTCGCGGTACAGGGTGTATGCGTAGATCACGGCGGGGGCGTATCCCTTTTCCGCTGCACTCTCCATAAATTGGAGCCCATTCTCTTTGTGGCCCGTGTCGAGCAGCGCCTTGGCGGTGGTAAACAGCGACGGCGCGTGGCCAAGCTCACACGCCCTGAGGAACGCCACCCCCGCCTTTTGCGTGTCCTGCATGATTCCGCCTCCGCTGAGCATCGCCCCGGCCATAAAGTTATGAGCGTACTTTTGGAATCGCTCTGGGGGCCTCTCCGCCTCTGGTTTGAGCTCGACGTCCGTCAACAACTTGATCATGTTGATCGCCGCCTCCTCCTTGGTGATGTTGTACGTGGTGTCGCACTTGGGGCACTTGGTGGGCAACTCCCCCTCGGTGCACCGCCGACAGACAAGCACACCGCAGGTGCGACACTGCCCGCTGGTTCCGTCGAGTTCGTCGTCCTCGTGCACCTTGCACACCGAGCACGGGTGCACCACCGTTTCGGGGGCCGACCCGTCTTTTTCCCGGCGACAACACTCGCGGCCGTGGATCTTGTTCCAGTGCTTGTCCCTGCACCTCTTCGAGCAGTACGCCATTGAGAAACACTCGGTGCACCAAAACGGATTTTCGGTCATGTTGGCGCAGAGGTCGCACTGGCGGAACACCACCAGTCGCATTTGCCCCTGGCTCATGGCTCTGGGATTCTGCGCGCACACCCCAGCCGCGCCAAATCCGATTTGGGTTAACCGCAGGGTGACTCACCACAGAGTGAGTCATTTTAAAACTGGTTCCGGTTTTGGGGTTAACCGCCGCCGCAGTCCCAGCAATGGCCGCCTCGGCGCTAGTCGCGGCGGTGGTCAACTGCGTGCTCGACAGCGACGACGACGACGAGTTTGACGTGTTCAACATCCAGGCCGCGATGCATAACATCGAGTATCCCGAATCCAAGGGAACCGACGTGGATGCTGAGATCTTTCGGAACCTGCGGGCCACGGGTGGCCACTTTATGTTGTTTTCGCCAGGGGTCGACCAGGAGAGCATGACCACCGCCATCAGGAGAGCGGAGGCAAACACTCGGGCGTATGGCGTTGCGACGGTCGGGTCGGCGACGTACCGCGACATGCTCAATTGCTCCCCGCTGACCCGCGACTGCCCGGTCGCCCACACTATTGCTACCGCAACCAAGTCGTGGGGGCAGTACCTTATGGCTATCCAGTCGGTGCCCGTGTTGTCGCTCGAGATTGTGGGGGAGAGCTACGACTACACCGTCGTTCGGATCGACACGGCGTGGAACCAGGACGTGGTCAACCACGTGTACCAACGGCTCTTGGAGACTCACGACCAGCTGGTGTTGGCGCACCGGTACAAAAAAATCGACTACATCGCGATGGCGTCCAACCCGATGTTCCACCCAGCGGCGCGGTTCCCGTCCAAGGCCACCAAGCCGGGCGTGTCGTGTTGTCGGTGGGGGGCCGTTTTTGTGCACCCAGGGATTGTCGCGCGGGTGTTTGGCTACAAGGGGTTGAACATCAAGAACAAGATTGATCAAGTCCGCAAGATTATTGGTGAGGTCGACGGGCGCCTATGCCAACAGCCGATGGCGATCCCGGTCAAGGGGACGCTGAGTGGGGCGATGATGATGACATTCGGTCACATGCAACACATGTCCCCGCAGGGGTGCAAAAGGTACATTAGCGAGATGTACGGCTACATCATGAAAAAGGTTCGGGTTCAAATCCGCGAGTCAAAGTGATTTTTTTTTGTATCAAGGAGATTCATTAAATCCTGTTTTTTTTTTATTCTCATGGAAACGCTTCCAGACGAAGTGGTAGCGCTGATTTTGGGGTATGCAGAGCCGCTCACTCTGTGGAGAAGGGAGCTTAAGCTCGTGTGCTCGCAGTGGCGCTGCGTCCTCGAGACCACCCCGGCTCTTGTCAGGCAGGCCCACAAAGCGCGGCTCGTGGCTTACGATAAAGGGTGCATCCCACCAATTAAGATAATGCACCCGGGTGAACGCGAGCTCAAGGGGTTGATGACCCCTCAAAGAGCCCGCGTTATCGACAACATGGTGGCGGTCTCGGGGGCCAATCACATCATCATTAGAGCTCACGAGAACTGTAGCTTTTTTGCCCCAAGATCGATAATCGTGCGGACATGGAGTCTCGAGACCAAGAGGTACCAGAGGAAATCCATCACCATTTTAGGGTACAGATTGCTCGGGGCCACCAAGGACGTGATCCTGTCAACTGACGGAAACCATTGCATCCTGACGGCGACCAACGGAACCCCAATCAAAACATGGCGCTTTGACGACCCACACGCCAGCGGCGTTATCAGCGGCGGGAAGATCTTTTTTATGTACAACGATTGTTTATCCGCTTGGTCAATCGAAACCCTCACAGAGATTGCCTGCGTCAAGTGCGCCCACACCAAAGGCCTGATTTCCAACGACGATCGTGGCGGCGGCGTCCGCATTGTGGAGTGTACGTACACATACTCATGGAACCCCACCGAGAAGGACCCTGACGCTCCGGTGCGTCGGGAGCGGCGCCACTTTAGCGACAAGTATTACTACCACAAGGCGACCGACCACTGGATCAAGGGGGCCGACTTGTACTGGTGATCGGGTCAGATCTCGCGGGGGATGATACTGTAGCTGGTGGGGACAAGCGTGGAGTGGATCATCTGCAAAATGTCGGTGCTCTTGAACAACAGGCTCGCTGCCACGTATTCGACCGGGGCGCGCTGGAGGTACGCCTGGTTGCAAATCTCAATCTCGACCTCGCACACAGGCGGTATTGTCTTGTAGTTGTGCTCGCAGTCGCTCCGGTTGTCGCCGGACCAACGCTTGGTCAGCGTGTACATAAAGTTGGGTTTTTCCTCGCCCCGGCTGCAAAGGTAATATGTCTTACGCTTCTTGAGGTACACCAGGGTAGGCAACACCCGGACCGTCCCCTCGAGCCTCCGGGGCACCTCGCGCGACACGGCCACTCGGATGTCGGTAATCTTCCCGCCGTCGATCTGCGTCTCGGTCGCCATGTTCTTCTTGAAAAGCGTCTTTTTTACGATGGTGGTGCGCTCGGGGAGGGAAGAGGACCCATCGGTATCGGTAAACATGGCCTCGGTCCGGAGCGTCTGGTGCGGGTTCTCCGGGTCGGGATGGTGATACACCCACACGTTGACCCAGTCCTGGACCGACGCCCACCAATCGACCGCGGTGTCGAGCTGCTTTTCAATGTCGCTGAGCGCCGTCTCGGAGATGCCTGTCTGGAACCGGTTCCCGTCGACGCACGACCCGAATCGCACCTCGGTCTCGACTACCCCTTGCCCCGCAATCCGCGACTCCTCGATCGCCGCCATCCGGGCCTTTTCGATCACGTCAATCATGTAAGGGAGCGCCACCGAGCAACACGGGAACGCCGACATGTACCCGGGCTGCGCCGGCTGTGCGTACTTGTAGGTCATATTTGGCGGCTGACGGCGGGTATCAATCAACGAGCATACTTGTGCGCAAAACGGTTTTGTCCGCAACGGTCTGAATTTTAAATGGGTCATTTGGCCAAACGAATGAGACCGGGGACAGTGCATTGCTCGGCTCAAACCAAAAACAATATGCCCCGACCCCACGACCTGAAAAGATCTCCTAGAAAAAGTGGCCCTCCACGCAGACGAAAGAGCAAACGCGGATCTCCGGGTCACAAGCTCCGGCGGCCGAGTTCGCCCAGACGCCGGAGGTCACCACCCCTGTTTTCGCCCAGCCGTTATCAACAAAGGGCGCCGCCGCCAAATCAACCCAAGGGCTTCTTTTCGAGGTTTTTCGGGGCTGACCCGACCCCCGCAACAACGACGGTAGCCCTTGCGACAACAAACCTTACAGCGACAAAGGTCAAGTCCAAGCCCGTCTACCCCAAGCTCGACGTGTCCAAGGACGAGCCGGGCGAGCCGATGTGCGTCGCGTGCATGGACAACAAGGCCGCTGTCTTGTTCACGCCGTGCAAGCACCTCAAGATGTGTCGCGCGTGTACCCTCGAGCTCGCGGCGGCGAGTGGCACCAAGATGTTTCTGTGCCCAAATTGTCGCGGAACCGTCCAGGGGTACGGCGAGGTGTTCATGTGACGCGCTGGCTTATAATTCAGTACTTATATACTAAGCAAAAAAGGATGGCGTATGTCACCGAGCTGGAGGCTCACGCTCTTTTCGCCAATTTGTTCCCTGAAAAGCTCAAGACGTGCAAAGAGGATCAATGCATCAAGGAGCTCATGAAAGCGAGAGCATTCAGTGATTTGATTGGGGTACAAATAGAATTCGATAAAAATCTGAAGAACGCGTGCGTCGTACCTGGGGTGCTTGTGCACGATCGCACCTTGTTGCCCAAAGAGCCCTTTTTCTGGAGCGTTGGAGCAACGACTGAGGAATTTGATCTCGAAAAGCTCTTTGATTTTATTCAACATTGCGGAAAAGACATCGTGATCATCCGAATCGTGATACATGGTTATTCAGACAACAACACCGCCCACGAAAATGTTGTGATTGTCAACCATTACCTGAAACAAATTGAGCACTACGAGCCACATGGCACCCCAGAAGGCCTTCCGGCGAGAACAGCTGCAAGCAATGTGAAAAGGCTGTTTACAGGGGATTGGCCACCACTGACAAGATGGGATCAGATCGTGTACGAATTTAACGGCTACGAATTTATTGCCCCCCACAAGATGATGCCTAAGATCGGGGGATTAAGCATCGGTGCTCAGTTCATTCAAGGCATGTCTGCGAAAGACTGGGGCACGTGCGCGGTCTGGAGCACGTGGTACATTTATGTTCGGGCGCAAAACTACAAGGAGAAGGATCCGGCGGTTGTACTGGCCAAAGCGCTCGCCAAAGCAACCAATATTGCCAGCTTTTCCGACATCGATTTTCCGGAAGGGTCGGACCCTGAGTGCATTGATGCGGCTGTTGACGGACTTCTGTACGGAAATGCTTGCCCCCAAAAGTGCAAAAGTGAATGCACTCACGCCATGGAAAAATTGCACGCGTTTTCCGTCGTGCTTGACAAGTTCATCATGCGTTTCGCGGCCATGATCATCAACCTAATGGACATTATGTACGAGGTTGTCTACTACGACCCTTCCAGAGGCAACGTGTTGACCAACAAGCAGGCACACCGATATTTCAAAAAGGGGGTTGAAATACGCAAAGGGTTTGTTGCAGTGTCTGACAGAGTTACAATTTTGATGGTACCCCCGAGAATAGGGATCCCGGGGTACAGTGCACCCTTAAAAAGGGGTGAGATCGCGTCTAACGTCATTGACAATTACTTCGAAGGCGAAACGTTGTGTATGGGCCACTCGAGAGGGGGGAAACCGTGCGTTAAGCTTGCAGAAGGGAATCGGATGTATTGCAAAACGCACGCCAAGGCGCACCGATTGCCCAAAAAAATATGGGCTAAGGATTTTGCTTGAGGTTTGCGGGTCAGCGCCGGGAGATGAGACCGTCAACCGTGCCTAACATGGATTCGACCGGGTTGAACGCGGGAATGGCGGCATCACCTTTGTACCTGAGGTTGGGAATGATCTCTGAAGAGACGTCGGTCGAACACCCGTGGCACTCAAAGGCCAAAACACCCCCGAGGAGTAAAATAATCAGGACCGCCAACACGACCGCGCGCATGTTTGTTTACTAAGTGACACCGGAATTACATCGACGTCACCTCGACGGGGCACGACGCCACCTCCACACGGATGTTGTGGACCGCCTTCTTGAGCATCGAGGTGATACTGTGCGCAATCTCGTCCATCGCGGCCTTTTTGGTCGGTGACGGCCGGACCCGCTCCTGCTCCTCGACGACGGCGGTCAACGCGGCGAACGCAGCGGTCATGGCCTCTTTGGCCACATATGGGATCACGGCGATCTCGCTCAGCTTGCGGTCTTTAGCCTTGACCATTTTGGCAAAGAACTCGAGGTTGTCAACGTGGCGCACCAGGTCCGAAAAGGCGTCGCGCTCGGGCTTAAACTGGACGTACGTGTTGAGGTTGTGGAGGTGCACGTAGATAGGAGCGCGCTCCCGCAGGTGGTAGGTGTTGACCCCAAACACGGTGTACTTGGGCTTGTCGTCGTCGACAACAACTTCCTTGGTGATCTTAACTATTGGCTCTTCCTTTTTCTCTGTTGGATCTTTGCTCGCTTTCTTGCCTAGGTCGTCCTTTTTTCGGAGCGCGTACATGGTCCCGCCCCCGGCCAGGGTGACGGCGCCAACTCCCATCAGAACCTCGGGCAACACCGCCAGAAAGGCCGCCATGCTCTCTTTTTGGAAGGGAACACACGTCGTAATTTTTTGGCCGGAATCGGGATATTCTGTTTCCGACACAGTGTAAAAAGCCATGGGTGAATACATTTGCTACTGCCTAATCCACACCACGCCAACCGTTCGGACCTACGTAGGGTGCACCAACAACCCCGTGCGGCGGATCCGACAACACAACCGGGAGATAAAGGGCGGAGCCCGATACACGGGCCACCGCGACGGCGGGTGGCGGTACCACGTTCAGGTCCACGGGTTTGATTCGCAGCGCCAAGCCCTGAGCTTCGAGTGGCACTGGAAACACCGATCGGGCCGCCGAGTCCAGGGCCGCCGCGGAACCCCTCTCGAGCGCCGCGAAAACGCCGCCAAGACCCTCATCGCCACGGACCTCCGGTTCCAGGGGCTAACCTTCGTGGGCATGGCCCCAGAACCACCAGTTTAAATAGAATAAATTTTGATTGAATAAATGGCAAGAGCGGATTGGCGCAGTGGAAGCGTGTTGGGCCCATAACCCAGAAGTCAGAGGATCGAAACCTCTATCCGCTACTTTTTTTTTCCACCAACTCTGTGCGCCACACGGCCCCAATGATCATGAGCGCGTAACCATGAAGCCCCGCGCGCATTAGGCAGACAAACAGGTAAGTCGCCCGCCGCCGCACACGGTGTATCGTTTGAAGCGTGACATAACAAAGGGGTTTGAAAGCGTGAATAATAATTTTACTGCGATATGGGGTGGATGTGATCGTGCATCATCAAAGCTTGAAGCGCTTCGCGCAGGTTATTGACCAGTGTGATTCGATGGTGGGTTGGGCAGGCAGTGAGCGAATCAACGAGCACCGTCGTCAGCCTTGTAGCAATACCGACAGCCGCAGGCGTAACAAATGTCCTTTTTGTCCTCGTAAGGGTAGTCACGCCTGCTCTCGCGGCGGTGGACCTCGCACACTTTGAACCAGCCCCCATACATCCCTTGGCCTGTCCGGCCGCACCCGCACGGGAACATGACGTGGTCGCCCATCCTTTCAGCGGGTTATGGGGTTAATTAACGCCGCCACACCCAAACCACCCCGTCCCGATCCACAAAAGGGGCGGTGGCCTTTTCGGTTTCGGACCGGGCCTCCCGGATCTTGAATTTGGGGATTCCCGTTGGGGGCTTGCGCTTAGTCATTGACACCCACTTGGGGTCCTGCTCCATCTTGGGGCAATGCTCTTTGAGATGGTGCCCGGCGGCGAGGCAGTGGCCGCAGATGTACGTGTCCGGGGGCTTGATGTCGGGGGCGCGGTCGTCCTGCCTCATAACGTAGTAGTTGAAGCTGGCGCGGCTCGGGTGGTATGGAATCCAGCCAATGGACTCTCGGTACGCCGCCATGTCCCCCATGATGGCCCCCATCTCACCCATAATTCGCACACGCTCCGGAGAGGTGATTGCGGGCTCTCTCAGCTGCCTCTCCAGGTAGCTGGTGTCGGCGAGGGTGTACGTGTTGCATTGAGCCCTCCCGCGCCAATCTCGCACCACCGGAAGCCGAATCAACACAATGGGCTCAAAGCCCGGGGTAAGCGTGTCATGGATGGGGACGCATCGCGTCAAATCGCCGTTGCAATCTTTGTACTGTGAAAACAATACACCGACTATGCACGACCCCTGGATCACCTTGCGGTTCTTTTCTGACGGATCGTAGATCATGTGGTGGCGATCCTCAATCTTGAAGCGGAGGTGTTCCCACACGGTGCCGGGGCGGTAATCGTCGCGGGCGCCACAATAACACGAGAATTCGGAGGTGTCCCCCACAACCATCGCTCGCGCAAGAGCGCGGGAATTCGGGATTGCGCAACGGCACATATCAGGGTTCTGGCGAGCGCAACACGCAGGCGCATTTAAGTTAAGCGTCACTTTGGAATAATTTTAAGCCGCGTCATCAGGGTTTCGAATCGACTTCGGCTGCGAGGCTCCTTAACAGCTGGCTCATCTGGTTCGACATGGCCGAAAAGGCTTTGAGCGCCGTCAGTCGATCGTGCTCAAGCTGTTTTTGTTCGACTTCAAGATCTATCCTCGCGGTATTACACTCGTCGTATTTTCTTCGCAGCTCATCGTATTTGCCCTCCAACTCGGTAAGGGCGTTCTCAATTTCGGAAAGCTTTTCAACCAATTCGCCGTTTTCGCGTAGCGCCTTGGCCAGCTGGGCGTCGACCTCGGCCTTGGCCTTATTCAGCCCATCGAGCTCGCTCTCGAGTTGGGCGATCCTACGTCGGAGCTGGTCCAGCTGGCTCGCATTCTCGGTTTCGTCACCGCGCTCGATTCTCCGGGTGCGATCAAACTCCTCTTTCAAATCGCTGATCTCCTTCCGGTGGAGGGCAATGGCCTCATCAATGTCTTTGCGTGCTTGGGCCAGCGCCTCGTTGCACTCCTTAAGTTTCTGCTCGATCTCGGCCTTGGCTTTTTCGAGCGCCTCGACCGCCGCCTTGAGGTCAGCGATTTCAGTTTCCTTGTCTCCCCGATCCGTGTCGGCCTCATCCCCTTTTTTCTTGAGTTCCTCGATCTCCTCGTTAAGGCGCTTGATTTGGTCGGCCTGTTCCTTCATCTGCAACTTCATCTCCCTGGTCCGCTCTTGAATGTAGACGATGATGGCGGTGGGGCTGGACTCTGCGGTGAGTGGGGTCTGACGTCTCGAGCAGCTCTCGAGATGCACCTGAATATCGCCATCTGTCACATCTTGTTCGCACAGTGGACACACCACTCTGTTGAACAACGCCTTCTTGACGAACCGATCGAAATCATTGGCCTTGTTCACGTCGATCCCGTCGAGTTCCTTGTACAAACCAACAAGGCGTGTGCGCGACTCGTTGATCCTTTCTGATTGAATTCGAGCGTCATCAAATGTTTGTAAGTCATCGTCATATCCTTCACCATACATTAGGGCCTCATTCCTCACCTTGTCCATGTCGACACGGGGGGCGCCAAAACCCCCATCCTCAGGGGTTACTACCCCTGCCCTCTCATCATAAGGGGGCTCCCCCACATCACTGTCTTCGTCTGGCCATCCGCCGGTGGGCGCTTCTGCGTTGGATATGGAGGCCATCGTTCTTTGTTTACCCCTGGCGACCAGAATAAGTCCGGACGCTTGACCAGTCAAAAAAGAGGATGAACCCTTGGGAACCGCCGCCATTCCCGGAGGACTGGGAGAAGGACGAGTTTTACACCAAGTTTCTAGGATGGGACCCCAAGGACGAGCAGTTCATGAACAACCTCAAAAAGCTGTACGCTCGGGATCCAGCCCAATGCATTTTCAATCCGGCCGACCGGTTTGAGACTCAGGATGGGCTGATAGAACACTACGAGACCGAACACATCGACGACGTTCTAAACCGGGAGAATTTCGACACGGTGATGGATGACCCGGTGGTTGCGGCCATCTTTATGAAGCAGTACCTGGGAAGAGTTCGAAGCAGGCTCGAAGAAGAAATCCACACCAGGAACGATCTTCACACTGCCTTTCTCGAGATACAAGAAAGATTGCAGACGCTCGAAGCCACAAAGGAGGATACGGAAAAGGAAATTGAAGACATAGTCGAAAACTTGAAAGCTGACCACGCGGCGGCCCTCGAACAATGCGAGGAGAACAAGCATAGACTTGAGGCCGCTTATGAAACTCTGATCAACGATCAGAAGACCCTCGTAAAAGAGCACAATGACCTTCTAAAGAGGGTCGACTTGCTTACCAAAGAGCGGGATGAACTTGACGAGCATTTTGGAAGCATTTACGACGAGGGTGACGTGCCCTCATTGAAAGTGTCGGAGCAGATCGAAATCCGAAACAGCCTGTCATCGATGATGGAGAGGTTAGAACAGTTTGGCGATCAATCAGGCAGCTCGGCGAATCTCTTACAAACAATTCAATCCCTACAGGCAAGGGTTGCAGGGATTGATCAAGTCAAGGCCGAGCTTACTCGAGCAAAAAAAGAAATCGATGATCTCTACAGAGACCTGAATGAAAAGAAGGATTTGCTGAGCAAGGCAGAGAGCACGTCGAAACAACTGAACATGCGCTTGAATCACGTGGAATCTGAAAACAAGATCATGCAATCCGATATGGCCGATTACGAATCGGAGATGGAGTCGGTGGTCAAAATTCGCGCCGAGGCTAAACAGCGGATGCAAAAGTACCAAGATCTGGATAAGAAGGCCGGAATGTGGGAAGAAAAGGACAAAAGGCAAACCCAAGAGATTGAAAGGCTCACAATGCTGACACTCAAGAGAGATGATGTGGATATCAACATTGCTACCCTCAGATCTGAGAACAAAAAGCTTGCCAGAATGTTGGCCGCCTGCAAGCAAGGAGCCAGCAAAGCGACCCAAGATATGCTTGGCGCTTTTCTGGAACAGACGGCGAAAAAGACGCTGGTACCCCCCAAAGGGCTGTGACCTATTAATTATCCAGGGGTGTGTGGACACCCAGTCCGAAAATTAAAACTAGCAACAACCCAAATATGCACTTTTGTGTCACCATCCCGGTGGGGACCAACGGGACCCATGTTCGGGTGACCAAACTCCGAAGCCCGGCGGTGTGGGCCTGGGCCGACCCCAGCGACCCGGTGGCGGTAGCGGCGGTCGAATGGTTTCGCGCCAACCACGACAACGTCCGCAAGGGGCGGGCGCCCGAGGGGTCGACCTCGCGGACGCTGTGTCTCGGGGTTGAGATCGATGGCCAAATGCACGCACTCGAGACCCCGTCGTTTACCAAGAACACCACTGACGCTAACGTCGGTCGCAAGATGGAGGCCATCTTCAACCCCAAGCAAAAAACGCCGCTCGAGCACCAGATCGACTTAATCGAGTACATCAGTGCGAACCGCGACTTTACCGTCAAGAATCCCACCGCGTTCCTGGTCTACTGGGAGATGGGGTCGGGCAAGACGCACGCCGGCGCGTTGCTCACCGCGACCGGGCGGTCGCGCCACACAGTGTGCCTGTGTCACGTTACCAACATCGGGCAGTGGGTCAGGGCGGTCGCCGAAGTGGCGCTCAACGACGGCGGCTACGACCGGGTTGACATCGACGTGATGGGGTTCGCGGCGTTCAGCAAGTGGTTTAGCTCCCCGCAAAAGATGCGCGGAGTCCAGGCGGTAGTGGTCGACGAGGCGCACGTGTTCCGGAACAACACCCCGACGATGCAGTCAACAGTCGCGACAATCCGCCAGGCCAACCATGTGTTTCTGCTCACCGGAACCCCACTGGTTAACTCGGTCGACGACATTGACGGGATGCTTCCGCTCATGTTTGGCTCATCGGCGCCGCGCAGCCGACCACCCCCGCTAGAGCTTCAAAAGATGCTCGAGGGCAACCTCAGTTGGTTCGACCCGGCGTTCCACCGCCCAGCGATGCACCGCAAGCACTACCCAACCGTCACGCACGCGGTGGTTCCGGTTCAGATGTCGTGGCTACAGACGCTTCAGTACATGCAGATGCGGTCGTCCACCTTTGCGTTCAATGGATACCAGATCTGCTCGGCGATCCAAAATCGGTACAACTGCCAGACCAGGGCGGTGTGTAACGCGCCGCTGTGGCCCAAAGAGGCCGATTCGCCCAAGCTCCGAAAGATTGTCGACACGGTGATGACATACGCCGGGATTGGCCCGCAGGTGGTGCACTCGTCGCTGATTGACTCGGCGCTTGCCAAGCTCCGCGACATGCTCCCAAAGACGCTGCGGATGGAGATGATCACTGGGTCTACCCAGGCCGGCGAGCGCACCTCAATCACCAAGCTGTACAACGCGGGCAAGCTCGACGTGTTGCTCATCAGCGACGCTAGCCAGTTTGGGGCCGATTTGCACGGGACGGCGGTGATGCACATGAGCGAGCCTCAAAACAACGTGGCGACCGAGAAGCAGACGGCGGCCCGGGCGATCCGGATGTTCTCGCACGACCGGGTGGCGCGCAAGACAGTGTTGGTGTTGTACTACATCTCGACGTTCCCCAAGACTGACATGACGAAGGAAGACACTGAAGCGATGGAAAAGTACGCCGACGCCACCGACATGTTTGGAATCGGAAAAAAGGGCAAGGCGGTCAAGTTTGATCACGACCAAATCCGCGGCGAGATGTTCATGAATGTGGCCGATGAGTTTGGCGAAACAATCAACGAGCGACAGCGCCGGGTCAACGCCGAGCAACAGGTCGCAATGGACCCGTACACCGAGATCGGGTTCCGTAAGGCCTCTATCCAAATGACCCAGCAAAAATCATCGGCGGCCATTGACGCTGAAGCCGCGCAAGAAGGAGCAAAGATTGTGATGCGAAGTGTCGCGGTCCAAACAACCATGGTAAAGGAGCCCAAGGAGTCCAGCGAGCCCAAGGCCGCAAACAAACCCAAGGAGTCCATCGAGCCCAAGGCCGCAAAGAAACCCAAGGAGCCCAAGGAGACCAAGGAGACCAAGGAGACCAAGGAGACCAATGAGACCAAGGAGACCAAGGAGACCAAGGAGACCAAGGAGACCAAGACCGCGAACCTTAAAGAGACCAAGACCGTGAACCCCAAAGAGACCAAGGAGCTCAAGGCCACGAAACCCAAGGACCCCAAAGCCAAAAAGAGTGTCAAGCGCAAAAAGCCTGATGAACCACTGGCTCGGAAAAAACCCCGAAAGGAGCAGAGGCCCCAGCCAACCCAGAGCGGCCCAGCCGCCGTGTGGCCGCTCAACGTTTAGTTGAATTTTTATGGCGGTTGCCCTCATCAAAATTGGTCGTGATATGGACGACGATCTGTTCGCCGGGACCCGCCGGCTCGGGATGTTTCAGGGCCACGCGCCCTCGGCCCCAGCGGACAGCTCAGGCTGGTGGTTGAAAACGGCGGCCATTGTGATTTCGGTGGTGGTGGTTCTAATCCTGTTGTTTTTCGGCGGAAAACGGTGGCTCAACGGGCCTTCGCCACCCGGAAATGGGGGCGGCGACGACGCCTCTGAGTGGCGGCGACTTCACGGCCTCTGTAGGACGCAGGCGGTCAAGGCGTCCATCGGCAACATCATCGCGTCAATGAGTGGGTCGCGAGCTGCCACCCCATCGGGCGAGCAGCCCGCCGCCACCGCTCTTTCTTCTACCGAGCCGCAAGACCCTAATTTCACGCCAATCTAATCATCTATTCGTAAACAACACATATCCACCAACAATGTTTATTTTTTGACCCGTGTTAGTGCAAAGCCATGCCGCTCCCGACCGGTCGGACCAGCCTGATCCCTTCGCCCGGATCAAGCAACTCCTCACCGGGTACGTTGGCAACCACTATCACCAATCAAATCGCAGACCTTGTCGCTCGGGTCGAGGCGCTCGAGCAAGGCCTTGCAGGACACGCGCACGCAACACCAACCCCCGCATCGGAAGCCGCGGCGGAGCCAGCGGCCGAGACACCGTCAACATCAAGCGTGACGCTCAAAAACGGCGACATCATTGCTTCGATTGGTGACCTATCTGCGTCCAACGTGGCCAAGATGACCAAGCCCGAGCTAGTTATAGTGTGCGACATGTTCCCCGAACTCGGGGTCACCGCCGCCGCCGACCACTCCAAAAAGGATTTGCAAGCGGCGGTTCTTGGGGGCATTGTATCGTGATGGATGCGCTCATCGTCAAATTAAAAAAAAAATATCACGGCGTCGTCGTAGGAGCCGAGATGCAGTCGGCCAGAAACTTGTAGTTGGGGCGATCCGCATACGGGAGGGTCCGAACGTAGCGGTAATAGCTCCCAAACTTGGGAGGGAGCTTGGACAGTAAAATATCAATCTTTTTTTCTTTGGCTTCCATCACCGCCTCGCGCTGGAGTCGCCGGGCGTCGGCTTTGTCCTTGCCCCTGATCGTCCCGAGGTTCTGCCAGGGCAAAGCGTCAACCACCAAAAAAGCCATCGTGTAAAACAGCGTCTCGAGATCGTCACGCCTGCTCTGCTCAAAGCCGCGGTGGGCATTCAGAGACGCGTACCGAACTGTCCCGGTCAGCCCTTTGCCCTTCCGGAACGGGATGTGCTCGTGCGAACCCTTCATGATGTACTTTTTAGCGAGGCCAAAATCGATCAGCTTGATCCGCTTGACCCCGCTGGCCTGGAGCAACAGGTTCTCGGGCTTGATGTCCCGATGCAAGTACCCTTTGTCGTGAATGGACTCTATGATGGACAGGGCCTGCGGAAAAATCCACTCCTGAATGTCCTTAATCGTGATGGCCTTGCGCCCCTTTTCGTCGAGCAGAGACGGCCCTAACACCTCCATCGCCATATGGCGGTGGGTTTCACCACGCCAAAAGTAGTATACCGACGCTACTCCATTGCACCCCCGCAAACCCGCGTACACGCGGCTCTCGTATTCGAGTTGAGGGAGCTGCGCACTAAGCTCCTCACGCTTGATGGCGTATTCTAAGCCCGACTTTGTGTCCTTGACCTTTTCAACTGTTCCAAAAGACCCGTCCCCTAACGCTCCAATGTCTTCAAGGCGGGACGGAAAATCGACCATGTTGCATGTATTGACAAAACACATTGGAAAGAATAATTTGCTGGCCTATTGGTGCGCGTCGCCCCTTCTAGCCAGCTCGACTATGTTGTACAAGGTCTTCTCTCCGTACGACGGGACCGGATCCCGGTACTGAGACTCCTTGAGTGTGGGCGAAATCTCTGTGTGATACGGAATCGTGGTGTACCTCAACCCGGACGGCTCAACCTGAATCACACCCATGTAGAACCTGGGTCCGCGTGCGCACTTCACGCCCCACCTTGACCCGCTAAACACGTCTTGCGGTATTTCCCCCTTTAGTTGAACAAATTCGCCCCGCGTTTCACCGGTCGGTCGGAGCATATGTATGTCCGATGATCGCGTTTTGGAGAGCGTGTTGTTGGCCCCGTGGTAGTGCAACCGCCAAAAATGGATCGACCCCTGCTCAATCGTCGGCCCGCTGCCCCGTGGCACCCACATGACAATCTCGACGCCTTTCGGAAACTTGTTCCCGGTTGCTCTTCGCTCGACAACCATGTACACATAGCCGTCGTACCTTTTTTGGTGGGACAAAGGTTTCCCTTCCGCGAAGACACAAGAAGGGATTGCCTTGCTCCCGTGCACAGGGCCGATGTGCCTCGATTTCATTGGGGTGCTCAGCTTTGAACGCACTCTTCGCGGGCTGCTCGGCGGTGTGGTGTCCAAAATCCTGGGGATAGGCCTGTGGGCATGCATGGCCAAGAGCCCCTTCACCGCAGCGGCCACATCGGGAACGATCTCTTCTGGACTTCCCGGTTCCACCACTTCCGGTTCCGGGCTCATCGTGCGTATCTGGAACATGGTCTGACCGGTTATGGAGCACCGCCTCCTTGGTTTGAACATCGGTTAACCGAGAGGCGCTGAGTCATTAACGAAATGCCTCTTAACCGGATGAGTCATTAACAAAATGCCTCTTAACCGGATGAGTCATAAAATCAAACACCACACAACCATGTCAGTGGGCAAAGCCGTGCACTTTGTTGATAGCAGCCGGCGCTTGTTGTTGCGCCCCCCATCCCAAGTACGGGGAGGTCCCCAGCCACGCTGATGGCCTCTGGGAATATTCCAACATGCGCCCGGGCGTGCTCTATCGATCAATCGTGCGGATTCGCAAGGTGCGGAGCGATTCAAACCCCGAGCTGTTCCCCAAGTCGGCGCTTCGAAATATCCGACGATACAACCAGCGAACGGGCCACGAGTTTTCCATTTGCGGTCTTCGCTTTGAGTTTCACACCGAGGACGGACGGCGGAGATATTACATCGTCTACCACGCCGACGACGGCGGGATGTCGGATTTCGCGTACGAGATGCAATTTGACGGCTATGGCGCGCTGTTGGATCAGCCCATGTGGATCAAGGCGGGGTACGTCTACGGCGACGCGACCATCAGCTTGAACGATATGAAAATGCGCGGGCAACTCTATCAAACAATTTAATTAAAGGTTCCCAGCTCGGCCGCCATGGCGTCTTGCGCCACGGTGCTCCCTGGCCGCCAGTCGTCGTAGCTGTACCCCCAGTCGCTGTCGTCGTCGTCCCACATCATGCACCGCTCTCGCCGCTTCTTGGCTTCCACCTCCTCATGCTCCTCCTTCCGCTCGGCCCGGACGGGCTCAGTCATGAATTCGTAGGCATCGATCGACGCCATCCGCGACAGCTCGTCCGTCCTACGTCCCTCCGGAACGCTCTCGAGCCCCGCGCCGCTCTTGACCAGCTCGATGTCGACCAGGCTCCACTGCGCCTCCAGGGCCGCCTTGTAGATGTGGGGGGCATCAAACTTGTCTGCTTTGGAGCACACCGCTTTGATCACCTCGATGTCGGTCATGTGCTCGGCCGGAATGAAGACCTGACAACTGTACGGCCGAGTGGCGTAGAGTCGCGACATTTCAATTGTTGGCGCCTTGACTGCGACGTAGTTGTATGTCGCAGTGCTAGTGTCCACCTCAAACATAGCCACTTTGTCGAGATCGGACGTTCGAAAGTGCTCGGGGATACGGCCGTAGTCGCGCCCGCTCCGAAGAAAGTCGGCGAGCACGTCGTGGGTCAAGAGGTGCTTTGGAATGGCGTCCATGTAATGGCCCGTACACAGCCTCGCCTCGCCCTCTGTCCACCAATCTTTCGGGATCAAGTATTTGGTGCCTGGCGGGATGATGCCCTTGGTGATTGCGATAATCCGCCGGAACTGGCGAGCGTCATCAAGGCTAAACGCGTCAGGGAGCCAACTAGACGCGCCCCACCGGCCGCTGGTCTCCATCGTCTCAATCCACCGATCGACCCGCTCCGGGGTGTGCATGCTATCCGGGAGCCACTGCAACCACTCGGGCAAGATTTTGGCGGCCAGCGTGTCGACTCCGTCGGGGCCAAACGTGTTGCGGATCCACCGCCACGGAAGCGGAGGGCGCATCTTGGTTGGGTTGTGGAAGAACAGGTGGAACACGTCGTCCAGTGTCTGGCACAGCTGGTCCACCGGGAGCATGTGCGTGAGGTCGCCGCACTTGCCCTCGTCGACATCGGCCATCCTCAGAAACCCCAACGGAAACCGGTGCGCAACCAAAGGCAGGGCGAGGACAGCCTCGATCACGTGCTTGCGAATGTCGTTGTCCGCGAGCTCCCGAAAGTGCTCGACTACAAAGACAGCGTTGTACGGGTTGGTGTGCATCGCTTCCTTGAGCGTCATCACCGGATTGTCCAACCCCTTGATGAGCTCCACCAAATCCGTCACCCCGGGCTCAAACTGGAGGTGGCTCGCGATAATAGTTGTCGGGTGGTAGTACCCCCCGCTCACAATCACGGCTTGAAAATCCTTGGGGTGCTCCATCTCAGGGGGCTTGCACGTCCGTGCGTACCGCATGACCCGGATCTTTGTTGCCTCGCTTTGGAAATACTCAAACGAATCCCCGGCGACGTGGCGGTATTCTCGCACAACCGGGTTGGATTTGTGGTACATGTTGCCCGTCCCGATGGCAAGCCACCGCCACCGTTGCGCGTCGACCGTGATCGAGAATCCGCCAGGAACCTCGCCTTTGCCAAACGGGTAGTGGTCGGCGATGACGGTGTCAACCGAAAAGTCGACGGATTTGACTTCGTGCTCCTCAACCCAGCCGGGTAACTGGGCCAACACATGTTTGGGAACCGCATGTATCAGGTCCTCAAAGTGCTTGACATACTTCTTGAGGTAATTGTCGGGGTTCAGAACCTGGAGCACCCGCTCGCCGCGGTCGGGCAGCGATTCCTCCTCCATCTCCGCTTGGTTATGGCGATTTGACCCATGCATCCGTTTTCGGGGTTAATCATGTGGACTCCATTCGATTGACTCAGTTGATGACTCAGCGATACCCGGTTAACCCTTTGTTTGTGATGGGAACCTATCCGTTGCCTCACAAACACCAACCATGAACGGCGCAGGACGACCCCCCACCAAGCAGTTTGCGGGCGAGGTCTACGGCGGGGCGCTGACCGACGCCGAGGTGGACGTCTTCACCATCTGTGGGGTCAAGGATGACGACGACGACGCGGCCGCACCGACCGCCCCCGCGAGCCCTCCCGAGGCCGAAATCAATGCACCGCTGCTTAACCCCGACGAGCTCCGGGCGAAGCTAGCGACGATTGCGGCCAATCACAATCTGGTGGCGATCGATGATGAGGTGGTCAATTACATCGATCTGGCGGTCGAGGAGCACTTGGTCAATCTGATCAAGAAGATTCCGACCGCTCGGCGCAACTATCTGGCCGACGTCCGCCGGGGTCAGATTGCCCCAGCGCCGACCCCCAACCGTCGACTGTCGGTTGCGCGGGACACCGAGCACCCGAGGATCGAGGGACCGCACGAGGCGGCGAAAAAGCGGGGGTCGCATAGGATGTCGTTTCGGCGATGCAACAACCTGGGCATCAACCCCCGGGTGCTGTGGGTCAAGGCGGCGCTTGGCCGCTGACTTACCACTTTGGGATCTCCATCATCGTGATTGCGCCGAGGGGGCACTTGTTCACGCAATTACCACAATCAATACAATTTTCCGCTGCAATAACTAGTCTCGTGTCGGTTACGTCTCCTCCAAACCCGGCCCTTCTGGGCGGGCAGTGGCGTAGACATTCGTAATTACACAGGCGCGTATCGCAAATGTCGGGGTCGATGACGGCGGCTCGCGTCGTTGTCTGCTCCCACCCGTAGTGCAACTTGGAGAAGCTGCCCTCCACTTCCTTTAGCAGCGCTTCGGCCAGCTCGGCCGCAATCCCCACCCGTTGGGTTAGTATCAACAACCAGTAGGTGGCGCGCAATCGGGTGCGGACGGTGGCGTCGGCGTGGCGTCGGTGATGCCATGTGTTGGTCCGCTGCATCTCAACCACCTCGAGGATGCGAGTCTTGTCGTTGATTATTACCACCGCCCACTCGGCGGCGTTACTAAAGTCATGCCCAATGCACCGGACCGCGTCTTGCACCGTGTCGACGATTTCGGCGGGTTTCAAGGATATGATGTGCAACGAGCAGCGTCCGGCCTTTTTTTTGCGCTGCGTTCTGATTTTCGACATTGCACTCATCGGGTTTTTTACCATCACGTTTCTGACCACACACAACAGCTCTTCAGCTATGTGGCCGTCGCTCTTGGCTTCTACCAACAAGCTCATCATTGTTTGTGTTTGACACTGGATAATTTATTGTGCACATCGGGTACGAACTCAATAACGAGCCCGCCACGCGGGCACCCAGTGACACCAGTTGCATGGTGCGACGTGGTTGGCGTTGCGCCGCGACGACTCGTTGAGCTTTTTGTCTTCAGTAATTGGTATGGGCCCCAACCGCGCCGACACGACGGTGGCCAACACCGCCGCTGGGACCCCCGCCAACACAAGCCAGTAGTGAATGGTGTCCCCCTTCTGCTTTGGGTCGACCAGAGCAAACAGGGCGTACACCATCAAAAAAGACCCGGCGAGCACCCCTGCCATCATGTACATCTCCTTTCTCTCTGATCCGGGGCGAATCGTCGCCATCGCCATGACGGCGCCCAGGAAAGTGACCGCGGTCAAGAAAACCCTAATGGGTTGTATCCTGTCGATCTTCATTTCTTGGTAATTGGCGACCAGGCCCAGAACGACGTAAAGTATGGCGGCGGCGGCGGACATCCCCGCCCCGGTCCGCTTCGCTGCCTTGGAGGGCGCACTCATTGTCGTTTCTTGGTAAGAGGTCACATAGGAATTTTCCGACGCGCTCAGGGGCAAACCCCTTTGTACTTTCAAATGTTTGAGACATTTACCCGCCACCCACGCGCTAACAACATGACATACACCCAACACGTGTTTGTGTCGGGGGCGTACGCGGTCGAATTTCTGGTTCTGTCGGTCAAGGCCGCGGTGCACGCCGTGTTCCCGTTCTGGTTCACCACATCGAGCACCGATTACATTCTGGATCAGGCCTGCGTGATACAAAGTGCGCGCGAAAATCAGGACGGGGTCGATAAGAAAAGAGGAGAGTGATGCTCGACGTCGAGGACACGCCGGTCCGTCGGTACCCCAAGGGAACCCCCCTTCCAAATAACTACCAGGTCCCGCACCCCGTGGTCCCAGTCAACCAGACGCAGTGCGGAGCGTGTTGGGCCATCGCGGCGGTCCAGACAATGAACGACCGGATCCCAGTCCAGGGAAAAAAGCCCGCGCTGTCGATCCAACACGTGATCGACTGCAACGACAAGTGCATCGTGTACAAGGGGCGTCGAGGGTGCTCTGACGACTGCGACGGCGGCTTTTTATTGAGCGCGTTTGTGTTCCTCGAGGAGCACGGGACCCCGGTGATCCCGAGCCCTGATCACCAGATCCGGGCGCAGCGGCCGTGCGACCCCCTTCCGCCCGACACCAATATGTACAAGGTCAAAGAGTTTTACATCGTCAACCAGTACGACACATTCGGGCTGGCCAACGCGCACCACGCCCCGCTTAACCTGTCGGCCGCACAGTGGGCTGATAACGAGCGGTGCATTATGACCGAGATCCACGAGCGGGGGTCGGTGGCGGCCTGCTTCAACCTATTCTCGGACCTTGAGCGCTTCTTTGACAACCGCCGGTCCGACGACATGGTTTACACGCTCGGTTGGGAGATGTCCGAGGTAGACCGCGCCAAACTCCCGGTGGTGGGCGACGTCCTGTGGGGGGGCGGTGAGGTCACCGCCCCGCAGAGTCCCAATGGCCAAATCAAGTTTCGCACGTCGCACTCTATTAGCATCGTGGGATGGGGGGAGACGCATGCGGGAGTGAAGTATTGGATCGTCCGAAACAGCTGGGGAACCCCTTCGCACAACGGCGGCTACTTCAAGATTTCGCGGGGCCGCAACACATGCGGAATCGAGAGCGACGTGGTGGCGTGCACGGTCGAGCCCGCGGTGGTCCCGGCGGCGAAACTGCCTACCGCGCAGCTGCGTCGGGACCCGCTTCCACCCATTTACACCAAACTTGAAAAGTATGGGATCCCGTTTATTCTGGTGGGGGCAATATTCGTGGTGTGTGGGGGGGTGCTCATCATGTCTCAGCGCCTCAGAAAATCAACATCGTGAAGCTTGAATGTATGTTGGGGGCGCTCCGCGCAAAGTTATGGTGTTCGGGTGATCCACGTTCTTACACTCGCACCAGTACTTCCGAATAAACCAGCTCAACATAACAAAAACAAGGGCCGCAATGGCCGACCACATGATGGCAACCATAATTGTGATTCCCGCCGCCTCGATCGGCTGCGCCTCGTAAAACTTGGAGATGTACGTCCCATTGATCGGGACGGGGCAAACCGTGTTGGCGGCGCGGAAGAACAGGACCGAGGCCACGAGAAAATCGGACGCCACCAGGAGCCAGTAGAGGATGCGGAGGAAGTCTTTGAGGTTGTCAAGTGCTCTAGAGCAAGGGTATTTGCTCTGGAGCACAAACCACGCCTTGGTGTGATGCGGGTACACGACGGCGGGAATAGCCACCGCAATGTTGATGATGACAAAGCCCTGGAGCGGGTCGATGATCCAGTACCCGGGATATCGGGCGCACAGGCTCGACGAGATGTTCTGGTCGTAGCCCCGGCCGCAACAAAAGTGAGTGTGTGACAAGTTGTACATCGTGTCGGAGATGGGCTGGGTCTGCGCGTAAACAAACATTCCGAACCACGCCGCCATCGCGACGTTGATCCACGCAAAGCACGTCCAACCCTTGACGTAGCACTCGATTTGCATGTTCATGGTGTCGGCGAGTTGTGGCGCCCCCAGTTAACGCCGATTTATCTCATGAAAAAAAAAACCAAATTAATCAACAGATCGCTGTTAACCCCCCCCACACAGAGTCGTAACGTTAACAGGGGCGCCAGTTCAACAAGATGGGCAAGATCGACTACGTGATCTATGGCAGGGTTGCGCACTTTGGAGGAGAGTTTTACCAGGCAGGGTACGTGGTCGACGGCGTGTGGTACCACACCTCGGACCCGGTCGAGGCCTCGAAGTACGCCTTTGCCCACCCTGACAGATGGATCCGCGCGTCCACCCACCCGGCGTGCGGGGTGGCCTACACTATGCCCGATGGCGCCCCGCAACAGATCGCTGAATATGGTCGGATGCTCCCGTTTCCGTTTAACGACAAGATCAGGCTGACGCTTGACGAAGCCCGCGAGCTTCCTTCGATGGAGCCCATTCGGTACCTGGTCGATGTGACGTGCGTCAACCCCAATGACGAGAACATTCCACCTCAAACCTGGTACCAATTTGTTCCCGGCGACGTGTTCAAGGCGCTCAAGGCCAGCAAAAAGTGTGAGGCTTACCCCGAACACAACAAGCGGTACGACGTGGTCACCGGGTCGTGCGGGAACCTTGACCTGCTTGAAGACTTTAACGAACTGTTCATGTCGGTGGGTGTCAACGACGATGACGCCATGGAGATGGGATGGACCATGAGCCCACTGACCGCCAAGGAAAACGATGACTCACTTCGAATGTTGATTCTCTTTGATGATTAACTTTTATTAAATCACACACATAACCATGAACCGCGACCCGCTTCACAACGCGCTTGTCATCGAGAGCGTCCTGAGCCACCTGGGGGCGTACTACGCCCCGATCGCGCGCCTGGTGTGTCGGGAGTGGCGAGCAGAGTCGGATCGAATCCACGGAATTCCTGGCAAAAACGTGCTCGTCCCGGACTTTCGTCCGAGCGAGCCCATGTACACGTTTTTGATAAAAGTCAACTGCGCCCACTTCGCCAGGTTGTGGGTCGACGAAGAGTTTCCGCCAGTCTCGATTAATCGTGTTGCGCCGCGGTCCGTGACAAGGCCGATGAAGGCGGGGGCGAGGCGCTCAATTTCAAGGAGCTGACATGCCCAGCGCGTACGTGGCCGGGGGGTTCAAGTTCAAGAAGCTGATCAACGAGGTGCAAGACCTGGTAAGGAGCCTGGGTTATAGCATCACCCACGACTGGACCTCGTTCGAGCACGATAGGGACGGCCGCACCCCCGAGGAGTGCGCGCACTACAGCGAGCTCGACATGAACGGGGTCCGGACCGCCGACATTGTGGTGGCCGTGTTTAGCGACAACGACTACCCGTACCGCGGGACGTTTGCGGAGCTGGGTGGCGCCATCCATGGGGGCAAGCGCGTGTACATACTTGACCTGATGGGGCCCGAGGCCGACGCCGGGATCCGACAGACCCCCTTTTTCCACGACAAGGTGACGCGGCGAGTCTTTTCAATCGACCAGCTCCGCAACGCGCTCACATAAATGAAAACAAAAAAGACCGAATTTACTGTTGTGATGGTTCGCTTGTAGGGGGCGCCGCGGTAATGTTTTCGGCGGGGGCAGCCGTGTTGTCGGTAATAGCTTCGGCGGCGGGCGAGGGAGGTGCAAGCAGGGCAGGGCGGGGGGTAACGTTGTAGCTCACGACGCCAGAGCCACGAAGGATCGGACGGTTGCGGGGGTCGTTGTAGCCCAACACTGGGCGCTGGACCGGGGCAGTCAGCTTTTTCACTAGCTTGACAACGGCGGGCATGAGATAGATCCCGACCACGCCCAGGATGATGCACGTGAACAACAAGACCCGCACAAAGGAGAGCGCAAACTTGAACTCATCCAACAGATCGACCCCAAGCCCGGGCCCCACCTTGAGGATCACCGCAAACGCCATGGCAAACACGGGCATCAGGCTCGTCAGATCGAAAGTGTTGTTGCGCCGCTGACGGTTTTGAATTCGACCGTCATATTGGACCAGGGGCCGCGGCGGCGCTTCTGGGAGACGGCGGGAGAACGTTATTATTGGGGCCTGTCGATGGCTTTCTTCCGGGGACTCGGCCAGGCGGGACCCGCCATTTGCGACCGCCCCCACGATGCGCTCGGTCAACATCCGAGCAACGTCGTCAAAGTTGGGCACCTCGGACATCGTGTTTGAGCAGGATCCCGAATAGAATTTTTTATTGTTCAACCAGTATCAGCTTGCGAGGACCGAACGAGGTCGCTAGAGCATACCCCTCCAGGAATTCTTCGGCGATTCCGCTCGTTCCAAAATTGCCACGCCTGCGCTGCACAACCACCAATTTTCCATCGCTGGCCGCCGGGACCGCCCACGGTAACCCGCACAGCGGCCACGACTTGTAGTCGCGGACCTTGAGCCACCGCCGTATCGCGTCGACGGCGGCCGCCGGCGCCTCCGGGCAACATTGTCGGGCGAGCTCAATGGGGTCAAACCGCACCGTGATCAAATCCATGGCTTCTGACGGGACAACGACAGCGGCCCGGCGGGGGCAGCTCATCGTGTAGACAGTCGATTGCACAATCATAGGCAACATCCTTTGGCGCGAAACATGAAGCCTGTTGACGGTTGAAGCCACCGCCAGGTTGTTGAAGTGAGCGGCCATGTGCGCCCTCGCGACAATCGACGGGCACGACACCAGGTACCGAGCGTCGGGGGACGCGGCGGCGGCCATGATGGCGGCGGTCGGAGCGTTGTAGAACAGCGTCCCCTCCGGGGCTGGGCTTGGGGTGTGGATGACTGTCACGATGTCGGCCAATAGGTATTTGATCTCATCGCCCTGGCGCGACGCCCTTAACTCGTTTGTCCACTCGATGATTCCATCGGAGCTTTCGATCCGGAAAACCGGGACCCCCTCGATCGACCGGTGCGTCTGGATCAGGCGGCGCGGTAGGGCACTCCCCCGAAACCCGGTGGCGACCCACAGGCCGCAGACCATCGCCCGGGCTACCGCCGACGCGGTGTTGTCCAAGGTCAACCGGTATGCGTGCGGGTTGTTGTCCAGATCGATTCCGTCAGAGAGCGTGGCGATCCAGCCTACGGCCACCGCCGGGACGCTGTCATCATCGGGGGCCGCAATCACGATCGAATCAGTCTCGCTCAGCCGGGTAGTGGGGCCGGTGGAAACGAATCGGAGCCGTCCGGACGTCGCCGGAACGATCGGGGCGTCGGCGGTGCTCACCAGGCCGCGGCTCCCGAACCGCCGCATTACCTCGCGAAAGAAAACCCCGCGGGCGAGCTCGGGCGCGCCTTCGTCTGGCCCGACCGCCCACCCCCACGCGCACGGCGTGACGGTCTCGTGAATGGCCTCTGGCACGCAGTACCGCCCGTTGTGGCGCACGCATTGTTTAGCGGACGCGATGAGCTGTTGCATGGCAAACACGTTGTTTCTGTGGACGCGAAACACCAACACGTCGGCGACGGGGTCCGCATCGCTGTTGAGCGTGTCGATCGCCTCAACCCCCGGGAGGGCGGGGGCCGAGGCATGCACCAGCGCCTTGGCGCCGGCCTTGATCACCATGGCCGTCAACAGCCCCAAGGCGTCGTTGATCACAAGAACCGTGGGGCTCTGGCCCATGTGGTCGTCACGAAAGCGGCCGACCGTGGCGACAATCGCCCGGTGATACTTGGCGTGCCTGTCAGAATCCTGGATTTCGACAAACATTTTAAAAGTGAGCGTCGCTGGCGGTTCACGCGCGGCAACAAATTTCCAGTTTAGCGACAAGAATTAAAATGACCGACATCTCCGAGTACGATCTAGAACAAATCACCCCGAGGACTGGGGTGTGCATCATCGGGAAAACGGCGTGTGGGAAGTCGACCCTTATGTACGACATTATGCACCGGTTGGCCCCACGCTTTTACCTCGGGTTAGCTATGACCCCGTCGCTTTCGTCGTACCAGAAGTTTCAGAGCTGCATCCCCCGCCATTTCATCAAAGAGCCCGTGACCACCGACCTCGAATCGTTTGTGGACCTGATGCGTCATGACCACCGCCACCGTCTCAACGCGCAGCTCGATGAGCGCGAATATTTCTTCATCGCTGACGACTGCGGGTTTGACAAGCAGTTCATGAACAGTAAGGTGCTCCGCCAGATGATGATGAACGGGCGCAATTTCAACCTGTTTAGGCTGCTCGTGATCCAGTATCTGATGGCGATTGGCCCCGACCTCCGCTCCAACATCGACTTGATCTTCCTGTTCTGGGACAACAACGTCAACAACCAGAAAAAGATGCACGCCAACTGGTTTAGCTTCATTCCCTTCCCCAAGTGGCAAAAGATGTATGCCACCGTTACGCGAAACTACGGAACCATGGTTTTGGACGTGCGCAGGTGCGCGGTGTCGCATGACTACCGCGATTGCGTGTTTTTCTACCGCGCTGAAATGTATGACCTTGTTCCTTTTCAGATGTGCCACCCCTCATTCTTTCAAATTTCTGACAAGACGTTCATTGACCGCGACGGCGTGACACAAGTTATTGCGGAGACCAGGGAATCGGCGGGCGCATGCGTTGCTGAGGACGACGAAAACCAGATCCGGCTCATCTCGGTCGACGGCGACATCATCAGCCAGGTGGGAGGCGGTCCCACCCGGCGGCGGTCGCTGTTGCACCCCCGCTTCGACAGCTTTGCGGTGAACCACAACTGCGACGACGACGTCGAATTTGACGATTAATGTTTGTCGCGTCTGGGTCGTTAACGTCACGATTTTTTTGGCGGGGTTGGCAAAGCGACCAGATCATAAACCCAAGATGCCCCTCCCGTTTGACATCCGCGATCCGGCCTGGATGGCCCCTCGTTACGGGATGAACTCGAGGATTGTCAAGAACCGGGTCGTGTTGGTCCGCCACGGCGAGAGTTCACAAAACCGCGACTTTGTGATGACCGGCGTCGGCGAGTCGGCCACCGGGAAGCCCGAGCTCACCGAGATGGGAGTCGCGCAGGCCAAGGAGGTCGCTGATTACCTAAGCCATGCGTCTTTTAGCGCCGTCGAGGTGTCGCCACTTTCCCGAGCGATCGAGACCGCCGCACCTTTTGTTGCGCAGCTCGACCCCAGCCTGGTTCGCGTCAAGTTTGACCTGCGCGAGCGGCGGTTCGGCGAGTCGCTGGTGATCCAAAAGCTGCCCGTGGGATGGGACCTAATTAGCGACGACCCCGAACTCGTGGACCCCGCCACGTGGATTCGGCCGAACGAGTCGATGAGCGAATTCAAGGCGCGGGTCGAGGCGCTCAAGGACCGGTGGCGCCGCACGGGCTCCCCCCAGGAGCGCCGTCAGACGCTGGTGTTTGCGCACTCGCTGCTCATCAGCCAGCTGATCGGGGACATCGAGACGGGGCCGTTTTTTCACGTGGCCAACGGGTCCATCACCGTGATCGATTTCGCGGACGACGGAAGTATGCACGTTCACATGGTGAACAAGACCGACCACCTCTCACACCCAACAGGGCACCACACCCCTTTTACCAACGAGCGCGAGTAGAGCTTTACTTTGGAATAAACTGACGATTGAAGTTGGCCTCGGTGGTGGTAAGATGTGCGTACTTGGGATGGTAGCGCGTGGGGCACCGCATCTCTGGCGAGCAGTGCACCTCAATCAGCGTTGTTTGGTTAAACAATTGCATGTCCGTTGCGGCCTCGAGCGCCTGCCCAAACTGCTTGAGCGCGCGCACCTCGTGCCCGGTGACACCCATGGCTTCAGCGATCTTGTGGATCGGCGGGGCGAACATGGCTTAAATGGGCAAGGTGACTAAGCGCAAGCATAATTACCCGGATTGTGAAACCCCGTTAATCACAATCAACGCAAAGCATGGATCGATTGCCTCTGACCAAGAGGCTCCAAGAAGTCAGGCGATTTCGCGTGGGCGTCTTTGTGCTTGTCTACGGGGAGCGGGAGCTGCTCGCCGCGATAGAAGCGCTCGAGTCTATAGGCTATACGTTTACTCCCGACAACTGGTATATGAACGTCACCTCGCCACAATCAACCACGAGAAAAAGTGGGTGAGTGCCAAGATGAGGCGCTAGCACCGCATTTTGCGTGAAAATTGGGCGGCGATAGCGTTGTCAAAACCAAATTACAAGCACTGCGCAGACACGCGCCCCTCGAGCTGCATTAGTATCTCTTTGAGCTTGACATTGTCGGCCAGAAGACCCCGAAGTACTGTCGAAAGCTCTTCTACACGATCAATCTTGCGCTGTCGGCACTTGGCCTGGTTATAATGAAGAAGGGTACGGGTGTGATCAGTCGAGAGAAACAGAACAATATGCTTTGTGGAACATAACACAACAAGATGCAACTTTAAAAGAAAAACAAGGTATATATACGAAGAGATTACATCAAGAAGGGTACATGGTGGTGGTGGTGGCGTGCATGTGTTGAGAGTAAAGACGTACCGCGTTGTTACGATTCTGAGTTTGTCGTTTCTCACGACGTTGATTGTCTGTGCCAGCACCCGATCGTGTTGGACGACGGACCTTCGGTTTCATCACAACATCTAATTCCGATAGCGATAAAAAGGTGGTTGGTAAGTAAGTAGTTGTGCGCTGAAATGACCTTACACACGCTGAGGATGGGTTGGCAAACGCGTCTCATCGCACGGATTGACCAAAGGACATTTGCAATAGCAACACGCACCAAATGAACACTCAAACTGGTTGAGCTCAAGATCGTAAAAATTCGACGCCTTTCCTGAAGTCTTGTTACAGTCGATCTGGGTCCACGGGGTTAGTGAGGGCAGTGAGGGCAGTGAGGGCAGTGAGGGCAGTGAGGGCAGTGAGGTCATGGTCTCGGGTTGGGGTGGTCTTCGGGTCGGCTGAGGGTATGCGATTGTGAGCTCTTGACCGGCCGCTGCCCAGACGGGATCGGATATTCGCCCGGCTGAGTCACGAATTCCAAATCATCATTCCCGATTTGGAATTCGCCCGGCTGAGTCACAATTTGGATAAAATGACTCAGCGTTCATTCTGATCCGATCCCAAGTGTCACAATGGCACAGCCGCCATTGACGCATTCGTTGCCTGATGATTCATTGACTCTTGCAGAGCTCATGATGTTGCCCTGAATTCATTGAAATAAATCAATGAATGAAATACCCGTGTTTTAATGCGTTTTGATGAACTTGGGATAGTCTGGATCGAGTTGCCTGTAAAAAGGGTAGTGAACACTGCAAGTTACGATCCACACGACAGGCACTCTTCACGGTTGGTGAGCGTGCAAAATTGCGCGTCGGCGTCCTTGCTCTCCTGGAGCGCCTTCTGGATGGCCTTATCACCGCCCTTGGGGACGACGGTGAACTGAAGCGCCTGCGACGCCGCCCTGGTCCGGAGGTAGTACATGCCCGTCTTAAGCCCCTTCTTCCAGGTGTACATGTGCAGGCTCGACACCTTGACAATGTTGGGCTCGGCTATGTAGACCACAAACGACTGCGAGTGGTCGACCATCGGCCCGCGGTCCACTTGCATGTCGACCAGGTCGCGGCCGTCGAGCTCCCACACCGTCTTGTAGATCTCCTTGAGATCGCTCGGGACTTCCTTGATGTTTTGGACCGACCCGCGGTTCGTGATCAGCTCCTCCTTGACGGCATCGCTCCACAGCCCGCGCTCGGTCAGGTCCTTGACCAAGTGCTCGTTGACCACCGTAAACACCCCGCCGAGCACCTTGCGCTGGTACACGTTGCCCAGGAACGGCGTGCACTGCTCGTGGTTCCCGAGGATCTGCGCGGTTGACGCGGTGGGCATCACCGCGATCCCGAGGCTGTTCATTACGCCGTGTTCGACGATCCGGGCCCGGAGCCCCTCCCAGTCGAACGGTGACCCCTTGAGCGGGCCAACACCCCACAGATCGAACTGAAACTTGCCCTCGCTCAACGGCGACCCCGCAAACGTTTTGTACGGCGCACCCCGATCCTGGGCCATCTTGCACGACGCGTGAAGAAATCCGTAGTAAATGGCGTCAAACACCCGCTTGTTGACCTCTTTGGCCCCGGCCGACGTGAACGGGAGCTTGAGCTTGGCAAACATGTCGGCGAGCCCCTGGACCCCAATCCCGATCGGGCGGTGGGTGTAGTTCGAGTTCTCCATCTCATGCGAAACGTAGGTTTGCACGTCAATCACCTCGTTCAGGTTGACGGTGATCTCGCCGGCCATGTCGGCGATCTTCTGGTAGTTGACCGTCCGGGTCTTCTCGTCGACGTACTTGGGGAGCGCGATGCTCGCGAGCGTGCACACCGAAATCTCGTCGGGGCTTGAGTGCATCATCATCTCGGTGCACTGCCCGGTGCAAGTTCCGTTGAACACGGCGCGGTGCTCCTTAGGCTCTGTCACACAGTACGTCGCCGCCTTGCGCCCGTTGTCAATGATCTGCGCCACCGTGAGCGGCTCATTGTCATTGATCTCCCGGATGCACCATACCCCGCTTCCGGAAGTGTCCTCTGGCGCCAGCTTGACCCTGAACCCAACACTCCGAAACATCAACAAGGTGGGCATCAGGGTCTGGTAAATCGATGCCGCAAAATCGAGGTGCTTGATCGCGTCCTTGAACCCGCTGCACCACGCGACACGCAAATATTTGTGCGCGGTGAGCGGGTATACCGCTCGCTGCTTCTCATTGGGCACAGGGATGTATGCAAACAGCTCGAGGTCTTCGGGGTTGAGGCGGTCGGCTCCAGGGACCTCGGCGGCGGGGTCCCAGCCAAGCTTTGTGCACAGCTCCTTCTCGGATTTCTCCACCCGGATCCACGGGCACTTGAGCGTCTCCCGCAGGTTCAGCGTCAGGCGCTGACGCCCTCCCACCTCAATCAGCCGCCCCGCGATGAACCCGGAGTACCACGCCTCGTGCATCTCCTCTTTGGTTGGTGCGTCGGCCGTGCGCCCCTTTTCGTCCGCCAGCGGAAGCCCCTCGTAAATCACCTCCTTAGGCTGAAACAGCTCAACCCCGATCCGCAGCTCCTTGGCCGGAATCTTGGTCTTTCCGTCGACCAACACAAACTCGTGCTCTGGGGTGCATTCGATCGACAGACCGTGGCTAGTCACCACCGTGATCACCGGGCGGTCATCGCCCTCGGCGCTGGTGCGTCGCACCGGAACGTCGTCGACCCACTCCTCGCCGTTCCAGATGGTGGTGCGCTGACCGTCGAGCTTACAAATGTCGATATGACCCACCGACGTAAGCAGCTTGGTGTCGCCTGTCACACACAGGTTGGAGCACACGATTGGGCCGATGTTCTTCTGGTTGGACTTTTCGTTGACCGCGTCCTTGTACAACATGTACGGCTCGCCCGTCTCGATCTGAGTCTTGACGATGTGCTCGTACAGGTCCCACGCCTTGATGGTGCGCTTCCCGCGGCCCTCAGCCTCGTACTGGCGGTACAGCCGGGTGAACTCGTCGCCATACGCCGTCACCAGCCCCGGGCACTCGTCCGGGCACATCAGCGTCCAGTCCTCGTCGGCCTCAACTCGGCGCATAAATTCATCACACGTCCAAATCCCGTAGTTGAGGTCGAGACCCTTGGTCTCATGCGACCCACCAGAGGCGTGGGTGGCCTCGGAGTCGAGCGGGACCCGCATCGAAACCACGTCAAAAATGTCAGCGTGCCACGGCTCGATAAACGCCGCAAAAGCCCCTGGCCGCTTGTTTCCCCCTTGGTCCACGTACCGCGCGGTGGAATTGTAGTTGCGGAGCATCGGGACCAGCCCGTTTGAGGTGCCTCCGGTCCCAGCGATGTATGACCCGGCTGCTCGGATGTCCGAGACCGCCAGCCCAATCCCGCCGCCGGTCTTGGAGATCATCGCGCATATCTTGAGCGTGTCGTAGATTCCTTCGATCGAGTCGGATTTCATACGGATCTTGAAGCAGCTTGACAGCTGGTTCATCGGCGTCCCGGCGTTGAACATGGTCGGGCTGGCGTGGGTGTACAACCCCTTGGACATGTGCTCATACAGCATGAGCACCCGGTCGATCCCGATCCGCCGCCCGAGCTCGATCGCAATCCGCATGTACATGTACTGCGGCCGCTCAACAATCACCGACCCGAGGCGGATCAGGTACGACCGTTTGAGCGTTTTCATTGCAAACAGGTTGAACTGAAGGTCGCGGTCCTGGACGATCGCGGCGTCAAGCGCGTCGCGGTGTTCCATGACGTACTTAAGAAACCAACCGTCTAGCGCGGGCGACGGCTTCCTGTTGCGGGGGTTAACGTACGCCCCCGCACGCTCAACGTACGCGCTGAATGTGTTGTCGGTGCGCTTGCGGAGCGCCGTCATCTCGATCATTCCTGAGAGCAGTGCGTAGTCCGGGTGATCAAACGAGTTGCCCAGCGCCACCATCGTGATCAGCGTGTCGACGTCGTTGGTGGCTGAGCCGTCGGCGAGCGGGAGTTCAGACACTTCTTCCAACAGCTTGTCGATGTCCACGTGTAGCCCGTAGCGGTCCACTAACGTCGAGAGGCGCTCAGCCACGTTGGCAATATTGAATTCCACTTTGGCCCCGGACCGCTTGATCACCGTTGGCATGACTTTCGTTGTTCAAATGTGAGAATTTTTTGACTCCCAATCCTTTCATTAATCGCGCACGGACCCCCCTTCCTTTAATGCGGCCTCCCACCGAACCGGACCTGGCACTATCGCGATGCCCCGAACCGCCCCAGCCGCTAAGCGAACACGGGCTAAGGAGGGCCCGCCCTCGTCGGTGGAAGAAGGCGTGCACGCCCCTTTTGTGTGCGGCGAGTGCGAATCCATCTACCAACAAGAAGGCAAACGTGCGTTTCTCGCAACGTGGTGCATCTCGTGTGATTTACCGGTGTGGTTTCGATCGGGGGATAAGTACCGCGAGTACAAAAAGAGGCGAGATGGGGCTCTATCGGCCAAGGAATGAGAACACGTGGAACCACATTTCGAGCGGGAGCGGGGGAAGCGCCGTCATGATGCTCAGTCGGTTGGCGATCATGATCGTGTGAACCACCCGCTCCTGAAACAACTCGGGGAACAAATAGTGTCGGGTTGGGTTCCACCCAAAGGCCGCGCCCTGAATAATGTCCCTCCGCAGCGCCAGCGCTTTGGAACAGGCGGGCGGCGGATCCGGGTGATCCACGCACTCGTTGTGCGGTGGAAGGTGCGCACCGCTTTGAAACATGCTCACGAGGTGGTGCGGCTGCATCACCGCCATAAAGAGCATTGGCCCCCACACGTGCGCCATTGTCATCATCACCGACAAGGGGTCGGGGCCCGCCTCGGCGTTTATGATGTCAAGCGCCCAGTAGCTGCCCCTCGGAATAAACAAAAAGTTCAGCGCAGCGATGCGGCTGAAAATCTCGCCAAACTCGTACGCGTCAGGGGGATCGCAGCGCACTGACCCAAAATACTTGATCAGAACGCTCAGCTCATAGTCGCTCCACCCGAACTTTGTGAGCGGGATCCCGACCGAGTGCATGTCTACCGTACAAGGCGCCAGCCCGACGTTCAAAAGTATGTCGATGTAGTCAAACGGTATAGGTTGAATGCGCATCATCTGGTGAATCGGGTGAGACTCGGGTGGGATCTGGCGGCCGGCGATCCGCACGGCCTCGAGCACCATCACCACGCACTCGAAATGCCTGTCGTAGAAATCGCTGTCGTACAGGGACGGTGGGTGCACCGTCCACGGCGGACGGTGGTTAGGATAGGGGGTCAGGTCCATCTGCGGGAGCGACAAAAGCATCCGGGTGGCCTCGACGTAGCCCTCGTCCACCACACGGCGCAGTGCCTGGCCGCTGGGGTCGATATCGCACAACTCAATGACCGCCCTGACCCTGGCGCACACTTCTGGGGCGCCCCCGCCGCGAAGCAACATGATAGTCACGGCGTTCGGGATGTTCTCGATCCACGTCGGGCGGCGGTGGCACGCCTCCAGGTAAAGCAACGGCGCCATAAACACCGCAATGATGTCCGGCTCGCGGTGCGGGCGGTGGCCAAGCGCAATGAGGTTGCGGAAAATGTTGAGCCGATCGACGTCTCGGATTTTGGCATCGATCAGGTCCCTGAACACGAGGTTGTATTTCTCTGGCCGGTAACCCCACTTGAACAGGTCGAGCATCACCGAGGGGTTTCTCATCAAGGCTCTGGCGACCTTTGGCGACTGGTTCATCGGAACCCGATGTCGCACCAACAGGTTTCGGATCAGCTCGCTCGGCGTGCGCGGGTTGAGCAGCGCCTCCTGGAGGATTAAGGGGCCCATTGCCCCCGAAAACGGGTGGACATCCAAAACGCCGCCCACGCTCAGCTTCACGGCGCGGAGCGCGGCGCTGTCCGGGTCCAGATTATCGCACCCCTCACGGCCCTCGATCCAGCTCGCCGCATCGTCTGCTCCGAGCCGCGCCGCGATCGAGATGAGCGACAGCCTCTTGGCCCCCAGTTTCCAAAAGAACTTTTCGCCGCGCCCAACGTGAGGGTAAAGCAGCTCGAGCGCCCTGATGTTACTGCATAAAACAGCCATGACGACCGGGACCATTCCGCAATACAGATCGCCCGGCGAAAAATCCGCCCCAACGTACTTGGCGCAAACGACGTGGTGGATCCCATCGGGTTCAGTCATGAGCAGCCGAAGCAGCTCAGGGTTGTCATCGAATACCGCCCGGTGGTGGATCCGATATCCGCTGTCGTCGACCCGGTGCATGTTGGGTTTGTTTTTGCGATACAGTTTCCTGGTGTCCCGAGTGGACAGCCCCCTCCATTCGTTCCACATCACTGGAAGTGGTGGCAAATTGTTAACATGATCCGGCCAAGCCGGCGTTAACATTTGTGTGAGTCATGAGGGTCCTTGTGTCGTACACCGTGTTTGGGCGGGCTCAACGATACAAACAAACACCGCTGCATCAAATTGCGCTGCTCAAGGCAACGTGCGCCCCCTCCAGAGATACTAGTCAAGTACACCCAATAAAGGGGGTTATGAAATTTGTTCGTTCTAGTTACAAGTAAAATAGCGATGAATGAGGAGCTGAACAAGGAGCTGAACAAGCTGCGACTCATCTCTATATTCGGCCTCGCTGGTGGAACGGCCATGTCTGTCTTTGGGGCGGCGGGAGGAGGGCTTGTGCGTTTTTACGCCGGGGAGAACGACCCCGTGACGGCGGGCAATTTCCCCAAGATTGGGATCGTGTTTGGTGTTTTGTCTTTTTTGTCGTTTATTGTGTTGATCGCGTCGATCGCCCTCTTGGCGCCCGCGGCCGACGCGCTAATATCCAAGGCGGTGAACACCCCCATGTACTCGACCGCCACCGATGTGCAAAAGCTGACCAACTACACTCTCATCCCGGCGTTTACGGCCGGAGGGTCGGCGGTCATTGCGCTTTTTCTCTTCCTGTACACGTTTGGTAACCCAAAGATCAGGGGGGTGGTTGGAGTCAGCGCGGTGATGGTCATTCTGTTCGCGGTTTCGGTGGTGTGTCAACCAGTCGCCTTCGGATTTTTGTTGTCACGGGTCGACAACGCTATCAACAAGTTTGAGAAGAGCAAGAAAAAGTGATGCGAACCTACACAGTCAACCTGGACCTCTCCCCGGAACACCGCTGGTCATCTGTCATTGAGGGTGAGCGCGATCGGATCCTGGCGTCGCACCGAGAACTGCTCGGGTTCCTGGGGCCGTGGGTCGACGGTTTGCGGTGGATCGGAGGCCCGCTGGCATGGATGCGCTCGGGGTCCATGATGTATTACAACGAGATCAATAGTGTTGCCACCGGGCTAGGGCTCCCCGTGTTCGACGTGTTGCTCTGTCAGATCGCGTACGAGATCTGCGCGTCGTGCACCACAATCATGTGCCCCGAGGGGCGTCACATCCGAACGATGGACTGGCCGCTCGACGCGCTGCGCAACGTGACGGTCCGGGTCAACTTCCAGCGGGGCGGGGCCACCGTGTTGCGGACCATCACATGGGCCGGGTACATCGGGGTGCTCACAGGCCTCCGGCCCGGGGGCTACTCGGTGTCGATCAACTACCGGCCGCACGGCGGTCTCGGGATCGCTCGGACGCTGGTTGAGCTAGTGCGGTGCTCGCGGTGGCCGGTGGGTTACCTGGTCCGAGAGACGATGCTCGCGACCGCCAACTACCGCGAGGCCATCGACACGTTTCAGCGGGCCCAGCTGATCTCGCCGACGTACATATGTGTGTGTTCGTCCGATGAGGCCACCGTCATCACCCGGGACACCAACGGGGTGGCTGAAGCGCGGTCGTCGTCGCAGGCCACGCTGGTTCAAACCAATCGTGACTTTACTGGCGACAACACCAATGTGTTGTGGTCGCAAGAGCGCGAGCAGTTGGCGGCGCGCTCCTTTCAGACGCAAGGGTCGAGGACCTGGGAGCAGCTGCGAAACGTGTTCAAGCGCCACCCGATCCGGAATCAGATCACGATCTACGTGGCGGAGATGGACGTAAACGAAGGGTGGTGCGACGGCGAGGTGATTCCAGCGCCGACAAACTGACCCCAGGCAATTGGCTCGTACCCCTGGCTTGGCCGCTTTCTGCAATCGCGCCAACACTTGACGCCCAACGAGCAAAAGAAGAACGCAACCACCACCAAGAACGCAGCGACGGCCAGCCAAAACCCCAACCCGGCGCCGTCCATCATGTCTTCTTCGTAAATGACGTCCGGTTAACCAATAAATCCTGAAACTCTCAGCTTTAAACAAAGTGATGGGGAAAATCGCGCTGATCCAGGTAGCCCACTCAGGCGCGGGCCACTCGCCGCGGGCCGACAACCCGCAGTTTCGGGTGCTCCGGTTCTGCGACAGCGATGCGGAGGCCGACGTGTCCATTAGCGTGTACACGAAGCGGGGGGTCGCCGGGCACATCTACAAGCTTGAGACCCCGGGCAAGATCGTGATTCCGATGGAATACGCAAAGTCGCAGTCGCTAGAAGAGGTTCAGGCGATCGTCGGGCAGGTCGAGGGCGACTTTCTCAAGCAGCGCGAGTACATCAAGGAAGATTTCGAGATTACGCGGGCGCTGCGCAAGGGAGGGCACACCAACGAAGCCGTGCAACAGTGGGCGCAGTACCTGGACTACTACAACTCGCAGGGCTGGATGCGTCGGGCTCGCGCCAGGCACAACATCCACCCCGACGTTGCGATTGCTCCGGGGCGCCACGACGTTGCGATCGCCGAGTCACACGCTTTCCGCAAGGATATTCCTCGCGACAAGATCTTCACGATGCAAGACATCAAAAAGACGCTCAAGGTGTCGGAGATCACCACAATCCCCAAAACCGAGGAACACGATGAAATTGTGCCCATGGCCCCCGAGAAGCTTCCGGAGATTCCGGATCGCGGAATCGAGTACAAGCCCCAGATCGACCAGAATGCGACCGAGTCGCAAGTCGCCGGGTTCGAGGACGAGGAGGACGTCGAGAACGGGACCTCGCTCACCAAGGTGGTACGGGTTAAGAGTCAAAACCACTTTGTGGCGGGGTTCCTGCTCTCAAACGACCTCAACTGCGACGCGGTGGTGTACGTGCACGAGGTGTTTGAGCAGCTTGACGAGGCCGAGAGCACCGCCAGGAACGTGATTGGAAAGAAGGTCGAGCCGCTCGAGGTGCACGTGTTTGACATGTGCAAATGGATCGACATGGTCGAGGTCAAGTGGAAGTCGGGATGCGCTGGCGACACCAAGTCCGGAACCAAGCACGCCTACTCGGACGAGCGCATTGAAAGGGCGCTAGAAAAGCGTAGGAAGGACCATTTTATCAATCGTGAAGGTACCAAGATGGTCAAGACCGAGAAGGAGCTCACAGTGAGCCATGCGGTGTCACAGCGGCTCGGGCTCGACGAGGCGCAGCGCAAGGCCATTACCAAGAACGCGACGCAGGAGGACATTCTTAATCTTCTCGAGATCCAAGACCATGAGGCGCGCCACAAGGCCGCGCTCGAATTTGTGTGAGTTCGTAAATGCACGTGCAACCCCAACAAAAAATCTATCCCAATAAAACCCAAATCGAAGCGATGCGTGTCCTCATAACCGGTATCACTGGCTTTCTTGGCCCGCACCTCGCACGCGATCTGATCAACCACGGCCACACTGTGTGCGGACTCGTTCGGAGCACCCGCGGGAGCGAATACGAGCTGACCGACCTGTTGACCGAGGATGAGTTTAAGCAAATCACTTTTTTCTACGGCGACATTGTCCACTACCGCACCATGGACCGGCTTTTTCGCGCTGAAAAATTTGACGCTGTGCTTCACCTGGCTGCGCAGTCGCACCCGCCCTCTAGCTTCAAGGACCCGATCGGAACGTGGGAGACCAACGTGATGGGGTCGCTCAACCTGATTACGGCGATCCAAGACAATCAGAACGACTGCCACTTTGTGTTTTGTTCGACCGTCGAGGTGTATGGCAATGAGGGGATCGACGGCCGGGCCATCGTCGAGGACAACACGATCCTTCCGGCCAACCCGTACGGGGCATCGAAGAGCGCAATTGATTTGTACGTTGGCGAGCGCATGAAGAACAAGCAGATGACCGCGACGGTGATCCGTCCATTTTGCTACACGGGGCCCCGGCGGGGCGCCAGGTTCTCGATCGCCTCGGACGCTGTTCAAATTGCAAAGATGGCGCTCGGGACTCAGGGAAAAGTGTTGCGCGTCGGAAATCTGGACACGGTCCGCGCTGTCACCGACGTCCGCGACGTGGCGACGGCGTTCCGGCTAGTGATTGAAACCCCAAGCGTCTCCTCGGGTAAAGTGTACAATGTCTGCGGGGGTACCCCCCTCATGATGCGCCGGTACACCGAAATGCTTTTGAAGCACAGCGGGATCGTCGATGTCATCATGAAGATTGACGAAGCGCTGTGGCGGCCGGTCGACATCCAATTCCAGAACGGCGATTCATCCCTCATCAAAAAAGAGCTGGGGTGGAGTCCGACCATCCCAATCGAGACCACCATCGCTGACCTCTACGATTTTTGGCTGCGCAAGCTTGGTTGAGCGAAAATAAATGGCCACAACACAAAAAAAAGAAAAGATGTCCTCGGTCGTCGCGGTGGGGGACATCATTGTGGATGTTTATCGATCCGTGACGTCAAACAGGATAGCGCGGGAGGCGCTTGTACCAGTGTGCATTGAGACTCGGTGTGAGCGGTTTCTGGGGGGCGCCGCGCTGTGCGCGGTCAACCTTGCAAGCCTCGGTGTGTCGGTAACCATGGCGGGGTTTGTGGGCAATGACGACAACGGAAAATGGGCCCTTACTGAGTTTGAGCGGCTTGGTGTTGACACATCTGCCATCATTACGTGCCCCGACTGGGTTACGCCAAGCATCACCCGGATTTCGGGCGACGTAGGCGGAGTCGTCTCCAGGCTTGACTCGGAGGTCCACCCCATACCTAAACATCACCGAGTCAAGCTAAAAAGTCGGGTAAGGAATGTTCCGGCGATGATAGTTGCGTCCGAGTATTGCAAGGGCACTCTCGACGGTGAGGTGATCGGCTGGCTCAGATCGATAGGTGCCCCGCTAGTCGTGGACCCGCGGTATGCCCCTGAACGGTTCGTTGGCGCCCACACGGTTAAGATGAACCATCATGAATTTGGAGGCAGCCCGACCCAGGACGCGCTGAAGGAAAAGGCGATTTGCCTAAAAGTGAGCAGGATCATCGTGACGCTGGCCGATAAAGGGCTGGTCGGATACGACGCCACGTCGGGCCAATTCGTGCAATGCCCCGGCGAGAAGGTGAGGGTGTTTGATGTCACCGGGGCGGGGGATGTTGTTCATGCGACTGTGTCTATGCTCACGCTTGAGGCCGATATTCCGTTTGCAGAGCTGTGTCGCGTGTCGGAATCCATGGGCAGGCTGTCGGTCCAGTCGCCGGGGACTGTCATTGTTAACAAGGTCGACCTCGCGAAACAGCTCAACCCGAGGTCCGCCTTTGATCTGTTTTGCAAGTGCCTCCGCGACCACCGAGTCGTGTTTACGTGCGGGTGCTACGACGTTTTTCACCACGGACATCTGACGTCGTTGCGGTTCGCTAAGTCGCGTGGTGATTTTTTGGTGGTTGGGATCAACAGCGATGCAAGCGTCAAGAGGCTAAAAGGGGGTGATCGCCCCTTGAATCCAGAGTCGTTTCGGGAATGGCTTGTGAGTCGAGTGCCCGAGGTGGACGCCACGGTCGTGTTTGACGAAGATACCCCGGAAAGACTTTTGGCCAAACTGAGGCCCGCCGTATTTGTCAAAGGCGATGAGTACAGTGCTAACGATCTCCCCGGAACACAATACGTTCAGAGGGTAGAGCTGAACCCAATGGTTCCGGACGTCTCGACCACCAAACTCCTCGAAAAGTGGGCCTAATCGAAATGGATTGTTTTTTTTCTGTTTCGTTGTAGAAAGAGCATCCATGTGGAATGAGTCGGACAAATCAGGATGGCGCGCGGAAACACGCCGTCATCAAGGGCAGATCAAGGCCGGGACTCAAATGGGGTGTTTTATCGAGGATGTGGCCAGTGACGCAGCCAACACTAGGTTTCTTGAGATTGGGACTTGGAACGGGCTGGGGTCGACTATGCGGTTTCATTCGGGATTTCTTCGGCGAAAGGGAGCACCGTTTTGGTTCACGACACTTGAGTGCAACTTGGAAAAAGTGAAGCTGGCCGAACAGGTTTATGCCCGGTCGCCTGTCCGTGACAAGATCCGCTTTGTGCACGGGAAGATCGTTGACACGCCGGATGGTCAGATCACGGATGCATGCGACGATCGGAACGTAAAGTCGGCGCCACTATTCGCTCCGTGCGGAAGGTATGACGTGGCGTTGCTCGACGGGGGTGACGACACCACGTATCGTGAGTATCTCCGGCTCAAAAAGCATGTGAGCCTGTTTATTTGCGACGACATTACTGCGAAAAAATGTCAGCGGGTTGCGGCTGATTTGCAATCGAGTAATGAGTACCACCGTGTTGCAAATTACCCCAATGACAGAAACGGCTGGTGCGCGTACGTTCGCAGATCGTGGAGTTACCCTTTCCGGCCAAATTGTCTAATTCCACCCGAGTAAAACAAACCATGACCGTGGCTATTTTTGCCAGCCATTTTGGGCTTGGCGATGCAATCATGTTTTTTGGGTGCGTGCGGTACTTGGCCGACAGGTACGCCCGAGTTGCAGTGATGTGCAAGGAGCGCAACCTGCCCAGAGTAAAGGCCATTTATCGAGATATGCCTACCGTGGATGTAGTGTCCTTTGGGGAATCCGAAAACCTATTGATTGGCGCCATCAACCGCGTCGCTGCTCGAGCTAACGGGGACGCTGTTGTTTATTTTAACGGAAAGTGGGCCCACGGTGGCAGGATGCCTGACGATTTCCTGTTTCCGGACAGTCTGTACCAGGACATGCGCATTCCGACATCGTTCCGGAAAAGTCTTTTTCTGCCCGCGGCGGCTGGTCCGTCGTGTCCGATTGCTCCCAATCGCCCATACATCTTTGTCGCGGACAGGAGCACTACGACCAAAATACCGCTTTACGAAGCCCTGGCAGCCATGCACCCCAACACCCCCGTGGTCTCGGCCGATCGCAACGACGTGTACTCCCCGAACCACCCCTTTTACAAGATTTGTGAGCGGGTGGTCCGCAGGGGGGACACCGAGATCTGCGACTACACTGACATCATATCAAACGCTCTGGAGATTCATTGCATCGACAGCGCTCTGTGGTGCCTTGCGGACACCCTGGACCCCCCAACACCCAGGCGAAAAACGGTTTTTATCCGATGGGACATCGTTCAAAGTTCCCCCTCTTTTGAACGCTTTGTGTGCGACGAACGTTCGACACTGACGCGCGAGGGAATTCAAACCTTGTTGTCAAGGCGGCGGTTTGGGGCGCCCCAAAATATGTCAACGTCGTGATAAAAACATTAACTCGGAAACCTGCGTGCGCAGGGCTCATTAACAGTTTGCGATGATCGCGCTGCTCGCCCTTGGGGTCGCCGTGGCCCAGCTTCCCAACAACGCGCTGATCGGAACCACGACCTATGACACGTGCTCGCCGTCAAACGTCACCGCCTGCTTTGACGGGGGGTGCGCCTCGACGGGATGCGTTCTCTCCGAGCCGCAGTGCGACTCGGGTTACCAACACACGCTCCAGATGATCACGCTGACGGCGAACGAGTGCACGGCGCACACCTGGACCTGGCGGTGCGCCGCCGAAACCACAACCACGGTCACTACCACGACCGCCACAACCACGGTCACTACCACGACCGCCACGACCACGGTCACTACCACGACCCCAACCACGACCGCCACGACAACCCCCAAACTCCTCAAGACGACCAACGATTCGGACAAGGGCAAGCTGGCGTGGTACTGGATTGTTGTGATTGCGTTGGCGGCGTTTATTGTGTTGGGGTGCATGTGCATTGCATGCGTGGTCAAGTCGCAGAACCGCCGCACGCACGCGATGGGTTGAACTACCGCAAGTTGTTGAGCTCCCGGAACTTGGTCATGTCGAGATCGCCGTTGGTGACCACGTTGATTGGGCGCCCCTTGTACGCAGCCTGCCTCACCACCGTCTCCATGTCCACAATAAAGTCTTCGGGAGCTTCGGGGAGCCTGATTGGCCACGCCATGGGCACGCTTGTCATGGCACACAGCTCGGGGTCCTCCTCCTCTTCCTCGTTGTTGCGCGTCATCATGTTCTTGACCACCGCCGTGTCCACGATTCTCCCCCACATCTGTAGCGTCTGCGGGTCAAGGTGGCGAAAGTGGTGGCGGGCCCGCCGCGACGTCCAGATGCCCTCATAGCACAGCGCCGCGATCGCCCCCCGCCGAACCATGTCGGTGTCAAGGCGGTACCGCTGGATCATGTCGGTCATCGCTTGCATCGCCGTGTCTAACAAAAAGACTCCGGCCGCCCGGCGGACCTTGTTCACGAACGCGAGCAGCGCGGCGATGGTGGCGTGGAGCAGTTGAATGTCAGCGGTCGTGGCGGGGTCCACAATCACCTTGATGATGCAATGTGTCGCGGTCCGCAGCGCAAACTCATCGTCGAATGAAAGCTCTGCGGGGACCTTGCTCTTGACCAGGTACGCCATCATCGTGCCGCAGTTTTCGCGCTGCGCCGCCGGGTCGTCGTCGTTCAACACCACTTCCCGAATGCACGTGCACACCTTCAGGGCGCTCTCCTCGCTAATCGTCTCGGTGACTCGGCGCGGCTTAAGCAGGCACGACAGCGCCTGGCGCCGCCACTCGAGTGGAAAGGCCGACGACGACGCCACTGCCAGGATGGGCTCGGCGGGCATCAGGCTCCGATGCGCGTACTGGATGTATCGGGTCATGTCAAACAGCGTGCCCAGGATCGTGACCGGGTACTTTTCGGGGCGCATTGCGGGCTCGGCCAGGATGTACCAAGTTGCGAGCACAAAGTTGTACAGAGTTTGCGTCTGGTACCGCGGAGCTTCGGTCAGGATCGCCTCGATAAAGTGGTTCATATAAGAGTCGCGGATCGAGAAAAGGCCGATCGCCACATCGATCGAGTGGGCCGCCCAGTGTTCAAGGTTGCGATGCGCCGTCGCCAGGACTTGGGCGAGCGTGAACCAAATCTGGTAGAAGAGTGCGGTCGACGGGGTTACAGTGGGGTCGTCGACCGTCGCCACCCGGGACCCATCAATCCGCATGACCCCGTTCTCGCGGTACACCCTTCTAGGGTACACTCCGGGGGCCGGAATATCGTTGGCCGAAAATACGTCAAGGTACATCGAGAGTTGGACTCCTAGATGGTGGCCGTGGAGCTGATCGATGATCCCCCGCCAGTCATTGTCCCATTGAGTTCGGTGGATGGTCATGGATTATTTAGAGGGGGGTGTTCGAGAAAAAACCCGCCATGGAGTGGGCGCTCCGAAGACGGTCTCCGTATCTGGCCCCTCAAACCGCCCGAATCGACTCGGTGTGGGACCAGCCCCGGCTCAACTCCAACCCGCGCCAGCTGTACCGGCCGCCGTGCAACCCGACCCCGCCCCAGCTCGAGGGGTACTTGTCGGCCAACGACGCTACCGCCAACTACCAGGGCCAGCTAGTCCCGCTCTACATGGGGCGGTACTCGTGCCACAGCCTCAAATATTACTACACCAAGATCAACGGATTTGTTGTACCCATACAGGCCACCAAGGGGGCGTACATCGAAGACGGCGACACTGTGTCTCTGCCCATCGGGGAGCACACCGCCCACCTCTACAACAAGGACCCTTCGACGTACTGGTACACAGGGTACTATCCGTTCATCTGATCAATTAAACGCCCGTTGATCCAATTGCTTTAATTTATTATCATTACCCCCTTTCACCTCACTTTGTCAAAAAAAGTGCCATGCGGGAGCTCGCGGAGCGATGCGTGTCGACAACCATGCTCCGGCTGATTCTGACCGACTTTCAAGCCTTGTACTTTGACATGTTCATCGTTGGCCGCCTCCTGTCGACCCTGATGGCAATGGTTTGCTTTGGATTTCTCGAGTATCTGGTGCACAAGAACCTGCACAGCGACATCATCAAAGCTCCGTACCACAAGGAACACCACAACAAACCTAATTCGCTTGTCAATCAGGTCGTGTCGTTTGAGGTGGTGCTAGCGTGGTTCGTGGGGCTGTGGATGCTCAAACTGATCGGGATCGTCTCGGGCCACTTTGCGGCGCAGCTTCTCGGGACCTACTTGATGTATGAGATATTTCACATCGTCACACACGCCTACCCCGAGATACTGCCCCGGGCCACCGATTGGCACGCCGTCAGGCACCACAACACTCCCAAAAAGAACTTCGGAGTGACGACGCGCGGGTGGGATCGGGTCTTTGGAACGCATTTTGAGGACAAGGTGAACCACGACAATGACGTTCAGCGAGTTCTCGATTTTATTCCCGCGTTGGGTTTTTTGGCAGAGGATGTGGTTGATCACGTCAAGGGCAACATGTACTTGGTAGGAAGAGCCGAAAAGGAGGATCTGCCCCCGGTCACCCGAAACGAGCCTCTTCAAATGGAGATTCCACAAGAGAATTGACCATGATCTCGTCGACCAGTGTGACGGACACCCCTCGCCGTTGACAGGATGCGGTGTTTTCGCGGATCAAGTTATTGATGTTGGTTTGCATCGACACCCCCTCGCGGTCCCCCGCCGTCACGCAACACACCCCAACCCCAGTCTTGCGTTTGATCAGCGTCACTGTCAATACACTTTTCTGGGTGCACGCCTCGCGCAACTCGTTGTTTTCGGCGCGTAGTTTCCGGTTGGATTCGGTGAGCTCCTTGTTCAGATTCTTGAGAAGCGCGATGTACTCAGATTGCATTGCGTCGCTGTGTTGTGTAGGGGCGGGAGCAGCCCGGTGCCCCCGTGGCTCAAAGTTTCCCACTACCGTCATGCTCGTGTCGGGTGACGCCACCGCCACGTTGGTCCAGGCCTCGCTCATGGTTTGGGGGGGTCGGGGTCAAAAGTTTTTCTATCGCCCAGTCTTGGACTGATGAGAGGGTTGCTTTTTGGTTGGCGGGTGACTCTGACTCCGAGGGGTTCCGCGCTTTTTCTTTGGAGTCGCCCGCTTCTTTTTGACCGCCTCGCTCGCCCGCTTCTTTTTGGCCGCCCCGCTCGCCCGCTTCTTTTTCGCCGCCTCGCTCGCCCGCTTCTTTTTCGCCGCCTCGCTCGCCCGCTTCTTTTTCGCCGCCTCGCTCGCACGCTTCTTTTTCGCCGCCTCGCTCGCACGCTTCTTTTTCGCCGCCGCCGCTTGACTGGCCCGCTTCTTGGCCGCCGCCGCTTGACTGGCCCGCTTCTTGGCCGCCGCCGCTTGACTGGCCCGCTTCTTGGTCGTCACCTTTTTGCGAAGCAACCGCCGATGGCCGCTTTGCAATGATTTTTGGGCATTTGACTTGCTCTTGCGCTTGTAGCGTGTTCTTTTTTCAAGTTGAACAGGCTCTCCGTCGTCCTCTTCGTCATCGTCGTTGTTAGGGCCGTTATCTTGATCGTCATCATCGTCTTGTTGGTCATCATCTTCCTCGTCATTGGGAGGAGCAACTGCCATGATCATCCACCCAATCGGGGCGTCGTTTTGGTCGTACACTTGTTGATACAGGTTCGAGTTGGGGTCCTGGATGTGAAACTCAAGATTGCCCGACACGGTCCTGGCCCCGGCCGCCAAAAACTCGCTCTGGTCAAACTTGGGCATGCACTTGCCATGCGAATACCGACACTCGCCGTCACCCACACACGTAGCTTGTTCGGTAATGCACCCACACCTCCGGAACGGTCGGGCTTTAGCGCTGTGCACCCCCGGGAGAAGGTCGCTTGAATCGCCACACACTTTGTGGTCGTTAGCCAGGTTGAACACGGGCCTTTCCGGGAGGCGCTCGTTCCACCCGCAAATGGCTTTCGGGGCTAGATCGGCTGGGACGTTTGGAATGTGAAGCGGGCTGTTTTGCGGGAGGGCGCCGCAGTTGGCCACAATCATCACCATCTGGTTGAACCCCATTCGGTTGAAGCCACGATTGAGGTACAACCCGCTCTGGTTCCCCGCCGCACATGTCCCACCTCTTTCGTTTACGGTCATTACCATAATCTCGTTGATGTACGCCTGCGTGTCGTTGGGTGGGTGTTGACGAAAGTAGTTGACCAGATGTTGCAAGAGCACCGGTTCGCCGACCGCTCCATGGATGTGGTTACGCACCTGATCGACCAGCTTTCCCCCCTTGAGATATTTGAAATCGGTCAGCTCGGCGGTGTTGGAATCGACGTTGTCGAGCATTCCCGGCGTCGCAAAAAACTTACGGGGGCCTTTCCGACCACCACGTGGCATTGCTCTCTTTTTATCGTTCCGGCCACCGAATTAAAGTGGTTTGGATTGTCTTGTTTATCAATTCAGTGTTGGGCAGTCACTCGCTTGTATTATCTTGAAACATTGACGCCAAAGGCGCCAAATCTCAGGACTACAACGAACCAAGGTCCGCAGGCTCCAAGTGGCATAGGGCCGTCACGCCTGACGGCCCGATGTTTTGTGTCAAGTATTTCAAAAGAGTTTCTTGACAACCCCATTTCACATAAACATTGGAATAATTGAGCATTGCAATCAGAAGCTACCATCGAATGGTGCGCCCAAGGAGCTTGGTTCTCGCTCTTCAGGCGCACTTTTCGAGGAAGACATAAGAAGCAGAGTTATGGCCAATGGTTTTTGTGGGGTTACTGGGTTTCTATCGTTCATCTTCGAAAAGAGTTGGAGTTAACCCCAAATCAAGATGTGAAGCATCTTGCAAGTTTGTAGACAGAGTCATCCATGAGGGCAAACCACAGATGGAAACTTCCGATCTGTGAGAATGACCCTTGATCAAGAAGATTTTAATTTAAGGGCTTTGCGTATAGGTTTTGTATTAAATGATAGGTTTTGTATTAAATGATAGGTTTGGCGTGTAATAGCCGAACGGCCACATTTCGATATGAGGGTCAACACCATCATGGGGGATTTGCTCAAGGCGGACGTGGATGTGGTGGTCCACCAGATATCGTCCATGCCCTACAAGTCTCATGGTCTGTCAAAGAGCATTGCCACCCGATTCAAGTGGGCCGACCAGTACGGACATCGAACCCAAATGGGGAACCGGAACCTGGCCACCCCGGAAACCCGCCCCGAATGCGGCTCCATCGTCACGTCGTTTAACCCCGAAGACGTTGGGTGCCCCCGGGCGGTGGTCGGGATTGTGGGCCAGCTCGATTTTGGAATGCCCGGATACAAGTGGTCCCGGGTCGATACTGTGGAAGATTCGGCGACCAAACGACTGTTGTGGTTTGAAGAAGGGCTGACCCGGACGCTCGAGTGGACTGTATCCAAGGGCTACAAGACAGTGGCACTACCGCACCTTATCGGGTGCGGGCTGGCTGGGGGCAACTGGGCCAAGTATAGCGCAATCATTGACGACGTGGCGGCGCTCTATCCCGGGCTGATCATTCAATTGGTCAAGCTATGCTAGTCTACTGGCCGC
>Ga0209390_10000685_pt1 | contig 67090 bp, 54 predicted proteins | sample BON01_FD_187212 | JGI IMG/M metagenome (GOLD analysis project Ga0209390, IMG submission 187212) | Freshwater microbial communities from Lake Bonney liftoff mats and glacier meltwater in Antarctica - BON-01 (SPAdes) (version 2) | ecosystem: Environmental > Aquatic > Freshwater > Ice > Glacier...
AACTTCAAAAGGATGATGAATAAATGGAAATCATCTTTTTGGCACTTTTTTGAAACCTTTATTTTTAGAATTATTGAAGTGCTGAATTTTAATTTAAAAATAAAAATGGCTTTTTAAGGCTCGACTAAATACATTATTTGGAGAGAAAGACAATAACTTTGGCAAAGTTACTCCTAACTCCTGAGCAACGGCACCTAGCATAGTAATTGAAATATCAATTTCTCCTTTTTTCACTTGCTGCATCCAATTTTGGCTTTTCTTTATTTTATTTGCTAAACCTTCTTGAGTACATTTTTTAAACTATTGCTGAATGGGTTCTAAATTCACTAATTTTTTTCTTGCTAAACCAAATTCATATTTTTTGACAATTTTTTGACAATTTAATCTATTCAGTCCAATGCATTTTCTTGATATTAAGGAACCTGCATAAATAAGAAATTCTTCTCTAAAAACAAATTTCCCATTATTAAGAAAAGGAATGATATTGTCATCGCAAAATGTGAATTCTAACGTATTTTTAGAATTACTATCATTAAGGCTACCTATAATCTTTATCACTTTATCATCAATAATTTTGTAAAAATAAAGTATTTCTTTTAATGAACTATCAGTCTTGAGAGAATACAAAACTACAAAAGTGTTGCTATCATAAAATTGAATTTTTCTGCAATTAGAAAGTGAAGATTCTGCTTCGAAATAGTTGTCTTGGTTTTTAATAGTATTTGTATTTGCTAACTTTTTTGAACTTTTTAAATAATTTTTTATTAAGGTTTTATCTTCATTTAACCCCAAATGTCCTTTAGCAGTAATTATTTTATCTTCTTTTTTATACACATATATTATTTCTTGTGTTATAGGGTCTAATCTTAGAAATTTATCCTGATATGATGCAAATAAATTGTTATTCGTAGTCATAGTTAGATGTTTAAAGTATGATGGTGAATCCAATTCTTTTAATACTATTAATTCATCTTTAAAGTAATCATAGTAAAACAGTTTAATTTTATCTTGTTTTTTGCTGAAAGTGCCGCTAGCTGTTAAAAAAAACCGTTTGCAGACAACAAAATTTGGTTGCAAAAATCCGGAATGGTTTTTTCCAATATTTGATTGTTTAAAATATTGTATATATATAATTGTTTAAAAGATATAAAAGCAAAAATGCTGTCATTTAAACAGCAAACACCTTGCATTGGATATAATGATATTTTAAATTTAGTTGTTAATACTTCATCTATCCCAGTTTTGAGATTAACCTTGTATATAAAAATTGATGTGTCTTTTTGACCTATAGAATAATAAAAATCATTTGAAAAGCAATTTAATGTTGATTTATATGCTTCTTTAAAATCTGATTTTTGAATAAACCCATTATCTTGAGCATTTATAGTCTTGGACAAACAAAAAAATAAGAGTATTATAAATGCTCTTATTTTTTTATATCCTGTAGCGCTTTTTATATCCAAGTTTTATAAACTTTATAAGAAGATTGCTGCGTTCCGTCAGCGTTTAAGACTACATTCCATTCCACTTCAAAGAGAAAAGTTTCATTTGTAACTGTATTTACTACCGTTTGAGATGCTGTGCCTGATAAGGTGCCATTAGCCACAGCAATGTAAGCCGTATTTAAAAGTATATCTGCTTGAATATTGTCGTAAGGATCCGGTAAAGGATCACTTGGAGCAATTACGTTTGCAGGGCAAGTTTTAAAGCCAATACCACTACAACCAATAGTAACTTCATTTACTATGAATTGCCTTCCACTTGGCGTTTCATAAGTTATTAGCTCTGTGGTCCTCGAAGTTGATCCACATCCTGGAGTACAACCTGTTACAGTTCGCTCTACTACTAGGGTTCTGATAGCGTATGCCTTTGGGATAGAAATAGTTAATCCAATTAAGATGACACACAATGTTTTTAATCTTTTCATTTTTTTATATTTTTATTTGTTCAATACAAACCTAAATCAAACATTTTTATCAACCATGCCTAATTTATTGCTTTCAATTTTTTTTGTTAGCATTTAATATTTTTATAAGCTCATCACCACTCATAATATAAGTATTGTTATCACCACCACATTGTATGCAGTTATTAAATACATTATTTGGAGAGAAAGACAATAACTTTAACAAAGTTACTCCTAACTCCTGAGCAACGGCACCTAGCATAGTAATTGAAATATCAATTTCTCCTTTTTCCACTTGCTGCATCCAAGTTTGGCTTTTCTTTATTTTATTTGCTAAACCCTCTTGTGAATTTTTTTTAAAGTTCTTAGCATTCTTATATTTTCTCCAATTTCTTCCAATATCATAATGCAAAAATAGTAATAATTTTATTTAAAATAATACATTCATTTTTTTATTCCGGACCTCAGCAGTTAGATTTTTTTAGCACGAATATTTTTGATGAAAAAAATCTGAATATTTTTGAAACAATTTAGAAGGCTTACTCATGTTTTTTCTTAAGTAAAGCGCAATTCCACTGTTTTTGACAATCCAAACACCCTTAGGTTCTGCATTGCCTTGTTTGATACTTAAATTGATTGCAACTATCTATTTTAGTGAAAATGAGGGGCAAAAATATATAAATAAGCTTTTTTTATCGCGCCCGCTATATATTTTTTTTAAAACTTAGGCTATGACAGATTGTATTCGCTCAATAACCATACCCACTATTCTTTTATTAATCGCAGTGGCATTAAATTGGTAGTTTTCAAATTCTGCTAAAGTAAAATATCCGCAAACCATTCCTATCACTTGGTTTTTAAGGTCTTTTTCTTTACCAATTAAATTCTGAATGGCAATAAATTTTTTCTCTGAAGTTAAATGGTTTAAATCTATTTTAAACTTTGTTGCATGCATATTGAACCATGAAATCCATATATCATGCTGAAATTTGATGATTGGTCTTAGGGTTTCATTTTGAAATTGTTCTATCAAAGAGGTTTGTATGTTTACTTCTGCTTTTTTTATTATTGGCCTTATCCTAAGCAATTGATTTCTATCCATTTTAAGCAATAACAGATAAAAAGGATTTAGGTTATTTATTATTTTTTTATTTCAAACGGGTCTTTTGGCCTATCATTAAGATTGCGAGCACTACCATTTCTATTAAGTTCTTTTAAAAGGTCTAGGTAAAACCCATTGATTAAGTGTATCGATTATCCATATTGTGTGTTAATCCCTACACTTTAGCTTTGTGGGGCAACTTACAGTTTATGGTATTAATTGGCTTGCAGATAGGAGAGGGATTTATTTATTGTTGGCAACATATATTTTTTAATTTTTAATTACCTAAATATTGATAAAGGATGACATTGTTTTTATTATCAATTTCTAAAAACTGTTGATTTCTAAAAAAAGATTCTTTCTCTTTTTCATCAACTAAGTAATAGTTTCCTTTGATGAATGTAGTTTTTGATGCATGCAAAATATTAATTTTTTTAACCTTGTTTTTTTGGTTGATAAGGTTTGCATAAATGGCTAGCCATGGCCTATAGTGCTCATTGTGCACAATCGTGATTATACCTTCTGGCGCCTTATTTTTATACCAGTCTTGCAAAATTAAACTTTTAGAATAAATCTCGCCCGTGCCTTCCCAGTCAAAATAAATTGGCTTTTTTACTGTATTTATAATTTTTATATAATTTAAAATTAGAATTATAGAGAGTATAAAAAGTTGGATTACCAATGTTTTAAGTCTACTATTAGTTTTTATTTTGCTAAAATAAGCATGGATAATTAAACACGAGAGGAGACTTAATAAAGGATAAATTGGGCAGACGTACCAAAAAATCTTTGTTTGGGCAAAGGTTATAGCTAATAAAAATCCAAGGCATGAAATATGTAGAAACTGAGTAAGTTTTTTAAGCGATTGATGCTTATTGCGCCATAAAATAAATGCAAAAAACGCAAAAATGCTTATTGCAGTTGCTTTTTTTGTGATGATTAGATAAAGATAGAAGTACCATTTTTGTTGATGTCCATCGTAAGGTTTGTTAAATCTTCCTGCAAAATCATTTTCCCAGGTTGCTGCCAAATATGCTGGGTCTAAGTATATTCTGATGCCGAAAAATAAAATAAAAAAAGCCAAAAAAATTATAAAACACTTTGCAATTAAATAGTTTTTTAACTTTGGCGTATCTGCATAGTTAATAAAAAAAAAGAGAATAATTCCTGGCAAAAACAAAAGTGCTGCTGCCGCCTTGGTGCAAAACGCCAAAGAGAAAAACAGTGTTGCATAATATGCATTTTTATGATGATGTACTGTAACAAAAAAATAAAAATGCATTAAAAAACAGGAGGTAAATAAAACAAGCAGGGCATCATAATCACCAGTTCTTGTGCAGTGTAAATCTATATAACCAGGAGTACTAACAAGCAAAATGGCCGCAATGCCGCCTAGCCATGCCCGTTTATTCCATTTGTGCATAAACCAAATAAGGCTTAAACAAGTAAATAGTGCAGCAATTGCTGATGGAAGCCTCAATGCTAACTCCTTATTATGGCTTATTAACCAAAAAGTAGATTGAAGCCATAAAAGTAATGGGGGCTTGGTGTTGTATAAATCTGGTATTTGATTAAAATGGGGAACAAATATTTTTCCATTTTTTACCATCTCATACACATTGATAGCTTGCCTGCTTTCGTCCCACATCATAATGGGATTGAGGTCTAAATTATAAAAAATAGGAAAGTAGAGTATAGGTAACAAAGCAATAAACACAAATAAAATCGGGTTGTTGCCATATATATTTGCGAGTATTTTCAAAAAACCTATATTTTAGCTAAAAGCAGCAGTTAATATTTGTTCTTGTTCCATATCGTGTACTTTTTTAAATCCTGTGGCAGGAGATGCACTGCTTTTTCTTGAGATGCACTTGATGTTTTCGAAAATATCATATCTTGTTAAAAAAGTATAAGCTCCCATGTTTTTGGGCTCTTCTTGCACCCAAACAAAATTTGCGTTTTTGTATTTTGTTACAATAGCTTGAATCATTTTTTCCGCCAATGGATATAGCTGCTCTATTCTTACTATTGCTATATGAGTAGCATCGTCAGTTTCTTTTTTCTCTAATAGATCATAATAAATTTTTCCACTGCAAAACAAAACTTTGGTAATTTTTTCTGGACTTTTTTGGTTTGAATCTATTATTTCTTGAAAATCTATGTTTGTAAATTCATCTATTGCGCTTGTGCATTTTGGGTGCCTTAACAAACTTTTTGGAGTCATTAAAATTAGTGGAAGTCTAACATTCTCTCTCTTTAATTGCCTTCTAATGGCATGAAAATAATTTGCAGGAGTGGTAATATTCATTACTTGCATATTGTTATTTGCTGCTAATTGCAAAAAACGCTCAAGTCTTGCAGAAGAATGCTCTGGGCCTTGGCCTTCATATCCATGAGGCAGCATGAGTGTTAGACCGCTATATTTACCCCATTTTGCTGCGGCACTGCTAATGAATTGATCTATAATAATTTGTGCACCATTACCAAAATCGCCAAATTGGGCCTCCCAAATGGTTAATACATTAGGATTTACTGTACTGTAGCCATATTCAAATCCTAAAACGGCATACTCAGATAATAAAGAATTGTATATTTGAAACTGTGATGATTTGCCTACCTGAGCCAAAGGGATATATTCTTTTTCAGAATCTTCTTTTTTTATTACTGCATGTCTATGGCTAAAAGTGCCTCTTTCACAATCTTGTCCACTCATTCTAATGCTAAAACCTTCATTGATTAAAGTGGCATAGGACATTAATTCTCCCATAGCCCAATCATATTTGTCAGACTTAATCATATCAATCCGTTCACTAAATATTTTTTGCACCTTGCTAATTGGTAAGTTGTCTTCGGGTATAAAATTGATCTGTTTGGCTAGTTTTATAAAATCTGATTTTGTGCAGGAAGTTTTGGTTTTATTAAAAATATTTTCTTCATTTGGTATTTTATAACCTTTCCATTTTTTTATTGCCTTTGGTTTTTTGGTTTCGTATTGGTTCTCTTTAGATTCCTCAAACTTTTTTTGCAACAAGGCTTTAAAGCTTTCTTCCATTTCTTGCGCAATAGCATTATCTATATCGCCTCTTTTTAACAACTCTTCCTTATAAATTTCTCTAGGATTGGGATGCGATTTGATAGCTTTGTAAAGCAAAGGTTGTGTAAATCTTGGTTCATCACCCTCATTATGTCCATATTTTCTATAGCCCAAAATGTCTATAAAGACATCTTCGTTAAATGTTTGCCTATAATCTAGTGCTATTTTTATTACATGAATTACGGCTTCCACATTATCTCCATTTACATGAAAAACTGGGCATTTTGTAACCTTAGCCACATCTGTGCAATAGATACTGGTTCTTGCATCTTGATAATTTGTAGTAAATCCAATTTGATTATTGGTAATTATATGCAGGCAGCCTCCAACAGAATATGCTTCTAAACCGCTCATTTGTAAAACTTCATAAATAATACCTTGGCCAGCAATGGCCGCATCACCATGAATTAATACTGGGAGTATTTTTTTTACATCATTTGCATAATCATATTCCATATTTGCCTTTGCTATTCCTTTTACCACAGGGTCTACGGCTTCTAAATGGCTCGGGTTTGGACTTAGCGTTAATTTAATATTTTTACCAGAAGATGTTTTTTGAACTGTGTGGTAGCCCAAGTGGTATTTTACATCTCCTTCAAATTCTGCATTTTGAAAAACTTTGCCCTCAAATTCTTGAAAAATTTCAGTATAAGTTTTGTTAAAAATATTGGCCAATACATTTAACCTGCCTCTGTGTGCCATGCCCAAAAAAAAGTGTTCAACACCCTTCTCTGCGCCATAGTTAATTACTGTGTCTAGGCAAGGAATAAGGCATTCTAGACCTTCTAATGAAAAGCGTTTTTGACCTATAAACTTTGTGTGTAAAAAATTTTCAAAAACAGTAGCTTGGTTAAGCTTATTTAGGGCTTGTTTTTTTTCAGATGGTGCTAGTATGGGTTGGTTTTTGTTTTTTTCTATCTTTTCTATCAACCATTTAAGCTTTTCAGGATCAGTTACATACATATATTCTACACCAATATGTTTGCAATATGTTTCTTCAAGGTAGCTAATAATGTCAATTAGCTTTGCTGGACCAATATTTATTTCATGACCAGCATTAAATATTTTTTCTAAATCGGTGTTTTGAAGGTTGAAATGGGTAATGTCTAAGTTTGGCAAATAGGTTCTGCGTGCTCTAACAGGATTGGTTTTTGTGAATAAATGCCCTCTGCTTCTGTATGCATTAATTAAATTTAATACATTAATTTCTTTTAGTGCATCATCACTCATTAAATTTTGTCCGATGGCATTATTTTTTCCTGTGCCTAGATCAAAACCTTCAAAAAACTTTTGCCATCCAAAATCTACAAGTGCTGGATTAGATAAATATTGTTCGTATAATTGCTCAATATAAGCAGGGTCTGCATTGCTAAGGTATGACTGTTTTTGCATGGTTTGAGACATAGTTTATTTGTGTATTAAAAATAATGGTTACAAATGTAGTATTTTTTTTAACAAGCCAAGTATTCATTAGCTTAAGAATGTTAAATATAAAAATAGTGATGATATTGAAAATATATGATTACTCCCAACAATAGATAAAGTAAAATATTTCTATAGCGCATTTTTCTGTCAGCACTAAAATAATAAGCCAAAATTATGGCGGATGGCATCTGTAAAATAATAATAACCTGACGGCAGGATGACATATAAACAGCTGCATACAAAGTCATCAGGATAAAATAAGTTATGACAATATAAATAGTTCTTCGGTTCTTTACTGTATTTCTTGGAGAATTTTGGAGCCATACAATGCCCCCAATAATGGTTGCAAATCCAAATATGCTGAGGGCCACAACCTCAGAAATTGGATAGTTTTGATTTTTTACATCAAACTGATTCAAATTTATATATTGGATAAAATCTGGATAAATATAATTGACTGTTAATATGCAAACAAATGGAAAAAGTAAGCCGATTGCTGCGGTAAAAAACATGGATAGAGTTAGCCTTGCATACCTAGACATAGCAAAAAGTAGAAAAAAGAAGATAATGCCATATCCAATATGCATTACAGCAGCAATGCCAATAATAAATCCTGCTTTGAAACCTAGATAATTGATATTAGGGTTTTCATGCATTTTTACTATGAGTGACATAAGTAATATGGATGACAAATTAATTATGGTAAACGAACTTATATGATTAAAATTAATAATTATACTGCTAATAACAAGATAAAAAAACAAGCTCAATACTGTTGGTTTATAAATAATTTCGTTTTTTAAAACCACAAAATGAAGGTAAAACCCACCGATTATATGCAAACTAATGCCCAATATTACACTTAATATGTTTAACTTATTTAACTCAATAAATAATTGTCTAAAAGTGCCAATATCGCATAAAAAGGTATAATTAATATTAATTAGATACCCAACCTGCAAAACAGCATAAATTATTATAGTAATGATGTATCCTTTTATGGAAAGATTTTGAAGATGGTGCAGCATTTTAATAAATTATTTTTAACAATGCCCTGTTTCCTCCGCTCAAATATAGGGGTATTGCTGCCCTATTATATCCAATAGCTCTACTTTCTGAAGGTATAATCATGTATACTGCCATATCATATCTAAATAGGTTTTTTTGTTGAAAATTTCCATCACGGTCTATGCTCCATTGCACCACATCGCCATTGTTTAATAATTTTTCATTGTAGATTATATGTATTTTATCTGGAGTCGGTATTACTACTGCAGAGCTAAAATAGCCTCCATCATTTATGCTATTTTGTCTTTTGAGCAATGTTTTATTCCATCTGCTTAGGCCATTTTTATCTCTGCTTAGCACAATTACTTCTTCAAAGTTGTAAACATTTCTGCTAGCTGTCATGGGCAATCCATTTTGATAAATGGTTTCTGATTGATTTGTAACAAAAAAACGCTCTGCAATTATTAAGCAGCCAGAGTCTTTTGTGGGCACAAGTTTTTGTATAATAAAGGAGGTAAGTTCTGACTCTTTTCCACTTTTTTCGCCTGTAATGCCTCTTGAAAACTCTTCGCTAATTTTTTCTTTATGCTCTGACAGTATTTCTTGAGATTTTGTATTTATTGATATTTGCCCAAGACCATAATTGCCATTGATAATTTTAAAACTATAAAAATAAGCAACATGCATTATTTTATTGGTGTTGTCTTCTTGAATAATAATACTGTTAATATTAAATTCATCTTGGTTAAGCAGTTTGTTCTTCCATTTTTTACTTTTAATGTTGTAAGTTAAAAGATAAATTTTCGAATCATCTTTAGAAAAAATATTTTTTATGATGGCTTTTTTATATGCTACATATATATTGCCATATTCATCTAATCTCTTGTCAAGAATGGTTATATTTCTTAGCTCTGTTTCAAAATTATAAACGATTGATTTATCTGCATCAAAATCAGTGTTAAAGGTTTTCCAGACCATTTGTGCCTCTCGATTATCTGTTTCTGATAGGAAATTTATTGCAGCAATATTTTTTAAGTTGTCATAAATAATATCAAAATCTATTCGCTTAGATTTTGGCTCTTCTAACGCAACAAATGGTTTAAATTCAATTTTGCCAAGCTCCTTTTTTTGATATTCAATTTCTGTATAATAAAGTTGATTTGCAAAGGAGCTATAATCGCTGTAAACCACAAAAAGGCGTTGACCTAGTAATAATATTTTTTCAACAGACTTTTTCCTTTCGGCAATAGATATCGTATTTATCAACCGTAAATTATGGTCATAATAGTCTATATATGTGTTTTTGCGCAGATTTTTATCTTTGTAGCGAAGAATAAAAACCCCATCATTATTCTCTCCAATTGCGCTGCAATGAGCATTAGAGCCTGAAAATTTATCAAAGCTTGCCCATATTAACGTTTGGGAAAAGCATATTTGGCTCAATGTAAAATAAAATAGAATGCCAATGATTTTTATACTTTGCATGGTGTTGCAAAGTAAGATATTTATTTGTAAAAATTTTAATTATAATAAATAAATATAAAGCAATTCTTGGGTTTTAAGCTAATTTTTTTTTGAAACTTTTTTTTTCGCTTATTATTAGGGAGATTTAAAAATAAAAAGAGTTTTAATATTAATATTTTAATTTTCAGTATTAATTTTTTCAAAATGCCTTTTCAAATCTATTTGAAGTTTATTAGGTTCAACCAGTTAATGCAACCGTAACGATAGTAAAAAAGAGACACTAATTAAAACAGGAAGAGAATAAATAATTCTCACCCTCCTTTTACAGGTTGATTTTGTTTCATACTTTTACCATCGTTCTCCAACGTTACAAAAAATGAATAAACATATAAACCTCGCGTAAAGATATTAAATAGCCGCACTTAAAAAAGCAGGTAAGAGCAATATTTACATTTCTGAATCATTAAACCTGCACAAAAGCACTATTGGCAGGGAGTTAAAACGCAATATGGATAAAGGTAAATACCATCCTGTATTCGCTCAAGAATTTGCTCATATAAGAAAACAAGAAAAACCTAAATGGCATACATTTAGCCCACAAATGAAGACAATTGGCAATGAAAAACTATTAAAAAAATGGAGGCCTGAACAAATAGTGGGTAGATGCAGGAAGGATCTTTTGCCAATGGTAAGCCATGAAACCATTTACAAATACATTTGGAAAGATAAACAAAGCAATGGCAAATTGTACGAACATCTTAGAAATAGCAGCAAAAAGTACAAAAAAAGGTATGGTAAAACAGATAAACGAGGACAAATACCTAATAAAACAAGCATTGAAACAAGAGGTATTTTAATAGTTAATAAAGTAAAAATTAGGTTTTTGCACTCCAAATGAACTGTTTTTGCATCAAAGGTTGCATTAATTAGTTGAATGTACCTAACCCCAAAATTTGAATATACAGGTAATTAACTTGCATCAACAACCTTATTAAACATCAAATTTATACATTATTTAACCCTCCTTATTAAACAGGTGTTTTTTTTAAAATCAAACTATTTGTCTTAGTTGAGTTTAACCCCTATTTAATGGTTCACCTTTTTAGTCGCTTTGAGTTGGTAAATTATATTTTTTATAATATCGACAAGAACAAAATAGCAGAAATACTTGCACAGTACGAAGTTTTTGGATAAAAACAAGTCTCCGATGCATAATTTGGGATAAATTCACTTTAATTACGATATACATTTATTTAATTCTGTAAGAATTAATATTTTGTGAGGGTTTAATTTTGCAGCAGATTAAATATATATAATAATAACTATGAATAAAATAAATAAATAAAACAAATAAAACTTTCAATCTGTTGATTAAATAAATATAGTTTTTAAACAATATTTCTATTTATTTTAACTATTTGTTTGTTTTATTCAATTATTTGTTTTTATCTTTGTGCGGTTATTAATTTATAAAATTTAACAAAAAGTCAATTATTATGAAACATTTAAAACTAATCATTCTATTTTTCCTTGCAATTATTAACATAAAACTGTTGGCATGCATAGGTTTAACGCCAGCATACACCTATATTAATAATCATACTTGTGGTGTGCCTGCAGTATTGAGCATTACTAACACAAGCAGTGGAAGCAATGCGGCTAATTTAAAAACAATGTATTTGTGGAAAATAGGTGGCAAGATTCAAGATACAACTTATGGATTAGCTGCTCCTCAAACGCTTTTAATCAAAAATACAGGATCAACACCGCTAGAATTAATAGCAATAGACAGCTCGGGTTGCAGAGATTCTTTTTCAAGCAGTATCACTGTTACTACACTTGCCCCCTATTTGCTTGATCAAAATGGAAGTACTTCGCACACACCTGCATGGTTAAATTGTATACAGTTTAGAACAGATTCTGATTCATTTCTAATAAACATAAAAAGCAATGATACCCTAAGAAATTTTAGTGTTTTTTGGGGAGATGGACAAAGTGATACGGGTATTACAAAAATGAAAGTTGGTGACAGTTTAAATCATTGGTATGTAAGCACAGGTATTTTTGAGTATAAAGTAGTTCTTTATAATAGTTCTACTAGTTGCACCGATACATTGTATGGAAAAGTGATTAATCAGCGTCAGCCTACCGCTGGTATACTTGGGCCATCGGCAGGCAGTAACAGAGGCTGTGCACCGCACAAGATACAGTTTAAAAGCACTTCTTATAACCTTACCGCACAAACTACAATTACATGGCTATTTGGTGATGGTGAAGGGTTAGAATATGATGCTTTGAGCAGAGCTGACAGTGTTCAGCATGTTTATACTAAAGCTTTATGCAATGGAATTGTTACACTTATCACAAAAAATGAATGCGGATCTTCTCAAACCACTTGGAATCCAATTGACGTTTCAGAAAAAGATAAAGCAGATATTTCTGTGGACACATCGAATTGTGATCCTAAAAAACCTTTTGAATTTATTAACAGCACAGCAGATTTATATTGCATCACCCCAGACCCCAAAGAATATTATTGGGATTTTGGTGATGGAACTAATACTGGCTGGATAAAATCTAAGGCTTCGCAAAAACATATTTATAGCACAGATGGGCAACATACTGTGATGCTAATTGCAAAAAATACTTGTGGAAATGATACCATCTATAAAACATTTTCCATACTTTATTTTCCAAAGCCTAATTTTATTGTAAAAGATACCATGGGCTGCCAGCCGGTGGCTACATCTGTGGCAGATATTTCAATAGGCAGAGGCATAACCCGGATGTGGAGTTTTGGAGACGGAACCACAAGCACAGACTCTACCTATAGTCACAGTTACACAAAAGGAGGTGATTACATACTAAAATTGTCTGTTTCTAATGCATGTGGTAGCAGAGATACATCTAAATTAATTAAAGTTTTTGTTAAACCAATTGCAAAATTCAAGTTAAGGGGAGAGGGTTGCGTTAGCTACAATCAGAGTTTTTTTCAACTTTCTACCACATTCTCAGATAGCACTACATTTGCATGGTCTTTTGGTGATGGCACATCTTCTAGTTTAAAAGCTCCCCTTTTAAAAAGCTACTCTATTGCTGGAAAATATGGAGTATCTTTAATTGTAAACAATACTTGCGGAGCAGATACTGCCGTGGACACATTCAATGCTTTTGGTTTTCCAAAAAATATACTGTTAGCAGATAGCACAGTGTGCACTTTTGACACCTTTTTATTATCAATAAACAGCGATATTGCAAGTTCATATAATGTAAATTGGGGCAATGGCAAGAGTAATAATTATACGACTTTTGGAATATATAAACACGTTTTTGTAAATAGTGGTTTTAAAACCATTATCATAACCACCACTGGTAAAGATGGCGGTTGTATAAGTATAGATACCTTGATATTGAATGTAAAGCCGGGTGCTTTTGCAAATTTTGGCACCGATAAATTATTTGCTTGCGCTCCCAGTGTTTTTACCATCACAGATAGCAGCATCAATACCACAGACTATAAATGGTATATAAATGACAGTCTTGTTAGTACAAATAATCTTTTTAACGCTTACACAATTTTAAATGACTCTACTATAAAAGTATTAAAACTTGTTGTAGAAAATACAGGTTTATGTGGAGCAGATAGTATTAGTAAAACCATTTTGACTAGCAGCAAACCACTAGCAGCATTCTCTTTATCAGATACAGCAGGATGTGGATTGTTAAATATAAACACGATTAATTTATGTAAAAACAGCCAATCGTATCAATGGAAAATTAATAACAATAATACCAGCAATACATTCAATAGCAGTGCTGATTTTGCAGCTTCTAAAACCAAAGACACCTTTTATAATATAAAGTTAATTGCATCTAATTGGGCTGGATGCAAGGATAGCACACAAAATCAAGTACAGGTTTATCCTAAGCCAAGCATAGATTTTGGTAGCGCAAAATATGATGGATGCGGCCCACTTAACCTTAGTTTTACCAATATATCAAAGCCTAACGATACCGGAAATATAGCATTGATGACTTTTTATTGGAATCTTGCAAATGGCAATACTGCGGTTACACAAAATGCTGCAAGTATTTTTATTGCTTCAGTAACAAAAGATTCAAATTATAGTGTTAAACTAATAGGATATTCAGAGCATGGCTGTGCAGATAGCTTGTCAAAAATTGTAAGTGTTTATCCTAAACCAAAAGCAACATTTACCTCAGATAAAAACAATGGATGTGCGCCATTAATGATAAAAGCAAATAACAATTCTATGCCTAACGATACTGGTAGTATAAATATAATGCGGTTTTTATGGACAGCTAATAATAAAATTGACTCTAATGTCCACCCTTCCTTTACATTTCCTGCATCATTGACAAAAGATTCTGTATTTAGCATAAAACTAAAAGCATATAGTGAACATAATTGTATTGATTCTACCATGTCTCAAATTACTGTTTTTCCAAATCCCAAGGCAGATTTTATAACCAATGTTAGTCAAGGCTGCACCCCATTGAGCATCACCACCACTAATAACTCTTTGCCTTATGATACAGGAAGCATAGCCATAATGACTTTTAATTGGCACTTGGGCAATGGAAATAAAAGCAATCTTACAAGCCCTAGTACCTCCTATATTTCTAATGGTTTAAGCGATAGTAATTATCAAATCAAATTGGTGGCTTTTAGTGAGCATGGGTGCAAAGATTCTATCAGTAAGTTAGTAAAAGTTTTCCCATCTTCTAAAGCAAATTTTGTTGCCGACAAGGAGTCAGGCTGTGGGCCATTAAATATAGTTTTTTCAGAAAAAAGTATTAATGGAAATAGTTTTCAATGGGATTTTGGAACAGGTTTTAAAACATTAAGTGCTACAACTACTAAAACTTTTCAACCAATTTTATTATTTGACACCTTCTATCAAGTTTATTTTACCAGCACCACGGTAAATAATTGTTTAGGCGATACGGTTTCTAAAATTATAAAAGTACAAGGAATACCAAAAGCCTCATTTGTTTTAGCAAAAGATACTTCCTGCGGAGCGCAAGTAAGTTTAATATATAATACCTCATTGGCAGCGTATAAGTATCAATGGAGATTGGGCGATAGTACTACTTCTACTTTAATAAATCCTACCCATATTTTTGGAACAGACCCTTTAACAGGCGGTTCCAAAACGCATAAAATACAATTGGTAGCACGGTCTATCTTTGGCTGCACAGATACTGCTGCGGGCAGCATCACTGTTATGCCCTTTCCAAAGGCCATTGTAGGATTTGATAAAAAAAGTGGCTGTGGAGATTTAGCAATTCAGTTTGCCAATAACTCTCAATTTGCGAATGCCCAAAACTGGAGTTTTGGTGATGGCACTGTGAGTAATTTACCTAATCCAAGTAAATTATTTAGTAATAATACGCCAATAAATAAGCAATATGTGGTTTCATTAGAGGCTATTTCTATTGCTGGCTGCACAAGTTTAGACACTACTACTGTTACAGTTTATCCAAATCCAATATTGAGCATTAGAAACTCAAGGTTAGATATTTGCGATGATGGCATAATTGAGTTTGTATCAAATAGCAAAAATACCTTAAATCTATCTTTTAGATATAACGATGGTTCAGCATTATTTTCCAGCAATTTACAATCAACCAAAGACACTTTTCCGCTTTCTACATTTGGTGACACAAATTTTATGGTTTCGATTTTCGGTACAAGTCAGTTTGGATGCAAGGATAGTATTGAAAATGTAATTACACTTGGGCCAAAACTGTTTGTTGATTTCGATCAAACACCCAATAGCGCTTGTGTTCCAGCCATAGCAGAATTTAAAAACCTTTCTAGAAATGCAATTAACTTTATATGGGATTTTGGAGATAATGCTGGCAGTGGTGATATTAATCCTAATCATATCTATCAACAAGCAGGTAATTTTTCAGTAAAACTTACTGCTTTTGATAAAAATGGATGCAGGCTTTCTAAAAAAGGAGCCAATAATTTTTTAGCTAAAGAAACACCAGTAGCAGAATTTGTGGTTAATCCAGGTATATTAAAAATGCCAAATGCTAAGGCTACGTTTAGTAACTTGAGTATATATAATCAGGCTTCGACTTTTGTGTGGGATTTTGGTGATGGCAATAGCAGCAATTTAGAAAATCCTGTACACACCTATACAGACTCTGGTGTGTATAAAGTGAGTTTAAAGGCAGATAATTTTAGTTGTAGCAATGTGATTATTAAACAAGTTATTGTTAGCCCAAGTTTACCTATTGTAGATTTTGACCCAGAAGGTGCAGGAGGTTGTGCTCCTTTGCAAGTCGAATTCAAAGAAAAAACACAGTTTGCCAATAAATTTGCATGGATATTTGGAGATGGGTACAGTTCTTCTGAAGCAAACCCGAGCCATGTATATGAAAATGAAGGATTTTATACAGTAACTTTAATGGCAGAGGGGCCAGGTGGAGTTGGTAGAATAGTGAAAACAAATATTATAGAGGTAAAATCTTCGCCAAAATGTTTTTTCTATGCCACACCAGATAGCGCACACTTGCCAAATGCACGTTTTGACATAAAAAATAAAACTGTTAATGCAAGCAATTATACTTGGCAGGTAAACGATGCTTCTAATGGACAATTGTTGATTACTTCACGTTTAAAAGAGCCTAGTTTTGTGATTAATCAAGTGGGTAATTATGACGTTAAATTAATGGCAGAAAACCAAAATAATTGTTTTGATACTTTAGTAAAGCCACTTTTATTAATTGTATTAGAGGAAGGAAAATTATTTATACCAACAGCATTTACCCCAAATAGAGATAATAAAAATGACGATTTTAGGCCAGTAACTCTTGGCGTGTCTTCGGCAAATTATACGTTTAGAATTTTTAACAGATGGGGTGAGAAAATTTTTGAAACCAGTGATTTAAATGGATCTTGGGATGGTAATGTAAAGGGTTCTCCTGTGGCAGAAAATGTTTTTATATGGACCATTTCTGGTCAATTTATAAATGGAGATTTTTTTGAAAGAAAAGGTGATATTACTTTATTAAAATAGTATACAATTATTTTTTAAACTAATTTTGCCTGAAAATGGGCAAGTTATTTAATAAAATATTCATATTTATAGGTTTTAATCCATCGCAATTATTAAGCAATTTAATTAATATTAAGCAATATATAAAAGATTATGCTTTACTAAAAAAACAATTAAAGCTAAATACAGACTTTAGTGACATATCTTTATTCCCTATATTGCATGAGAAAAAGCAAGAAGCAGCCATCATAGACCCTCACTATTTTCATCAAGATTTATGGGTGGCACAAAAGATTTTTGAAAACAAGCCTAAAACACACCTTGACATTGGTTCAAGAATTGATGGTTTTGTGTCTCATTTAGCAGTTTTTAGAAAAGTAGAAGTATTTGATATTAGGCCATTAGCTTTTTTACACCCCAATATTTTATTTCACCAAATAGATATTACCCAATTGCCTGAGCATTGGCACAATTATGCAGAAAGTATTTCTTGCCTGCACGCACTAGAGCATATTGGGCTTGGAAGATACGGTGATACAATAGATGCCTTTGGCTATTTAAAAGCTATAGACAATATATATCATTTGCTAAAGCCAAATGGCATCTGTTTTATTTCTGTGCCAATAGGCAATCAGCGCATTGAGTTTAATGCCCACAGGGTATTTGATTTCACCTATTTAAGCAGTGTTTTTAAGCAGAAATTTACAATTATCAACTTTTCATATATCAACGATGCTGGAAATTTTATTGAAAATGCAGTATTAGATTTAGATCAAATTAACCAAAATTTTGGCTGTTATTATGGTTGCGGCATTTTTTGTCTAAGAAAGTGAGAAATGAGAGAGTTGCATAAAAAGCGCAATAGGTGGTGTTGGACAAAAGGCAGTCTAATTTTTAGATTTTTTTTAGGCTGACAAAAAGTAGGCTGGGTTGCAACTTTGATAATGCAGTGATAATTTGAAAAAGCTATCTTTACTTTTTTACTTACTTTAATTCTTTTACCTATGCCCTATTGCTGATTAAATCCAGATTATGCGTTAGAAATGAGTAATCGCATAAGTATATAATTCCTAATAAAATTGACTTAAATATAGTGAATACAGTATATTGCCTTAGCTCATTCGCTTTGTGAGTTTATAACGCATAATTGGGATATTAACTATCCTACAAAATTGAATCATTTTTATAATTGAATCATATTACATTCAATTAATTTATGAAACTTTTTATACAATATTAAGCTTTAAGTGAATATGCCTTTGCAATTTAATCCAGTTAACTAAATTTTCAATTCTAAGAATTGGCTTTAAAATTGTTTTAAAGAATAGGTATTTATGTTTCTTATTTTGAAATGAGTTTACAAGATTAGGAGCTTTTGAAAGGATTTTGGCTGAAAAAATCTACCGCAACTACTCTTTTACAAACCTTAATATCTTTGCAACTTTGTTATTCACTAATCTTAACATATAGGTGCCATTGTTTAAACTAGAAACATCGATAATGTTATTGTCGTTTTGATTTCCAGAAAGGATTCTTTTTCCTAATACATCCATAATTTCATATCGATAGTTGGTTTGGTCGCTAACAATATGCAATGTTCTAGTGACAGGATTTGGGTAAATCGTTTGATTTGTTATGTTACTTATTTTGCCATTGTTTACAAGTCTATCGACATTGCAAACTACGCTGTTTGTGTTGTAATGATAAGTCCCATTCATTATTACCAAAGCAGTGTTTTTAACAACTTCATTTTTATTCAATTTGTTAAAAACAAATTTGAATGCTATAAAACCTTGATCTGAAGTAATTTCTGGACTGCCAATAGTATTAGAGGTTAGGTTTACATCATTAAAAGTCCAAATTAAATAGCCAATATTAGGGTTGTTAACATCTTGTACTACTTGGGTAGAAAAAGGATGACTAGAAGTTATTTCTTCCGTATATTTAAAATCGTGTAATAAATTTAAAGTGTCAATAATCACTAAATCTGTTACAATGGAATTAGTTCTATTTTGGAAACTAATTTGGTACTCTATAACAGTGTCAGTGGCGGCAATACTGGCAATATCGCCTTGCTGATTTTGCTGAGTGTTTTGCTCTTTTAGAACAGTATAATCATCATTGGTAACTTGTTGTAGAAAAAAATCTTCGCCACTTTCTATTTTTATACTGTTGTTGTAACTATATTTTAAATTAAAATCTAAAAATTTACCCAGCACATCAACATTATCTTGCAGTGCAAATGAAATATTGATGGCTTGCAACCCAAAAGCTTGGATGTCAGATAAATTCCAACTAATGGAAGTGTCATTTTCTATTTGAAAAGGTGGGGTACTAAAAATATTTTTCATCTTTTGTGTTCCACCTAATATAATTTTTATGTTGGTAGCATCTTTTATTCCTAAGTTTTTGACTAAATAGGTTACCATATTTCTTCCATTTTTCCGAATCCGTTTTCCTCCATTGACAACAACACGTGTGTCTAAAATAGCAATTTGTTCAGCTTGGGCAGATACGGCAATATCAAAAGGACCATTAACTTGGTTAGGTGGATTTTTAAACAGGTTAGAGTCTTTAAGACAAAGGTCAAATTTAAAAAATTTATTATTCAACAATAATCTTGGTGTTTTATTGGCATTATCTTCAAAGTAATAGAAGAAAGAACCAAGTTCATCAGTAGTGATAGTGTTTTTATCATCGCCAAATTGTATGTTCCTTTGACTTATAGGTCTTTCTCCGATATCTTTTGCACAATTATTGTTTAAATCCAAAAACAAACTACCATAAATTAATTTCTTACTAGGTTTGTAGCATGCAATATAAGGTCCATTGTTTTTAAAAATGTAGTTCAAGAGTTTTACCCCAACAATATATAGGGTGTTGTTAGAAGAATCAATAAACTGTGCAGATTGGTTGCCATTGATTGATTTCCAAATGGAGTTTTCATATTGAATAAAGCCAGTTCTAATGCCACTAGCCATTAAAGTAAAATCACCTACAGCATACAGCTCATTGTTATATAACTCAAACTGATGAAAGCTACTTATTTTATTAATGCCTTGATTAATTATTGTAAAGGTTTGACTTCTAATATTCATGGAGAACATATTAACATCACCATTTACATTTCGACCAGCTATGTAATAGCTATGATCGGATAACTGTATAAAATGTAATCCTTGAACAAAAGGAGGATTTAACCTTTGCCATGTATCATTTTTAAAATAGGATATTCCCTTTGTAGAGGTTTTTCCGGCATTGGCAAATTTACCCGATGCTAAGATAAACCCTTTTTTAACTTCTATAAAGTTAACAGCACTATCAAGCCCAATGGCACCTGAATAATCCCTAACTGTAAAAATATTTCCATCAAAATATTTAACTATATTGTTGCAAAAAATACCACCAAAACTGTCAAATTGTCCCGCAATGAATAAAGTGTCTTGAAAAAAGGCAATATCGTTTATCTCATCATTAGGTTTAAAGCTACTTGAAGCTTTAAAAGCAGCCCAGTTCTTATCATATATTAAAATATTTTTATATTCAGAAATATCTTGATTTATTTTATAGTTAAATTTACCAATAATATGCACCACCCCAGCGTTGTTTACCTTAATTTGCCGTATTTGAGCACTTGAATCGAGTAAAATAGTGTCAACTGTTCTCCAATAAATTTCATTCCACAACCTTAGTTCTAGTTTAACAAGATTTTTATCAATGCTGTTTGTACCTTTGATTAAATTAATTTGATAAAGCCCATCTTTACTGCCTGCAATGCCTGCAAAATTCCTTTTTGAAACTTCAATCGGTTTAATTGGTTTACGAATTATTTGAGCATCACATTTAAATGATAAAAATGTTGCTAGCATCATCAAAATGGCGGTACTTAAAAAGCTTTTTTTGTAATATTTAGTGTGTTTCTTCATTTGCTTTTTATCTAATAAACCGTTGCAAGCCTATATTAATGTTGGCTCCATTAGGTTTGATGTCAAAGGTATTAATTTTAGAAATATTTTGACCAGAGAATGTTTCAATTTTCAAATACAATGCCGTAAAAGGAGTAACCCTGTATCCAATGCGTGTATTAAAGCCTATTGTTATATTAGCTCTTTTAATTATTGAATTTGTAGTAGGATAAAAAACAGAATAATTATTATTATCACGTCCATAAATTTGGGATTGTTTGTATAAGTTGAAATTAAAACCTCCTCCCAAAGCTAAATTAAATCTTTTGTATTGCAACACTTTAAATTGATAATGCAACGGAATACTAGCAATTTTAATCATGCTTTTATCTCTGCTGTTAAAAGCAGTGTCTCTAAAGTTATTTTTAAACCATCCAATTGTATCTCCATTCGCATTTTTATGCGGCCATGAATCATATATATTTAATCTCCTTTGCGTGGTAAAGAAATTGTATTCGCTTGATTTAAAACCAGTATAAAAATTGCTGCTTCCTTTTTCTAAACCTAAAAGTATTTCCCAAGCGGCTCCATTACTTCCTTGGGTATGGGCAAATTGATTTTGGGCGGTTTGCAAACCCAATCCTAAAGCTATAAAAGGGGTAAATGGAATTTTTGGTTTAATTGGATTGGCTATTACTTTTTCTTGAACCATTTCTATGTTTTTAACTAAGTTTAGCAAGTTTGTTCTGGAACTTAAATTAAAATTATTTATTAAATCAACCTCTGGTAATCTTTCATAATTGCTAAATTTATTGCTTCTTGAATCAATATTTTGCTGATTAGGTACCAAAAAGGAGTTCAAAACAGTTTTTTTTATTTTATTATTGGGGTCATTAAAATGTCTTTCTAAATTAAGTTTTTTGATGCCGATAGTCTTATATTCATCCAAATAAGTTAAAGTATCGTTTATAGCAATTGTTTTTACTTTATTGCTAATATTTTTTGCAGTAGCACTCAAAACTTGCCTAGAAGTTTTTTCTTTACTTTGATTAGATGAAATTTCTTCAGAAACATTTTCTTTCACGTTGATAGCAGGTTTAGTATTAGTCTCAGATTTGGGTTTTTTAAATCCCTCATTGGCTTGGCCTGAAACACCTGTAGTCATATTTTTAGCAAACTTTTGAGTTTTTATATTTCCCACTTGGTTTTTATTAAAAAAATTAAAACAAAGCCAAATGCCTGAACCCAAAAATAGCAAAGCAAGAATAAAAAAAACAATACTTTTTGCGGACTTTCCTCCAAGGCTTCTGTCTGAAATAGCAATTGGAAAAACATCAAAACTAGGCGTGTCAATGTGCTCGTAATCTTTAAATTTGCTTGACCAAACTCGGTCATTCAGCTTATATTTGATTTCATCAAAACCTGCAGGGTCAATAGGGTAAGTTTTACCCTTTAACTGATTAAATAGTTTATCGATATGGAGTTTATCTTTTGACACTGCTGTATATTCCCATTTTTTCTTGAACTAATTGCTGTAGATGTTTTCTTGCTCTGTTTAATTGACTTTTTGAAGTGCCTTCATTGATGCCCAATGTGTCTGCAATTTCTTTATGCGTATAGCCTTCCACAGCAAACATGTTAAAAACTATTCGATATCCATCAGGTAATTCTTGTAGCATCTTAATCAATTCTCCTTGGCTTAATTTTTCTAAACTGTCTGTATCCACATCATGCAGGTTTTCAATTGTATGAGCCAAATTCTCATTGTCATCAATAAATTGATAGCGTTTACCTTGTCTTAGGTGGTTCAATGTGGTATTTATTGCTATACGTGTCATCCAGGTTGCTATATTGCTTTCATTTTTAAAACCATCTATTTTAGTAAAAATTTTGACAAAACTTTCTTGAAGCGCATCCTTTGCGAGTTCCTCGTTTCTGCAATACCTAATACAAATCCCCATTAATTTACCTGCGAATTGTTCATACAACATGCGTTGGTATTTGGGTTGATTTGCTTGGCATCCTTGGACAATGGTATCAATATTTAACGTCTTTTTTAAAAGCAATTTCACCTCATTTGACCCTGCAATATACTAAAAGGTTGCACAGGTTTTTGATTTTTTTTAAGAAATATTGAAAAACTGTGATAATAAAAAATTTAATGCTGCTTTCAGAATATATAATCAAATATACAAAACAGCGCTTAATCCTTACAGTTCTTTAACTAATAGGCTTATGCCTCATAAAAATTTATGAATTCTCTACTCCTAAAGATTTTTTTGGTAAAATTACAATCTATTCAATAAAAAAGGGCTTTCTAATTATTAGAAAGCCCTTTTGCTTGTTCAAGATTTTTGTTTTTAATTATATTCTTTTATAGCAGCTTACAAAATCTTTCCATTGCCTTTCGCTTAATACTCCTTTGAGGTCATGCAATAATATTCTATAACATTTTTTGAAAGCTTCGTGTAATTTTTCTTTTAATTTTAATTCTCTCAATTCTTTAGAGAAAGCATGCTTAATTCTGTTTATTATTGCTGCATATTCATCTTTGGTAATTTTACCTGCTTTGAAAAGACGTGTTTGTTCTTGAGCTAAACCTTTATACTTGTGATAAAGTTCTGCATAGATAGCACGTGCGCGTTTAGTTGAAGATGCTCTGCAATCTCTATAATTTTCAATTGCATGTTTGATTTTTCTGATTTGATCATTTTCTAATTCTACTTTTCTCAAGCAGAAAATAAAAGATTTGCGTCTTAATTTAGCCCTTTCTTTAACACTGGCATCCATAGAGCTTTCATCTGCATCGACATCTTGTGGCTCAACAGCATAGTCAGCAGCTATACCATCGTTCTCAATACTAATATCGTCAGATGCTTCGTTGTAGATTGCTTCTAAAGCATCATTGTCTTGTTCAGATTGGCTTAGTAATGCTTCAATATTAGCATTGTTGGTAGCTTCTGTGTTTTCATCGGTGCTTAATTTAGCAGACTCTTTTTTACATCCAGTAATTGCAAAGGTTATCATCCCGATAACCAAGGCCGTAGTTTTTAATGTCTTTTTCATGTTATGTTATTTTTAAATTGTTAATCGAACCTTTGACAAAAGTAAATAGTAAAAAGGTTGCATGGAACCAAAAAAAACTTTTTTTAAAACAATTACATTTTAATTAAACAGCCCCCTTTTTTGTCTAAAAAAGTGCGCTATGAGAGAGTTGCATAAAAAGCGCAATTGATGGTATAAGACAAAATGTAGTCCAATTTTTAGATTTTTTTTAGCCCGCTTTCCCAATAAGTTCCAGAACCTAGAGCGGTAAATAGCAACTTTTCGTTTTCAATCGTCAATATTCCAGGTAAACTATTAAATATTCCGCTGATTAGCCAAACCTAAGAAGAATAGAATTCTGGTATTTCTTTTTCCATTTTTTAAGTTTCTTTTTAGGCGTTTTGAGCACTAAAATAATAATCTTTATATAAATGGTAAGCCAAATTATCAATTAAGCAAACTTTGTAAAACACACTTTTTTTTTTGTTAAATTAATAAAAGCAAATAAAGGCAAGATATTTATACCGAATAAAAATAAAACTATCATCCCCGTAATTTTTGTTTAAGAAAGACTTGCAAATCTTTGTTTGACCCGTATAAAACCAAAATATCATCTATTTCAAGTTTATTGTCACCAGATGTAACACCCTGAATTCTTGATTCTGTCTTGGTTCTACCCAAAGCACTTTTTACTTCTACGTTTTTAATTATTGTAAGCGCTAATAAATTAAATGCTTTGCGAAAACCTACTTCTCTAATGGTCTTTCCTATATAATTTACGGGTACTTTTGCTTCTATAATGCTGTAATCTTCGTTTAATTCAAAAGAGTCTACCACATTGCTAAGACAAAGTTTTTTTGCCCAACGCTCGGCAGTTTCTTCTTCAGGGTGTACAATTTCATCAACACCAATGGCTTTCAAAACTTTTTCATGTAATGGGTTTATAGCCCTACTTATTAAGCGTTTTACTTCTAAATTTTTCAAAAGGGCTGTAGTCATAATATTTGCTCCTTGGTTTTCACCGATGGCAACAAGCACAATATCTGTATTTTCTAATGGTAGCCCAGAGACGGTAAATTCATCTGTGGCATCCATACATATTGTATGGGATATTTTTTCTTTAAAAGCATCTACTTTTGCCATACTTGTATCAATACCTATTACTTCATTTCCTTGCTCGGTTAGTTTTTGTGCCAGCGATGCACCAAAATTTCCAAGTCCTATTATTATGTATTTCATCTGTTTTTATGTATTTTAATTTATGGTAAGTTCTTCTTTTGGGTAACTGTAGTTTTTATGTTTCGCTTTTCTAAAAACAGCAACTACTAATGAAAGCATACTTATACGACCTACAAACATTACGAGTATAAGCACAAATTTACTTGCACTTGTTAAGCTGCTAGTTATGCCTAAACTTAACCCAACAGTGCTATATGCCGAAAAACACTCAAAGGCAATATCTACTAGTTCTTTTTTGGGGTCAAAGAAAGAAATGAGTATGATGGCAAAGCCAATAGCAGTTAATGACAAAGATATAATGGCAAATGCTCTGCGAACCGAAATGTCTGAAATTTCTCTTCTAAAAACTTCAATTCTTAATTTTCCTTTCGCCAAACTCAAAATATTGAGCAGTGCTATGGCAAAAGTACTTGTTTTAATACCGCCACCTGTAGATTGAGGCGAAGCTCCAATCCACATTAAAACAAAAACCATTACCAATGTTGGAAATGCCATTGCTGCGGTGTCTATTGAGTTAAATCCTGCTGTTCTTGGCGTGGTGGCACCAAATAGTGCTGTTACCAATTTGCCAAATTCAGTGTGTTCGGCTAGAGTATTATTGTACTCAAGAAAATAAAAAGCAACAAAAGCAAACAGCGAAATGGAAAGGGTTGTCACTAATGTAATTCGGCTGTTTAAATTTAGAACCCAAGGCCTATATTTGCTTTTTTTGTGTGAAAATAATGTTACAATTTTATACCTTAAATATTTAAGAATATTCACCACGATAGGAAAACCCAAGCCTCCTAATACAAATGTAAAAATTACTATCAATTGGAGATAATAATTGAATTTAAAACCAGTTTCGAACAAGCTATTCGTTAATGTGGAAAATCCTGCATTGCAAAATGCCGAGATGGAATGAAATGCTGAAAAGAAAATCTGTTCGGATGGAGAACCAAAGTTGCTTGAATCTAAGCTTGTATAAATTAAGAATCCTGCAAATAATTCTAATCCAAACGTAATGAGAATAATATACTTTAGGGTTGAAAACACTTCTCCCAATTTTATAGAACTTGTAATATCACTCAATGCAAGATGGTTTTCATAAGTAGTTCCACCTTTGAAAAAGTAACTAAAATAACTTGCAAATGTTAATATGCCTAACCCTCCAACTTGAATCAAAATCATGATAATGGTTTGCCCAAACAAGGTGAAATGCGTGCCTGTATCTACTACCACTAAACCTGTAACACAGACTGCACTCGTTGAAGTAAATAATGCATCTAGATATGAAATGCCATCATAAGTAGCATTTGGTAAAGCCAGTAAGAATGAGCCCAAAATAATAATTACCAAAAAACTGAGTATGAATAGTTGTGCAGGATTTAAGAATGCTCTTTTAAAATTTATTTGTAATTCAGAAAATGCACGAATACAAGTAAGCAGGACTCCTATTTTTATCCAAATGGGATTTTCGAGAAGCAAATCAGTTTTAAACGGAACACCAACAAATACGAACATGTAAAACAACCATAAACTAAATATAACAGATAATAAATCAAAAACAAATGCCTTTCTTTCAAATAATTTCCTGTCTTGAAAATATCGTGTAATCGTTGAAATAATGCCAACACCTAGCACGATAAAGTAAAAACCATCTATATATTTTTGATTAACATCAGTTTGCGAAAAACCAAAATCTGAAATAATAGCCATCAGGCCAATAAGGCTTATCCAAAATGCAGCGGTGTAAAACAGTTTTATGTAAAAATTCATCTTATGGTGTTGTAGCTTTCTATTTACTATATGAGGCTCAGTTTTACATGTGGTTTAAATTTTTTTAAACAGCTTAAAAATAGGCTGTAAAAGTAGCAAAATATTTAGTAAATAATATTTATATTTGGCTAGTTTGGCTTATATGTTGATTGTAAAAAAAAATTAATTACCAATGGTTGCCAACTTTTAGTATTTAATAGTAATTTATGATAAAAACAAAAAGCACTACATCATTTTTTCTTTTTTTTCATTTTCATATTTTGAACCTTATCTCCACGGCTAATTGGTTTTTTGTATTTTTCTTTAATTTTTCTGTGGTAGCTTTTTTCTTTTGGGGTTTCTTTGGTGTTTTTGGCTGATTTTTCATGAAAAGCTCCTCCGAATTTAATCCCCCTTTTTTTATAATTTATTTCTTCTTGGTCAATGGGCGTATCCTTTTCTTGAGGGGTCAATTGGCCAGACTTTTCTACATTTTTAGGAAAAGTTGTCAATGGAATAGCGTAATTCATTAATGATTCAATGGCTTCTTTTAAAACAATTTCTTTTTCGTTAAATAATAAGATTGATGTGCCTTGTTGTCCAGCTCTGCCTGTTCTACCTATGCGGTGTATATAATTTTCAGGATAAAATGGTGTATCAAAACTAATTACTGTTGTGATTTTTTCAATATCAATTCCTCGGGCTATTACATCAGTGGCTATTAATATTCTGCTTTTGCCGTTTCTGAAATTTTCCACAGAATTAGTTCGGTAGTTTTGGTCTTTTCCAGCATGAATTAATGACATTTCAGATTCAAACTTTAGGGTTTCAAATAGCCTGTTTGCATCCACTTTAGTTCCTGCAAAAATTAATACTTTGCTGTATTCTTCTTTATCTTTGAGTAAATGTTTAAGTAAGTTTACCTTGGTGTAAAAGTTTGAAACTTTGTAGCTTTTTTGTTGAATACTTTCTAGGGGTGTGCCGCTAATAGAAATGGTTTTTTTAACTGGATTGATTAAAAAGTCATCAATCAATTGGTCTACATAATCAGTCATTGTGGCAGAAAAGAGTATATTTTGCCTTTTAGAAGGAATGTGTTCAAAAAGATTTTTTAATTGTGTTTTGTAACCAAAATCAAGCATTATATCTACTTCGTCAATCACCAATTTTTTCACAGATTTTAGGCGTAATGTTCCGCAAATTGCAAGGTCGTATAATCTTCTTGGAGTGCCAACAATAATGTCTACACCCGCATCAATGGCTTTTTTTTGGGGAATTATATTTGCACCTCCAAATACTCCAATAACCCTTGTATTTATATAAGGTGTTAGTTTTATAATTTCCGATACAATTTGAATAACAAGTTCTCTGGTAGGAACAAGAATTAATACCCGTGGATTTATTTGATCAGAATAGGCCAAGTCTTGTAAAATAGGCAGTAAATATGCAATTGTTTTTCCTGTGCCAGTTTGCGCGATACCAACAAAATCTGCACCGCCAAGAATAGTTGCATAAGACGCTTGCTGAATAGGAGTGGGTTCTTCAAATCCTAGCTCAGTAATGGCATTGAGTAATTGTTTTTTAATTTTAAAATTTATGAAGTTATTCATTCACCGCAATAATCGATAAAAATTTGCTAGCCTTTGCATTTTTGAGATTAAATAGTAAATAATAGTATACATAAAGACTGCTTTCTTTGTTATTCTCAAATTTTGATGAATAAAAATTACTGCTTGTTCGCATACATTGTTGATTAAATCATAAAAAATGCGCTAAAGTAAATGACTTAAATGCATATATTTGTATCAAATAATAAATTAGCGTTCTTAAATACCCTAATTTTGTGCCGTGTTAAAAATTGGTGTACATAATAAATTAGAAGTTTTGAGAACTACCACAGTGGGTATGTTTTTAGGTGGTGAAGGTATAGAAGATGTTTTATTGCCAAATAAATATATACCAGAAGACCTATCAGAGGGCGATATGATCGAAGTATTTATTTACCTAGATTCGGAAGACAGAATAATAGCGACTACTTTGGTGCCTAAGATTATGTTAGATTCTTATGCTTGCCTAAAAGTAGTTGCTGTTGATAATATTGGTGTTTTTTTTGATATGGGGTTGGAAAAAGACCTATTAGTTCCATTCAAAGAGCAAAATGCTCAAGTAAGGGTTGGCGATAGGCGCATTGTGTATATGTTTTTAGACCCCCAAACATCAAGGCTAGTGGGCAGTATGAAATGGAAAGAATTCTGTTTTAAAGATGATCCTACATTTGAGGCAAATCAGAAGGTTAAAATTATGATTGGTGAGCAAACTGACTTAGGCAGAAATGTATTGATAGAAAATGCGTATTATGGATTAATTTTTTCCAATGAAATATTTGAAAAATTAGCAATCGGAGATTTAAGAGATGCCTATATAAAAACACTTAGAGAAGATGGCGATATAGACATCACTCTGCAAGAAATTGGATATGGGCATGTGCTAAGTTCTTCTGATAAAATATTGGAGCTATTAAACCAAAATTTGGGTGTTTTAGAAATAGGTGATAAATCTAGTCCCCATAAAATTATTTCCATTACAGGCATGAGTAAAAAGGTTTTTAAAAAAGCGATTGGCGATTTATATAAAAAAAAGTTGGTGGTTTTAGAAAAAGAGCAGGTAAAATTGGTTAAAAAAAATAAGTAAAAAAAATTATTTTCATTTTCTTTTGTTTTAAAACCTTTGTGTCAATATCTTAGCTATTAAAATGGTTTTTACTAAAAATCTATCGCAATATTTTTTTTTATAAAAGATTTGTTTTTCCCACATTTATTGATGCTTTCAGTATGTTTGGCCTATTCAATAAGCCTCTATTACTTAACAATTGCTTTATAAAAAATTAATATCACAGTACAATTAAATTAAGGTAGCTACCTCATTTTTGCACTGTAATATAATAAATATGAAAACAAAATTTTACTCTACACTAATTGCATTTGCTGCTTTATCAGCAAATGCACAAATCAAATTTAATCCAACAATTGATGCAAATTATTTTTCGCAAACAGTAGTAATGCCAAAATCACCCTTAAAATTTCAATTAATTTTTATAGGCGGTGTAGACAGTGTTCAAACTGTTAATTCTGCTGGGCAGCCAAATGGCGCTGTGCCTGCAAAGCAATGGCATGATTTTATCGGTTTTACAAAAGATAATTCTGGTTCAGGCGATTTAGGTTGGCTCACTGTTAATCATGAAATGATTACTAAAAACAACATGATTGGAGACGGAGGAGGCATGACAGCATTTAAAATAAGAAGAGATCCAAACACTGATACTATCCAAATAGTATCTCAAACATTGGCTGACGGAAGAAAAGGCAAGTTTTTCAATGTGGATTTTAAAAACACTGTAGGCGAAACTGGCATGAATTGCGGTGGGATTCAGTCAAAAGATGGAAGAATATGGACAGCTGAAGAATGGCTTCAAAGCTCAAACCAACAAATTTCAGGAGGAATTACAGATACGAGTGATAGACTAATTTCTGGAACAGTATTTCCTTACATGAATGGACAGAATCTAAAGGCTTTCCAAAACCTGAATTATATGGTGGAAATAGATCCTAAAACAGCAAAGGCTATTAGAAAGCAATACAATTGGGGAAAACTTGGTTTTGAAGGTGGTGTAATATTAAATGACAACAAAACTGTATTTTTGGGCGTGGATGCAACACCTGCCTATTTTGTAAAATTTGTTGCCGATATAGCTGGCGATTTTAATTCTGGTAAATTATCTGTCTTAAAAACCACTAATCCTGCAGGACAACGTTGGTTAGAAATACCTATGACAAGCCTAAGCGATGTGCTTACTGTTGAAAATAGGGCTGCAGCTCTTGGTGCCACTATGTTTGTAAGAATTGAATGGCTTGCAGTAAGTGAAAATAATGGTAAAATATATGCTACCGAAACAGGAACTGATAATCCTAGCTCAGCATTATTAGGAGGTTTTACTAGAGGCGGACAATATGCCCCTCACCACTTAGCAAGAGCAAGTGCTATAGGCATAGCAAATCCTGGAAATAGCTTATATAGAGACTACTATGGAAGGGTATTGGAATTTGATACATCTGGATCTTATAGGGTATATGTAGAAGGTGGTCCATATATTGAGGGCAATCCAACACCAAAAAACTATCCAAATGTACATTTAAGTAATCCTGATGGTTTAACAACATTCAAAGTAGGCAATAAAGAATATTTGGTGATTTCTGAAGACCTAAATGGAACAAGTTTTGGAAGAGTGCCAGCGGGCTCTATTAATACTAGATGCGAAATGTTTTTGCTAGATTTATCTATCGCTTATCCTTCTCATAATGATTTAATGAGAGTATCTATTACACCAACTGGCGCAGAAATTACAGGATGTGTTGGTACTCCTGATGGCAAGACATTGTTTGTAAATAGTCAACACCCTAGCACTGACAATCCTTACCCATACAATAATTCGCTAACCTATGCTATCACAGGCTGGGATAAAGAAGATTTAGTAATTGCAAATCCAAAGACTAACTCAATCAATTCAACCTTTTCTGTTTATCCAAATCCTGTAAGTAGAATATTAAATATTAGCGAGGCCTCAGATATTGCTATCTATAATCAAAATGGCCAAAGAATAGCTGTGTACAGAAATGTAAGTACTATTGACATCTCTGGTTTTGCTGCAGGTACATATTTAGTTCAAAATGGAACAGGAGAAACCTTAAAAATTATTGTAGAATAAACTCAATTCTCCTAAAAATCTTTTAACATAATCACCCAAAATAGACTGCTAAAAGCAGTCTATTTTGGGTAAACGACAACCCGTATTAAAATGTATAATCTGAGAAATAGAAAAATAATTGCTCCTTTATTTGTATTAATATTAGCAATCATTTCATTGCAACTTAAATATCAATTATCAAATGTTGAAAAGTATCAAGCCAGGCAATTAAATCATATAAATGAATTATGCGATGCTATAGATAAATGCATACATGCAAAGACCGAATTAAAAATTGATGCCTATTTACACACCCGCTTAAAACTAAAAAAGTGTGAAGCCATAATCAGCTATCTAAATCAAATGGAATATGATGGTAAAATAAATGCAGCACCTTTGTTTAAGCCTGATAGAGCTGCACCTTCTAACACCATGTTTCCACCTCTTGGTTTTCAAGTATTAGACGAATTGTTTTATGCTGATAGCATTGATTTTGTAGAAATAGACCAACAGCTATTTTTTTTAAAATCAGCAATAAAAAAGGAAAGTGCTTTCATTGCCAATATAAAAATAGAAGAATACATGATTTATGAAGTTGCCAGGCAAGAAATGATTAGGATGTTAGCATTAGGCATTACTGGATTTGATAGGCCGTCTGGAGAAAGCCCATTTAATGAAAATGCCCTTGTTTTAAGCACTTTAGCAGAAGATTTAGCTTTTATTGACAATATGCCATCTAATAAAGAAATGCATACACAATTGGTTAAAAAATTGGTTAATGCAGCTTTATTTCTTGGGAATAAAAATTATGATAATTTTGATTATGCTTATTTTATAAAAACTTTTCACAATCCTATATTCAAAGAAATTAAAGATTTGCAAATTGCAAATTTTATAGAAACCCCTGATGAAAGAACTTTTAATCCCCTGCCTACAAATTATAGCAAAGATTATCTATTTTCTGAAGATTTTATCAATCCATATTTTTTTTCTGGCAGTGGCAAAGATTTTAAAAATAAAAACATCATTGACCTAGGCGAGAAACTCTTTTATGATAAACAGCTTTCAAATACAAAAAAAATGAATTGCGAAAGCTGCCATCAACCAAATAAAGGATTTTCTGATGGGTTATCAAAAAAAACCAATATTGCTAGAAATAGCATGGGTTTATGGAATAGTTGTTACAGTGAAAAATTATTTTGGGATTTAAGAACTAAGGGATTAGAGAACCAAGTAGAGCATGTGTTTACTAATAAATTTGAATACAATACCAGCTACGCAGAAATTATAAAATATTTGGCTTCAGATTCAACGTATAAATTGGCTTTTAATAATAACTTTAATAGCACTGCCATTACAGCCTCCTCTATAGGCATTGCGCTTGGTGCTTATGTTAATTCATTGCGGGGTTATAATTCTGTTTTTGACAGCTTTATTAGAAATGAAAAAAGTACGCTGAATGCAAACATCATTTCAGGATTTAATTTATTTATGGGCAAAGCAAGTTGCGCCACCTGCCATTTTGTGCCCACTTTTGCTGGATTAGTGCCTCCGTTGTTTATAGAAAGTGAAGCAGAGGTTTTGGGTGTTACAATTACTTCAAAAAATAAAATTTTAGATAAAGATTTAGGAAGATGGAATAATAATGTGCCACAAGATTACACCGAATATTATAAAAATATGTTTAAAACTGTTACTGTAAGAAATAGTGGATTAACTGCGCCTTATATGCACAACGGAGGATATAAAACACTACAAGAAGTGCTGATTTTTTATAACAATGGCGGAGGTGCTGGTATGGGTTTAAATCTGCCGCATCAAACCCTATCAAGCGATTCCTTGCATCTTTCAAAAAAAGAATTAAAAGAATTAGAATTATTTATAATAAGTCTGAATCATACAACTAATGGTAAAAAAGTAAAAGTATATTAAAACAAGACATCTCTTCATGAGTTCCTTTATTCGAAAATTCATTTCTATCATAGCTATCTAATGCAAAAATTGTTTTGTAAATAAGTATGTAGTTGTTATCTGTCATTTTGATTAATAAAGTTTGGAGAAATTTTGTTGCTTTTTAGAATTTTTTTAATTCAAAATTTCCGACTTTGTCAAAAACAAAGCTGAAAGTTTATTCTCAAAGCTTCTAAATCCGTATTTAGCACTTTTATGTAGTTCATTATCTTTTGTTTTCTACTCATTTGTTGTCCTTAATATAATGCCCAAAAAATGATGGTTTTTTTTTGAAAGCTATTTTCATTACAAAATTATACTTTTTATTTTATGATACCTGCCATTCAAAATATTTTTTCAACCCGATACACAAAACTTTACGAGTCTTTTATTATGATTTATATTTTTTAAGCCCAAAATTAAAACCTTTATAAATGCTATTTCTTCTAAGAATATATGCCTGTTTTTTTAATTATGATCCATTATTTAAACCTCCTTATTAAAAAAGTATTTTTTTTTAAATTAAATTATTTGCTTTAGTGGAGTTTGATTCTGATTCAATAGTTCACCATTTTTGTCGCTTTGAGTTGGTATTTTTTTTACAATATCAACAAGAACAAATTGGCTGAAACACTTGCACCATGAGCGGTTTTTAGCTAAATACATGTTTCTGATGCATAATTTGGGTAAAATTCACTTTAATTATGATACACATTTATTTAATTGTGTAAGAATTGATATTTTGTGCGGGACTAATTTTGTGGCAGATTAAATATCTAATAACAACTATGAAAAAAACTATAAAAAAAACAATGATTATTTTGGTGTCAATTACATTTGCTCAGCAAACTTTTGCGCAAGTTGCAGATTTTAGAGAACGTGTAAACTTAGGAGTCAAAATTGGTTTAAACCTATCTAATGTCTATAATTCTGACGGTGAAGAGTTTGTAGCAGAAAACAGGGCAGGTCTGGCTTTGGGAGCATTTTTAACCTTGCCTATTGGTAAAATATTTGCATTACAACCAGAAATCTTATTTTCTCAAAAGGGGTTTCAGTCTACAGGCAGAATTTTGGGAAGTAATTACACTTTGTCTAGAACCAATTCTTTTATAGACGTACCCATTCTATTTGCTTTTAGACCAACATCATTCATTTCTATATTGGCAGGGCCGCAATATTCTTATTTAGCACGTCAAAAAGACGTATTTGAAAATGGCGGAACCAGCATTGTTTTGCAACAACAAGAATTTAATAATGACAATATTAGAAAAAATATTCTTGGGTTTACTGGAGGTGTAGATATCAATTTAAAAAACATAGTCTTAAGCGCAAGAGTTGGCTGGGATTTGCAAAAAAATAAAGGAGACGGAACTTCAACAACACCAAATTATAAAAACATGTGGTATCAAGCAACTATAGGTTACAGATTCTTTTAAAAAATAACAAAATGAAAAAAACAATAATTAAAATCACAAATTTAGCTTTTGCAACTTTTTTACTCATTTCTTTTAATGGTTGCACTAAGTATGAAGAAGGTCCTAATTTTAGCTTTAGGTCCAAGAACGAAAGATTGTCAAATATTTGGAAAGTAGAAAACTATAAGATAAATGACAAAGATTTTACTTCTTTAGTAGCCAGTTACACAGAAACATTTTCTAAGCAAAATGCGTACAATTACTCTTGGGGGGTTCTTAACGGGGAGGGTTCATGGGTTTTTCAAAATGATGATAAGGAGGTAAAACTAACAGGAAATGATAATCAATCGCAGCGCGTTTTAACAATATTAAAGTTAGAGGAAAAAACACTTTGGTATACTTACACCTTGGATGGTGACAAACATGAATTACATTTAATATCAAAATAAAAATATGAAAAAATTACAATTAACTTTGATAGCGCTTTTGCTATCATCAATGATAAGCGCCCAAAATAATTTTGCAGAAAAATACGGCAGAACCCTAAATATGGGTTTGGGCATCGGTTACTATGGCTATGTAGGTTATTCCATTCCTGTCTTGCATGCCAATTATGAAATAGATGTTGCTAAAAACTTTACAATAGCCCCTTTTATTACTTTCTATAGCTATAAAAATGATTACTATTGGGGCAATAATCGTAAGCCATACCGATATTATAAATACAGTGAAACTGTCGTGCCTATTGGTGCAAAGGGGTCTTATTATTTTGACGATATCTTAAAAGCAAGTCCAAAATGGGATTTTTACTTAGCAGGCTCATTGGGCTTTGTTATTAGAAGAACCCTTTGGGATAGCGATTATGAAGGAATAAAAACCGTCAGACAAGGCACTGGTCCTTTGTACATAGATCTGCATGTTGGCACAGAGTATCATTTTAATAAAAAAGCAGGATTATTTTTAGATCTTTCTACTGGAGTTTCTACCTTAGGATTAGCATTAAAATTATAACCATGGGAAATATATTATACTTAATAGCCGTGGTGTTAGTTATTCTTTGGCTGATTGGATATTTGGGATATCATGCAGGTGGAATAATTCATTTTCTATTAGTAATAGCTGCTATTTCCCTACTTTTAAGAATTATACAAGGTAAAAAAACTATTTAAATAAAAACAAACATGATAAAAAATAAAATTTATATTGCAATTATTAGCCTAAGTTTATTAACTTCATTTCACCCAAATGTAAGTTATGCAGAAACTGCAAGGCGCAGTGAAAATCCAATAGATTCTGCCAAAGTGGCAGGGTGGGTTACAAGGCTTGAAGCCATTGAGGCAATGGATAAGTCTAACTTGGACAAAAAAGAAAAAAATGAAATTAGGCAAGAGGTAAAACAAATTAAAAAAGGATTAAAAACAGCTAGTGATGGAGTTTACATTTCAGCAGGAGCTTTAATTATTATTATTATCCTATTAATTATCTTGCTATAAAAACAACAACAGTTGGCATTGCAGCAGGCATAATTGCTGACTCATTATTGGGTGTTGGTAATTGTGCTTTGCAGAGAGAGTGAAATAAGTAAAAAATCGCTAAAATAGCAAAAATGCCATCAAAGATTTGGAGCAGAAAATGAGGTGTTTAATTGGTAAATTTGATGAAAAAATGAAGTCAAAGGCGATGCCTTAACGCATTTGATTTTGTTCGTCCTGTATCAATATCGTAATTATTCCAATTTTATTGAGTGGGGGGTATAAATACTAATACGATTATGCATGTTTAATACGTGATTTGGGTTTGATTAAAAATTCTAAATAAGATGATTTTTTATAGCTTTACTACCAATGCTACAAAAGAAAAAGACAATCATTAGGTTGCTTTTAGATTGAAAAAACTAGGTCAATTAAAAAAATAAATTTAATTGGCTTATTTAAGCTTAATTTTACAAAAATTTAAATTCTGAACTGAATCAGATTTTTTAGTTTAGAAACTTACAGCAAAATGAAGCTTTTTGTCAAATATATGTTCAGTAGGCGTTGCAAATTGATGGTTATGCAGGTATTAAAAAAGTTGAAATTGCATTACATTATTGTGGAGTTAGGGGAAATAGAAATAATGGAAGAATTGACCAATGAAGAAAATATATTGCTACAAAATGAACTGCGAGCAATCGGACTTGAATTAACGGATGACAAAAAAACAATTTTAATCTTAAAAATAAAGGGTGCTATTATAGAAATGGTGAACTCGGAAAAAGAAATTAAAGAAAAAAACTTATCAGTATATCTAAGCCAAAAACTCCAATTTGATTATACTTACATGGCTAATTTATTTTCTGAGGAGCAAGGCACCACTATCGAACATTTTTTCATTTTACTGAAGGTGGAAAAAATAAAGGAATTAATTTTATATGATGAATTAAACATTACAGAAATATCATATAAACTAAATTATAGCAGCGTTTCTCATCTATCCAATCAATTTAAAAAAATAACGGGTTTAACCCCAACACACTTCAAGCAGCTTAAAGATAAAAGGCGTATTGCTTTAGAAAATCTGGGTAATTAAAACAATTGATACGATTTGATAAATGGCTTTATTTATTATTTAAATGATAGCTTAGGCCAAACGAAGCATAATGCAATAAGATAAAATTATATGCACTTGAACCATCAGATCCGCCTTCTAACAATCTATAGCCAAGACGCATAGAGAAAGATTTATTAATATTAAAAGTACCCGCCAATTGCATGTCCAAGGCTCTGCCTTGTGCAGCGGCAAAGCCATCGCCCCAAAGCAGTAATCCGTATTTAGTGTGTGGTGTCCAAAATGCTTTAAAGTTTATTAATGGAACAAATCCTAAGCCACCAGTAGAGACATCTTCTGAATTGGCTGACACCGCTATTTCTGCATCCCTGATTTTTGCAGAAAACCCCAATCCTATTTTTAAATGGCGTTTATGAATCAAATTATACCGATAAGTTAATCGGTATGAATTAAACGTGTAACTGGCATTTATGAGCGTATTTGGTGGTACCAAAATATTGCTAAACCTAAGCTCATTGTCTAGTCTGCCTGTTGCTTTGATGGTTAATGGCGCATACAGCAATCCAACATAATGCCTTTCTTTTATTTGATAGCCCATGTTTATCCTAATATAAGGTGCGGGTTTAATAAGCAAATCCTTTTTTAAAGAAAAAAGTGTTCCACTATTGCCTGGAATCCTTACATCATTATAGCCTATAAATATTACCCCTGATTCAATATCTAAAAATCCTTGTGAATATGAAAAAATTGGAAGCATGTAAATCCATAAAAATAAATATTTAAAACTTTTCAATATATTAACCTAAATTCTTAAAACAGACCAATGAACATATAGTTTTCCTAGTTCTATCGAATATCTTTGCTTTAATATATTTTAGTTAAAACAACTTTTGCCAACTTGTTGTTTATTAAATAAGTTTCTATGCATAGATTTAATACATCTGGTTTTCAATTTGCCAAATACAGCAAACCTTTTCAAACACCTTTCGAGGCATTGTTTGAGGTGTTTAAAGAATTAATTGTTCACACTTCGGGAGATTTTGAAGAAGCAATAGATTGGCTAAGAGAGCTTGATAAAGAATTTAAACTCACCACACCCGAATATACTATAGATGATTTCATAGAAGATTTGAAAAAGAAAGGTTTCATTAGAGAAGAGATAAAGGGCAATGGCAAAAATGGCTTGGGTATTACAGAAAAAACAGAACGCTTACTGAGGCAAGCTGCATTAGAACAAATATTTGGAAACCTCAAAAAAGCCAATGCTGGCAATCATAAAACTAAAAAAACGGGCACAGGAGATGAACATTCGGGTATATTGAGAGCATATGAATTTGGTGATGGATTAGATAAAATTGCACTTACAGAAAGTGTAAAAAATGCACAAGTAAATAATGGGATTTCTGATTTTAGATTAACAGCCCAAGATATAGTTGTAGAAGAAACTGAGTTTAAAGCGCAAATGAGCACCGTTTTAATGATAGACATTAGCCACAGCATGATATTATATGGCGAGGACCGTATAACTCCTGCAAAAAAAGTGGCTATGGCACTTACAGAGTTGATTACTACTAGGTATCCAAAAGACACCATCGATATTTTGGTGTTTGGCAATGATGCCTGGAGTATTAGTATCAAAGATTTGCCCTATCTAAAAGTTGGCCCTTTTCATACCAATACGGTGGCAGGACTAAAACTAGCTATGGATATATTGCGCAGAAAACGCAATACCAACAAGCAAATATTTATGATAACTGATGGAAAACCTAGTTGCATTAGAGAAAAAAATGGAGATTATTATATGAATAGCAATGGACTAGATCCGTATATTACAGACCAATGTTATACCCAAGCTGCTCAGGCAAGAAAATTGCATATACCTATCACTACTTTTATGATAGCAAGCGATCCTTACTTGCAACAATTTGTAAATAAATTTACTGAAGCCAATCAAGGGAAAGCATTTTACACGGGTATCAAAGGCTTGGGAGAAATGATTTTTGAGGATTACGAAAATAATAGAAAAAAGAAAATTAGATAAATGAAAATGGAAAAAACTTTAGGAGCGTTAGTAAAATCGGGGTATCGCCATCAAACTATAAAAGATGAGCTGCGCAATAATCTTATAAAAAAAATAAAGAATAATGAACCCGCTTTTGAAGGTGTATATGGATTTGAAAATACAGTAATACCCGAGTTAGAGCGAGCCATATTATCAAGGCATAATATTAATTTACTAGGTTTGCGTGGGCAGGCAAAAACAAGATTAGCGCGAAAAATGATTGAGCTTTTGGATGAGTATATCCCTTTTATAGCAGGCTCAGAAATTAATGATGATCCATTTAATCCTATCTCAAAGTATGCAAAAGATACTATTAAAGAAATGGGAGATAAAACCCCAATAGAATGGTTGCATAGATCTGATAGATTTTCGGAAAAATTAGCCACCCCAGATGTTACGGTTGCAGATTTGATAGGAGATATAGATCCTATAAAAGCAGCAAATTTAAAATTGAGTTATGCAGATGATAGGGTAATTCATTTTGGCATGATACCCCGCGCCAATAGGTGTATTTTTGTGATCAATGAGTTGCCAGATTTGCAAGCAAGAATTCAAGTGGCGCTGTTCAATATACTGCAGGAGGGAGATATTCAAATTCGTGGTTTTAAAGCACGTTTAAACTTAGATATGCAGTTTGTTTTTACTGCAAATCCAGAAGATTATACAAATAGGGGAAGTATTATTACACCATTAAAAGACCGCATTGGCTCGCAAATTTTAACACATTATCCAACAAATATATCAGTAGCAAAAAAGATAACTCAACAAGAAGTAAAGTTGGATGAGAGCCAATCGCAACTTGTGTATGTGCCAGAATTGGCAAAAGATTTATTAGAGCAAATAAGTTTTGAAGCAAGAGACAGTGAATTTATTGATGCAAAAAGTGGTGTGAGTGCAAGAATGACCATTACTGCTTATGAAAATTTGATGAGCACTGCAGAGCGCAGGGCATTGATGAATCAAGGTAAGCAAACTGTCATACGTTTAAGCGATTTTATGGGTATTATTCCCTCTTTAACTGGTAAAGTGGAATTGGTTTATGAAGGAGAGCAAGAGGGTGCTGCAAAGGTGGCAAAAAACTTGATTGGAAATGCAATAAAAACTATGCTGCCATCTTTTTTTCCAAAAATTGCAAAATTAGAAAAAGAGAATGTTTCTAACCCATATTCTGCGCTGTTAGAATGGTTTTATAATCAATCTGGTTTTGAACTCTTAGACAATGATGATGATAAGGAGTATCAAGCTGCGCTCAATAAAATTGGCCCTTTAGCAGATTTAATGAAAAAATACCAACCCAATATCCCTAAAAAAGATCAAAATTTTTGGAAAGAATTTTTGCTTTGGGGCTTGGTCGAGTTTAAAAAATTGAGTAAAAACAGACTTGATGCAGGATATCAAATCAATGATTTGTTTGGCAATTATCTAAACAATATTAAATAAGGTAAACACTATTGCAAAATCGCAATTTTCTAAAATTAATTGTTTAGCATCTTTTCAAGTGTTATTTAATAATTTCTACTAATAAATATTGTGCAACTCTATTAACCTCAAATTTAGGATTGTATATTCGCTGCGAAAATTAAAATCACTGAAGGTTAATTATTTAGATTTATTATCTACCCTTTGAATATGGATTTGGTGTATAGATAGATTCTTGAATTGACGGGATTTTCAATTGCGGCAGAATATCTAATGCGGATTTTGTGTTAAAGGATTATTACCTTAAAACCTCCAAAATATCTTTTCTTTTCGGAAAATTAATCAGCACCCCTAAACCTTGTTTTTGATAAACGCACATACTGCCCAAGGTTACTGCACTTGCTCCACCTTGTTTTACCGCTTCTTGTATATGCGTCATGTTACCTGTCCCTCCATTCGCAATCACGGGAATATTTACCGCATCGGCAACTTTTTGCAACATTTCTATATCTAAGCCTTGCCACGTTCCTTCGCGTTCAATACTGGTGAGCATAATTTCTCCGGCTCCAAATTGCTCCATTTCTTTGGCAAATATTTCGGGTGTTTTACCAATGCTTTTTCTACCTCTTTGTCCGTGTACAAACACTTTTCCCCACAAATTTTTTTTGTAATCTATGCTTACAATTATTGACTGGATTCCATAAATTTTCGATATGTCTTCAATCAGTTTGGGGTTATTTATAGCTGCGCTGTTCAATGCTATTTTTTCTACTCCAATTTCAAAAATCCGTTTAGCTTGGTCTAAGGTTGATATACCCCCACCATAAGCCAATGGCATAAAGCACTCGCTTGCTATGTCTTCTATCAATTTAAAATTTGGACCTTTCTGCTTTTCAGTGGCAGTGATGTCCAAAAATACCAACTCATCTACCTCTTTATCATTAAAAATTTTAATTGCATTAATTGGGTCGCCTACATAGCCTGGTTTTTTAAACTGAATAGTTTTATACAATCCATCATCCATTAACAAAAGGCAGGGCATTATTCTGGTTTCTAACATAGTTCAGTTAATTTTACGGTTTTAAAAATTTGTGTTCTCACCCAAAGCTTAAAGCCTGGATCTACAAATTCTGTTTTTGAAGTAAATCTGTCAATAATTTCTTTGGTTTCTAAACCCTCAAGCCCTCTTAAAACATTTGCAGAGCTGCCGAGTTTATATTGTGTAATCGCAGCTTTTCCTGTTGGATATTTTATTTCATCATCACACAACATTCTTAGTACATTTATTTGCTGCACACTTAGTTGCTCAAAATCTCTTTGAAATAAAATAAGGTTTTGCATAAACAATTGTTCAATAGCTTTTAGTATTGTTTTAGCGCTTGCTTTGTTATTGGTATTCATCCAAACAAAATGCCCAAACTGTTGCACATAATATGGATGGTTTTCCATTAATTCTACAATTTTTATGGCCCATCTTTCTGAGACAGTTTTTTGGGTAGAGGCAAATTGCTTGATAATATAAGCAGCAAAAGGAGTAGTTTCTATTTTGTCTAAATATATTTGAGTGCCAAAACGATAAAAGGGCATGCTCTTGTTGCTGAACATGGCGGCCATAATACTGCGTTTACTGCCATACAAACAGTAGGTTACATTCTTGTGCAATTGCCATTGTGATCGCAACATTTTTTGAAAAGAGGTGGCATTGGTAAACTCAGAAATATTCTGAAATTCATCTAAACAAATCACTATTCTTATTCCTTTCTTTTTTGCAATATTTTCAGCCAAGTTAAGGGCTTCTAGCATATTGGTTTCATTTGGTTCCCAATTAAAATCAATGTCAAAACTATGGTTATGTTCTGGTGAAAGGCTAATTTTAGGGCTTAATTTGGAAAGAAATTTATTAAGGGTTGTTTTTAGCTCATTTATTTTGGTATGTGTGCATTTTATGACTGTATTTACCAAGTGTTCAAAAAACTCTTGTTCACTTCTTATTAAAAATAAATCAATAAAACAAAATGCAATATTAGGGTCTTTGTGCATATCTGCAGCAGCTTTGCGCATAAATGAAGATTTGCCCCACCTTCTTGGAGAAATAATAATTTGATGCAATCCGCTTTTAACCTCTATTGCAAAACGATCCAAAAGCATTTCTCTATTTACAAAAAAAGTTGGTTCAATAACTTGTCCAAACTGAAAAGGAGATTTGTTTTCTTTCACACCACAAATATAAGTAAATATATCAAGTTATAAAATTTTAAGTTACAATGTTATAAGTTACAATAGTGTTACCCGTTTACAAAGCTTGCAAATACTGCCATTCCAAACTTATGGCTCTTCTCTGGATGAAACTGCATTCCAGTCATGTTTTCATGTTGAATAGCAGCACAAAAAGGTGTTCCATAGTTGCATGTAAGCAATACGTCTTTAACATTATTTGCTTTAATATAATAAGAATGTACAAAGTAAAAACGTGTCGGTTTTTCTAAACTGTTAACGGTTAAATGACCTTTCTCGGCATGCACCTCGTTCCATCCCATGTGCGGTATTTTGAGCTTTTTGTCTTCAAAATTGAACTTTTTTACCTTTGCATCAAACCATCCAAGGCCTGGCAATAACCCCTCTTCACTAGACTTTGTCATCAGTTGTGCACCCAAACATATTCCTAAAACAGATTTTTTGTCTTCTAGAATCAATTTGTCCAATATTGGTATTAAACCTGACTCGGCTAAGCTTTTCATTCCCTGATCAAAGGCACCGACACCAGGTAGGATTAGTTTATCTGCTGCTGCTATTTCATCAGGATTACTCGTAACAGCAACATTGGTGCATCCCACTTTTTTAAGCATATTTTTTACGCTACCCAAGTTTCCTAATCCGTAATTGATAATCGCTATTTTCAAGGATACAAAACTAAGTTATTGTTTGTCCAAAAAGACAAGATTTCTTTTTTATTTCTCGTAAATTTAAACTTTATTTATTTAATCATTAAAGCTTAAAATGGTTTGAGTTCCCTTTTCTGATCTTACTAAGATATTTACGTTTATTTCTTTTGCCCGTGTTGCTATATTTTCTATTCCATAGCCTGTTTTTATAGTGTCTTTATCAAATCCTTTTCCATTATCTGCAACTGTAATTTGGGATTTAGAAAAAGAAAATTTCATCAAAGTGCATTGTGCATGCTTAGCGCTATTGTTTATCAACTCTTGGCAAATTCTAAATAGATTTAAAGCCACATTGGGCGTTAAAACCCATTGATTATCCAAGCAAATAAACTCTAATTTTATCCCCTTGTCTTCCAAAATACGGATGGCAAACTCTTTGGTTTTATCATGGAGTTCTTCCAAAGAAATTTCGCTGCTTTTGATAGACCACACTGTTTCCCTTAGCACACTATTGGCATTTCTGGTTATATTGGCTATATTTTCTGTTACTTTTTTTTCTGCCGCTCTTGTTTCTTTAAAAGAGGCAATGTCTAGTTTTGACGCTATAAGTGTTAACTCTGCACCCAAATTATCATGCAAATCTCGGGCTATTCTGCTACGCTCATTTTCTATATTTTGAATGGACTGCAATGCTGTTTTTTGCTTTTCTGCTTTTCTTATTTGCATAAACAATACAAATAATAGTAAAAGTATAAAGATTAGTGCCAATGCCACAAGGATATAATTGCTTTGTTTTTGAGTTTTCTCTTGTTCCTGCGCAAGTTGCTTTTCTTTTTTCTCCGTTTCGTATTTTATGTTTAGCTCTGCTATTTGCTTATTGGTTTCCTCATTTAGCATAGTATCTTTAATGGCTATGTATTTTTTAAACATTGCCAAAGCCTCTGTAGGTTTGTTTTGTTGAAGATATGTTTCAGAAAGCGCAAGGTAATTGTCTCTAACAATCTCTTGATTACCTATTTCTAGGGAATATTTTAAACTTTTATTAAAATAATAAATGGCGCTGTCTTTCTGATTGGTTTCTACCAAAGCAGATGCCAAATTATTGTAATTGATAGCCATGCCTTCCATATCATTTGAGGCTTCTCTAATGGCAAGTGCCTTTAAAATAAAGGCCTTGGCAAGTGAATATTGTTTTACTTTGGTATAAGTGACCCCAATATTTCCATAAGCCATAGCTTTTAACCTTTCATCATTTAATAGTTCTGCCTTGCTAATGGCAATTTTATGGTAGAATATAGCAGAATCAAATTTCTCTGTCTCATCATATAAGTTACCAAAATTAAAAAATATTAAAATCTCTTTGCTTAGATTTTTCTGCAGTTGGTTGAGCGCTAATGCCTTTCTGTAATATTCTAAGGCTTTTTTAAAGTTTTTTTGCTTGTAAAAAATAAGGCCCAAGTTTGTAAAAGTAGAAGCAATGCCTGCTGTATCCTTTATTTGTTCTCTAATTTTTAATGCTTGTATAAAATAATTGGTGGCTTTATCATAATTTCCTTTAGATATGCTAATGTTCCCCAAATTATTAAACGCTGCACCAACACCAGCATTGTCTTTTTGTTTTTTTCTAATTTCTAATGCTTTTAAAAAATAAATTTCTGCACTGTCATAATGTCCTAAGTAAACATGGTAAATGCCCAATTGATTAAAAACAGTGCTTTATTGCTGATTGTTTAAATGATACTTTTTAAGCGTTTCTTGGTAAATGGCTATTCCTTTTTCAATATTACCCTCTTGTACAGACAAATCTCCAATAATTTTAGTTGCAGATAGCAGCCCGTCATAATATTTAATTTTTTCTGCTTTTACTATGGCCTTATTCAAATAAAAATAAGTAGAGTCTAAGGTTTCTGTAATTTTTGCCTTTTCTATTAGGTTTAAAACTACAGTGGTATCTTCAGTGGCTTTTGCACTAAAATGAGATACAAAAAAAAGTAGTACAAACAGGGTATTTTTTTTCATTACAATAAGTTTTAAAATAGTTAACAAATAAAGGTGTTTTTTTTCTAAAAGAAACCGTTTCCAATTAGTTTTTATTCTTTTACTTATTTGCCTCTTGTAGTTTTTTGCTGGTTTTTTCTAAAGTTGTTTTCACATTGTAGTAGCTTATATTTAATTTATTAGCTATTTGCTCATAACTTTTACCTAGGGCGAGGTGTTCCAAAATTTCAATTTCCAATTTTAAGTATTGGGGTATTTTTAAAGTTTTATTTTGTTGTGTTTGATGGTTTTTTAACCAATCCAAAGTTTTTTTTGCTGTATTTTTGCTCATTGGCGTACCGCCTTCTAATACCTCATATAAGCCACGGTGAATTTTTGCAGGAGGGTCATCTTTCCTTATTACGCCTATTGATCCTGCCAATAGTGAATCAAAAATGCAATGTTCTTCGTCAAAAACAATGCTCATTACTATTTTTATATATGGCCAATTGCTGCAAATAGCTTTTATATCATCATTGCCATTCATCTCTGCCATATTGATATCCATTAGAATAATGTCTATCTCCTTTTCTTTCAATTGCAATATCATCTCTTCGCCATTTTTTGCTATAAAAGCAACTTGAAAATCTGGTGCAAGCTCAATCTTTTCTTTTAAAGTTTCGCCTATTTTGGTAATAACCTCCGCAATTGCTATTCGTATCATTATTTAATAATTGTGGATACAAAGTTAAATCATTGAAACTGCCATAAAATACGCTAAATTGCGTATATTAATGAAACAAGATTTGTGCATGAACTATTTTTTTAGCTACTTTCGCACAAATGATTATACCACCATATTTAATATCAGGAGATACCATTGCCATAGCAGCAGCATCAAGGGTTGTAGATGAGTTGTTGCTTAATAGGGCAAAAGACTTTTTAGAAAAAGCAGGATTTCAAGTAGTTTTTTCTCCAAATATATTAGCTCAATACCATCAGTTTGCTGGCACAGATAGCCAACGTGCGGCTGACATAAATTGGGCTATCAGTGACGACAATATAAAGGCAATTATTTTTTTTAGGGGTGGCTATGGTGCTGCTAGAATATTAGACATGGTAGATTGGCAACCTTTGCTTAATAAGCCAAAGTGGTTTTGTGGATATAGTGATGTTACCGCAATACATATTCATTTGCAAAGCATTGGTATTGCTAGCTTGCATGCTACAATGCCCATACATATTGCACAAACTGATGAAGAATCTATTTTATCGTTTTATGCCCTCATAGAAGCTTTAAAGGGGGAAGAGATTTCTTACTATTTAGAGTCCTCAATAGCTAGTTATCTGCCTATTGAGGGTGAGCTAGTTGGCGGAAATTTGTCTGTTATTTACAGTTTGCTTGGCAGTGTGTCAGATTTTTCTTGGGCTGGCAAAGTATTGTTTATAGAAGATATAGATGAATATTATTACCACTTAGATAGAATAATGAATGCACTAAGTAGGGCTGGCAAGTTTAAAAAACTGAAAGCTTTATTGGTAGGTAATTTTAAAGACATTAAAGACAATACTATTCCTTTTGGCAAAAATATTGCAGAAATTATGCAAGAATATGCGCTAAAACATAACATTTTAATATTTTTTGGTATGCCAGTTGGCCATGATAAATTAAATATTCCTGTTAAATGTGGTTTACAAGTAAAGATTGAAAATGATGAGATAAAGTATTGCGTTTAGAATTTTTTTAAAGAAATCAAAGAAGTTCGTTTATTGGTTTTATACTAGGGGTTTTTTAATTAAAGTTTTAGCAATGCAGATTTTATTGGTGTATTTAAAAAAAATACCCTATAATTGAAAAGTATTTTATGTCAGGTTTACAAAATTTAGATACCTTTAAGAATGAAGAATTTAAAAGGGGGGCAAGTTATTTTAAACAGGTGCTTTGGCACTTTTGTTCTTCTTTATTTTTCAAGTCTTCCTTTCCTTTTTATGGAATCAAAGTAAAGCTGTTAAAATTGTTTGGGGCTAAGGTGGGCAATAAAGTTTTGATTAAGCCTCATGTAAATATTAAGTTTCCCTGGCGCTTAATTATTAGGGATAATGTATGGATAGGCGAGCAGGTTTGGATAGATAATTTAGATACTGTATTTATTGGCAACAATGTTTGTCTGTCTCAAGGTGCAATGTTATTATGTGGCAATCATAATTATAAAAGCGCGGCTTTTGAATTGTTTACTGCTCCAATAACAATACAAAATCATGTGTGGATATGTGCTAAAGCGATAGTAGGGCCAGGAGTTTTGTGCGAAGAAGGTGCAATATTAAAACCGCTTAGTTTCGCTAACAATAAGCTAATAGCTGGTGGTATTTATTGTGGAAATCCAGCAGTATTTATAAAATATAGATTTTAAAATTTTTAGCTTACAACTTTTTTCTTTATATTTTGTCTTAGGTATAGTGTAGAATCAATTTTATGAATAGATTTGTAATATTAGGATTTAGTGTTTTACTGTTTTTAAGCTTAAACACGCAAGCATGTACTTATGTGCTGCCTTCAATGACTATTTCATACACTAATACCTGCGGAACCCCAAGGGTAGCCACTATTACAAATACAAGCACACGCAGAGATTCTGCAATTACCACCTACAGGTATTACCTAAATGGGGCTTTGTTTGCTACCACTATTGGCAGAAATCCATCACCATCGGTTCAAATTAATTCTTTAGGCAATAATAGATTAACAGTAATTGCTACAGATACCTCTGGATGCATAGACAGTGCATTTTCTACTGTTAATATAACAACTAATGCCGCTCAGCTTTATGACCAAAACATAGCACTAAGCTATGTGCCAAGTTTTATTAACTGCATTCAATTGTCTTCAGCTCCCGATTCTTTTTTAGTTTCCACCTCTTCTAACGATACTTTGCGCAGACCTATTTTTATTTGGGGCGATGGCACAATTGACAGTTTTGGCACAAATCAACCACCTGGAACAGTATTCAACCATTGGTTTGTAAATACTGGAATTTTTAGGGTTAGAATAGTTCAACGAAGTGCCACATGCACAGATACACTATATGGCATTGTAGAAAATCTGCGGCAGCCTACAGCAGGTCTTATAGGGCCGGGGCCAGGTGCAAATACCGGATGTGCAAATCATACTGTAACTATGCGTAATAATAGCAGCAATATAGGTGCTGGCACACTTTTTACCTGGAACTGGGGCAATGGTAGCACTTCTACACAATCTGATACTCAATTTAATTCACCCACAAGCCACACCTACACCCAAAGACTTTGTAATGGCTCAGTAACACTAACAGCTACAAACTCTTGTGGAAGTTCTTTTACTACATGGAATCCTATCAACATATCAGAAGATGATTTGGCAGATTTTAGAATTGATAGCAGCAATTGCACACCTGGCAATCCATTTACATTTACTAATTTAAGTTCAGATAGGTATTGCTTATTGCCAGATCCTAAACAATATTATTGGGATTGGGGTGATGGCACTAATACCGGCTGGATTAATACTTTGGGACCCAACACTCATATTTATACCGCACAAGGCAGAAGGACGGTTATGTTGGTTACAAGAAATAATTGTGGTCAAGATACCATCTACAGATCATTTAATGTAACCTATTTCCCACAACCAGGTTTTTATAGAGATACCACTTTTGGATGTAATAGTGTACGCATATTTGTAGATGATACTTCAAACGCAATTAATAGTGTAAGACTATGGAATTTTGGCAATGGTTTTACCAGCACTTCAGATACTGTGACACATTTTTATAATACACCAGGTATTTATCCTTTAACACTTTCTATAACTAATAGATGTGGCACAAGGATAGCACGCGATACAGTCAGGGTATTTGAAAGACCTTATGCTCGTTTTAATGATACTGCTGGCGGTTGTGCCCCACTGCAAATAAATCCTAGTAATTTTTCTTTAAGCAATGGGCCAAATATCACCTATTTTTGGGATTTTGGGAATGGCAATACTTCTACAAACCGTGTTTCAGGCATTATTAATTATACAATTCCGGGCAATTATATTTTAAAGCACCGCATTACTAATTTATGTGGTGTCGATTCGCTATTGGCTACAATTAGGGTGGATACCACACCTGTTTCGAATGTTATTACAGACACTGTAATTTGTGCTTTTGATACACTCACTTTTAACAATAGTTCTTCAAACTATAGGTATTTAATTACCAATTTTGGCGATGGATCGGCTTTAGATACTCAAACTATGAATGGTATTTTTAGGCATGTATTTACCAGCCCTGGAAATAGGGTGGCAGTGCATCGTGCTGTTGCAAATGGTGGTTGTAGCGCAAGAGATACTAGTATTATAAGGGTGCGTTCTAATGCACTTGCAAATTTTAGTGTTAATAGCACACAAGCTTGTGCTCCTTTTACATTTACTTTTTCAAATACTAGTTTATTTTCAAACAAATTTTTATGGTATCTTGACGGAGTATTGCAGTCAACAACGGCTATTATGAACCCGGTTTTTGTGGCCACAGATTCTACAATTCATCGTGTAAAATTGGTGGCAGTAGACAGCACAAGTTGTTTTGCTGACAGTATTGAACGGTCATTTTTTACCGCTAGAAATCCTATTGCAGCAATTCAAAATAATATAGATTCTGGATGTGGACCCTTTATTGATACAATGTTAAATAGCAGTAGGTTTGCAAATACGTATTCTTGGCAATTTGGCAACGGAACAAGCAGCACTTTGCAAAATCCAAATACTGTTTTTTTGCCAAATAATGTGCGCGATACCAATTATGTGCAAAGATTAATTGCAATAAATTGGATAGGGTGCAGAGATACAGCTTTTGGACAAAGAAAAGTTTTTCCGCTGCCATCAGTAAGATTTACGGTAAATAACAATAATGGCTGTGGTCCACTTTTAGTTCAGTTTAATAATAATTCTATTCCAAATGATACAGGCAGTATTGGCATCATGAATTTTTTATGGAGTTTTGGAAATGGCAATACATCGGCATCTCAGCAGGTTAGCCAAAGTTTTGTTTCTTCTAATATCAGAGATACTAGTTTTAGGGTCAGGCTTATTGGTTATTCAGAGCATCAATGCGAGGCGAGAGACAGCAATCTAATTACGGTATATCCTCAGCCATTTGTGCAATTTTTGGCAACAGATACTCAAGGATGTGCACCACTCAATGTAGGGTTTACAAACTTATCTAACCCTCGTGATACCGGCAGTATTAATATAATGTCTTTTATTTGGCGATTAGGTGATGGTGTTGTCAGCACAACAACCAATAGCAACAAAACCTATTTTGCATCACAAACTAGAGATACCAACTATCTTGTCAGATTGGTTGCATTTACAGAGCATGGTTGTTTAGATTCTGTTGCACAAAATATAAAAATATTTCCAAAACCTAGGGTTAGATTTATTCAATCACAAGATTCTGGGTGCAGCCCTCTTGCTGTTCAGTTTATCAATACATCAATCCCTCACGATACTGGAAATATTGCCATAATGCAATTTAATTGGAGTTTTGGAAATAATCAGTTTTCTGCTGCAAGAGACACTGCCATCTCTTATTTAGAAAGGCCATTATTGGATACAAATTATCGGGTTAGACTCATTGGCAGCAGTGAACATGGCTGTTTAGATACATTTTTTAGCATTATCAAAGTTCACCCGCTACCCTATCCTTTTTTTAACGCAAATAGATTTAGTGGCTGTGGACCACTTACAGTAAATTTTACAAGCACCTCCACTTTGGCAAATCAACATTATTGGAACTTTGGAAATGGTTTTAACTTAGGTTTACCCAATATTTCCAATGTTTTTCAGGCAGCAAATCTTATAGATAGTTTATATAATGTGCAACTTTATGCAGTGAGTAATAGAAATTGTTTTAGTTCAGATACATTCAGTCTGCCCATTGTGGTAAGGGCAAACCCAATTGCAGATTTTGCGATGAGTGATGATAGTATTTGTATAAATCAACTGAGTTTATTTTATAATTTATCGCAAGGAGCTAGTCGTTTTAAATGGTATTTTGGCACAGGTGATTCTTCTGTCTTTTACAATCCCATATACAATTATCCTCCTTCGGTTAATCCACTTTTGCCTACAATATACAGTGTTAAGGTAGAGGCAACAAATTTTTTTAATTGCAAGGACAGCATTCGCAGAAATATATATGTTTTCCCCAATGTTATAGCACAATTTACTGCAGATAGAGACAGTGCCTGTGCTCCTCTAAACGTTGTTTTTACCAATAATTCTATCAATCAAAATAGAAATTATTGGGAATTTGGGGATGGAGATACTAGCAATCTATTGAATCCCTTGCATAGGTATGATAATTATTCTACACAAAATATAATTTACAGGGCAATTTTGCGTGTCTCAAATCAATTTGGTTGTTTTGATTACGATAGTCTAAATTTAGTTGCTATCCCCGTTCCTTTCGCTGATTTTACCCCAATTAGAAACAATATTTGTGATAGTGGATACTATGATTTGGTCAATAGGAGTATTAATGCAACAGGTTATTTATGGAATTTTGGAGATGGAACACCCAATTCAACCCTTGCAAATCCCCGTCACCTTTTTAGACACAGCATTTATAATGACACTAGCTATACTATTACACTTACCGTTTCTAATGATTTTGGCTGTGCAGAGACCACGACTAAAAGCGTTTTTTTACCAGTAAAAATGACAGTTTTGTTCGATACATTGCCTTATCGAATTATTTGTCAACCCTCAGATATAGTTATGCGTAACAGAACCAAAAATTCTTTTTACCAGATTTGGTATTTTGGAGACGGTGGGATAAAAACAGATTCTCAGCCTACCCATACTTATACAAAAGCTGGACAATTTGGAGTTAAATTAGTAGCTTTTGATATTAATTCTTGTAAAGACAGTTTTGTAAGTGCCAATATTATTAATGTTTTGCCAAAGCCGATTGCTAATTTTACCTATAACCCCGTGGGCCCAAAAGTTCCCAATGCCATTGTTACGTTTACAAGTTTGGCTAGTCCAATTGGCTTGAGCCATGCATGGCAATATGGTGATGGTGCTGCAAGTAATCTTGTAAATCCGGTGCATCAATACATAGATTCAGGCTTTTATACCGTTACATTAATAGTGAATAATGGTACTTGTCAGGATACCTCCATTCAGCAAATTTATATAGAACCACCGCTGCCAATCATTGATTTTACTGGAATAGATACGGCAGGTTGCGGTCCATTAACAGTCCGATTTTCACAAAACACGCTGCATGCCACTCAGTTTAGATGGATATTTGATGATGGGCAAGAATCTGCTTTGCCAAATCCTGTTCACACATTTACCATCCCCGGTTATTATAATATTACATTGAGGGCTTTTGGTCCTGGTGGGAGTAGTTTTTTGACTAAAGATAGTTTTGTGCGTGTCTATCCTAAACCCAATGCTCAATTTTCTGCAAGTCCAAGGAGAAGATATTTGCCCAACGCTTTATTTACAATGATAGATGGCAGTGCTGATGCAATAAGTTATAGGTATACCATTTCTCACGATAGCTTGCCTTTTTATACATACACAAGCACAGATCAAAGCCCTCAGTTTAATCTGACAGTTCCAGGGTTTTATTCGGCAAATTTGGTGGTATTTAATAGCTTTGGGTGCAGTGATACTATTAATAGGCCTGCACATATCTATGTAGCAAACGAAGGTAGGGTGCTAGTACCAACTGCATTTACACCAAATGGAGATGGCATAAATGATGTATTTATGCCAATATTAACAGGAGTAATAGACACACTTTACAGTTTTACAGTCTTTAACAGATGGGGTGGAAAGGTTTATCAAGGAAGAAGTATAACAGATGTTTGGGATGGCAAATACATGAACGAACCAGCTATGCAAGATGCTTATATATGGCTGCTAAGTGGCAAATTTATTGATGGGACATTATTTGAAGAAAAAGGAAATGTAACTTTACTTAAATAATCAATTATTGATACTAATATAGTTTAATTCGCAAGTTTCTAAAATTTCATTGAGCGTGTTGCTTTGTTGCACATAGAGATTAAAAAATGCCTCACTTTGTTTTGTGTTTAACCAGGTTTCTCCGGCATCTGTTAAGGTAAATAAAAATCTAATTTTTAAATCATCTTCTTCTTGCTCTAGCCAATCGTCAAAGTTAGTAATAATGATATTTACGGGCTGCTCTCTAAGCCAGGCCAAATCTATTAAGGTGTCATAAAAGGCATCTAAATTGTTATCAAAGTATGCAGGAAACTGAAGTTTTTTTGCAAATAATGCATAGCATTGTGCTAATGTTTTTATGTTTATTCCATCCACATCAATGGTCAAACTATCTTTGGTTAATGCTGGATACTGTTTGTTAAAAACTTTAAGGGTAAATAAATCTTTCATCTTATTTTTATAAAACTTTTGTAATGATTATTGGTATAATATGCAGTACTATTGTTGCCAGTTACCAATCGTTCCGGGCCTCTGTTTTTCCCTTCAATTTTCTGAAAAACATCCCATTCCTTATAGTAAATGAGCCCATTTTTATAATTTATAGGCAATTTTTGCTCTCTATTCATAAACCGCCTGCCACCTATAAAACCTTGAGGAGCAGATTTAAAACGATCAATGTATTGAAGTGTTTCTAGTACATAATTTGGAATATTTTCTTGACTATCTTTTTTGAAATTTAGCTGCAAATAATAAACTGTAGCAAAGATACCAAATAAGGCAATAAGTATTACATTTTTATTCAATTTCACTCCTGCAAATTTAGAATTTTTATCTTACAAAGTGCCATTCTGCAAATATACACTCAAAAATTTTATTTCTAAACGCTACATCCATCTATTCGGTGCTCTCAATTTTAAATAAGATTAAAACATTGATATTAGCCCAATAAATAGTATTTTTGCACACTTTAATTAAAAATGAATACAAAGAAAACTAACCAAATGAAACTAAAAATAATTTTTTTAAGTTTGTGTGTACTCTCAAGCCAAGGACTTATCGCCCAAAACACTGATAAAAACAGTCCAACTATATTTTGCTTTGGTAAAAATAAAGTAAACCAAGCTGAGCTAGAGCGCGGATATCTAAGAAACAAAGATGTGGCTAAAAATAAGCCTACAGTTCAAGACATAGAAGAATACATGAAACTGTATCAAAATTTTAAGCTAAAAGTGCAAGATGCAAAAGATAAAAAAATGGATACTTTGCCAGAATATGTAAGAGAACTTGCAGATTATAGAAGACAATTATCGAGAAAATATTTGAGCGATAGTGCGGTAACAGAAGAGTTGATTAGAGAAGCATATTTTAGAACATTTAATCTTGTAAATGCGAGCCATATTCTAATTTTATCTTCTTATAATGATGCGCCAAATGATACTTTTAATGCTTTCAAAAAGCTTGATAGCATTAAAAGCTTGATTTTAAAAAACTCCATAAGTTTTGAACAAGCAGCAATGAGTTTTTCTGAAGATCCTTCTGCAAAAAATCAAGGTTCGCTTGGTTTTCAAGGAAACTTAGGTTGGTTTAGCGCTTTTCAGATGTTGTATGAATTTGAAGACATGGCTTACCAAACAGAAAAGGGTAATTTATCTCCCTTATTTAGAACTCGTTTTGGATACCATGTTTTAAAAGTAAATGATAAAAAAGTATCTAAAGGAGAAAGAAAAATTTCTCAAATAATTATTAAGAAAACACCAAATGCAGATGCAGAAACTGCCCTAAAAACAAAACAAAGGATAACTGCAATACATCAATTATTAACCAATGGTGATGCTTGGGATAGCACAATGCTAAAATATACCGAAGATCAAAATGCAAGGTATAATGGGGGAATGACAGATTGGTTTTTTGAAACAAGTGCTGACAAATTAGCAAAAGAAGTAATAGAAGAGGCTTATAATTTATCTGTAAAAGGTCAAATTTCTGGTCCAATAGAAAGTGGTTATGCATGGCATATTTTATTTTTAGTAGACCAAAGACCCACTTCGTCTTTTGAAGATAAAGAAATTAAACTGCGCAGCAGCGTTGCACAAGATAGCAGAAGTTTTAAAAGCACCGAAGCCACTATTGAGCGCATAAAAAAGCAAAATGGCTTTACAATGAATCAAGTATTGTTAAATAATTTTATAGCTATTGCTGCAAATGATGTTTTGGCAGGAACTTGGACTAGCGTTGGCCTAAAGAATGGAAAAGAAATCTTATATACAGTTGGCAATAAAAAAATTACTTTAGGCGCGTTCTCCAAATTTTTAGAAGAAAATCAAAATTTTAACCCACGGCCTAAATCAGGCGAAGCTGTAATAAATAATTTTTTTAAGAGCTACACAGATAATGAAGTAATGACCTATGAGGATGCTAATTTGGAGCAAAAATATCCTCAATTTGGAGCAGTATATCAAGATTTTAAAGATGGCATATTATTTTTTAATATCAATAGTATAGAGGTTTGGAATAAGCCTATGACAGATACCTCAGGTTTAAGACAATATTATGAAAATAACCGCGATAGTTTTAGTTGGAAAGAAAGGGTAGAACTGCTTTCAATTAGTGCTGCAAATCATCAAATTGTACACCAAGCACACGACATGTTAGTGGAAGGCATGAACAAAGACAGTGTAATGAATGCTTTAAATATAAGCAATCCGCTAAACTTACTTATAGAGCGTGGCTTGTATGAAAAAGGAATGAATTCTAATGCTGATAAATTGCTTGCCAATAAAAGTAAATGGGCTAATGGCGAAGCACTCTATTTGTTAGAGTTACCTACATTAAATGGTGTGCACAAAGGTATGGTTGCAATAAAACTTTTGCCAGCAGGGCAAAAAAGTTTTGACGACAGTAGGGGCTCGGTGGCCGCAGGTTTTCAAATTCAAGAAGAACAAAAATGGCTTAATGGTTTAAGAGCAAAATATAAAATTAAAGTGTATGCTAAAACATATGAAGCTTTTAAAGCCAAAATGTTAGCACTTTAGTAAAGTATGCTAAAATAGATATGGATTTTAGATTATATTTAGCTTGTTTTTTTTTATTGATAACTATAAGTTGTTCTCAATTTAGTAAAAATAAAAAAAAACCTATTGCTAAATATAAAGCTGAAACACTCTATCTAGAGGATATTCAAAATCAAATTAAACCATTTTTATCTTCAGATGATTCATCAAATCAGATAAAAAGCATTGTAAATAAATGGTTGAGCTATCAAACATTGCTTAATGCAGCTGATAAAAACCTAGGTGATAGCACAGAACATTTTCAAAAGCTGATAGATGATTATAAAAACTCACTATTTATTTATCACTATGAATCTAATTTGAGTAAAACTAAAATGGATACTTCTGTTTTAGATACAGTGGTCAGAAAATACTACCAAGATAATAGTGCTAATTTTGAATTAAAAAGAAATATTGCTAGAATTTGGTATGCAAAGTTTCCAAAATCCTTTGTAAATTATACTAATATTGTGCCTTTTTTTAAAGAAGGAAAAGCTCAAAGTGTTAATTATATAAAGGAATATTGTGGGCAGTATGCAAATAATTATTTTGTTTCTTCTATAGATTGGTTATACTTTGATGAAATTGCAAGAGAAGTGCCAATCGATCCGCAATATGATCAGTTAGCTTATATGCAAAATAATCCCTTTAAAATATTTGAGGATGAAAACTATTATTATTTATTAAGAATTATAGACTATAAAGTAAAAAATACCGTTAGTCCAATAGAATTGGTATATACCCAAATAAAACAAATGATAATCAACGAACGTAAGGTATCTTTGTTAAATAAAAATCAAAATGAATTACTAAATGAAGCTATTAAAAAAGGAGATGCAAAAATATATTAAAAAAGTTTTTTTTGTTGCCTTGTTGTTTCCACTGATGCTTTCAAGTCAGCCAAAAATTATTGATGCAGTAGTAGGTGTGGTAGGTCAAAATATAATTACTAAAAGTGAGCTTGATTTTGAAATAGCACAAATTGAGGCACAGTATGGAGCAGTAAGTAAAGAAGATAGGTGTGAAATAGTAAAAAATCAGTTTATAAATAAGCTAATGCTAAATCAGTCAATGCTAGACAGTATAGTAGTAACAGATGAAGAGGTAGAGGCAGAATTGGATAATAAATTGCGCTATTTTGAGCGACAAGTAGGCAGTGAGGCTAAATTGGTTGCCTATTTGGGCAAAAGTATATTGGAGTATAAAAATGAAATTAGGCCAAAAATTCGGGAGCAGAAATTAATAAAAACCTATCAACAGAAGAATTTTGGAGAATTAAAAATAAGTCATCGCGAGGTGAAAAGCTATTTTGACAGTATTCCCAAAGATAGTTTGCCAAAAATTGAGGCTGAGTTTGAAGTGGGACAAATAGTAATGCAGCCCAACTATAGCAGTGGCGCTAAAATATTTGCATACGAAAAAATGAAATCTTTAAGAGAAAGGTTGATGAAAGGGGAAAGTTTCGCAATACTCGCAGGGGCATATTCAGACGATCCAGGCAGTGCTGCTGATGGTGGCAAATTGCCAGAGTTTGGAAGAGGTCAGATGCAGCCAGAATTTGAGTCTGCTGCCTTTAGATTAAAGAACGATAGCATATCTTCAATATTTGAAACGGTATATGGATACCATATAATTCAATTAATTAATAGACTAGGTGATAGAATAATAGCAAGACACATTTTAATAAGGCCCTTGGTTACAGAAATTGATCAGAAGAAAGTATTAGTAGCATTAGATAGTGTATACAAAAATTTGAATAAAGGAAAAATTAACTTTTGCGAGGCTGTAGGTAATTACTCCAATGTAGATTATTTTAAAAACAACTGTGGCATGATGCAAGACCAATACTCTGGTTTGTTTAAAGTAAGCTTACCATCACTTGACCCCGAAACTGCTAAAAAGATTTCAAGAATGAAACCAGGAGAATACTCTTTGCCAGAAATGTTTTATATGGAAGATGGCAGCATAGCATACAGAATTCTATTTTTAAAATCTGAAACCAAAGCGCATATTGCAAATCTCAATCAAGATTATGCAAGGGTGCAAATGGCTGCTTTAGAAGCGAAAAAAAATGATGAAATAATAAAATGGGTGGAAAAAACGAGGTTGAAAACATATATAAGGGTAGATAGTAATTACAAAGAATGTGATTTTGCCAACTGGATAAAATTTACGGAAGAATGAATGAAGAATTAAAATTAGCAGAAAATTTTCAGCTTGATATCATAAAATTAAAAACAGAAATTTCTAAACAAGTAATTGGGCAAGCCGATGCTGTAGAGGGAGTTTTAAATTGTATATTTAGCAACGGTCATGCATTGTTATTGGGGGTGCCTGGCTTAGCCAAAACACTTTTGATAAAAACCATTAGTCAGGCACTAGACCTTAGTTTTAATAGGATTCAATTTACACCAGATTTAATGCCATCAGATATTACAGGTGCCGAAATATTAGATGAACAAAGAAAATTTAGTTTTATAAAAGGGCCTATTTTTGCCAATATAATTTTGGCAGATGAAATAAATAGAACACCGCCCAAAACCCAATCGGCATTGCTAGAGGCAATGCAAGAAAAAATGGTTACAGTAGCAGGGAAAACCCTAGCTTTAGACCAGCCTTTTTTTGTGTTGGCTACCCAAAACCCGATAGAGCAGGAGGGTACATATAGTTTACCAGAAGCACAATTAGACCGTTTCATGTTCAATATACTATTAGATTATCCAAGTATTGAAGAGGAAAAGGCAATTGTTAATTTGACAACTGGAGCAATACAGCGTGAGGTGGAAACTATAATAAGCAAAGAAAAGATTGTGGCATATCAAAAATTATTGCGTTCGGTGCCTGTGGCAGATAATGTAATAGATTATGCAGTAAACCTGGTTGCAAAAACCAGATTAAATAGGCCAGAAACGGCCAAGATAGTGAAAGAAATGGTGGCCTATGGAGCAGGGCCTAGGGCGAGTCAATATTTAATACTTGGTGCCAAAACACATGCATTAATGCATGGTAAATTATCGCCAGATATTGCTGATGTAAAAATAATCGCAAAACAGGTGCTAAGACATCGAATTGTAAAAAATTATCAAGCAGAAGCAGAGAATATTACTACCGATAGTATTATAGAGGAACTATTATAATTAAGTAATTGATAAAAGGGTATTTTTTTTAGCATGCAAATATTAGAGGTAGACAGCTGTAGTAGTACAAATATTTTGGCGGCTAATTTGGCTAGAGAAAAACCATTTGAGCCCCACCTAATAATTAGCCATGAGCAAACAGAAGGCAAGGGGCAGCGCAATAAAATATGGCATTCGCCAAAAAACGGTTCTTGGTATTTTAGTATTTCTGTTCCCAATCTTAATATAAAAGCTAGTGAAAGTTTTAAAATAAATTGGTTAGTTATAGCTGGTTTATTGTCTTATTTTAAACAATTAAAAATGGCAAATATTGCTATAAAATGGCCCAATGATATCTATACAGAAAATGGTAAATTGGGTGGTGTTTTAATAGAAAATCAAGTAATTGGCGAACGTATAAAATCTACTATCGTAGGTGTGGGAATTAATAAATTGCCAATAAATATTCCAGAAAGTGTTTTTGGGGTAACCTCGCTAGTTCAAGAAAGCATAAAGAATTTAGAAGGAAATAATTTGGAGATACAGAAATTATCAAAATATATTTTGGCATCTCTTACCAATCCAAGTGTAAATTATGAGCAAATATTTTTAGAATTAAACCAATTTCTCTTTGGCAAGGGCAAAACATTCTTGTTTAAAAAAGACGATGAGGAAATAGAGGCAATGGTAATTGGATTAACCAAAAATGGGATGCTGCAGCTGGTTAAAAAAAATAATAGCAAACAGTTTACTGAGCATGCAAATTCATTAATATGGCTACATGAAGTTTGATTTAACACTTGATATTGGGAATACTTGGATAAAAGGTGCCTACTTTGATAAGCAAGGCTTGTTAGTGCAACAGTTTCAACATAAAACTTTTGGTGATGATTTTAAAAAAGCTATTTCACAGCCAAATTTGCCAATTAATGCTTATATATTATCGAATGTGCGGCAAATAGACACAAAAAGTTTTAGCATAAAATCAGAGCAAAAGATTAGTTTAGATTATACTACTCCATTGCCATTTAATAATTTATACTATACTCCTAAAACATTGGGCATGGATAGGATAGCCGCAATAGCAGGGGGTAATTTTTTATTTCCTAAGCAGGATATTTTAGTGATTACCGCAGGTACTTGTATAACCTATAATTTGCTCAACCGCAATCAAGATTTTTTAGGAGGTGGTATTTCGCCCGGACTCACTATGCGATATAGGGCTTTGAGCAAGTTTACTGGAAAATTGCCATTAGTACGACACCAAGAATTTGATAATTTAATAGGCATGGATACAGAGGAGAGCATAAGAAGTGGTGTTCAAAATGGTTTAATAGCTGAAGTTGACGAAATAATAAATAAATACAAAGCAATGTATTCTGATATTAAAATTATTATGACAGGTGGTGCAACAGTTTTTTTTGAGAACAAACTTAAAAGTGAGATATTTGCAGACCAAAATCTTATTTTCAGAGGATTATACCAAATATTAAAATACAATGTTAAATAGAACCTATATAATTATTATACCTTTGATATGTTCATTTCAGCTAGCAGCGCAGAATAATACTAAATCACTCTATTCTTTTTATGGTTTAGGCGAATTGCAAAATGCCTCATCAGTGGCGGGCAGAACACTTGGTGGTAGCTATATGGGAATAGCTCCTGGCAATTTTCCTAATTTATTAAATCCATTGAGTTTATCAGGCAGAAAAGTGGTAGATTTTGAAATGGGTTTAGAAGCCAATTATAGAATACAATCTACAAATAATGCGGCAAGAACGGATTGGGCTGGAAATGTAAGTTATCTTAGCCTTGCCTATAATACTTTGCACAAAGCTATTAAAATTAGGGACAGTTCTGGAAGAGTAAAAAAAACCATTCCATTGCGATATAATCAAATGCTTGGCGTGGCTCCTTTTGCAGCCATGGATTATGATTTTTCTATTGCAGGAGATACCAATACCTTCAGAACTTTATTGACAAATGGTGGCAAAGGGAGTTTAAATAGTATATATTACAATCATGCTTTGCAATTTTTTGATACTCAATTTACCCTTGGGTTTGGTTATCAATATGTTTTTGGTACTTATGTAGAAACTTCTCTTAAAAATTTGTTGAATGATACGGCAAGCGTAGGAATTGAAAGCCTTTTAAGCCAAAGAGTCAAAGGCAGGTTATATAGCCTCTCATTAGGTTATCAAGGGTATTTGTCAAAGAAAATAGGTTTAAAACACAGTGTTTCAGCAAATTATAGACTTAGTAATCAATTTTCTAATAACGCGATATCATTGACAAGAACCGTAGAGGATTTTTTTACAATCAAAGATACTTTTAGTTATACCACCAATGCATTTAATATTAATATGCCAAGTGTTATCAATATAGGATATGGTTTGCAATTTAAAAATTTGTGGGCCTTAAGCTTTCAATATGATCAACAAAAAATGTCTGCATTCATCAATCCTGCTAAACAGAGTAATTTAACAGACATTGAACGCATGAGTATTGGGTTACAGATAAACCCAAATAGATTGGCTGCAGAAGGAAAAACTTTACGTTTTTATAAAACAGTAGAGTGGCGAGCAGGATTTTTCTACCAATCGGGTCCTTATTCTGTTAAAATTAACAATATTTTAACACCCATCAAAGAATATGGCATCAATTTTGGAGCGGGTATTCCAGTGATCCAAAAGATTGATAGAAAAAACTACGCCTCTTATGTAAACATTGGTTTGCAATATAGTGCCCGAGGCAATAGTAATAATGGCTTATTAAGAGAAAATATCTTTAGAGTCAATTTATCTATGCATCTAAGTGATTTATGGTTTAGAAAATTTAATTATAATTAATAACAATAAATGAAAAAAATAATGAGAAATACATTCACATTGGGTTTAATGGCTTTTATAGCATTATCTGCTTGCGGCAGTAAAAAAATGGCCGCAGAAAAACCAGCCTCTGAAAAACAAGAAGATGCACCACTGAAAACATCAGATGGTGATAAAAAAGCTTGCGAATTACCATGGGGTTTGCCCGAAAAAGAAAAGGAAAATAAAAGAAACTATGCTTATATGGCACAAAATTATAAGGCAAATGACATGGAAACTGCTTATAAGTTTTGGGCTTTGAGCATTGATGCAGTGCCTTGTGCCAATATTAATATCTACAAAATAGGTGAAGCCATTTTTGACCATTTTTTAAACAAAGAGAAAGACCCTGCCATGCGAAAAAAGTATATTTTGGATATGAATAGAAATTTTAAACTGCGTCAACAGTATTTTGGTGAAGAAGAAGTGGTTTCTGCTCGTTGGGGACGCTCTTTATACGATTTTGACTCTACCTCATATACACAAATTATGACCTTGTTAGATAAAGCAATTGATCTTAATGGAGATACCACAGAAACTTTTGTAATGTTTGCTTATCTAAATACTGCTTTTAGAGCCTATAATGCAAAAGTGTTAGATAATGATGATATGTTTAATACCTATAATAAACTTACTGATATTGTAGAAAAAAATATTGAAGTAAATGCTGAAGATAGCACAGAATTAGGTAAGTGGAATGCCTTACAATCTCAATTGGATGTAATTATTGATCAGGTAGGAACATGTGCCGACCTTATTTCACAATATCAACCTCGAATGGCAGAAAGTGGAGAGGACATTATATTTTTAAATAAAATAGAAAAATCACTGAGGGCAAAAAGGTGTACAAAAGAGCCATTGTATATTGCAGTATTAGAAAAATTGAATAATCTGACACCAACAATTGATGTGGCTTTGCGCTTAGCAAACTATTATTATGGCTCAGGAAATAATTTGACTAAAGCAAATCAGTATATGGAAAAAGTTATTGGATTAGAAAACGACAATGGCAAAAATTCTGATAGGTATGTTAGCATGGCCTCAAAAGCTCTTAAAGCCGGAAATTCAGCAGCAGCAAGAAATTATAATGACCGTGCATTAGACCTAAATCCAAACAATGGATATGCTTTATTACTAAAAGCCAACTTGTTGTATAAGAACATTAGGGCAAGTTGCACAGATGCTTTTGATAAAGGTGCCGCAGCATGGGTAGCTATGGACTATTGCGCAAGAGCCCGTGCCGCAGACCCAAGGGTAAGTGCACAAGCAAGCAGAAGTTACAACAATTATGCAGCAGGTGCCCCATCTAATGAAGCTTGTTTTATGCGCAGTTTGCAAAAAGGCAGTTCTTATACCCTAAAATGCGTAGGTATTACTACCACTGTAAAATAGTTAAGATGCAATTAACCATTCAAATACCGATTTGCTTTATAAGCTTGTCGGTATTTTTTTTATCCTCTTGCAATGATGGCATTGCTTTAAAAAATAAAAGTGAATGGGCAGCTCTCGACACCGTAAAAATTTCGGAACGGGTGCATAATGCAGTTATTAATTACAATGACAGTGGTTATTTAAAGGCAAGATTATATGCACCTTTAATAGAAGGACATAAAAATGCAACGCGTCCCTTTATAGAATTGCCTAAAGGACTAAAAGCAGATTTCTATAATAATGATAAAGAAATAGAAAGCAGTTTATCTGCAGGCTACGGCATTAATTATCAAGATAGCAAAATAATAGAAGTGCAAAAACAAGTAGTAGTAATAAACTCTAAAGGGGAGAAGTTAATCACAGAGCAACTTTTTTGGGATCAAATAAAAAAAGAAATTTATACAGATAAAACGGTGGTAATTACAACGCCTACAGAAGAGTTGCATGGAACAGGGTTAAGAGCTGCTCAAGATTTTAGCTCATGGAAAATATTAAAAGTGAGTGGTAAAATTATGCCAAAGTAAGGTAAGGTACTTCGTGTTATGCAGATAAGATGCTATTTAGGGCGTATTGTGCAGCTGTATGATAATTTTTTAAATAGTTTACTTGGTCGAATCTAAGACTCTATTCTATTGATAATCGGTAGAACGCTTCGCTAACGCTACCGATAGGTGAAAAAAATAGGCTAAAGAATTTTCTTTAGCCTATCTCTTTGTTATGATGTAAATTTTGTTGTTAAAATGCAGCTATAATCGTTTGCAAGTTAGCTTCTGTCGTTTCTGTCATTGTTGTAATGTTCACAGATTGATTGGCGACAATACTGCTAATTATTTGAATATTGTAATAAAACTTGCCACCTTTTGTTGCAAAACAAATAATTTTGGCACCTCTGCCAACCACCACTTTGTAATGTGCACCTTGGGTTGTAAATTTCTTTAACGTAGAGTTTGATGGCACATAGGCCGAAGCCATTTCACCACTATATTTCATAAAACACTCTGTGTTTACATTGGTATATCCTATTGGTGTACTTATAGTAATATCTGTTAATGGGGTTTCGTTCATGTATCTGTCAAGATTGCAAAATGTAAATAGTTTATTTAACCCACTAATAGTAGTGGATGCTTGGCCTCTCGTGCCTGTGCTATCCCATTCATCCCATTCAATTTTGTTATTGCCTTCCGTAGGTATTCCTTCAAATGCAATATTGGATGAATTGAATCTTGGAAATTCCGCTGAATATGTCATTCCTGCTCTTAATTTTAACGAATTTTTGCCGCTGTCATAAGCTTCTAATTTAAACATGCCGTCAGATATAATTAATTCTCCATTGCTTGCTGTTGTTGTAACTCCGCTATAAATCATGTCTTTAATTGTTCTAATAGTTTGCATTTTTAAAGTTACAGTACCCATAAAAGGGCTGCCATCTTCATTTGCAAAAGAGCCTGCAAGGAAATTTACTTTAACACTGTCATTGGTGATAGTTCCGCCAGTGGAGGCATTAACCGTATAGCTAACAAAAGCGGGGGCTTTACCATTCAAATAGGTTCTCATGTCAGATGTTTTAACCGTAGAACTCCATTCTGCAACAGCGTTTGTTATTGGTTCAGGGTCTTTTGTTTTGTCTTTGCAAGAAAAGAAAACAATGTTAGTTAAGGCTAAAGCGAAAATAATTTTTTTGTTCATAATATATAAATTTATAATTAACACTATAACAATGAATTTAGCCTTACCCCCCAATGGTTTTTTTTAAATAATCTTAAAATGACAAAATCATGACAATAGCAATTTGTTAAATATTAGTTAGTTAATAAAGTATCGCATGCCAAAAAATAACCTTCGGCCTTGATTGGATGCAAACATCTGCGTTGGGTCAATAGTGAGAGCATAGGGGTTGTTGGGTGCAGAAATTGCTTGACCGTTCGAGTCAAATTTCACTTGCTTGTCAAATGGATCAAACGATTGAGCATCACTATTGGCAGGAGAGGTAAAATTAAAATATTTTTCAATCCACCATAAAATTGAAAGTTTTTTTTGAATGACTTTGTTATTTGCAGGTTTTGTATACTGTGTATTGGCGATTGTTTAAGTCTTTTGTCCAAATCACTGCGCAGGGGCAAAAGCTTCGAACCATAAAGGTTTCCCGTATAGTTTATTTTTACACCTTGTTTTTTAAATGTATAGCCAAAATTCCATACCATACTCCATCTTTCTATCAGTAATTGTCTTTGTTTTTGGCCATTGTTTGTGAAATTCACATTCATTAATGTTGAGCCTATTGTGGTTTTTAGACTATTTGCGAATGTTGATCTATATTTATTGAAATACCCTGAGAGACACTCTATTCTATTGATAATCGGTAGAACGCTTCGCTACTCTACCGATAGATGAAAAAAAGACATTTTTTGGGTTTTAGTAATTTTATAATCATTAAAGATACGAATTAATGCGTATTGTGAAACTTTATTGATGCATATACTTTTGCTACAAACAATAAAGAAATATGAAAACAATTAAACTAACAATGTCAATCGCAGCCATCGCTTTTTTGGCAGCATGTTCTCCTTCTATTAGGTTAACAGAAACTACATCAACAGGTAAACAAGAGGTAGTAAACTCAGTTTGTGAAAACGCAGACCTTAAATTAAACTACGATATGTGGGCAGAAAATG